>Ga0182016_10000786_pt1 | contig 39367 bp, 31 predicted proteins | sample 712S2MmetaG_FD_120491 | JGI IMG/M metagenome (GOLD analysis project Ga0182016, IMG submission 120491) | Permafrost microbial communities from Stordalen Mire, Sweden - 712S2M metaG | ecosystem: Environmental > Terrestrial > Soil > Wetlands > Permafrost | place: Sweden: Stordalen | collected...
CGGACAAACTGCAGGTCGAGCATACCGTACCAGTTTAAATGACGAGACGGAGCCTTGAAGCCTCCTCGCCCTTAGAATGAGTTGCGTGCGTTGCACGTTGATCTCGAACCCCGTCTCCGGCACCGGAAGACAGGACCGGCTCGCGCAAATCCACGCCGTTTCCAGCGCCCTCACTGCTCAGGGCCATTCGGTCACGATTGAGCTGAGAACTGCCCCCGGCTCTGCATCACCCCAGGCACGAATCGCCGCCAACAACGGCGCTGAAGTGGTTTTCGCCTGCGGTGGCGACGGCACCGTCCACGAGGTAATTCAGGGCTTGGTCTCTGAGGCCGTGAGCCCCGTCGCAGCTCTGGGAATCATCCCCATGGGCAGCGCAAACGCTATTGCGCGCCATCTCCGTCTCCCGCTCGACCCGGTAGCCGCCGCCCTGTCTCAGGTCCGCGGCACCGCGCAAACCATCCCCGTCGGCAAGCTGGAGTGCGATGGCCAGGTCCGCTACTTCACAGTAATGGCTGGCGCCGGGCCGGATGGGGCGCTGGTCTACCGGATGCACACCAACCACAAGAGAAGTCTGGGAAGACTGTCCTACTATCTGCGCGCCGCACAACTCTTCGCGACAAGAAGTTTTCCCAGCTTCCAGGTTGAGTATCTTCAGGCCAACTGTGAACCACCCGCAAAGGAAACAGTAGTAGCCGTGATGGCCGTCCGTGTGCGCGATCTCGGCGGCCTCTTTGGCGGACTAACCAGCCGCACCGCATCTATCCGATCAAGCGAGCTCGATCTATATCTAGTTCACCCGCCAGCCTGGCTTTCTCTACCGCTATGGTTTGCAACTTCATGGCTCGGGCTGCGCCAATTCAACCCATTCTTGAAGCACATCAGTTGCATTTCCTTCGAATGCAAACCGCTCAACCAAGCTGCCATCCATGTCCAGGCAGATGGAGAGTGGGTTGGCCGCGCCCCTTTTCGCGTCTCCATTGTGCCAGAAGCTTTGCGCATTCGGATGCCGCAGTCTTTCGAATCTCTTCAGTGAGGCGGAAGTGGCTGCCCCGGCGGTACCTTCTCCGGCCACCCCGGCAAACGCTGATCCCCCGTAATCAGCCGCGCCCCACGCGAAAATGTGAAGTAAGTCCACACCCACGAAGCCAGCACCGCAAGCCGATTGCGGAATCCAATCAGGAAGAAAATGTGCACGGCAATCCACGTGATCCATGCCGGAAAACCGCCCAGATGCGCCTTGAAGGGCCACTCCACCTTGGCAACAGCGTCCATGCGGCCAATGGTGGCCATGTCGCCCTTGTCGAAGTAGCGAAATGCCGGCCGAGCCTTGCCCTCAAGATCGGCGGCAATCATGCGGGCTGCGTGGGTTCCCATCTGCATCGCCGGCTGCGCAACGCCCGGAACCTGCTTGCCGTCCTGCTCGAAGTGGGCGAGGTCGCCAACCACGAATACGTTAGGCAGCCCCGGGGGATTCAGGTGGCTGTCGACAATAACACCGCCGCGGCGGTCGAGCTGCACGCCGGAGCCCGGAACTGCCAGCAGCTTCCCCAGAGGTGATGCCTGCACTCCCGCAGCCCACAGCGTGACCACTGCCTCGATGCGCCTCGTTGTGTCGTCATGCTTCGCCTCAACCCAGCCGGGGCCAATGTTTGTGACTTGAGTAGAGGTGTGCACTTCTACGCCGAGCTTGGTGAGCGAAGCTTCGGCCTTTGCCGATAGATCCGCAGGATAGGCAGCGAGCACGCGCGGAGAGCCCTCAAGCAGAAGAATCCTCGACTTGGTCGGATCGATTTGGCGGAAGTCGCTGCGCATGTAGAGCCGTGTAATGTCCGCGATCGCCCCGGCCAGCTCCACGCCCGTCGGCCCTCCGCCGATCACCACGAAGTTAAGTGGAGGATGGGTACCTTTCTCGACCATCTGCCGCTCGGCAAGCTCGAATGCCAGCAGCACGCGGCGGCGAATCTCGGTCGCGTCCTCAATCGTCTTCAGGCCCGGAGCCAGCGGTGCCCAATCGTCGTGTCCAAAGTAAGAGTGCGTTGCGCCGGTAGCAACAAGGAGGTAGTCCCAGCCAAGCGTCGCGCCTGAGGCAAGGGTGACCGAGCGGTTAGAGGTGTCGATCCCGACAACCTCATCCATCAGCACCGATGCATTGGCCTGGTTGCGCAGAATTGAGCGGATCGGTTGCGCAATGTCCGCGGGCGAAAGGACGGCGAGAGCAACCTGGTAGAGCAGCGGTTGAAAAGTGTGGTGATTCCGGCGATCGACAACCGTGACGTCGACCGGCAGATGAGCCAGGCCGCGTGCGGCATTCAGGCCCGCAAAACCGCCACCAATGATGACAACGCGCGGACGGGCGGTTGAAACCTGCAGGCCTGCCTCGGACATGTTGCGAACCTCCTGCTCTCTTGTAGTAGATGCTGCGGGGAGGGCGGAAGTGACAGGGAGAAAGGGCCCTACTCCCAGACTCTGGGATGATGGAGCCAATTCATCGAGCTGACGGAGTTGCGCCGGGACGCATTAGGGGCCTCAAAACTGCGCGTCGCCCTCAAGAAGCCGCATTGAACTTGCAAACCAGCAGCGTCATGTCATCGTACTGCGGCGCACCTGCGGCAAAGTCGGTTGCCTCATCGAGCAGGGCATTAAGCAGCCCATCCGCCGGGAGTGCAGCATTCCTTTCAAGGCACGAAATCATGCGCTCTTCGCCCCACTCCTCCTGGTCCGCAGTCATCGATTCGCTGATCCCGTCAGTGAAGGCAAGCAGAATATCGCCTGGCTCGAGCGTGATGCGGGACTGCTCAAATTCTGCATCGCGCAGCAGGCCAACGACCGGACCCGAGAGCTCGAGGCGAATAATTTCGACACGCTTTCTTTCAGAACCTGAAGCAGGCCTGAGAATGACCGGCGCGTTGTGCCCGGCATTCACATAGCTCAGAATGTGAGTGCTCGGATCGTACTGCGCGTAGAAAAAGGTCGCATACCGGCTGATGGTTGAGGCCTCAAAAACCAGCAGGTTGATCTCGCGCATCATCGTCGCAAGATCCTGGTTTGGCGTGCGCGTCATGCCCCGAAGCGATGCGCGAAGGCTCGCCATCAGCAGCGCTGCGGATATGCCTTTGCCGCTAACGTCGCCAATGGCAATTCCCAAAGGCCGCAAACCATCGTTGCCGCCAGGCAGCTCGAAAAAATCGTAGTAATCCCCGCCAACTCCAAGCGCTGGGCGGCAATGTCCGGCATAGTCGAGGCCTGCGACCACAGGCAGAGTCTGCGGGAACATGCGTTCCTGCACTTCGCGGGCGATCTCCATTTCGCGGTTGATGCCCTCGCGGTGAGCAGCTTCTGCGGCGAGAGAGTGGAGGAGTTCGCTGTTCTCAATGGCGAGGCCGGTGTGGAGGGCAACAGACTGGAGGAGGCTGCGGTCGGCTTTGGAGTAGGGCTCTTCACTGCGCTTGGGTCCGAGCGCTAGGACACCCGAGAGTCGCGAGCGTCCAGGCAGTGGGATCAGAATCTCCGCGCCAAGTTCTTTAAGCGCGGCGCGCTCCGCCTCGGTTGCCGCCACGGCCCACTCCTGCGGGCTGTCGAGGCGCAGGTTCGGCGCAGGCCCCTTTGCACGCGAAAGGGCGCTGATGGTCTCAGACCCAGCGGAAAGCGAGATCTCGTTTCCAAAGTCGACACCGGGCGCGCCGACGCCCGTAGCCAATTGCAGGTGGAAAACGTCGCCGGTTCGTAGCAGGATTGCAATGCGGTCCACGTGCATCGCATTTCCTATGCATTTGACGACCGTATCCATCAGTGGGCGTGTATCGGTAAACGTCTGCACCTGCATTGCGAGTTCAGCCAGAACTTGCTCAGAGGAATAAGACTCCCGGAAGAAGCGCTTGTCAATGAAGTTGGAAAGTCCCCTGGCGGCGCGAAAACGCCATGCCATGAAACCCACTGCAAACGTGGCTGCAAGCAGCTGGTCTGAGATCCTTTGCGGGTTGTGTGCGAAGACTCTGCTTACAGACCAACCGAGGCCGGTGCCGAGGGCTGCACGGATCACCCAGATCCCTGTGCGTGCCAGCGCGTATTGCGAGCCTTGGCGTAACAGAACACGGAGTTCCATGGCGCGTTGCACGACGACAGCGTAGGCAAGCGAGAGCGGAAAGAGGGTGAAGATGAGCAGCGCGGAAAGCAGAATCCAGCCAGGCACACTGTCGCCGAAGTCCCGGCCGGAGAGGAGGGCAAACAGGACCACGCCCAGCATTGGAATGGATCCGACGAAGGATCCCCAATAGATGATTCTCAGGCGGCGACGCTGGTCGGGCGGGGTGTCTGGACGGAAAGCCTTTCGAGCGATGGTGTTGAAGTAGATGACAATGGGGACCATCAGGAACCAGATCTGCACCTGGAAGTACTTGAGCAGAATGGGCGACAACCAACTCACCGAGTCAAAGTTGAAGCCGAATCCAAAGAGCCAGAGGATGTCCATCCCATTGAAGGCGGCAACGGCGGCGATGACGATCCATTTGACCCAGGGAAATCGGCGATCGAGGGCGGAGCGCTCAGGGAAATAGATCCCAAAGAGCATGATGGACAGCGGTCCGAGCCCTTGAACGAAGACGTTCGATAGCCCCGTGAGGACATAAAGGGCAGGGCCCCAGTAGCCCGAATTCATGAAGATAAACGAGAAGTAGGTGAGGATCCCGAGGAAGGACCAGGCGTTCTTGTCGGTGGGCTTTGAAAGGACTACCCAGAAACCGAGCAAGAGCCCGCCGAGCGGAAAGACGATGTCGAGAAAGTAGAGCGGAACCAGCAGGCGGAAGAAGCTCGGCGCTTTTGGCGTTTCCGGTTCGAGGCGGATGGTGACGGTGCGGGGCGGGCCGTCTTGAGTGAGCTCGAGGTGGCCGGGGAAGTTGGAGTCGCCTGAGTCAGGGCTCTTGCGCGCGGAAGGTGGTGTGGGCTGCGGGATGAAAGTGACGGCGAGCGGATCGCCGCTCTTTGCGTTGCCCAGCTCCTGCAGGTAAGTGTCGTAGCCGGTGAAGGGACGGCCATTGATGGCGGTGACGACGTCGCCCCAGCGGATGCCGGCTTTCCACGACTCCGGCATATTGCCGGAGATCATGTTGCGGTGGAAGCCGAAGTACATGGGCTTGCGCGGAATTGCCGGGTTGTAGGTCGACTGGATTGAGAAGAGGACGGAATTGATGTAGCAGTTGAGCGAAACCGCCGCGACCAACGCGAGCAGTATGTATTGGAGGCGTGGGGTGCGCATGGGCGTTTTGCTGAGATGCCCATGCTAGCAGATGGAAGGGGTGGGAGGACGTACCGGATCGACTTAGAAGCGATGGCGTCAGATCGCGGCCTTTTTGGCGTCGCTTCATTTGTGGCGAACTCGAGAGTTATGTTCGAGTCGCCGGCAATTTGCCCGCGATCTTCGAAGGGCAAAACCGGAGGGGAGTTCCCGATCAACTAGAAACACTATCGTCCCGCACCAAACGAGCTCAGCTGGTCGGCCCTGTTTCGCAGCCCCGCCCTACCCCTCGTAACCGGGGGGAGCTGCAAATCCGCCCAGTACCTGCGCCAGCAGCTTGGCAAAAATAATCGGCGTGCCGTCTTCCCAATATGGTCCCATGATTTGCAGGCCGACGGGCAAGCCGCCTTCGCCAAGCCCCACCGGTGCTATCGTAGCCGGACATCCTGTCAGCGTAGCGGGAGCGATCCAGCTCAAGAAATCGTCGTAGTCACGCGGGCCGTCCACCGTCGCAATCTTGCGCTTGTCGATCGGCTCGCTATGGTCATGTGCAAACGCCGTCGTGAAGGCGACGGGTGAGAGGAACACGTCGAACTCATCGAAATAACTCTGCCACTGCGCGCGATACCACAGCCGCCGAAAATTTTGCTGCTGCCAGTCCGCGAAACTCGCCAACCCAGGCACTGCTTTGCCGCTCGCCGCCGCCTCTTTTCGCTCTCCCTCTCGTTGCTCCTGGGGTTCAGTGCTGAACGTGAACGCATCCAGGTGGAACCTGTAATTTTGGTTCAGCTCTTCTAACTTGAACCGTGCGGGCCAGCCTTGTTTCAGCGTTGCTCCTGCTTTCTCAAGTTTCTGGATTGCATTCTCCAGTACTGCGCTTGTTTCCGGAGTTACTGGGCAATATGGATCGTCCAACACGTAGCCGATCCGAAATTCCCGCAGACTTTCATGTCGCGCCGCAGGCAAAGCCCATTTCCACGCTTTCGCGGAGTAGTCTGCCGGACCACCCAGTAGGCGCAACGCCGCGAGTAGATCTTCAGCACTGCGCGCAAGCGGCCCGCCTACCGCGAGCAGCGTCGAGAAACCTGGGGCTTGGTGTTGCCCGCCAGGCGAATGTCCCTGCATGTCTACCAGATCGAGCGTCGGCTTATGGCCGTACACACCGCAGAAATGCGCTGGCACGCGAATGGATCCACCGATGTCGCTGCCCACGCTCAGGTATCCGAGACCTGCTGCCAGTGCCGACGCCGACCCGCCCGACGATCCTCCCGGCGTTCGCTTCACATCCCACGGATTGTTGGTTGTGCCATAGATCTGGTTGTAGCTTTGCCAATCGCCCAGCGCGATCGGAACATTCGTTGCGCCGATCAGTACCGCACCAGCCCCTCGAAGACGCGTTACAACCTCTGAGTCGCTCGGAGCTTTGGAGTCCTTGAGCGCCGGAATCCCCCAAGTGCAAGGATGCCCTGCCACCGCAAAGCTTTCCTTCACATGAACGGGCACGCCGTGAAACACACCGAGCGACTTCCCGCCTGCCTGCGCTTCATCCGCTTGCTTCGCTCGCAAGAGCGAGTCTTCGCGAAGCTGATATGCAAACGCATTCAGTTGTGGATTGAATTTATCGATCCGCGCGAAGGTTTGTTGCGTCAGCTCGTAGGACGAAATCTGTTTCTTGCGAATCGCCTCTGCAGCATCCAACGCCGACGCAAATTCCAGCCGGTCCGCAGGACTTGGCGCAGAACTGGAGGATGAACCAGTAACATTCGCGTTGCGGCTGCCCATCATGACATTGGCTAAGCCGTTTTCAGCAAAAAGCGGAAGACCAGCTGCCAGACTCAGAGATACAGTGTTGACAAAATCCCGTCGATTCATACGGGAATGATAGCGCAGCCAATTAATCGGCGGACTAATTCAAGGTCACTCAACGTTTGAACGGAAATCATAATCGCATCGTCGGCAACTCTGAAATAGCCGGCCAGTTGAACGCCGTCACTTGATCAGGGGTGTTGCTCGATCGTGATGTTGACGCTCGCAGCATTGCCGGTCGCCGCCAGCGCTTGCAGCGTAGTCGGGATACCGGGCAGAGAAGCAGGTGTGAAGATGACCGTCCCGTCGATCGCCGAACTGCCAGTGGAGACTTCAGTCGCAAGCAGATTGGAAGGAGCGCAAACCTGTTCCGCACCGCAGGGAGGCGTCCACGCATAGAGTGCTTGATAAAGCGCAACAGACCCGCCGGCCATCGAGTTCCCATCCATGTCGAGAATTCGAAGAGTGATCTGGGCTGGTGTGGATTGCACGGATGTGATCTGGCTGACGCCGGAGACAGCCTCCAACGATGCATATTCGGGCCGAGCTCCCAGAGCAGTGTAGGTAACGCACTGGTTGGTTCCGTTGAGGCAGGCGTTGATGGTTGCTAACTCGCCTTCGGCGAGCGGTCCGACCGTGAGTTGCCGCGTGGCCAGCCCGCTTGGGTTGGTAATCGCGCCCGAGCTGTCCTGCGCGGTAAGCCCGGAACTCCCCGTTTGCCAAAAGACGGCTTGGCCAGGAGCCGGTTGGCCATTGCTGAGCACAAGTGCCTGAACCGTCCACGACAGGGTCACTCCCGCCGCGATTGAAAGCGAAGGCGTGAGCGCGGCAATCACAGCAGGCGTCCCTCCAGAGAAATGCGCCTGCAGGCTTGCGCCGTTTGTAAGCGCGGCTGTGATGATAGACAGATTGGCATCCACGGCCGTCACATTGAGCGAAGCGCGGCCGTCGCCCGTTGCCGTCACCGAGCATGTAGGCAGTCCGCATGAGAGCGTCGCGGTCCCAGAGGTCACAGTGTATTCAACCGTGACTCCACCAGCGGGGCTGAGGTCTGACCCGAGAGCCTCAACCGAAAAGGGAAGCGGGACGCCGATGGGCACAGTGTTAGCCGGCGCGGCGAGCAGCGTGATTGAGTCCCCGGTTCCAGAGTCGTAGCTCACGCCGCTCCCGACAACGGCGGCCGCATAGAAGCTCGGCTGATCGTCGACTTCCACATCCACAGAGCCAGTCACGCCGCTGGCTGCCGGCGGAGCAATAGCCGTAATCTCGTTTGGAGAGATGCTGGTAACAACAGCAGACTGCCCGCCCACGAGAACCGTGTCAGCAGGCCGAAAGCCCATGCCGAGAATAACGATAGGTCCGCCGCCCGCAGGAAGTCGCGGCGGTGTGACTGTGTCTGCATATAGAAGGAAGCCAGCGTAGGCATAGTCGGGCCGGCCGTCTCCCCTTTCGTCGGCAATGCCAATGCGAACGATGTCGTCACCTGCGGCCGCAACGCGAAGCCATGTCTCCCCGGGCGCAAGGCCGTTCAGCCCAGGGGACGCGCCAACAGCATTGGCATTTGCCGGGTCAAAGCCATCCCACACACCAATAGCGGGCATCGCTTTCGAGTTGTTCGGCGCGCCGGTCTCGTCGAGCGCTTGTGTCACGATCGTGAAAACCCGGTTACCGCGCACCGGAAAACTGAACCAATCCGTCTGGCCCACCTGCGAAATGCGCCCCATCCACATCCCCGACCCCGGCATCGTGCGAGGCGCGTTCACTTTTCCAATCGCGTCCTGATAGCCTCCGGATGCGGAGTCGCTAAGGTCAACAGTGAGGGTGGATGCGCCTCCGCCCGCAAGCGCAGGAACCAAAAGCGTAGGAAGCGTCCCAGATGGTATTACCTGACCGTCTGCGTAGGGGCCGACCTGAGCAGTGAGGATGTACAGCGGGTTGATCGCCTCAAACGTGACTTGATAGTTGGCTGCGGACACGCCCGGTGGCAGCGGCATGCCACTCAGATCGAATGCCCCCTGAACGGATTGGTCCGTAGAACCCCACGTGGTGAGCGGTGTGCTGTTCGAGTCGGTGTAGCCGTTGACGGGATTGCCGTGATTGCCGCTGAAAGTTGCTCCAGACACTGCGGTGACCGTGTATTCGTAGAGCGGATTTCCGTTCGCATCGAGTGGGCGCGCAACCACATTCACACCCTGCATGCCGTAGCCCCCGCGGAACGTGATTACGCCCTGAATTGATACCGTGTTGGCCGCAGTGATTTGCTTGCCGGGAAAGTTGGCCACGCTTGCCGCCGTGATGGGATAAATCCGATTCAGCGCGGCGATATCGTCATAGCGCAGCGTGCCGGGGTTTGGAATGCAATCGCCACCCGCAGCCGAGCAGGTTCCACTCAGCGGCTGCATAACCGGCCATCCCTGCGTTCCGCCAGGCAGCGACTCTGTCAGCGCTGTGGGGTTCACCTGTGAGTAGTCGAGTCCCAGCACCCGGCCAAACGCGCGCTCCAGTTCGAAGCTCATCATCGTAACGAGATCGGGGCTCGTTGCGCACTCGCCATTGAGCACGATAACCGCATGGGCGATGGTGGCATCGGGATTGATGGTGTCCAGCCAAACAAAAACGCCGTTGTTCTGGCAGGTGTCAGGCTTGCTCGTCCCGTCGCCAAAGACTGCTTCGATCACCGAGCCGTCGGCGTCGTAAATCACCGCGAGTGGATAGTTGATGGCCGAAGGCGTCACGTCCGCCGGCGCGGTAATAACGCCATTGCTGGCAGCAATGTTGAAGCCGCTGACGTCCTCGTTCAGCGCGCCCATGTCAGTGAGGGTGACACCTGCCGTGGGGACACCGCTCCAGATCGAAGCTGCCGCATCCACCATGGCTGTTGCCTGTTGGTTTGAGATTGTGGAGTTCAGCGGTCCTTGATCGACGTAATAGTTCACCTTTCCCCCAGCCCAATGCACTGGCTGGCCAAGCACCGCGGAATTGAAATAAGTCGCACCGGCGATGTATTTGGGACCACCCGCGAAGGCTGTTTGAGAAGCCAGAACCGCAAGCAGCACTGCGAAAAAGAGTGCAAAGGCAATTCGACGCCGAACGGCGATGAAAAAAAAGCGCATGGTTGGTGCTCCCGAGGCGCAGGTTCGGCCCGCCGCCGTTTACCGACGGGCCGAACCGTGCTGGAAATTTGCCAGACAGGGGCCGGAGCGAAACCGATATGCGAAGACACAAGCCTTATCGGATGTCTCGAAGTGAGACTGAAAGCACGGAAATAATTCGCAAGGTTTGAGAATTGGGTTGCCCGTCACAACGGAGTGTTCGCAGCCAGAGTGCGGGTCTGCAAACCTCAACAGAATGAAGTCGAACCAGAAATGAGAGTGCGGGCTGAAGTGGAGGCGGGAAGGTTGGGAAGAGTGACTGAGAGGAGAAATCGCCGTGAAATGGACATGCGAATGACTGAAAGTGGAGCACCGCGTCACCGGGATTCTCACCATGCCTGCTCACTAAGTCGGGAATATAGCGGCATCAAGCGGTCAGCGACCCTTACTGCATTTCGGCATGTGTGACCCGTTCAGGGCATTCTCTCGGCCTTGGTCTCCTAAATAAGATGAACCTTCGGTCACTTCAATTGCCGGCTCTCGAAACAAATGCAAGCGGCAAGATGGTGAAGGCGCACGAATGTCCGATAAGCAACATAAGAAATGCGACGAAAACGGGTGGGGAGGGTGTCATCGCAAGCCAGGTTCGTCTGGGCGATCTTCTAATTCGTGCCAGGCTGATCATCGAAGAGGATGTTCAGCAGGCATTGGCGCGCCAATCCGAGCGTGGCGGACGCCTTGGTGAAAACCTCGTTGCGATCGGGGCTATTTCGCAGAAGGACATGAATGCCTTCGTCCACAAGATTCCTGCCGGGCCCCCGGACCTTGCATCCACTGGCCTGGAAACCTCAGACCTGATATCGCTGCTGATGAAACTGATCTACACCGAGCGGCTGGAGACCGTTCGTCAGTTCAAGAATGCAATCAAACTGCCGTATCACCTTGTCCTGGAACTGGTCCGGCTGGCGGTGGACGCCAAACTGTTGCGCAGCCTGGGAGCAGGACCCTCCGCCACCCCTATCGATTTCGGCTACGCATTCACCGAGGAAGGTCGGCGGTTCACACTGGATGCGCTCGAGCAATTGCGCTATGCAGGCCCCGCGCCGGTTACGCTCGACGATTTTGTTCGCCAGGTAGCTTTGCAGCGCCCCACCAACGAACAGGTCACAGTTGAGGGTATCAAGAAGGCCATCGGCGATCTGGTTGTTTCGCCGGACTTGCTCGAGCAGTGCGGACCAGCGTTGAATTCAGGCCGCGCGATCCTGCTCTATGGTGCGCCTGGAAATGGCAAGAGCTCCGTGGCCAGGCGCTTCGCAAGTGTCTATAAAGATGTCATCTACGTTCCCTACGCAGTCACGGTCGACGGCCAGATCATTCGCGTCCATGATCCCGGCTTTCATTTTCCTGTGGAATCAGATGTGGTCGTTGAAGAGGATGAGCATTCATTCGTTCGCAACGAAGAGATGGATGAGCGCTGGGTACCATGCAAACGGCCTTTCGTAATTACCGGCGGAGAGCTTACGCTCGAAATGCTCGACCTGCGCTACGACTCAACCGGCAACTACTACGAGGCGCCCCTGCACATGAAGGCGCTGGGCGGTTGTTTCATGATTGACGACTTCGGCCGCCAACTCGTGAGTCCGGCCAATCTCCTCAATCGCTGGATTGTCCCGCTCGAAAATCGCGTCGACTACCTCAAGCTGCACACCGGCAAGACTTTCTGCATTCCATTCGAAGAACTGATTATCTTCTCCACCAATCTTGACCCCGAAGATCTGATGGATCCGGCGTTTCTCCGCCGCCTGCCCTACAAAATCGAGGTCGGGCCGCCACCGCTCGCTCTCTATCAGAAAATCTTCGAGCTAGAGTGCGAACGCAACGGGTTGCCGCTTCCTGGCTATGTCTTCGATACGATTGTGCACAAGATCATTGACGAGGTCGGGATGGACCTCGCTGCCTACCAGCCGAAATTCATTGTCGACCAGGTGGTGGCCACCTGCAGATTCCTCGGCGAACCCGCACATTTTGAGCCGCGGTTTATCGACTATGCAGTCAAGAATCTCGGCGTTCGGCGCTCACACTCACCTGAAGCCCAGTCGACGCAGCCCGCGGCAGTGCTCCCAGTTCGTTCCCATCCCGCAGAGGCGCAAAGCGGCCCAACCCTGGTCAGTCATCACTAAGCCTCTAGAGCCGCGACCCCGCTGGGCCGCCGATCGCCCTTGATCACCGACCCTAGCGTGGAGTCCTCGAAGTTCCTAACCATAATTCGGCTGTCATCCTGAGCGAAAGGGGCGCCAGGCGTACTCTTCAGCCCCGGGGTCTCCAACGAGCGATTTTTGCTCGTTGGGGTGGAGCATGGGGGTGGTGAGTCGAAGGATCTGCTGTTGCACTCCGGAAATCATTCGAGGAACTTTAGACTCACCATACTAAATCTCCGGGTAAAAGCTGAAAAATGCGTCCAGGCTCTGCTTGAGCTGTTTCTCGATCTCCTCGCGCGACCCCTCGATCACATGCATCGTCACATGCGCCTCGTGGCCGTTTGCCAGCTTCAGCGTAGCGTCCTTGATTTCTGTCACTTCGCCTTCGGGCAGCAGGCGAAGACCGTAGATGAGAGTCAAATTGGCCATGAATATCATCATATTCAATGCGGTGGAAGACGGCATGTCCGAACGCTCGTCTCATCCCAGAAGTTCACAGCGATTCAACCGCTGTCATCCTGAGCGAAAGGGGCCCCAGGCGTACTCTTCAGCCCCGGGGTGGAGCATGGGGGTGGTGAGTCGAAGGATCTGCTTTTGCTTTTCGCAGGGACTTCGGGGACACCACACGAGGCGCGACCGTCTAAAATCGACACGAGAAGAAATTATGACTGATATTCGCGATACGGTAATTCTGGGCTCGGGATGCGCCGGGCTTACGGCAGCCATTTACACAGCGCGCGCCGGCCTCAAGCCGCTGGTCCTTGAGGGCCACGAGCCTGGCGGGCAGCTCTCCATCACCACCCTGGTTGAGAACTTTCCCGGCTGGCCCGAGGGCATTCAAGGCCCTGAACTGGTCGCCAACATGAAGAAGCAGGCGGAGAAGTTTGGCGCAACATTCGAGCATGGCCATCTGAGCCGCGTCGAACTGGGCGCGCACCCAATCAAGCTTCACACCTCCGGTGGCGAGATTCACACTCGCACCCTGATTGTTGCCTCCGGAGCCAGTGCCCGCTGGCTCGGCCTCGAGAGCGAACAGGCGCTGATTGGCCATGGCGTATCGAGCTGCGCCACCTGCGACGGGTTCTTCTTCCGCGGTAAGGAAATCGCCGTCGTAGGCGGCGGCGACTCGGCCATGGAAGAAGCACTATTTCTGACTCGCTTCGCCACCAAAGTCACGTTGCTTCATCGTCGTGATCAGTTCCGCGCATCCAAGATCATGCTCGAACGCGCCATCGCGCATCCCAGCATCGAGCTCCGCACCAACACTCTCGTTGAAGAAGTTCTTGGCGTCGAAGAGAAGGAAGTACGCGGCCTGCGCCTCAAGCATGCGCAAACCGGCGCTATCGACGAGTTGCCTGTCAGCGGCCTCTTCCTCGGCATAGGCCACGAACCCAACGCCAAGATGTTTGAGGGCCAGATGGATCTCGACCACGACGGCTACATCAAGACCACCGGCAACGTCTTGACCACGCTGAACGGGCAGGTGATTCCCGGCGTGTTCGCCTGCGGCGACGTGCAGGACCGCCGTTACCGCCAGGCAATCACAGCCGCAGGCTCAGGCTGCATGGCCGCCCTCGAAACAGAAAAGTACCTCGAAGAGTACGGCCACTGAGGTACTGAGCCCCAAACACCTACCAGTTATGAAAGACAAAGAACGCCGCACCCACCAGGCAAACCGCTGCTGCCGCATGATTCCAGCGCAGGTGCGAGCCAAAATAGGCGGTAGTGAAGACCGCGAAGACTGAGATAGTGATAATCTCCTGCATCACCTTGAGCTGCACCGGAGAGAATCGTGCCGCGCCAATGCGGTTTGCCGGAACCTGTAGCAGATACTCAAAGAAGGCGATGCCCCAACTCACAAGGATCACCTTCCACAGCGCCTCTTGCCGGTACTTCAGGTGCCCGTACCACGCAATGGTCATGAAGATGTTTGAGAGGATGAGCAGGATGACTGTCCACATCCTCCGATTAGATACGAGTCGAGTGTGCCGGGTTGTATTCAAGCCCCAACACGCGTAAGGACCGAATGACTGCACTGGCTCACAACCTTGCCCAGATTGAGGATCGGATTGCAGCTGCCTGCCGTCGAGCAGGTCGACCCCGCACCGAAGTTGAGCTGATGGCCGTCTCAAAGACCTTCCCCGCGGAGGCAATTACCGAAGCCGCCGCGCTCGGCCTAACCCTCTTCGGCGAAAACCGCGTCCAGGAGTTCACCACCAAAGCTCCCGCACTTGTCTCCCTCCGTCAACCAACCAAAATGGACGGGTGCCCCATCCTTTCCGACGCATTTCGAAGAGAAAATGCGGAAAGCGTGGGAGACCATGGCGCTCAATCAAGCCCAATCCGCGTCCATCTCATCGGCCATCTGCAATCCAACAAAGCTGCCCGCGCCGCGGAGCTCTTCGACGCCATCGACTCCGTCGATTCTCTCCGCCTCGCCGAGCGCCTAAACGAAGCTGCCGGAAAACTCGGCAAGCCCCTACCCATTCTCATCGAGGTCAAGCTAACCCCGGAGGAAACCAAGGCCGGCCTTGACCCAGAGTCACCAGAGGCGTCCGCGCTTCTTGAACGGCTGCCAAACCTCGATAATCTTGAGCCGCAAGGCCTGATGACCATCGCCCCCTGGGGCGTCGCCGAAGACATCACGCGTACTTGCTTCCGCACCCTCCGCGCCTATCGAGACCGCTGGGCAGCGTTGCACTCCAGGCTCAATCTGCCCGTTCTCTCCATGGGCATGAGCGGAGACTTCGAGCTAGCCATCGCCGAAGGCGCAACCCGCGTCCGCATCGGGACAGCCCTCTTTGGCAAGCGCCCACCCATGGCCGCACAACTCAAAGCCTACCCCGAGGAGCCCGGCGAGTGAGTCGCGAAGCAAGCGGGAAAGTGATCGCCGAGGCCAACAGGGAATCCACCACCCCGCATGCTTGGCTCCGGACCGTCCCAGCCGGCGTCACCCTCGCCATCCGCGCCCAACCCGGCGCAAAGAAGACCGCCATCGTGGGCATCTACGGCGAAGGCCCGACGGCCCAACTCAAGATTCAAGTCCACGCCCCGCCCATAGAAGGTCGCGCCAACGCCGCCCTCATCGAGTTCCTCGCCGAGACTTTTTCCTTGCCCCGAAAGAACATCGAGTTAGTCAGCGGCGAGTCATCCCGTAGCAAGGTCTTTCTGTTACGAGATGTCGTCAGTCAAGATGCCAAGCGGATTCTCACGCCATTCGTTTCCATCTCCTAACTCGTGATAGGTCGGGCGCATCCCTGTCGGCTATACTTTCTTCCACAAATCAATCGGAGTCTTCTGTGTTCGCCAACCGTCAGTTATTCCGTCTTTTTGCAGCTATCTCCCTCACCATTCTCGCCGTCCCGCTCCTCGCCCAGACCTATCCCATCGAGGGCTACATCAGCATGGTCCGCTCACCCACCAGCTTCGTTGTGACGGGGCGTCAGTTCGATATCTCCCGCCAAACCCAGTTTGGGTTGATGGGTGGTGATACCTCAGCCTCGAGCCCGCTGCGGCAAGCATTACGAATCGGTGTCTATGTTCAGGTAGCTGGCAGAGAAACCTACACCATGGGGCCGATCGTTGCCACAACGGTTCTGGTTCATGACCAGTGGAACGAATCGCTCTCCGGGCTTGGGGTTATCACTCGAGTTCTATCCACCGGCCCCGCTCCCGTTTTTGATGCGGATGGATATCGGATACGCATCACCCCTGCGACGAAGCTTTCCTTCTACGGAGATCTGACTTCGCTTGACGAGATCGCCGCGAACATATGGGTCAGTTTCAGTGGAAAACGAGGCAACGATGGAATCCTCGATGCCACAAAGGCGCGGTTCCTGCCCTCCAAACCCACAAAGTTCAAGGCCGCGAAGAATCTCGAGATCAGATCGGTAAAAACCCGACCCGCCGGATCGCCTGACAACGCGCTCATCAGCGAGGGGATGGGAACTCCCACCGCGCCCACCGACGGCGCATCGCTTCAGCAAGATGAGGAACTCAAGATCGGCCTCGGTCACTGGCATACACTGCCAGCCGACCAGCCCCTCCAACAGCGCGTCCATCGCATCGGCATGGCTCTGGTTCCTGCCTACCAGCGCGACATGCCCGACGATGACCCATCCAAGATCCATTTCCGTTTTTTCGCCATCGACGACAACAAGCTGCGCGGCAATGCGAACCTGCTGGATGGCGCTGTGCTGGTTTCAAAACAGACCGTCGAGCGGCTCACTAGCGACGACCAGCTTGCTGCGGTAATTGCCGACGGCGTGGCCTACAGTTTGCAGCGGCAGGCCGCGCAACAAGTAAAGTTGAACCGCATCGCCTGGGGCGCTGATATTGCTGCGGCATTTGTTCCCGGCGTTGGAACCGCGATGCTTATTGCGGGCGACAATGTCGAAACCATCATGCTGGATGAGCGCCTTCGCATCGCCCTTGCACTCATGCGCGATGCCGGCTTCGATCCATGGCAAGCGCCCGAGGCCTGGCGCGTCGTCGAGCCGAAAAAGCTTCCGGCAAACCCGGCGTCGCTGGCATACCCCTATAGCAGTTGTTATCAGCTGCAGGTTCTCAGCCTGCAATACGCGCCGAAATAGTAGTTATCGCCGCACCGCCGCCACCGCCGCAGCCATCGCTTCTTCCGGCTCCGGCCTAACCCGAAAATCCGCATGCGCCTCCGCAAACAGAATCCTTCGGTCCTTCGCGATCACGTAGGTCGCGGGGATAGGAAGCCGCCAGCTCTTCTCTCCATTGATGAACGGCAAATTCACCAGGATCGAGCGGTAGTATTCCTGGTGGTAAACCGGGATTGAATACACCAGCCCAAACTGCTCAGCCACAAGGTTGTCCGGGTCGTGCAGCACAGGGAAGGGAAGTCCGTGCTGCCCCGCCATAAAGTCGCTCTGCCGCTGCGTCTGCGGTCCAATCGCCACCATCAGGCATTCATGCTCACGCAGAGTTCCATAAAGATCGCGCCACGCCTCAAGCTCCGTCACGCAATATGAGCACCATCGTCCGCGAAAGAACTTGATCACCAGCGGACCAAGCGCAAGCAGATCAGCCGACCGTACCACCTTGCCCGTCGCATCATTCAACACAAACTCCGGCGCCACGGCGCCAACCGGCAGTATCCGCTCCTCAATGCCAGTAGCAAACAGCTCCTCCACAGCCCGCTCACCCACAGCCAACCTCTCCGCCGGCACCAAATGCCGCGTGTTAGCCGTAATCTCGTCGAGTTGGTCCTGAAGGAGGGTCATGATCTAGAAGGAGAAATCTCGAAATTTGAACCGTTGCTCGCCATTTTCATGAATGCGGAGGATCAAACCGCGTCTCTTTCGGAGCTCGGCCCTCAAGCCCAAAATAACTGCCTCGGTACGAGGTACTCGTCCAGGGAGCTTTTTTCTGCCTTCAACACGGCCATAGATGATAAGGGCAGCGATCAGCCGGGCGCGCATCGGGTGTTCTTCCCATTTGTCCAGTGTTTTCTCGACCTGCCGGGCGGCGTCTTTGAGATTCGTGTCGGTGCCTTTCAGTTCAACGATCAGATCGATCGTTTCAGGTAGGCCAACGATGTAATCTGCTCTCTTCCCGCGACCAGTGTAGAAGCATCCATCATAGTGGATTTTGCGAACCGGCTTTCGCTGAGAATTGGTAAAGGTGGCTCGCACGCCCTTTTCTTCAACGTGGATCGATCGCGCCGTGCATATCTCGATGCATCGCTCGACCCACTCGCAGCCGTGTTGGCTAGGAGACTTTTGCCCGTTCATATTCAAGCCTCAGGAGTTTGTCGAACTCGTCCCCGATTACTTCCGAGACCTGATCGAGATAGTTGGCTTCAACGAATCCACTCTTGTTTAGAATCGATTTGAGCTTGCCGTCTTCGATGCTGTACGCCGCAAAATCTCCTCCCCTGATCCAATACTTCTCCGGGACAATTTTTGCAATTTTGCTGCGCAGCTTTGGATTGTTCTTGGCCGCTTGGCCTGCTTCGATGAGGTTGTTGAACGACGAAAGGATGTAAGGGCTGTGAGTGGTGATAGTGAAGTGGGGCACGAAGGTTACTTGGTTCGATAGAGCAACAATTTCTTTGACGAGTTCGTATTGCGTTTTTGGAAAGACACTCGCTTCGGGCTCTTCGATGGTGAAGTCGTCATGATAGTAGAGTCTGTCTCCATACAACTCCTCGCCGACTAGGTTCCCGGGCCGTCGCTGTTCTTCGTAGTAATCAAGGGTCGTGAGTATCGGTAACGTCTCTTTGCTGCCAGAAGATAGTTCACTCAGAGAAAGGTGCCGTCCGTCTTCAAAAGCCATCATCCAGTCGTTTAGTATGCTTACGATCATTCCTCCGAGGAAAACTGGCACACGAGAACCTGGACCGGTTGGCTTCAATCCGTTTGCGAAGACATCGGCAAATTGAGCGGATATGGGATCGGCTTCTGCGGCCAGTGCTCTATACCCCTTTTTCGTGTCAACGAAATATGAGCGTTGCGTTGGAATGTAGATGCTCGTATCCCACACTCCGCGACCAGCAATCTTAAAAAACCTAGTTGCCGCCCTGGACTGAATTGCGGGGGTAAGAAGGAACCCCTTTTCTCGCATGCTCTCATCCGTCTCTTTGAGCTGTGCATTGTAGGAGGCCTCGAATGACGGCGCTGGGGAGAAGACGGCTTTTTGGGGAAGGTCGTTATCCGCAGCGCAGGAGATCGCTACGTCATATTCGTCCTCTATGAAGCGTATTGTCCAGGAGTCAGTACCCCATCCTCCTCGTGGAAACCACTTCGTGAACTCCCTTTCCACCACAGACTTGAATTCCAGGAAAGGAAGCCGGTGCACGGTCATGTCTACCGCGATTTTGATGATTTCTCGACCGAAAAAGAAGGCAAGTTTACATAGCAAACTCTTCCCACTCGACTGCGGCCCAATCAGCACCGTGATCTTGCCAAACTCCAGCTTGGCTTCTTTGATCACCGAAAAGTTCTTCACCGTGAGGGTGCGCACCGGGCGTGGCTGATTCCCGTTCTCCGTCATCGCATCCCTCCTTGAAGAGCCATTCTACCGCCCAAACCGCTGCTTAGCGCCCATACCCATCGCCCCCATCCCGCCGCGCAGCATCTTCGCGCCCAGCCCGCCTTTGCCCATCTGCTTGAACATCTTCGCCATCTGCGCATACTGGCGCAGCAACTGGTTCACATCCTGCACCGTTGTCCCCGACCCCTTCGCAATGCGCTTGCGACGCGAGCCTGAAATGATCTCGTGATTCCGCCGCTCAATGGGCGTCATCGAATTGATAATCGCCTCCAGCCGCGTGAACTGCTTCTCATCCACCTGGCTCGCGGCCTGCTGCATGCCCGCAAACGGCCCAACCGACGGAAGCATCTTCAAAATCGATTCCATGCTCCCCATCTTCTTGATCTGAAGCAGTTGCTCGCGGAAATCATCGAGCGTGAATCCATCTCCGAGCAGCGCCTTCTTAGCCAAATCCTCACTCTTCTTGCGGTCAAGCGTGGACTCGGCCCTCTCAATCAGCGACATCATGTCGCCCATGCCCAGGATGCGTCCAACGATGCGGTCCGGATGAAATGGTTCGAACGCGTCAGGCTTCTCGCCCACGCCGATAAACTTGATCGGCTGCCCTGTGACATGGCGAATCGAAAGCGCCGCGCCGCCGCGCGCGTCGCCATCCATCTTCGTCAAAATCACGCCCGTCAGCCCAAGACGCGTATGAAAATCCTGTGCTGAGTTGACGGCGTCCTGGCCGGTCATAGCATCGGCAACAAACAAGATCTCGCTCGGATTGAGCAGCTTCTTCAGCCGCTCCATCTCGCTCATCAACTCCTCGTCAATGTGCAAGCGGCCAGCGGTATCGACAATCAATGTGTCGCAGCCCATGATCACCGCTTCGCGGCGCGCTTCTTTTGCAAGTCGTTCAACAAGCGCCGAACCGGGCGTTTCGCCCTTCAAATCGCCTTCGTAGATGCGGCTCTCTATCGACTTCGCAACCACCTTCAGTTGCTCCCGCGCAGCAGGACGATACACGTCAACCGAAACCAGCATCGGCCGATGTCCACCCTTCTTCAGCCATGCCGCCAGCTTGCCGCTCGTCGTCGTCTTGCCCGAGCCCTGAAGCCCCGCCATCAAAATCACCGTCGGCGGCTGCGACGAGAACTTGAACCGCGCCGTATCCCTGCCCAGCAGCGTGATCAACTCGTCGCGGACAATCTTGATGACTTGCTCCGACGGCGACAGCGCGGTGAGCACTTCGGTTCCGACGGCCTTCACCCGAATCTGCTCGATCAGATCCCGAGCAACATTCAGGTTGACGTCGGCCTCAAGCAGCGCCACGCGAATCTCGCGCAGAGCATCGGCGATGTTTTCTTCAGTGAGCGTGCCCTGGCCGCGAAGGGTTTTAAAGGCACGCTGGAGTTTGTCTGTAAGGTTTTCAAACATAGGTCAATTTACAGTTTAACGGAGTCCCTCAAACCACGCTGGCGAAGGCCCATTAACGCCTCGCAAACAGCCTGCCCAATCAGCCCGCGAGAAAACGAACGACGTGTCCCCAATAGGAGATTTGCGGCTTGTGAAATGGCTCGCTATGGCTCAGGTTCTTGACGACAACGAGCTTGCTCTCCGGCAGCAGCGCGGCCAGGTCGCGCGCCATCTGCACCGGGAACAGCTGGTCCTTGTCCCCATGGACCAGGAGCACCGGCACTGTGCACTCAGCCAGCGTTTCGTCCGTCGTCCAGATCGGAGGAACCAACGGCAGCGCGCGAGCAGGAAGCCCGAGCGAATGAGCGCCTGCGCGAAATGAAGTGAACGAAGCGCAGAGAATGAGCCTGTTCGCAGGGATGCGGCAGACTACCGCGGCTGCAACCCCGCTACCCATGGAAAACCCAAGTATCGATACCGGCATTGGCGACACGAGCCGTTGAAGACACTCGAAGGCGGCCACGGCATCGTCCTCCCAATGAGTCCAGTCCACTGCGCCGCCGCTGCGGCCATACCCGGAGTAATCGAACACCAGTGATCCGACGCCGTGCTGCGCTAGAAGAGCTTGAACCGGGAACCATTCATCTACGACTTCTCCAATGCCGTGGCAAAGCACAACAGCGGAGTTAGCCGGCGCAATTTCCGGTTCCACGAATACTGCGTCGAGAATGATCCCGCCCCTGAGAATGTTCTGGTGCGAAGCAATGACGCCTGCCGCCCCTCCGCGATAGCCCGGGCCGATGCGCCCAAGTGCGTGCTCGCGCAGGAGGAGCACGCGGCTGATGCCGGTCATTGCGATGTTGAAGATCTTTCGATGCGGGGCCATGGCTACTCCGCCGGCGCGATCAAATACTGCTCAAGCTTGCCGTCGGGATAGGTGTAGGTCGTAAGCGAGAGATGCTTCCCTGGATAGACGATCTGGAATGTCCGCATCGTCATGCCCCCTCGCAGCGTTTCGCGCACCTGCTTGAAGCTCAGCGGCTCGCCCAAGGGAGCAAGGCTCGCCTGAAAATCCGCAACAGCTTCAGCCGTAAAGTAGTCGCTCAGATTCGGCGCCAGCAGGCCGCGATCGATGCGCCCCTGTTGCAGTCCATGAAAAATGTCGATAGCCTGCTGCTCCGCCGCAGTTGGCGGCGTTCCTTCCAGAACCGGCAGAGCGAGTTTCAAAATCGTGGATGCCGCCCCCACTGCATCTTGATTGGTGAGCACCGCGATCGCAACGCCATCGTCAATCACCGCTGCGTTGTCCGAAACAAAGCCCGACGCTTCGCCACTGTGCTCGATGACCGTGTGTCCGCCTTGCTCAATAACGAATACGCCCAGCCCGTAGTGGGTACTCTTTCCGTCATTGAGCTTCACCTCGGTAAACATTTGCTTGTAGCTTTCCGCAGACAGCACTGATTTGGCAATCAGACTCTCATCCCACAAGCCTAGATCGTGCGCAGTCATGGCCAACTCGAAAGCCGCAAACATCCAGCCGCGGCCCTCCTTTGGTGCCGGACGCAGCGGCCCGAGTGCGTGGCGATAGTACGGCGTCGCGTCTACCTGTGTAAGCTTCGCCTCGTCCGAATTCCACACTGAATGCATTCCAAGCGGACGAAAGATGCGCTCGACCAGAAAGTCCATCAACGGTCGCCCGGTAATGTTTTCCACAATCCGCCCTGCGATAACGTAGTTTGTGTTGGAGTACTGCCATTGCGTTCCAGGCTCAAAGTCGAGAGCCTTCTTGCCCCACGTGTCGAGAATCTGCTGCGCACTCTCCGGCTCCAGCATCGGTGTCATCACATAGTCTTCTGGCCAGTAGTCCTGATAGCCCGAGGTATGCGACAGAACCTGCCGAATAGTCACCCTTTCGCCCTTGGTCAGGCCGGGAATGTACTTGCCCACAGCATCGTCGAGCGAGAGCTTCCCATCTTGTTGCAGCAACAGAATCGCTGCCGCCGTGAATTGCTTCGAGATAGAGCCGATCGAGTACCGCATCTCCGGCGTTGCTGGAACGGCCTCCGCCGAAGTCGTAGCAAGCCGCGCGCTGCCGTAAGCATGTGTGTACATCAGCTTGCCGCCCTTGACAACCGCGATCGATGCCGATGGCACGCCCGTCTGCTCCAGCACCTGCGATGCGATGCGGTCAATCCGGCCGCGCAGAGCGGGATCGATGTTCTCCACAGTCTGGGCGGTAAGCAAAAATGGCGAACAAACGAGAGCGGCCAGAATGGCACAGCGCGCGGCTGAAATCATAGGCGGAGTTAACCTCCTTCTATGCCGAATGGTAAATGAGCGAGTCAAGCTGTCCGCGCCAGCGTAAGAGCCGTGATGTCGTCCTCCTGGCCAAACAACTCCGCTGCCTTCGCAATCTCTTCGGCGGATTGCCCGGTGATTGCTGCCGCCCGCTCGAAGCCAAACAGCGCGCCAGTCTTGTCTCGCGCCTCCACCACGCCATCGCTCAGCAGCGTCAGTTGCTCGCCCGTCGCCAGTTGAAATACCGACTCGGAATAAGCAGCATCAGCCGCCAGTCCAAGAGGCAATCCATTCTCGATCGCCAGTTCCTTCCCCGCCAGATAGGGCGAAATGTGCCCGGCGTTGGCTATCGTTAGCGTTCCGTCCCGATCAGCCCGAAGCACAAGGCAAGTCGTAAATCCTCCACCACTGCGCGCCAGCATCCGCTGATTCATGGCAGCCAAAATCTGCCCAGGGTTTTGCGTATAGTGCGCAAGCGTCCGCACAGTTCCCACCAGCAGAGAAACAGTCATTGCCGCTGGCATCCCCTTGCCGCTCACATCCCCAATCACAACCAGAACACTGCCGCCCTTCAACGGAATAATCTGAAAAAAATCCCCACCCACGTGGCCGGCCGGCTTATACGTACTCTGCAATACGAAGCCCGGAATCGTTGGAATGTCGTCGGGGATGAGTACCTGCTGCACCGTCCTGGCCGCTTCCAGTTCTGCGGCGGCCAGCGAGCGCTCGCGAGCAATGCGGACTGTGCGCCCTACCAGGAAAAGCAATATAGCAATGTAAAAGGCCAGGTCGCCCAGACGGTAAAAATCAATCTCATAGCTTCCCATGGAAACGGAGAACGGCAGATACTTCAGCAGCGAACTGAAACCTGCGTAAAAAACCACGTTCCGCAAGAAGTTCCAGTAATCGGCAAAGCAGCCGAGAAGAATTGCCGGCAGCAGCAGGAGAGCTTCCCGATTTCCACGCCTCCAACCGCGGATCAGCAGCAAGGGCAGAACGATTTTCATTAAAAGCACAGGAATAAAAAACACCACAAAGAAGATGCTGTCGGATACGAATCCCACATCATGCAGTGGATAAATAAGGAAGCTGGTAAAAGAAACAATTTCCAGCGCGAGCAGCCAGCGCGAGCGCGACAGATTCAGCACCAGGCGGACGAACTCAATCAGCGCGACCATCTCCGCGCCGATCACCACAAACTGCACACAGAAAAGTGGAAAGGAAAGCGATCCGAGACTGAACCAGACCAGCATTGCCGCATTCAGGCTGGATGCAAACAGGCACACGGCAATTGCCAGATATTCCATCTGGCTGCGCAGGGCAAAGAACAGAGCCAATGCGATAAGGCCGGCGATCAGTGCGATGCCGCAGAGCAGACCCGGCGGTCCAGCAGTGTGCGCGGCCAGGTAGCTAGCATAGACCGGCGCCGAAAACTGATCGATAAGATGGATCGAGTTCGCCCCGATGGGGGTGGTGACACGGAGGCCCACATGGGCGTCCCAGTTGAGTGAGCAGCGAATGGCGATCACTAGATCGTCTCTTCCGGCTAGCAGATTGTTGGGAATCGGATAGTCTGTTAACGCTCTCTGGACCGTTATCAGGCCTGCCACTCCTTCGCCATTACTGCCAACGAGAACGCCATTCGCATAGACGGCGTAGAACCCTCTCACCGTAACCATTCCAACTGTCAGGTTCTGGGTTCCTGGGCGAAGATGGATGTGGATTCGGTACCAGGCGTAGGGAGTGTCTTGAATCCCGTAATCGGTCAACTGCTTTTCTGCTGAAATAGTCTTCCATGCGCTGTCATCGAATGTGGGCGAAGCGTAATCGGCATTATCGCCGGCGGCGAAAAGCCAGTTGGGGCCAAGGGTAACGAGTTCGCCAAATTGTGTAGCGTCGAAGTTGCGCGGGTCGAGGCCTGCCTGGTGCGGCGTTGACCCTTGTGCTGGGCTGACAGGCGACCAGAGTGCTGCCAGAAGCGTTCCGGTAGCCAGCCGCAGGAGGTGAAAGTGGAACGAATGGCGCATCGGGGTAACTATAACTGAACGGCAGTGCGATAGGCTGACAAAGGCGAGTTGCGCAGCCGGTGAATAAACACACTGCGACATTGGGGGCCGGATGGATAGGTTGGTTGCCGGGCACAAGCGGTTTTTGCAAGAGGTTTTCCCAGCGCGTCGGGAGCAGTTCAAATTGCTGTCTGACCGGCAGGCGCCCGAGTGGCTTTTCATTACCTGTTCTGACTCGCGTGTGGTGCCCGATCTGATTCTGGGTACCGGCCCGGGCGACCTGTTCATCACTCGCAACGCCGGCAACGTGGTGCCGGTCACAGGTAATGATGTGGATGGTGTGACGGCAACAATCGAGTACGCTGTCGATGTGCTGCGGGTGAAGAGCGCAATCCTCTGCGGCCACTCCGACTGCGGCGCGATGAAGGCTGCATTAGACAAGGTGGCGCTGGAAAAGCTGCCCAAGGCCAAGCGCTGGCTCCAGCATGTTGAGAGCGCCTTCAGCCATCGCCAGCCTCTCAATCCAGCCGACGGTGAGCATGCAGAACTCGGGTCCCTCATTCGTGGCAACGTGGTAGCGCAACTCCGAAATTTGAAGATGCAGCCGGCCGTTGCGCGCGCAATGGCCGAAGGCCGTCTCACCGTGCATGGCTGGTACTACGACATCCTCAGCGGACGAATCGAGGTCTACAACGAGCAGGCCGGCCGGTTCGACCCGTTGCTCAGCGCCGAGCCGGAAAAAGCGCGCTGAACGTCACGGCGAGACCACCTGATCGGAACCGCAGGACTACGGATATACTTGCCCCCTGCGGCAACTGCCGCACCAATGGAGGTTCATGATGGCGCCCGTCCCCGATTCCTATCTGGTCTCAAACTTCAGAGTCGAGATCGAAGGTATTACAGTCGCAAGTTTCAGCGAGATTCTCGGACTCGATGTTTCCATCGACATCGTCGACTATCGCACTGGATCGTCGCCACAAACCATTGCCGAAAGGCTGCCCGGCCTGCAGCACTTCGGCAACATCATCTTGAAACGCGGCTTCACCCAGAACATCGACCTCTGGAACTGGGTCAAAAACATTCTTGCCGGCGTCGCCGACAAACGAACCATGTCGATTGTCCTTGAGGACGCCCAGCACAACGACGTGATCCGCTGGAATTTCAAGAACGCCTGGCCATGCCGCTGGTCCGGGCCAGTGCTGCGTGCCGGGACGAGCGACATCGCCATCGAAACACTCGAGATCTGCCACGAGGGGTTTGTGCTGGCTGTAGTGCCCTAGTTTCCAGCACTTATGGGCGTGATTTTTGGTTCGCGGGATATGTTCGGCGCTTTTGGGATCGGAATGGCGTTTTGGCGTTGTTTCAGATAAACTAGTTTACAGACTAGTTGGTTGATCAATCCAAGTTCAAGGGAGCGTTTCATGCCGGCTACGGAAACTCAATTCACCGAGATTGGCGCATTCGAAGCCAAGACGCGGCTCTCAGAGTTGCTGCGAAAAGTCGACCAGGGCGAGCGATTCACAATCACCGTGCGGGGGCGGCCAGTGGCGGAGCTTGTTCCGATTCAGCGGGCCCAGGCAGGCAGTCCAGCGGAGGAACTTGAGGCTGCATATCAGAGGCTGCGGAATCCGCTTATCGAAGGAATCTCTCACGAGACAATTCGTAGTTGGATAGAGGAAGGGCGCGAGTGACGCTGGTTCTCGACGCTTCAATGACGCTGGCCTGGCTTCTGCGCCGCAGGGACCCGGCCGAGGCTGCGCTAGCCATCGTGGCTTTGGATGTGGTGAGGGCAACAGGCGCCGTGGTCCCCCCGCTATGGTATCCCGAGGTTGGGAACGCTCTGCTGCTTGCCGAGCGCCAAAAGGTGATCACTGCTCAAGATTCGGTAAGCTTCCTTTTTAGTCTCGCCCCATGGGAGATTCATGAGGATCGATTCGCGCCCGCATCGATCCAGACAAAAGCCATCGACCTCGGGCGCATCCACAATCTGACTGCCTACGATGCAACTTACCTCGAACTTGCCATCCGCCGAGGCGCAGAGTTAGCCACCTTTGATCGCAAACTTGCTGAGGCGGCCCGAACGGCCGGTGTCAGGGTCTTCGGCGACCCGGCATAAGACTTCGGATCAATGCTTGGCCACGAGTTCGTCGCGCCAGCCTCAGTGCGCCCCCGGCGGCGGCCCCGCCCCCTTCTTCGGCTTCTTAAACAGCCAAGCCGCCCCCGCACAGAAAAACGCCAGCACCGCCGTCCACCGGAATACATCTACATACGCCATCAGCGCCGACTGCTGCTCCATCAGCCCATAGAGCATTCCAAAAGCCGCAGGCCGCCCTTGCGCCGCGCCAACTTGTTGCGACAGGTAGTGCCCCAACGCCGCTGAACGCTGCTGCAATATCGGGTTCGACGGCGACAGCCCCGCACCAATCTCGTTCTGATGAAGCGCCGCACGCCGAATCAACGCCGTTGTCGCCATCGATATCCCAATCGACCCGCCAATATTTCTCAGCATATTGAACAGGCCCGTCGCGTTGCCCATCTCTTCCCGCGGAACCGTGGAAGTGGCCATCGTAGCCAACGGCACAAACACAAAGCTCAGCGCAAACCCGGTAATCATGATCGGCACCAGCAGCGTGTAAGGTCCGATGTCCAGATTGACCGTTCCAAAGATCAGCGCGCAAACTCCAAACCCAAGGAATCCAGCGCAGAGCAGCTTTCGCGGGTCCATCCGGCTGCCCAGGAATCCGACAACCGGCGACCCCAGAAACGAGCCGATCCCACGCGGCCCCACCACCAGCCCGGCAGTGAATGCCGTGTAGCCCAGCACCTCCTGGTAATACAGCGGCAGTATCGCAATCGTGATGTAAATCGCCATTCCCAGCATCGCGATCAAGAAGCACCCGGTGCGGAAGTTGCGATCCTTCAAGATGTGCAGATCGACCAGGCCTCTGGGATGCGTCCACGAATGCCAGATCCAGCCGATAAGCGCAACCACCAAAGCAACCACGCCCCAACGCACCCACACCGCGCCAAACCAATCGTCTTCCTGTCCCTTGTCCAGCACGATCTGCAGTGCGCCAGTCCACACCATCAGCAGGCCAAATCCAATGTTGTCGAACGGGCCAACCTTCGCGTTCTTGATCCACGGCGGGTCGTGCACAAACCGGGTAATAAGGATGCATGCAACGATGCCCACCGGAATATTGATGTAGAACGCGTAGCGCCAACTGAACGTATCGGTAAGCCATCCTCCCAGCGTCGGCCCCAGCACCGGCGCAAGCACAATCCCCAATCCATATGCAGCCATCGACTGCGAACGCTTTTCAATCGGAAAGCTCTCCAGCAGGATCGATTGCGAAAGCGGCTGCAGCGCGCCTCCGCCAGCACCCTGAAGAATGCGTGCAATCAGAATCACCGCCAGCGAAGGCGCAGCGCCGCAAAAGAACGAAGCGACAGTGAAGATCACGACGCAAATCAGCAGGAAGCGCTTGCGCCCAAATCTCCGCGCAAACCAATTCGAAGCGGGCAGGATTACAGCATTGGCCACCAGGTAGCTCGTCAGCACCCACGTTGCCTCAGAGTTCGTCGCCGACAGCGATCCCGCAATGTACGGCAGCGCCACCGAAGCAATCGCCGTGTCCAGCACCTCCATAAAGGTAGGCAGCATCACAGACACAGTAACCAGCCACGGGTTCACGCCCTGTGTGAGCGGATAACGAGCTTGGGCGGCGGCCGTAGTCATCGGTTGCTGGACTCGATTGCTAGTGTCCTGTCCCTAAAGTCCATAACATAAAATGACCTGTCATCCTGAGCGAAAGGGGCCCCAAGCGTACTTCAGCTTGGGGGTGGTGAGTCGAAGGATCTGCTTTTGTCCCTTCGCGATTTTGTAAAAGAACTTTGGGCACAGGACACTAGAGTCGATCGCTAGGGGCGATTGCTGAACCCTCAAGAGAGTAACCGATCGATCAACCAATGAAAAGTGATTGCTGCCACCCAGCATAGAGGGATTTTGCCGGGCTTGCGAGCGGTCCCCAGCGTTGCCTGCCGATGCCCGCTCGTTCCGTAGCGCACAAATCGCTGTAGATGTGTGCATGGCCTGTTATAGCCAAATGAGCGCAGCAGTTGAACGGAAACATCAATTGTCCGGAAAGCCGACGATACATCCAGATGGTGGTTTGACAAGCGTATGGGCCGAGGAACGAAGCGTGGATGCGGAGCAGCGGAAAGCTGCTTCTTGGCCCGAGCGCAGCTTCAGGCTATTGCATGCAACTTACAGCTACTGGATTCAGGCGGGGCCATGCAGGATCGTCCGATCTCGGCTGCGCGATGCCACGCCAGAATTTGGCTTCAAAGTTCTGGCCGTAGAAGACTTCTTCTGCGGGGGTCATCACCTTCTCATAACCGCTACTGAGGCATTGACAGTAGCCCTCGGGATCGGACGGGGCGTACCTGGAGGTCCTCGGGGCCTTCATAAAGGCATTACAGCCGTCTGCGAAGGGGCTCTGGCGCGCCTGTGCTGCGGTGTACCTGGCGTAAGCGTTCTTCTCGTAGGCAGAGATGATGCGCTGGCTGGGTAAGCGGCAGCTATCCGGCGAGTCGGAGAAGTAGAGGCAGTCGGGCACTCCATCTTTGAAGGACACAGTGAGCCGTCCGGTTTGCCTGCCGTTTGGGCCGGAGAAGGTATAGCGAGCCATGATGCGGGTCGGCGAGCCGGCGGGATCATGGGAGACGATGGGATCGGATATGCTGCCGGGCTGGTAGCGATTCATCATCCATCCGCGAGAATTGTCGAGGACGAGGTCATCGAGGAGGCGAGTGAAGTCTGCATCCCTGATGCCAGGCAGTACAGCGACGGGGGCTGAGACGACCGCCCCCGCGTATTTCACGGGCGCTTCGCCCTTGGCGAATCGGATGAGGTTGGACTGGAAGTTCTTAAGGCCGGGGTTGCCGCAGCCGTTGACCTCGATTAGGGCTTTGGTTTCGCCCTGGAGAGCGACAATCTGGTCCGTGAGCTGCCCGGGATTAGTGAGTGGATTGGCTATACGGCCCCCTTTTCCCCCGCCTAAGCCCAGCACGCTCTGGAGGAGGCCTACCTGGGCTTTTGCGGAGATGTCGTTGACGGCGTTGTAGAGGTTCGGGTCGGCGTAAATGCCAGTGCCCTCGGTGTGATATCCGGAGCAGCCGGTGTTTATCGGGAGTCGATTGCCATAAGCGTCATGTACGCCGTCGGGGCTGTAGGGCTGCGGGACGTTGGCGTCGTTGCAGACTTGTACCGTGATCTCGACCTTATTGGGCGGAAGGTACTGCTTGCAGTCTCTGCCAAAGTCCTCCATATAACCGGAGATGATCATCATGAACTCAGTGCCGCCGCGATCGAGCTTGATGGATTGGAAGTCGCCCGTGTAGATGCGGACGAGGTCGTCCTCGTTGTTGAGTCCGGCAGCGGTGAAGTGGGCAGCAGCGGCGGAAGATGGCTTGCCAGAGACGGGCGCTGTGGCCGAAGTGGCGGCCGATCTGGGGGCAGGCCGGGCCGCGGGTCTTGGGGTTTGCGCTGCCGCTGAGGCGGCCAGAGGTGCGATAAGGCAAAGGGCGAGCACTCGCATGGCGTATCTCCTCGGTTGGGGAGGTGGAGCAGGAGCGGGGTTGGGTGGTGTCCAAGATTCTACACCGAGACATAATCATCGGCTGCCCTGCGAGGGGCTCGGCGGATTCAGCACTTCTGGCGTATCCGGCTTCTCGGACAATTGCTTTCCGCCGGTTGGCCGTTTGGCTATCAACGAGTTCAAAATTGCTGAGTCACTCATTGATTTGGTCTGCTAGCCTGACATCGACAATCGTTCATCGGCGCGTGCGGGAAAGAATCTCACGCGCCCAACTGACAATGAACGAAATGAAATGGCCGCCGAAGGCGTGAGAACCTTTGGCGGCCGCTGTGAAGCCTAGACAAGCTATGGATTACTCGCCGTTATCACCAATCGACGCCGGATGAACAACCCGATAGCTCGCCCCGCCATTCGACCACACCAGCAGCAAAATGTCCTTGCCCGCCGGTGCTGAATGCACTTCGCTCACGAACTTCTCCGCGCTCACAACCGGATGACGATTCACTTCGAGAATCACGTCCCCCGGCGCAAGCCCCGCCTCTTCGGCCGGGCTTGCCGGACGAACGCTCTCAATCGCCGCTCCATTCACGCGTTCAGGCAGATTCAGTTGCTGGCGCAGTTGCGGCGAAAGATCGTCCACAGCCAGCCCAAGCTTTCCGCCATTGTGCCCATCGGAGCCTGAGTTGTCAGCAACTTCGGTGTTCGCGTGGAACTCACCCACCTTCACTTCCAGGTTCTCCGCCTTCCCATCCCGCAGAATCCCCAAATGAATTGTCGTGTTCGGTGAAACCTGGCTCACCGCCACTTGCAGAGCGCCGCCATTCACAATCTTCTTGCCATTGATCTCGCGCAGAACGTCGCCATTCTTCAATCCAGCCCGGCTTGCCGGCGTGTCCGGCGTCACCTGGCTCACGATCGCTCCCGTCGCATCCGGCAGGTTGAAGAAGCTCGCGTTCTCCGGCGTCACGTCGTTCATTGTGATGCCCAGATACCCATGATGCACACTCCCGGTGCGGATAATCTCGTCCGCACTGGCCTTCACGATCTGCGAAGGAATAGCAAATCCTGCCCCCGCAAACGAGCCGTTGCCCGAGATGATGAACGTGTTAATGCCCACCAGTTCGCCATGTGCGTTCACCAGCGGCCCACCGGAGTTGCCGGGATTAATAGCCGCGTCGGTCTGGATAAAGTCGCCCGGCTTGCGGCGATCTTCGTCATAGGGGTTGGGCCGGTCCAGTGCGCTCACAATCCCGCGAGTGACCGAGAACTGGAAGTAGCCGAACGGGCTGCCAAAAGCCAGCACCGTCTGTCCCGGATGCAGTTTGCCGGAGTCGCCCCATGCGATGCATGGCAGGTCGTGAGCGTCAATCTTGATCACAGCCACGTCGTTGAGCTTATCTACTCCAACGAGCTTGGCAGGGAACACGCGCCGGTCGTTCATCGTCACCCGTATCTGCAATGCGCTGTCGACCACATGGTCGTTGGTCACGATATAGCCATCCGGAGAAATGATGATGCCGCTGCCGATGCCGTGCTCAATCTGCCGGCCCGGCATCTGGCCGTGGCCGTTACCGCCCTGCCCGAAGAACTTGCGGAACTCAGGCGGCAGAGCGCCTTCCGGAATGCCCGGCATTTGGCCGCCCTCGCCTTCCGCTTGTTCTGGCTGCCGGGCGGTGACAGATACATTCACCACCGACGGCGTTACGCGCGCAGCAACGGCCTCGACCGCGTTGTCCAGTGCCACCAGCGACGAAACGCTGTTGTCGTCCATTGCGGTTGCTCCGTTGCCTGCCGCCGAAGCATGCACGGCGGGATGCGCGACGAAGAAAGTCAGGGCCAGGCCAAGCGCGGCCACCACTCCGGCGGGAGCAGCGAAGCGCTTCGCCCTTGCTACTAATGAATTAGTTGATCCGGTCGTATTGATTCTTGTCATGGTCATTCTCTCCATTGGGTTGAATTCGGTTGCTTAAAGTTGAATCACGAACCACCCATCGCGATAGGGAATCGCAATAGGCTGAGTTGAATTGGAACCTGGTTGGGCATCTGATCCTGGCTTAGCATTCGCACCCGGCTCTGCGTTCGACATCGGTTGCACAAATCGCAACACCAGCCGCGTGACGCTAATCCTCGCAGAAGTCTTGGCGCCAGTCGCATTGTTCGCGCCGCGAGACTCAGCGCCTGAGTTCACTCCAGCTTCAGAGACGACAGCATCCCCTTGCACATCGCCGCCAGAGCCGGATGTCTGGACCTCTTCAAAAGTGGTGAGCACTATCCAGCCGGTTTGCTCCTCGCCGGCCCCATGCGAACCGCTCAACCGAGCGCTCGTCTCGATTCCCCCCGTCTGCGCATTCTGAGTCGCTGTCGGCCTCGAAACCTGCTGTGCCCTCATCTGAGCCGCTACCGCCGTTGGCACAAGCGATGCAAGCGAATGGCCAGTCAGGCTCGAGTTATTGCTCTCACGGCCCCGGTCCGCCTCGCTCGCAGCATCCGTCCGCGGAGAAGCATCGATTCCGCGGGGCAAAGAAGTAGGCCGCCTGGCCGGAACGATCGCCATCGTCTTCACAGCACGATATGCCTGCGGACCCGACCCAGCGAACCCGCCGCTCCCGTGGACCAAATCCACGTCCGCTTGGATATCCCCAAGGCCGGGCTCCGCGACGGCCATATGTGCCGAAGCGCTCAGCCCATTCGACACGTTACTCGCCGGCGACACAAACGCCACCAACTCCGGGCAACGCGCAAGACCGACAGTGCCTGCCAAAAGTCCGCAACCTACGAGTGCCGCCAAAACTGCCGACGCCGCTGGACTGAAAACCTGCGGCCGACGCAGCAAACGATGAACTCGCTCCGCCAACTCCGGCCGCCGCTGCCATGCCCCCAGCGACAGCGCAGCATCACGCCGCGCAAGCCCCTTCTCAGCAAGCCCAGCCAGGCACGCAGCATAAGCCCGCGGAGCCTGCGTCCGGCCAACCACCCCGTCATCGCAAGCCATCTCGCGCTCCGCGCAGAGCCGCCGCTCCAGCCACCATAGCGCCGGGTTCAGCGGGAAGACCACCAGGCAAAGCTTCTGCAGCAGGTTGGCCCAGTCGTCCATCCGCCGCAGGTGCTCTGCCTCATGCAGCACCACCTGTTCGAGTTCTGCCGGCGCAAGCCGGTTCAGCAGCCATGCAGGAATCAATATCCGCGGACTGAAAAATCCAATCACGCACGGCCGGTCCAATTCATTGGTTACGCACAGCTCAGCCGTTGCGGCTCGGCGAGCGCCAACACTCTGCTCCAAATCGCCGCAATTCGCAGCACCCAAAGGCCTCGCCGAACTCCACAACCGCCGCATCCGAACCGCATGGACGGTCAGTCCAACTCCGCGCAGCAGAGAAGCCGCAACCCACAACCCCGCAATCGCCACACTCCATCGCGCATCCAACGAAACCAATGGATGCGATTGAGATCCCGACGCAAATCCCATCGAATCACCCGCCGCAGCGCCGAACCCGCCCGCCGTCAATCGCTCAACCAGGCCCGCCAAGACCGGCAAACAAACCAGAGCCCCAAATCCTGCCGCCCATATTCCATACCGCAGCCGTGCAGGAATCCTCGGCGTCAGCCGCATGCAAACCGCCAGCCCGCAAGCCACCACCACCCCCTGCCACAGACCGCTGATCAGTATCGACGCCGCCGATTCAGCCCAGCTTTGCAAGCCAGCTCCAAAGGCAGACCCTCCCTGCAGCCCCCGCACCACGCTCGTCAACGCCGCTGGCTCCATCATCTAAGCCTTCCTCCGCGCATCAGAACCAGAATCCTTCCCCAACGGATCGGGCCCAGCATCCCGAATCGCATCCTTCATCCGCTGAATCTCCTCCGCCGAGATCTCCTCATCGCCTAAAAGTGATAACAGCAGTTGCTCGCGAGAGTTGCCAAAAAATCTGCCCAGCACATGCCGAATCTCCGACCTGCTTGCCTCCCGCTCCGCCACCGCCGGAGCATAAATAAATGCCCGCCCCTCCTGCCGATGCTCCACATATCCCTTCTGCTCCAGGATCCGCAGCGTCGTCAGCACCGAGTTGTACGCCAGCGCCTCATCGCTCGGAATCGCTGCCACCAGGTCGCTCACAGCCGACTCCCCGCGCTGCCAAAGCAACCTCATCAGCCTCAGCTCAGCTTCCGTCAACGTGTTGGACTTCCTCGGCGGCATCTATTGTCCTCACATCCAAATCTAACTACCAAACAAGACCAGTCATTCTGAGCCCAAATCTCACAACCAAACAAGACATGTCATTCTGTGTCCAAACTTCACAACCAAACAAAGCCATTGTCATTCTGAGTGAACGGGGTCCCCATGCGTACTCTTCAGCATGGGGGTGGTGATCGAAGAATCAGCTTCTGCTCTTGCCCTTGCCCTTTCTCCCCCAAAAATTGAACCCGTCATCCAGATCGAATCAACATTGAACCCGTCATCCTGAGTGGAGCGCACCTCAGCGGAATCGAAGGACCCGCGGCCGTTCTTGCCCTTGCCCTTTCTCCCCCAGAAATTGAACCCGTCATCCCAACCGCAAAGAGCCCCAATAACGTCATGAAAATAAAATCAGCCATTGTCATTCCAAGAGCACCCAGCCCCAATGACGCAACGACCAAAAATCACCCGTTGTCATTCAGAGCGCAAGGGGCCCCACGCGTACTCTTCAGCGTGGGGGTGGTAAGCGAAGAATCTGCTTCTCTCCTTCCAATCCGTCTCCTACCCGTCACCCAGTTCGACGAGCAACTAAACTATTAGTTAGCAAAACACGACCAGAATTTCAAGCCCAATTCTGTGGATTACGGTAGGACCTGAGACGAGTCCTGAATAAGGGCTGTTGAACAATGTATGCCAATGGCATATAGTCATTCAATGCACACGGTGGTCGAGACGCCGATGTACCTGCGCTCTGCCGAAGCCATTTTCAACGAATCGGACCGGGAAAGAATTGTTCGCACGATTGCTGCCGCGCCCGAGTGCGGAGATCTGATGCCAGGCACGCGAGGTTACCGGAAGCTGCGGTTTGCCCGTCCCGGAATGGGAAAGAGGGGCGGCGCACGCGTCGTCTATTTGTACGGAGGCCCGGCATTTGCTTGTATGGCGGCGAGGGTCTGCCGATCTTCCTGATCACCGTCTACATGAAATCGGAGAAGGGAAATCTGAGCAAGGCTGAGCAGGATGCGCTGGCGAAAATGGCTAGGAGCTTCTTTGCAGATTACAGGGGGACGCGATGAGCAAGTTGTTTGAAGAGATGGCGCAAGGAACGGCGGAAGCTCGCGCCTACATGGAGGGGGAACGCAAGGGCTATAAGGTCACTTTGCCTGAGACTGTGGACGTGCGCAGCCTGCGCAAGCGCCTGCGCCTGAGCCAGGGACGCTTCGCGGATCGGTTTGGACTGTCAGTCGATGCAGTCAGACATTGGGAATCTGGTCGCCGCCAGCCGGAAGCCGCCGCCCGTGCACTCCTAATCGTCATCGCCGCGGACCCTGCATTCGTGATGCGTTCCCTGGCCAAGAGCGCCCAAGCAGGCAAGTGACTTTGGATGGTTTAGACGTTCTTCCATCGCCTTACCGGCGGGCAAACTGTTGCCTGTCTGCGAGTCTGATCGTAGAGGACGATCCCAAGCTCGGGCCCTTGGATAAACACGACCCAATCAGTCGGATTTAAATAGCGCTAAATCAATCGGATGCATCGCGCAACCTGCCCGTTTTACGCGGAGGCACATAATTGGCTGAGCTGGAATGACCAGACAACGGCAGTCTGGGTGCCCCTTAGTCTTACTATAGTTCAATCAAATAAAGTTGACACTAAGTCACTCAATCATGCATCTTATATGAGTCAGTATTTCAGCAGTGAGGTGGGAACAAAACCATGGGAAAGATTATTGGAATTGATCTGGGCACGACCAATTCGTGCGTTGCGGTTATGGAGGGCGGCGAGCCCAAAGTGATTCCGAATGAAGAGGGTGCGCGTACTACGCCCTCCATCGTCGCCTTCTCAAAGAGCGGCGAACGGTTGGTAGGCCAGGTCGCCAAGCGTCAGGCCATCACCAACCCCGAAAACACCATCTTCTCCATCAAGCGCTTTATGGGCCGGCGCTACAACGAAGTCAACGACGAGATGAAGATGGTCCCCTATAAGGTCGTCCAGGATGGCGACCACATCGACGTCGTCGCGCAGGGCAAGGACTACACCCCGCCCGAAATCTCGGCCATGATCCTTCAGAAGCTGAAGAAGAGCGCCGAAGCCTACCTGGGCGAGACCGTCACCGAGGCCGTCATCACCGTCCCAGCCTACTTCAACGACGCTCAGCGCCAGGCCACCAAGGACGCGGGCAAGATCGCCGGCCTCGACGTCAAGCGCATCGTCAACGAGCCCACTGCGGCCGCGTTGGCCTACGGCCTCGACAAGAAGAAGGACGAAACCATCGCCGTCTATGACTTCGGCGGCGGCACCTTCGACATCTCCATTCTAGAAGTCGGCGAAGGCGTCATCGAGGTCAAGTCCACCAATGGCGACACCCACCTTGGCGGCGACAACCTCGACCAGCGCATTGTCGAATGGCTCATTGCTGAATTCAAGCAGGAGCAGGGTCTTGACCTCGGCTCCAAGGGAAACGAAATGGCCCTCCAGCGTCTCAAGGACGCTGCTGAAAAAGCCAAAATCGAGCTCTCCACCACCGTCGAGACTGAGATCAACCTCCCCTTCGTGACCGCCGACGCAACCGGACCCAAGCACTTGGTCCGCAAGCTCACCCGCGCCAAGCTCGAGCAGCTTGTTGGCGACCTGATTGAGCGTTCGCTCGAGCCCTGCAAGAAGGCCATGGCAGATGCCGGCGTCACCGCCAGCCAGATCAACGAAGTCGTCCTCGTCGGTGGCCAAACCCGCATGCCCAAGATTCAGGAACTGGTCAAGAATCTCTTCGGCAAGGAGCCCCATCGCGGCGTCAACCCTGACGAAGTTGTAGCCATTGGCGCTGCCGTTCAGGCTGGCGTGCTGGCCGGCGAAGTCAAGGATCTCCTCCTTCTCGACGTCACACCGCTTACCCTGGCGATTGAAACCCTGGGCGGCGTGGCCACGCAGATGATTCCGCGCAACACCACCATCCCTACCAAGAAGACTGAGACGTTTTCAACGGCTGCCGACTCTCAAACTGAAGTCGAAGTCCACGTCCTCCAGGGCGAGCGTCCCTTGGCTGCGCAGAACCGCACACTGGGCAAGTTCAAGCTCGGCGGCATCATGCCTGCCCCGCGCGGCGTGCCGCAGATCGAGGTCACTTTCGACATCGATGCCAACGGCATTCTCAACGTCACGGCCAAGGACAACGCCACCGGCAAAGACACCCGCATCACCATCACTTCGAGCTCCGGCCTTTCCAAGGACGAAGTCGAAAAGATGGCCAAGGAAGCCGAAGCCCACGCCACCGAGGACAAAGAAAAGCGCGAAGAAATCGACGCCCGCAACTCGCTTGACTCGCTCGTCTACAACATCGAAAAGATGTTGAAGGACTCCGGCGAAAAGGTCCAGGCCGCCGACAAAACTGAAGTAGAAGCCGCTCTGGCCGAAGCCAAGAAGACACTCGAGGGCACTCCAAGCTCGAGCGATCTCAAGGCCGCGCACGAGAAGCTAACCCACGCCAGCCACAAGCTAGCCGAGGTGCTCTACAAGGCAACGGCGGCTGAAACCGCAGCCGCCGGTGCCGCCCCCACAGGCGAACCACCAGCCCCAGAAGCCAAGAAAGACGAAGGCGTAATCGACGCCGAGTACGTCGACGTCGAAGACAAGAAGTAGGACCTGCCATCCAGGCAACTCCGCCTTCAACGAAAAAACATTGGGGTGAGCGACATCAAGTCGCCCACCCCAAAACTTTAACTCTCATTTGGTGTCATCCTGAACGACAAGCGAAGCGAGGAGTCGAAGGACCTGCGGTTCGGGACGGGATTAAATCGGCAATCATCACAATTGATCCCAGCACTCGGCCGCTCTCGGTCTTTAGACCAGAGTATCTCGACAATCTTGCTTTGCCTGCATTACAATGTAATGCAGGTGGTGCCGAATGCCCGCGAATGCCCTTGTTCAGACCCGTATCAATGCAGAGATTAAAGATGAAGCCACTGTAGTGCTCCAGGCGATTGGTTTGACCGTTTCTGATGCGGTTCGCCTCATGCTAACGCGCGTGGCACACGAGAAGGCTCTGCCTTTCGAGCCACTGATTCCCAACGAAGCGACCATTGCGGCAATGAAGGAGGTTCGGGAAGGAAAACTCGAAACGGTGACTCTGGAAAACCTGCAAGCGGCGATCGATGCGAGCGATTAGGCAGTCAACTGCCTTCAGGCGCGACCTGAAGCGCGAATCGAAAGGGCAGCATCGGGCCTTTCTTTCCGAGAATTTCGTGGCCGTGGTTCAGACTCTTGCGAACAATCAGCCGTTGGCTGAGAGATTTCACGATCATGCATTGTCGAACAACTGGCAAGATTACCGCGATTGCCACATCAGACCAGATTTGGTACTTATCTACCGAAAGCCTGATGATGACACCCTGCAGCTCGTGCGCTTAGGATCTCACTCTGAGCTTGGCTTGTAGGCACCTACGTCGCCTACATCCCCCCGGAAATCGACGTAAAGGCGATCCGCGACAGGCTCGGCCTCACGCAGCAGCAATTCGCCGCCCGCTTCGGCTTCAACATCAACACCCTGCGCCA
>Ga0182016_10000791_pt1 | contig 39243 bp, 33 predicted proteins | sample 712S2MmetaG_FD_120491 | JGI IMG/M metagenome (GOLD analysis project Ga0182016, IMG submission 120491) | Permafrost microbial communities from Stordalen Mire, Sweden - 712S2M metaG | ecosystem: Environmental > Terrestrial > Soil > Wetlands > Permafrost | place: Sweden: Stordalen | collected...
ATTTCTTTTCATCACTTATATCACCAGGAATTAATACAAGTTTATATTCAAGTTCTTTTAAATTTTGTGTTATATTTTGACTATTTTTGAATGTATTTTTAATATGCATTATATCCATGTGTGCTTGTGTATAAACATTTTTATTGTATGTAATTATTGACGGTGATGATGGTCCAAATCCGCCTGGGCTATCAATTAATAATCGTTCGTATTCTTTAGATATTTCATTAAACAATGCAGAATATACATAATTATCTAAAATACCAATTTTTTGTATAATTGTGCATACCATTTCTATTTCTCCTGATATATCAATACCATCTGTTGTTTTTCCCATTTTGTCGACTTTGTCTGTCTTATCTGTTCTATCCATAAACATTATAGTTTTAGTCGTTACCATCATTGTTTTTATAATTTTATTCTGAGAATATTTTGATAGAGATATATTTATCAAATCAAATATATCATTTCTGTGTTTAATAATATATATTTTAAAAACGTCGCTTCTGTATTTTTTTAATTTAGTTGGTTCTATATTAAAATCATTATATTTCTTTTTAATATCTGCAACAAGACCCGTCACTGCCTCGAACAAATTTTTTGTTGGAATAATATATTTATCGTTCAATATATCATTTGAATTTTGAACATTTTTATTGAAAAAATCAACAATTTTTTCAAGGAATTCATTTATTTTTTTATCATAGAATGATATTATTTTTGGTATATTTCTTTTTGTCATAAACTCACTCACTAATTTATCAAGATTTTTGAGACTTATTGTTAGTTCATTAACAAATTTAAAGTTTGTTTCTTCTAATTCTAACAAAATATTCGGTAATCTGTATTCATTAAATATTTTGTTCAACATAATTTCTTTATATTTGTCAAATGCAACCATAACAATGTCTTCATTTACTCCGATGCCATATTTAATAAACACATCTTCATATTTCTTGGCTTGTCTCATCATATTTTGTGTTATATTTTGGACATTTTCATTAAATATTGATTCAGATAATTTAGTACACCACGATATGATAATATATTTTTTGAAATTCCACTTATTTAATTTTTCATATTTTGTATCATTCAGAAGTTTATAAACATCATTAAATTGTGAGTCAATATTCTTTGAAAAAACTCCGATCGGGAAAATAACACATATTTTATCACTCAATTCTTTCAAAAATTTTTGTTGTGTGGGTTCATCCAAGAGGTCTAATAATTCATATATTTGATTGACTTGATCAATATTATTCATATTTGTATCGTTCATGTTATTAAATTGGTCCAAAATTTTTTTTTGTATAATCTCAATAATTGACATATATTTGCTGTGTAATTTCCCAATATAATTTTCGTTTTTTTCCTTATCAAATGTCTCAAAATATTTCCTACATATATTCATTATTTTTATTCCATCACCATATAAATTCGCCATCACCGCAAAATATAATTCTGATAGATGACGTTCTAACATCATAATGTCAGTTATTGTTGTCATCGATTTTTTTATACTTTGTTGAATATCACTTGTACTCGATTCCATCAATAAATGGTTTATAAATTTTATTTGATCACTTATGAAATAACGTGCATCCATGTCTTTATTTTTTGTCTCTTTTAGATTTTTTAGTGTTTATAATATTATCTATTAAATAATAATCATTGATGTTATATATTTTTGTTAAGATAGATGTATAGTGATTTTAATTCAATTATTTATTCAGTTATGTGTGTAACTAAATGTTAAAATATTTGAATTTATAAAAGTAAAGGTACCCCAAATAAACAATTTAATTTACTATTAACCTTTAGGAAAATAATAAAGATTTATAATAATGAATGTATACAATAAAATCGTTCAAAATAAAAATAAATGGGTAAAATTGGGAGGTGGAATATCAAATGAAGTCTATTTATTTGATTTCGATGATGAAAAATATGTTATCAAAAAATTAAATAGGAAAAATAATGGGTTTTTTAATTACATTGAAAATTATATGAAATACTTGATCAACAGTAAATACTTTGTTCATTTTGATGAAACAAATGATATTTATATTGAACGATTTATTGAAGGAGATATCATTAATAATGATATCCTTTATGATATGCAGTTTCTTACTGTTATATGTTCTGAGATTGATTTAATCAATGAATTATCCATGAATATTCCTAAAGAAAATATAATTCTCAAATATCTCAATAATTTTATTCAATATTTAAAATCACACAATGAATTTTCAAAATTTGTTCCTTACGAAAAAATAATAGATGAAATTATAAAGAATAAAAGTGAATATGAATTGGTATACAATCACAATGATGTTCAAAAATATAATATTTTAATTGATGATAATAGTGATAAAAAAATAATAATACTCGATTTTGAGTATGCTGGTTATTCGTGGAAATTTTTTGATCATGCTAATTTCGTCGTATTGTTACATATTGATATGAATATATTTCACGATATTAATATTGATGATTACTTGTTTGCGATATGCAAAAGATACAATGGATGTGAATATAATTTACATACACATTTAATTGATCTAATGATTATTGCAAGCTATTTATGGACAATGTGGGCTCATGTTAAATATATTATTACAAACGATGAGTTTTATTTAGAATACAGTAATCAATTATTTAACATTTTAAAAAAACTATTAAAAAACTATTATAAATAAAAATTTTTAAAATTGATTTATAAGAACGGCCAAACCCATCATATGGATAAGATTTCCATTTGATAATGTACTCAGCCATATTAATAAACCATATTTCAAATATTTTTGTTCTTCTAATTTAATTGCAACAAAGATTAAAATGAATAATATCAAATCTACGTTATAGTAATCTGATAATAATGACATAATTATTGATATAATAAATATATCACTCGCTACATGTATTGCAAAAAATCCACGTATGTGCTCATATATTTTTTCATATATTTTTTCATATATTTTAATCAAATCATTGACAAAACTACTTTTTGCTATATAATGACAAATTTCACACATAATTAATACCAGTAATTGTTCTTGAAGTAAAAATCCAATTAACACAAATATTATTACATTTATTGAAAATCGCACTTTATTATCATCATTATGCACAAATAATAACATACTTAAAATTGCACATATCGTGCTGATTGAACTACCAAAGGTGACGAAACTATACGAGATGTCAAATAATAATAATATATGTGATACCAGAGATCCTATCGTCCAACATAACATAATCCGACTCTGACTAAATAACATCCTTCGTATTATTTTATCAAATGATTTAGACATATAATCTTTGGTTTTTTCATCAGACATACACAAGCGCAATAATCTATTCAATGTATAAATATCAATTAATTTATCCCATTTTCTATATTTTATGAGAGTCTCAATGTATATTTTGTCATTTTTAATTTTAGAATATTCATCTTTCATATAGAGATTTTTATAGATAATCATCGGCAATCTCATTCCTCCTTTATCGATATAATTAAATATATTTGCCATTATAAAGGTTGTAATAAATTGATTTATCATTGTGATATTTAAAACATTGTAATATGGTAAAATATCGATGTAATTAATTTTTACATCTGATCCTAATATACTTTTAATTATCATATTAATAATTTTCGTTAATTGTTTGCATATAATTTTACGTATGATATCGTCATATATTTCCCGTATCGGTTGTGCAATAGACGTGTATCTGGGATTGGTATAAATATTCGTCATCACTATCGGTGTTATTAATATTAAAAGAATAATTTTTGTTAGTGGCTGTAATGAAAACCATGTTACGTAATCAAACATGAATAATATTGTACATATAATTGCATAGTAAATATATCTGTCTACTGTAGATATTATATTTTGAACACGTGTAAATGGTTTCCCTATATAACTGAGATAAAATATCATATAATTAAAGACACTATCGATCAAAATTATATTATAATTACTAAATGACGTAATTATGTTAATCAATAAAATTATAAATATTTCGACAATAAATCGGATTCGATCATTTTCAATGAGACATTTATTATTATCATTGTTATTGCTATTATTACTATTATTACTATTAATAACAAAATAATTAGAATTAATGAGTAATTCTGAATTAAGATTATTATTTACAATTTTAATATCTTCATCATTTGTGTCAATATATTCTGTATAATCCGTATCATCCGTATCATCTAAATCATCTAAATCGATATTATCTATATTACTCGTATGATTCCCATCACTATTATTCGATAACTTTGGTGTTTGTTTTCTTAAATTTTCTGAACTTTCTGAATTTTCTAAAATTTTTTTATTTGGATTATCAAAAAGTCCTGATGAACGCATGATATAATCATTTTTTTTATCATCTTCTTGACAATCAAGTATGACACTGGTACATATAATACTTCCCTTATCAACCATTTTTTTATTGTCCACCATATTATTCAACAAATTTTATAATATGTTATAATGAAAGGGTTACAATAATCATTTAAAATGTATAATGATATAAACTCCTCAAATTAATTTAATTCAATTTTTTAGTTATTTTAAATAAAATTGATTTCCATATTATTAGTTTACAACAAAATATATTATTTTAATTTATTGCAAGTTAAATAATAAAGAAAAGTAATCAATGGGTATCATATTTTCATACATAGGATCGAGTATTGAAGAAAAAAACAAACACGGGTGTGGTATTGATACTTTAAGTTCAGTTGATAAAACTGTTGTGAGTTTAATATTTCAACCTCCACCAACTCTTAAAGAAAATTTTAATCGCATTCCGGGTAGAATAGCTATAAGAGATGTGGACAGCAGTCTTATCGTTAGTGCTTTTATAATCAGATATGTTTTGAATTCAGATAAATGGGTTATTTTATCACATGGAAATGCAGCTGATATTTATACATCCTATGATTATTGTAACTATTTTTCAACAACATATGGTGTCAATGTAGTATGTTATGATTATCCTGGCTATGGTCTCACAAAAGAACTAAATTTTGACGATAATATCGACCCATCAGAATATAGTTGTTGTAAAGCTCATTCACTCGTCGTAGACTATGTTATTAATACATTGAAAGTTAATAAAAAAAATATTTATTTAATGGGTCAATCACTCGGAACAGGTGTTGTTGTCGATTATGCTGCAACAAATGATTGGTCAACACCCATTATATTAGTATCTCCATATAAAAGTTTACCACGTGTTATTTTGGATTCATTCTGTACAGATTCATTAGTATCAAAACATGGATTCAAATCAATAGATAAAATATCGAAATTAAACTGTCCTGTAAAAATATTTCACGGACTTCTTGATCCTTTGATTGTCGTTCAACATGGCATTGATTTGTATAATAATCTGAAAGATCAAAAATTAAGTATTACTATTATTGATGACGCTGATCACAATAATATCCTGGGAAAAATTCAAGAGGAAGATATGATGAAAGTATTTAATTTATAAAAACAAAGCCATTTTTTGGTGCAACTTGTAAAAACCATTCTGGAAATGGTACGTGATGAATTCCTCTATTACTAGATCTATGATGTTCGACACATAACACAATCATGTTATATTGTGAATCAACAAAAATTGATGGATCCTTTTGTACTTGTTTCCAATCAAACAATTCTGCGAAATTTTTTCCAGTTTGAGGATTATATAGACATTTCGCTCTTTGTCCAAATTCTATCCAATCGATGCCATTCATTCCTGCATATTCACAGAAAAAATGATGTGTTTCGGTTACTATATTGTCCTTTCTGGTTTTATTACATATGAAACATGGAGTATCATTCTTTATACACAATTCACGATGTGTGTGATTATATAATGACGTATTTTTCCTCGGTTCATGTTCTGGATAATGTATTTGCTTTTTTAATTTATTATTTTGATTATTTTGATTATTTTGGTCACATTGATCATATTCGTTATTTGTATTTTTTTGATTACTATGACATTGTCCCATTTATTGATTTATTGATTTATTGATTTATTGATTTATTGATTTATTGATTTATTTATGATACTCATTCTTTTATTCAAAATTAATTATTCAATATTTAATGTTGAATTTTAAAAATAATTGAAATTCAAAAAACTTGAATATCCCTATGAAGGTAGGTAATTTATTATTACTTTTTTCAGATATTAAATTTTATCGTAATTTCGACTTCATCAAAATGGATAGAAAATGTCTCATTATCACTGGTACAGCTATTTGTGTTGTCATCTTTATTATATTAGTAGTTGTCTTATCAATTGAGTTGCAACCTGTGCACCTTGCAACCGGTCAAGAATGCGAGTTGTCTGATTTGACAAATCAGATGACGTTGCATGAAGTTTATTTCTCTTTGGGATATCAACTAGATATTTACCTCAGCGATAATACAAAATTCGGATTCATCACAAGCACAATCAATTACAATCCGGCTAAAAATACTTACCAAATGAAAGCAACAAATTATAGTAATGTAGCACAAATTACTGTTACTCAGAATATTTTTTCATTGACTACTAACTTTGAATACACTGCATGTACTCCTTTGGGATTAGAACCATTTCCTGAATATAAAGTTGCTGAAACACTGACCGAATCGCTTTCCAATTCCCTTAGTGGAATATACACATCATACACTATTTACAAAAATGGAGCACAAATTGCAGTTTCGAATAAATTGAGTTTGATAGATACTGATATGCAAATTGTAGACAACAACAGTAATGTGGTTGCAACGATGACACGAAATGCCTTCAGTTCTTTTTTAACTGATAAATGGAACATTATCAATAATCGTCCTGATATTATTGATAATTGGGTGGTAGCATTCATTCCATCATTGGTGACAATTAAAATGAGAGAAAAGCAAAACAATAATTAAAATACAACTAAAATACAAAATAAATTAAAATGTTTCAACATCATCGGCAGTTGTAACTGATCCGCCATACAATGATTTTTTTATAGTTTTTGCAAAATATGCATCTTTACCATCAAGTAGCATTATAAGTCCTTTAACTTTATCCAAAGTAAACTCGTTTGTTTTCTTCTCTAAATTTTCATCAAAACATGCGAATATATCTGTAAATACTGTATCGATTTCATCTTCAGTCCAGATTTTTTTTATACTACTAATATCTACCATATTGATGTTGTCTTTTTTAATATTGGGAAGAAATTTTTTGAATTCATCATTATTTTTATATTTATCGGGATTTTCTAATATTATTTTCGTAAGAGTTATATAATATTGCAGTGCCGGAATAGCATTACTTGTTTCTTTTCTGTAAACATATTGTAATTTTTCCAATCCTTTTATGCATAGTTTGGCAAATTTATTATATTTTTCTCTTGATGATTCTTTTGGAATATTTATCAAATACCAATCAAAATAATTTATTAACATATCTAATAATACTGCTATGTCATTTCTGTTGTCATGTTCCCAACTACGTTTTAATGAATTAAAAATAGCAAGGGTATATGTATCAGGATCATCATAATGAATTCCATGTGAACGTATCTGAATTTTTGTTACATCACTCTGAAATGGTAACAAAATTATTTTTGCTACACTTGCGAGGGGTTCTAAAATTTGTTGTTTATCTGACATCTTATTTCCTGGTAGGCGCAATTACGAAATACTATATATATATTGAGTTATCAATAATTTATATATATGATATTGTAAGAATAAATATATATCTTTTTCAATATTTTGAGTTTATTCCTATATGCTTATATAACGAATTTTTAACAAATAATAAATAAAATAAGAAATAATGTTGAATAATATGTTATATAAGCATAAATATATTATAATATAATATGTGCAGACTACAAATGGATTATGAAATTTTGAATGATATTAAAAATATTATCATAAAAGAAAATATATCATTGAGACATGTATTATTTAATTATGAAATAGAAATACATGATGATACAAGTCTAATTCTATTGTACAATGATTTAGCAAAAATAAATATTAATTTGGCTGATAAAGTAAATTTACTTTTATCCTCTCAAAATAAAACAACACAAATAAATATAATGGCTGACCTTATAAAAGTAATTGATAACTTATTTAATCAACTACCTTTCGTTTTTATTATACCAAGTTACAACAATGTTAAAAATGGAAACATTTACAAAAAAAATTTAGATTCAGTCATTAAACAAAATTATTCAAATTATCGTATATTATATTGTGATGATGCTTCACCTGATGCTACTTGTGATGCTGTTGATCAATATATTAAAACTAATCAGTTAGAAAATAAAACTCATTTATTGAAACAATATATTAATCAAAAACAGGGTGCTGGTAGATTTATATGCTACCAGTATACCTTTGATGATGAAATCTTGATCATGTTGGATGGCGATGATTGGTTATATGATGATAATGTATTAAATGTTCTTAATGATGTGTACAAAGAAAAAAATATATTATGTAGTTATGGATCGTATCATGTATCAGAAAATAATATTTTGAGTAACTTCATATTACCTTCAAAATGTTTTTCTGAAGATGAGAAAACTAATAAAACATATAGATATAGTGATGTCTGGGCATGTGATCATCTCCGCACCGGATACGCTAAATTATTCAAAAATGTAAAACTAATGGACATTATATTTGAGAAAAAATTTTGTATTGTTAAAACAGATTGTGCCGATATGTATCCTGTTCTCGAAATGGCGGGAATACTGCATCATTTGATTAAACAACCTCTATATATTTATAATAAAGATAATACACTCAGTTATGATACAGCTTGGCATTTGAAAGATAAAAGTCCATTGTACGAATATCGCAAAAGATTAAGTCATAAATTTACCACAATAAAACCGTACAAAACGATCGATCCTAAAACGATCGATACCTTTTATAAAAATATTAAAAATAATACCAGAAAAATAGAAATTGTTCACATCAATAGATGTAATATCTCAAATGAATATGAATATGTGTGTATAATTGACGATACAATCGATTATAATACATTGAATGAATTACATGTATTGTTGTACTACATGAATAATACAGGTTGCAGTATGTTACTTTTTGATAATTATAATAATGTTAATCAAAAAGATTTTAATTATATGACAGCTGAACTAAAAACTTCTAACAATAATAAACATAAATGCTTAGATGTTAAAATTGGGATGTGTATTGTGGATGAAAATAACCGAGGCCATGTTATTGAAACTATTTATCCAGGAATTTATAAAACAAAAACACTAATAAATAGCGCGTGTGAAAATGGTTTTTATTTCGTTCTATTTTAACCGATAAAAATTGATATTTAAACATCATATATTGTCCATTAATTTTTGATATATTAATTAACCTTTAATATCATCCGATATTAAATATTAAATATTAAATATTAAATATTAAATATTAAATATGGCTAGCATTACCAGAAATACCCCCAAATATGATGCTGATGATCGTTTTCATCAAATTTTCGTAGTTGATGACGGCAAATGTTGTGATGAATTTTCTATTAAACACAGTATACTTTCATTTCTCTACAATACCTTTCCGGAAATCAGTTCTATCTCCATTGATGATCAACAAAAAAAGATTCGTGTTACGATTAGATCATCAACAAAAGATTTGAAAATTGTATCCGAATCGACAGAAGTAACTGTTCTCAGCGCTCTCGATGACTATGTTCTTCGCACTCAACAACGCAAGGATGTGTTCGTAAATGATTTGTTTTTTATTTTTCAAAGTGTGAATGATGTCGATTCTGGTTATGAATTGTGTGGAAACAACATGGACGATTAATTTTACATCTAGATGTTTAATAAACAAAAGATGTTTAATAAACAAAAAATATTTAAAACATATTATTAAAACAATCAAAAAATTTCATCGTTCCATCAAAATTTTTTAATTGTTCTGTATTTAATTGATTTGATTGATTTGATTGATTTGATTGATTTGATTGATTTGATTGATTTGATTGATTTGATTGATTTGATTGATTTGATTGATTTGGTTTATTTAGTTTATTTAGTTTATTTATTTCATAATTCATTGTATGCGAATTAAACATCATGTGACAAAAGGCCAGAGTCATAATTAAATTAAATATTTTATTTTTTCATTTAGGATATAATAAGTATACTAATAAATTAATAATTCAATTTTATTTATTTTGAATATATCCCGACTATTTCACTTTCATCTATAACTATTTTATTATTTAAAAAATTCATAATTTCATCGTAAGTATATTCTTTGTTAGGATCGTATACTGATGTTAATTCCTTATTTAATGCGAATAATTTAAAATGATAATGATGAATACCGGTTCCAGGAGGAGGTTTGGGTCCATCATAGTGATTATGTCCTGAACTATTAAGCCCTGTCACATACTTTCCACTTACCAATTTATTTGTAGTGGGATCTATTCCTGATACAATCCAATGTATCCATGTCGTTTTAACTGCATTCGGATCATAACATAGCAAAAATAATTCTTTTGTTGAACTCGGAACACCATCCCATTCAATATCTGGTTCTATATTATCATAATAACCGGTATATTTATCATCAATTTCTTCATTGTTTTTAATAGCATCACTTTTTAAAATGAATTGTTTACCACCAAGTTGATAAAATACCTGGTCCTTGGTGTGACCCGACGCCTTACGTAGTGATATGTCTAAATATTTTATTTTGTATTTACGATATTTATTATAATACAAATTTGATGTATTCATATATATTATTACAATAAAATAATTGATATTATTTTATTCTGATAATAATTCAAATAGTAAATTAACAATAATATATATACAAAAATACGAAAATCAAACATGGATTACTTAGTTTCTGCACTATGTGGATGTATTGTTGGTTTTATAGCATTCATTGCATATCTAGAATCGGATGAAATGGGAGGCATTGTATTTAGAGTTAGCTCCGATGGTCAAAACTATTTTAATTTAGATGGGATTAAGGCATATATCAAAAGTCCATTTACATCACGAATTTTATGGTATCCTCAGTTATTACCCGCAAATTGGATTGTTATGACATGTATGTTTGGTTTAGCCTTTGTAACAATCAGTTTCCTTTCATCATATGGTCCCATCAATTCAACTGATTCAGTCTACTTACAAACATTAACAGTACCCATGTGATTTAAAAAATTGATTATATCATACTTTGTTTAATTCAATATGTCTTATTTGTTTATATTTCTCTATATTTTCAATAAATAAAATGGAAATAATTAATCGTCGCGGTTTTACTGTTATTGCTAATAGCGGATGTGAGGGTCGTTATAAAAATACATGTATGTTTATTTCAATTCTTGATTTTTTTCGTTTTTCTCGCGGAATTCCAGCTGAAAATCAAACACTAACTATCAATGACATTCGTGAAATTTCGCAATTTAGTGAAATTGCTCGTTATAATGAAATGTTTGACATTGATAAATTGGGTCATCGTGAGTCTCTTTTACGTCTTTTAGAAATTTTTAATATTTCATTGGATATTTATCATTATAATATTTCTCAAGACAGGAACGGAATTATAAACACCTGTTGGATTGGCGAACCAGGATTCAAATTTAATAATCAAAATAATTGCAATAATCATATTGCAATTATTTCATATGGTTCTCATTTTGAACTAATTATTTCTGAAACACCCACAACACGAGCTTTAGACATTGACCATATTTTGATTACACAATATGGGCGAAGATGTTTAAACTATGTGTATAATCCTCGCACACATGAACAAAATAGAAATATGAACCATCAACACAGTCAAAACCGTCAAAACCGTTCTCGTCGTAATCAACGTCGTCAAAATCGAAACAAAACAAAATATAATCAAACGATCCAAAAAATTCAAACTCAAACTCGAATTAATAACAATAATGACAATAATAACAATAATGACAATAATGACAATAATGATAATAATTTGACACGGAACGATTTATTAACTAATCGAATGATTGCTAATCAGCAAATTAATAATCTTATCGAGGAAACGCGTGGCATTGTTGAGGAATATGTCGCATTGTCTACAGTTTTAGGCAATGATAGTAATGCAATGGATATCGATATGTTAACAATATACAACAGGATAAATATCACAAGGCAAGAAATATTGAGAGTAGGAAAAATTGTACAATCTCTATTGGAAACTATCAATGTCATCGATGAACAAATGAACAATAACTAACAATTTTTTTATTATTTTTATTTTATAAAGAAAAATTTAAATTTAATTCTATTATTCGGATTGTTCAGAATGTTTAGATTCTTTGTCAAGTTTCATTCGAATGGCATAAATGTTTGCATTCGTTGGTGCATCTTCTTTACTGATTCCGAGTTGACCTTCATACCATTCAGTGAGGATTTCATCCATACCGAGATGTCTCTTCAACAGGAATTCCTCATGGGCGTAATGCAGTGTATTATCAGGATCCAAAGTAATATTGTGCTTGTTGACAAATTCTGCTGTTGGTTCTGTGGGAATTTCACTGACTTTACACACTCTGCGGACAATGACATGAACTTCGTTGCCCGTCAATGCCAGATGTTGCTCATCATACAGCAAAACCAACTCATACAGATTCGACATCTTGAAACCAAGTTTTTTTGTAAGTTCCTTGAATCCCTTAGATTTGGGATAGTGAGTGTAATTTAATCCGTCGATTCCGTACTTTTCTTTTTTTTCCTTTGTACGTAGCCAACCTTTTGGATTGCGACGTACGAGACCTTCCGTAAAAATCAAACAAATCTCCTTATCATCAGATCCGGCATACATTTCCAACCGCTCATTCATCATTTGTTCGTCCTTTTCTGGATGGTCAGAATCTCGCGAAAGGGGGACACCTTGGCCCCATAGAGATGGACCCAAAAAAGGGATATAGTTAACGAATTGTGCGAAGTATGCAACGACACGACTCTCGATACCATAATGACATGCAAGTCGGATCAAAACAGCGAAATCAGAAAGATCAACATGATTTGAAATAACCATGACGCTGTTATTTTCAACATCGTTCTTGAATTCCTGTTCAGTGACATTATCGAAATGAACAATGGTCTTGTATTTGATCGATCCCAATGATGCCAATGGTTTAAACACGTATGGAATCAGATTTTTTTGATTCCAATGATAGGTTTTATAATCACCGATAAGACCAATGTTGAACCAATAATTGAATCGTTGAATTGTTGGAACTGTCAAAAGAGTCAGAGGAGAAAGAAGCTTATACAAAAGGCCTGATCCTTTCATAGGAATTCCGTTTTTGAGAGGGAAAATGCCATTCAACATCTTAGACGAATTCATTTTGTATTTGGTATAAGACTTTTTGGTTTAAGATTGTGATAACTTGAAGTGTCTAATTCGCACTGAATGCTGTTGTTACTACCTATGTTTTCTATTTAGATTGTGCATTATATTGAAAGTTTCAATTTTTTCTTTTATAAAATAATCATATAACTTATATAACATAATCATATAACACAATTATATAAATGAATAATCATAACACTGATCAATATCTGACAACAAATTCTTATCCGAAATTTTTCGGCATAACTATAAAACAAAATGCAACTGTTGGAGGAAATTTGACAGCATCAAGTGCGACAATTAGAAAAATACACACGGATGATATAAATATTATAAAGTTAACTGCGAGCGATGTCGAAATAAATAAAAAACTTGATGTATACGGAGAAACAACAACAAATACTTTGAAGGTAATTGACTGTGCAAATGTAAATGTTCTTCATGTCAATGATATTGCACATATGAAATCAGTCTGTGTCTCAGATGTAATTGATACTAAAATACTAAATGTCAGACAAGCATTAAATACAGAAAAATTAAATGTTTTATCATTGAATACAGAAAAATTAAATTCACTAAGTATTGTAAATAGTTGTGATATTAAAACAACAAATTTAAATGTATTAGAAAAAGCTGTAATTGATGGAAGTATTATTATTAAGGGTGATACGTGTATGAATAAATTAAGTGTCAATAATGTTACTATAAAGGGAAATATTAGTATTCCCGTTTCCGAAACATTATTTAATGATGATGCAAAACCAACAATCAAATCTTGTAATAATAGTTTAATAATAACATACAATGCAGCGACAAAAATATATCAATTGTGGTACTATGACGGTATTTGGTCAAAAATATAATTTATTTATTATTCAATTATTTTATACATCCAATTATATGTCGTATTAAAAAATTCATCTGAGAATTTATTATTTATATTTATACATCCTTCGATACATATATTTAAATATTTTTTTGTTATAAAATAATTTACATGATCTATTATGATTTTTGGATTTATATTATCTATTATGTAAATGTATACGATATCAGTTTCATTTAATATATTATTTGATTCTAAGAATTCTATTTGTTTATTTGGTAATACAGTGATATCATAATACTTTTCTCTTGCAGAGATTAAATCTATTTCCTCATTATTTACTTCAAAAATAACACCATTACATTTTGATTTTTGTTCTAATTGAACACCTAAATACATATTGTTATTTGTACCTGGAATATACCAACCTCTTTTAATATTGTGAACTCTTACTGGATAAATTTCAATTGTATCGCGATTACTAAGTGTTTTAAATATACTTTCTTTATTAATTAACGATCCGTAACCAAAAATATACTGTTTCATTATTTATTATTCCATAAATTAATTCTATAAATTATTTTTCATTAAAAAAATAATCAATATTGATTGGTAATCTTAACTACAAGATTAGTCTCTTTATCTCTCTTGATATAATTCGAAGTAATAACAGTTTGTCCTGATTCATTTTCTTCAAATTTCTTAATGTCATCCACAACTCTCTGTGTACCGAAATAATCATGTCCAATAACTTCACCAGTAAATCCGTGTCCCAATGTAATACATTCTACATCATCAACAAAAACTGTATGACCATTTGACAAAACAAGATTATATACTTCATTACAATAATAATTGTTTGTAGCAGCAACATTGGATGGGAACACCCAATTGTTGTCTTGTTTAATTGGATGCCAAGGTGTAATTCTCAATTTACCCGAAATAGTTACAAAATCTGCAGTTCCGTTTGTAGTTGATCTAACAACATGTAATACTTTTGCAGTATTGTTTTTATCAGTATCTGATGTTTTTACGAGAGAACCTTTTTTAAGATCCTTAATAAACACTGTACTACCATCTGCCATTTTAACTAAACTATTTGGATGGAAGCAGGGGTTACTTGATGAGTTATAAGTTTGCATGCTTGCCACACGTGTATAAGCACCACTCTGATAGGCTGATTCAGAAACTTTGATTGATGGAACAGGAGCAGGAATATTGTTAAATATATCATCAATCTTATCACGCACTTCATTGAACAAAACACCTCCAAAATGTTGGATACCAGGATCTTTAAAATTCTTACAAACTTGGTTCATATGAGCATCAACGATTGATGGTAAATAGTGACGCCCCCATCTTTCATAATAATCAGGTCTTGACAAGGCCTCGGTAATTTGTCCGTTAACATCTTTGAGCAAATCGTTTAAATATGCAATATATTTATTGTTATGGTTATTAACATTATTTTGTGTCAATACTTGAATTGTTTTGTAGATCGCATCAACATATGTTTTAACAGCAACCTTATTCGTGTGGTCTAGATGTTCTTTTACAGCTTGTTCAATGATATTTGCCAATTCATTTCTAACTCTATGGGTGAGCACCATTCCTTTATCACTTATAGTATTAATGATATCAAATTCGATGAGAAGTTGATCTTTTTTCTGTAGTTTTGGTGAAAAATAAGACAATTTAATATCTAATTTAGTATCATTGTTAAAACCAGTATTAGCAAGAGAAACAATAAAATTCTTTGGTTGTCCAAATTGTATATTCCCCAGAGGAATATATTTGTTTGTGCCAGAATTATTGCCTGTAACACTAACAACGCAATTGGTTCCGACAGTAATCATAAGATTAGAAAGAGAATTTACAAAAACTGTACCAACGAGAGAAGCATCTGGAATGAAACTATATGTTCCGAGTCCAATTTTACTAATATCTCGCATTAAAGTACTTTGTAGTTGATCATCACAACCAAAAGCAAATGTATGAATACAACAGTTCAAACCGCTTGTATCAATATATCTCTGCAGTGTTGGAATATGACCACGCGATGGTTCCATATTAGGGGCACCATCAGTAAGTAAAAAGATTGCAGAATTTCGCATATTTGCATTGATATTGGAATTTAAAAACATATCAAGTGCCATCTTTAAACCATCCCAAATATTTGTTTGATTTTCTGGTACAAGTGCATCAATTTTTGCAATTGCTGATGTTTGATTTTGTGGTGTCATATTTGTTAATTTCATAACAGTGGTTGCATTAGTTGTGAATTTTACAATTGCTAATCTGTCATTATTAGACAGTGATTTAATAATTGTTTTCATAGCATGTTTTACAATATCCAAACGAGAAAGTCCATTACGTTCAACTGCACCTGTTTCTTTCTTCACATTAACCTCCCCACTCATTGAACCAGAAACATCAATAACACATACAATATCAGAACCGACAAAATCCCCTTTTTCCTGTGGAATTACACTAACGCAAAGGGTATCTTCGTGATAATTTGCCCCGATGTTCAGTTTGTAATTTTCTGGATTTACAACAGTGACCGGAGCTAAAACAGGAAGATTTAGATTCTGACCATTTTGAATCAATTGTTGTGCCGTTTGATTGTTTCTCCATTCTTCAATCGCATCAGCAATAGCTCTATTTGGTTTCAACATAGCCGGAGTCAAATATTTCCGTGTGATTGGTGATTCGGATTTAATCGCGAGAGCTTTGAGGATTTCTTTTTTAGAGAAAGTATAGCCTTCGGGATCTACAACGGGATCTTCGAGGAGATCCATCGACAAAGGACATTCGAATGCTTTAGGAATTTGAGCCATTTCACTTAGTTTGTGTAATTTATCTGGTATAGAATTATGGCTTGAATTAAAAATCGTATTAACTTTATAATCTTTAATTAATTCAATTTTTTTTTATTATTTTATTATAAAAAAATTATATTCAGGTATGAGTCTTTTTCGAATGTTTGTCAAAATGTTTTGGTTTATTTTGAGATGGATTTTTAGTTGGATTTTTTTCATTATTTGGAATATTTTCTTTCAGATTCCATTGTAAAAGGTTTATATATTTCTTGTATGTATTTCTACTATAAACTTTTTGTAAAATTTTACCTATATTTTTTGAATCATCTAATCCACTATGATGACGTCCTTCAAGAACAATGTTTAATTTTTCTAACATTCCAACCATACTATTTTTATCATAATAAATGTCTTCATACAAATCTTTTACATTAATAAATCTTTTGTAGATTGACGGAATGGCTACCATAAAATTATATAAAATCGGTTCATTCTTCATAAATGTTAAATTTCCAATCCATCTTTTTAATTCTTTGTATAATGCTGTTTCAAAATCCCATCTTCCGCATGATAATAAAATCGTTTTATCTAAATTGTTTTCTCCAACTTGACTAATCACCCATAAATAATGTTCCCTTAAAACATGTGGAAATATTTCTGCAGAATCAACAGTTTTCTGTTCGATACCTGTTAAATCGATACAAAATTGTGACAATTGTTGATTTACGACGGGTCTACAGTATCTTTGTATTTCACTAACATATTCTAATTCATGTGTATTCTCATTTAATTTATAAAGTACAGATGGAAACTCTATTATTTCCCACGGTTTAATTATTTGTTCTTTAGGAGTTAAATTTTCCCAACATGTTGCTTCAAAATCAACAACACAATAGTAAATGTAGTCGTTGTCCATTAATATTAAATTAATAATCTTATTAATTTAAATAATTTAAATTATCCTTTAATTATTCAACTTTTATAAATAAATAAATATTTACAATTTAGATTTATTTGTTTTATTTCGATTCTCTTTAATTAATTGAGTCACTTCACTTATTTTATTATCTGTTAAATCATGGTCATATCTATAAATATTTCGTGCCATCAATGATGTATTATTCTCCATAAGTTTTACCAGAATCGCTTTCCTTAATTCTAAAACAGATAAATTCGTTGGATATATCATATATGCCATTTCAACAAAATGTAGTGCCAATTTTAATTCATTCTTTTCATAATAGTCCTTGATATGACTCAATTGATGATCCAGATTTTTATATATTTTACTCGTTTCTTCTGCGACTTTTTTATTCGATTCCGGAAATAGATTTGGTAAATGAAAATCATACCAACCACAATATTGACGCCATATGTTTCTTACAATAAATGCAGGATGATCATAAAATGGTCTCAAATACGGTTTTTGTAATAAATCATCCCTTAATTTAACAGAATGAATAATATCATTCAAGGGAGTCCCTTTATTGATTAATTTTATAGTTTGATCAAATAAATCATGCAAAAAATCACTCGTATCAGTCAACGCCATTTTGACACGATCAGGTCCTTTGATATATGGACCGTGCCCTGGTAACAAATATTTTGCATTGAATTTAGCCATTTCTCCTAATCCCTTGGCCCATTCCAATGGATATCTTTGTACTTTTTGAGGATTTCCACAATTTGGTGTATTCCAAATAAAAAGATCACCTGGACATAATACTCCAAGTTCTGGGACCCAAACTGTTGTTGCATCATCAGTTTCACCCTTGAAATGATGTAATCGGAAATGTATTTCACCAACATTGAAACTATATACATCATTATTGTGACCATATGTTTGATGTGGACGAATAAATGTTTCAAATGATTTATGTTCATGTAGTCTATCGTCATTATTTGCAAATTGTTTATTGTTAATAAATTCATTATATCCACAAGTCATACAATATCTATCAAAGCGACAAATTATATTTTTATGAGCAATTACTTTGATAATAGGTCCTCCTCTTTTAGTTTGTGCTTCCTGGATTGGGATCAAACCCTCGACATGATCAATGTGTCCATGTGTATAGATACATGTTACAACAAATTTATTGGGAAAATGTTTAACTAAACGTTCATATAGGATGACTCCAACATCATAAATTCCGGCATCTACTAAAACAAGTCCTTCATTAGTTTCAATGATAATAATGTTTCCAAAAGACAAATTAAAATATACTTTGTCAGAAATTTTAACTATATCGTCGGATACTACAGGCAGAGGGAACATTTTCCGCTCATCATCATCAATTTCATTATTCCAGTAAGATTCGGCAATAGCATCAACAGAATTATCCGAATTATCCGAATTATCCCGATCCATTTGAAATTTAATTTACTAAAGGGATTTTATAAGTAATATATACCATTTAAGATTGATATGGATTATATATTTCAATTTTTAATTATAGTTTCTAAAAACAAAACTTCAATTTTTAATTTTAAATTATTTTCTGTTAAAATCGTCTTCATATCTAATTATATCATCCTCGCCTAAATAAGAACCCGTTTGAGTTTCTAATATAATGAGAATATCAACAGAATTATTTATCAATCGATGTTTTTCACCTTTTTCGATCGTTATATTCATTCCTTCATGTATGTCGATTAATTTATCACCAACGACGGCTTGACCATTACCTTTTAATACGACCCAATATTCTTTTCTATGAATATGTGACTGAAGAGATAATTTTTTATTGGGATTTACGATTAATTTTTTTGTTTTATAACCCATTTTTGTATCTTCTTTTAAAATCTCATAATATCCCCAGGGTCTATAATCTATTTTATTACTAAATATTTCTGGCAAATTGTTCATTTTAACTAAATTGTACAAATCTTTTACTTCTTGGGACGCATCAATTGGAGTAATAAGTAATACATCATTCGTATCAATAATTGCCAAATTATTAATTTTGTTTAATAGGACTAATTTTTCTGACATAATATAATTATTTTCACTATTTTTTGATAGAATACGTATCTCATTTTTATTTTCTGTTCTATTTGAGTAAACATCTATTAATGATGCAAATGATCCAACATCTTTCCACAGTCCATTATATTTTACCATATTTAATGTACCACTTTCCATTTTTTCCAATAATCCAAAATCAATGGATATATTATCACATTCTGCATAGGAATCATCTAAGTCAATATAGGACACATTATCGTGATCTTGACTATCAATAAATATATTTATTTTTTCTATTACCTTGTATGTCTTTGGTAAATGTTCTTTTAATAGTGGTAGAATATTAGTTGTATTGATTACAAACATTCCACTGTTCCAGTAGTAATTACCTGATTTGACATATTCGGTAGCGATCTCAACATTTGGCTTTTCAACAAATTTTTCAACACATTTCGATTCCTCATCATATAAAATATAACCAAATCCTGTCTCTGGATATGTCGGTTTTATACCAAATATTGTTATAGAATTATTACCGTTATTCAGTGTTTCCACAGCTTCATCGATAGATTTCATTAACAAATTATTATCATATATGTGATCACAAGGTAAAAATAATAAATTTTTATCTTTATTATTATTTATTGCGAATATTATTGGCGGCGCAGTATTTTTTGCGATCGGTTCGAATATTATTGTTATTTTAGTATTTTTCAAATATCCATTTAATACAAGTTCTTTTACCTGGTGATCCAATATATTTTTATGTTGTTTATTTGAAACTAAAGTTATATTTGTGCAATGTTGGAATCTTAATAGAGTATTCTGAAGCAATGACCATTCATTGGTTAGTTTGGTATACTGTTTCGGAAAATTCTCTCTTGAAATAGGAAATAAGCGGGTTCCACTACCACCACAAAGTACAATGGGGATATAATTATTTATACTGGTCGTCATTGTAATATAATTTAGTGACTTATTATTTATTTTGTACTTCGTGGGAAATATAAATTTACTGAACAAATTAAATTAAATAAATAAATCTTATATTATTGATTTAAATAATATTTTCTACATAGATTCGTTTAATAAAATTGATTATTCAACAATATACAAAATAACCGTATATGAACCATTTAAAATATTTAAAATAAATAAAAAATATGTCGAATGCTAACTATGACACAGTTCAGACAACAGAAAAAACATTAAAATTTCACACAATCATGAACAATCCACCAGTTTGTGTATTAAATGCTAAGCATGCTTTCGATCAACTTACCGACAAAGAAAAACAATATGCATATTGGATGACAAAAGCATCGTGGGCAGGATCTCAAATATGTTATGTACAAACATCCAGTGAATCATTGAATATATTTCAAGTTCTGAATGCGTTTTTTAGTAATATTTTATGTCTGACTAATTGCGACAAAAATTTTTCTCATGAAGAATTAGCAAATACTATGTACAAAGAATTGATAAATCATGTAGCGAATTCTGGCTTATATGACAACTCTATCTCAGAAGATGATATTAATAAATTTTTACAATATTGTGCGACATTCTATGATAATATGGGAAATTATTTATCATTTGGTGATACCAAATTTATTCCATCAATTTCTCCACATACTTTTGCTAATATATTAAAATCATACAGATATCCAGGCAGCGAAACAATTGATGTTATTGTCAAAGCTTTGTATAACTTGGATGAACTAACAATTGGATTCAACTGCACTGATAACAATAGTCAAACTACTTACTATTCATCTAATATGTCAGAAGACGATGTAAAATTTATTAATGATTTTATGACAAAAATAAATATGTCTCCATATAATACTCGTGTTGAAAAATGTATTGATCCTTCTAAAGAAACAGAAATGTATAAATATAAAATACATGTTGCCTCTGCTAATTCAAATCATGAAAATCCAATTGATTCGTATATGGAAGATGAAATAGTTATCGAAATTATTAATGGGGATTATCAAGAATATTTGAGTGATGTGATAGATTATTTAGAAAATGCTTATTTCTATGCGGAAAATGATGTTCAAAAAGATATGATTAATGCTTATGTCAAGCACTTTGCTATGGGTGATATTAATGATCACAAATTAGCCCAAATTCATTGGGTTAAAGATAAGGGTCCCAGTGTAGAAACAAATATTGGTTTCATCGAATCATATCGTGATCCTGCTGGAGTACGTGGTACATGGGAAGGATTTGTTGCGGTGGTTAATAAAGAAATTAGTAAAAAATTTACCCGTCTTGTTGATAAAGCTCCTGATTTTCTTCCTCTTTTACCGTGGGATAAAATATATGAAAAAGATGTATTCATCAAACCAGATTTTACATCACTTGAAATTATCTGCTTCGCGAGTAATGGTCTTCCCAGTGGAATAAATATACCTAATTATAACGATATTAGACAAAATGTTGGATTCAAAAATGTTAGTCTTGGTAATATTATCAGTTTAAGAAATTTATCAAATTCTACAACGAATGTTCCATTCCTTTGCGATGGGGATCAAGAATTATACAAAAAACTACTCGTTGAATCATTCGAAGTACAAGTTGGACTACATGAATTACTAGGTCACGGATCTGGTAAATTATTTACACAAAATGATAAAATCGATGGATTAGGTTTTTACAAAGAAAGTGAAACATATAATTCAGTATTTGGCAAATTAGGAAGTGCTATGGAAGAGCTTAGAGCAGAATTAGTGGGTCTCGTACTTTCATCAAACGACGACGTATTAAACGTATTCGGTATTGATGATGATTCCAAAGAAAATATTACCTATATCAACTGGTTAAATATGGTGCGTAGTGGATTAAAAGGGTTAGAAGTATATAACCCGACTAGCAAAAATTGGGGTCAAGCTCATTCATATGCTCGTTATATTATATTGCAAGTTCTTTTAAGAGCAGGAAACGGACTTGTTGAATTCGACAAATACGACGACGATAACAACGTTATTATTAAACTCGACCGTACAAAAATACATGCAGTAGGTGTTTCAGCTGTGAGAGATTTTTTAGAAAAAGTACAAATATATAAATCAACAGCAGATATTGAAAATGCACGTAAATTGATTGACGATTACGGGTATGTTAATGATGATTGGTTAAAAATAAGAGAAATTATTATCAGTAAAAAACAACCTAGATCACTCATCATTCAACCTGTATTAACAAATGATAATGGTAAAATTACTTTACATCAAATGGATTCAAACAAACTAACAAACAATCATATGGCGCATATTGTTTCTACTGTTTTAAGGTATATATAAAATATAACAAAAATTGATAATTTTATTTATAACATCATCTTATATGATTAATTCAAATAATATACTTACACCAATACCAGTAATTACTAATAATTATAAATGTCTTATCCATCTGATTTAGATCCAATAGACCCGTCTGATTCGATCGTTCCTATTGATTTTGTTAGTCCGAGCGATCCGATCAATTTGATCAATTTAATTCAACAATATGCTAAGAACAGTGGTCCTAAACCATTTTTAGAGCACATCGATTACTTTCAAAATGATCAGGGAAAAATTAATAGAACTTCAATCGCGACTAATTGGTCTAATTTATCAAAAGAAAATTATCTGAAAACACTAGTTAAGGCAGAGATAACAATTTCTGGAGCAAATTATGTTAACCAAAAAAAGAAATCAGGTTGTCCGTGGAAATATGACTTCGATTCAAGCGCTGAAATTATGCCTCATTTGAAACATTCCCGTGATAGTGATGTTGTTAATTATGATGGTTCAATTAATGTCAAAAAATTAGAACAATTTATGCTTGCATCTTTCGAATATGACAGTCAACGATCATGCTTTTTTGTCAAAAAAAATAGAATCATGGATTTATTGAAAAAATGGAAAGAAAGAGATGCACATCTAGAACACAAAGTTCATTTTATGATGCCGGCATGGGAAACAGTAGCCAAAGCGGAATGGGACGATTTCTATTTAAACTTCACCGACTACTGGTATCTAAACAATAAATCAAATGAATATGAACCAACTGTTACAGCAGATACATTTTTACAATTCTATTTCCAAGGTAAAAAATTATACGATAGAGTTCTGGTTACGAAAGAATTACCCGTTACTAATCCATTGAAATGTAATTAATTTTATTTATTTTATAAACAAATTTTTATTTATTTTATAAACAAATTTTAACTTTATGCATTACTTTGTTCAACTAATTCTTCCGTATGAATAGATTTATTACTGGCGATAAAATTATTGATTGTTGCGTCGTCGACAATTTTGAGATACATTTCTAACTTTTTAACAATTTCTTTCAATGGTTGTGTTGGTAACAAACTCAATCGCAATCTAAGCATCAAATACATATATAATTGTAATGTATTATATTCATCAAGATCGTCCTTAACAGATGCCTTTTTAACACTTTCTCTATTGAATTCAAACATTGTATATAATTCATCGACATCTTTAAAAGATCCATCAACGTTTTGTAATTTAATAAGTATATCGACATCGAATTTGTCAGAATTGGTTGATTCCTTGTAGAACATATTTTTTATATCCGAACTTGCCTTAGTGAGTTTCGCTCTCATTGATTCATATCCGTTTGTAACAGATTTTGATACTGATGATGCTGCTCTTGTCAAGGCAACGGCTGGAGAAGAAACAGAACGTCTCATACGTACGGAACTCTTTTTGAATTGTACTGCTTTTTGCAATTCGCAACACTCATCAATCATATACAGCGTATCACATTGTTCTTCAAGAACCATGCCCCTATTCATAAGTCCATCAATGGTATTCAAGCGTCTTGATCGTTCTGCACTACTGGCGAAATGTTTAACCTCATGAGAAATAAGATTTTTGTCAGTATTTTCTTCACTTATTTTTGCCAGTTTAACTCCAACAAATGCTGTGTAATCACATAAAACACCGTATTCTAAACTGTTTTTAATAAGATGTTCTTTATTGTTATGTCCATTAATTTTGTTCAATTGATTAATTTTATTTATTCCATATAATTGCCTAACAACTTTATCTTGATGTGTTGATTCCGGTAATTCTATAAGTGTTTCATACAATGTTTTAGTTCCTGCCACATTAGCTGTTAATTTAAGTGATTTAATATTATCTATAACAATAGTGTTAACACACATATATGTAGTGACAATTTTACCTGGAACAATACATTCATTGTTTGAACATATTTTCTCCCAAAAATCGCCTACGGGTATATCAATGTCATCGCAGATGACATCACAATTAACATCTGTCATATATTTTTTACTACTATTATCTAACATATCAAGAACTGATACTTCAAGTTCATTAGTATCAATAACCATTAATGAATCACCATTACCTACAATCGCTAATTTTTCAATAAGTTCTCTGCTTGCATCTCGACCAATTCCAACAGTAAAGAATCTGTCTCCCATTTTCTTTTTTTCTGTAATAAATTTACTTGTTGCATCCACACCAGAAGCTTGTCCATCAGTTACAAGAAAATAAACACGACGATTTAACGTACTTTTATTTACGATTCGTTCAATCATTCTATGAATCTCTGTACCACCAAGATCCGCTTTGAAAGATTTAATAGTATGAATGGCGTCATCAATATTTTTCTTTGTACATTGTTTTGGTGATGAAAAAAGAGATTTATGTTGATCACCAAAACTTATTACGTTGAAATAACAATGGGTAGGAAGCTTACTCAAAAAACTACATAATGCTTCATTTGCCCTTTGCATTTTATCATCCGAGCTCATACTTCCGGACCGATCGATCATGAAAATATATTCCGATACGAGGTTCTTAACAACTTCATCTTCTTTGGACTCCACTCTAAATTGTGTCATTAAATAACTTTTTCCGTCTTGATCATATCTATAACAAACAGGATAATTTTTTTCGTGTGTTTCCATAAAAAGATTGAAGTCACCATCGAATGGATTCAACTTTGCCGAAACACTAACCATATCTCTATTTGATTCCAAATCGACTGGACTAAATGTAAATTCGGGTTCATGTGTTAGTGATTCCATACTCTTAATAACACCCTTCGATTTCCATGTTAAATTCATAAATACATCGTAAAATAATTCCTTATCTGATGTATATGCTACCTTGGAATTATAATAAATATTATTAATTGTTTGTTCATATTTTGGAGCGATATTCATTGGGACGACGAATTTATATCTACCATTTTTAAGTTCTATGTTTGCGATATATGTATATCTTACGACAACATGCGCACCTGGTTCGACATTTCCGAGATTAATTTCATATTGGGAACCACGCTTTGTCAAAATCATAGCTGTTTGTTTATTTTCCACTGCTTCTGCATATTCTTGTCTTGCTGTTCCTTGTTCCTTGAGAATACCCACAATTTCTTGATCATCAACTGTAAATGACACCGATGTAATTGTATCATTTTCAGTCAATGGGAAAACATACTTGACTTCCAATAATTCTGTAGTATTGTTTGTATAAATTTGTTCGACATTTACGGTACCAAAGTTTTCTAATAATTCTGGACTGATAGTAACCTTTTTCAATACAAGTTGAACATGTTTTTTGATATCAAAAAGAACCATTTTATATTTTAATTATGTGAGATTGTTTGTTTGATTTTATTGATTACTCATAAAACGTATGTAGTAAAATAAAAATTCAATTTTTTATTTTGATAAATAAAACAAACTACCATTCATATGTAGCATCAGTAGAATCATGAAGTGTTCCCCATTCACTGGTAACATCAGTTGATTCTCCATCAAAATCATGAGTCCATTCTTCGTCACTATATGGAATGTATTCATTTGGGTCGATATATACTGTTGGAGAATCAAATTCAGTTTCATAATCTTCGCTGTTAGGGTGCTCAAAAATAAATTTTCCATCTTCGATTTCATCATTGTTGGCTAGTGTAATATCTTTCATTGACTTATAACGCGGATTTCTACACCAAAAACATGAGCATCCGTATTGGCGGAAAGTATGAATTGCACCTTCACGTTTGTTCGAAATAAATTTGTATTTTTGGTCCTTGAGATTTCTGATAGATTCATCGAATACGTCGATAATATGATCCATATCGGTATGCATACCACCACCTCCGATCCTGTCATTGCTGTTAACTTTAAGAATAAAATGGTCAAAATAAATATTCCTGAGTGCAAAATATGGAATGAAATTTGGAATATCAGTAACATTTGAGAAAACCGTTGGTTTATATTTTGTTTCCAATAATTCCTTTTGTTTGTTTGATGGTGTTTTTGTCAATTTGTGGTACATAAGATTAACTTTGGTCCTAATGACAGCTCTATCGATGCACTCATTTTCTTCATCAATCAATTGTTTCAAAATCTCCGGAATAGATTTCGGAACATCAAATTCCAAAATAACTGGATCATTATGTGAACTCACTTGATCTGCATAATCGTTGCCGAACAAATACGTACTCAGAATGCGTGTGGCAAGATCAATTTTTGAAATGCCATCGAAAAATGATGAAAAAGCCGATTCATTAATTTTCACTGTACAAAATTTCTTTTTGTTCTTCTTTGTGTTTCTAACAACATGGAGCAATGAATTGATACTGTTAATGGAAAAATAAATGATTCTATTAAAGAATCCATCAATAGAATTATCCCATTTTTCAATAAATCCTTTTTTCTCCAGATCACTCCACACAGAAAAATTACTGCTGTTTCCGTCGCCAAAAATACCAATTGTATTCTTCGCGTTTCCATTGGATGTATCAATGGTCATGACTTTTTTGATAAGATTAGTGATTTGTTTATTTCGTCCGTTGTCCACATTAAAAACGATCTCATCATCTGATTTGTCAGATTTGTCAAATTTGCCAGATTTGTCAGATTTGTCAGATTTGTTGGATTCGTTAGATTCATGTGTAAAATTGTAAAAACATTTAACAATATCCCCAAGTGTGATACCAAAAATCATAATATCCTTCTCGTTGACGTTGTATGTCGTGCTCGTAGGATCATTTTGTTCTTGTCTTCCGTGATAAAATTTTTTTCTCTTTTTTGGAACATCCAAGTTGTAACTCATTTTAGCAAAAAACATTGTCAAATCAAATGATGAACCATTTTTTTTGTTGTACATGATAATGTTGCATTTTCCGTCTGAACTAATGTTGAAATTGTTAACAGTTCGATTTTCATCTGTTCCTCCTAATAAACTCGTATGACAAGCACGATGATTCAAAAAAAATTGGTCAATCAACCGACTCTTCAGATGATCATAACGGTGATCACCAAATTTAAATTCATATGCATTCGCCATATTTTTGTAATTATATAGTGCGTTGTGTTATATTTAATAACAGAATTGTATTATTAGATTTTTGTTAATCATTCGACAAAATTATTAATTTTCAATTTTTAATACCAGTTAAAGAAATATAAACATAATTTAAATTATTATATATATATAAATTATAAAATGGGAGCAGGAACTTCGCGGTCATTTTTCATAGACTATATTGATCAAAATATCAATAGAGAACAACATAGAGCAGGTTGGCAATATGTTTTAGATCATTTACACAAATATCAAGTAGATAAATACGAAAAACACAAACACATATATCTATTTGATACATATGTCGATAGGACATTTTTATGGGCAAACGATGATTTGGTTAATAGAAGAATAATACCGTACAAAAAGAAATGGTTCGGTGTTATTCATCACACACAAAATACAGAATTTAGTACAAGTAATGTTCCAGCAATATTTTCTAATGAAACGTTTTTATTGTCATTACCTCTATGTAAGGGATTCGTTGTCATGTCTAAATACTTACAAGAATATGTAAGAAGTAAATTAGATCAGCTGGGTTATAACGATTTACCCGTCATCGTCATTTATCATCCGACGGAATTATTCGATAAAGATAGCGACAAAATGTTTACCATGGAAAAATTCTTATCAAATAATACACAATGTATCGTGTCAATTGGTGCATGGTTGCGAAATCCATTTACTATTTATAGATTACTTACCCCAGTTGCGATCACTAAAACTGTATTACAAGGTGTGAGTATGGCTCCATATCTGATTCCAGATAATTTCGATGCAAAAACATATATGGACAAAAACTCCGACAATAATGACAACAATGACAACAATGACAATAGTAACAATAATAACAATAATTTTAATACAAACAGAAGAAATGGTATTGATGGTATAGATAATGTAGATCTATCATTTCAAGTAAATAATTTCGATAATTTTGATAATTTCGAAAATTTCGATAATTTCGATAATTTCGATAATTCCAATAATGACACTGATGATTCAGATGATATAGAATCAGATGGTAATATTAATATTATTGAAAATACAAATATTGTTAATATAACGAATATTACAAATATAACAGATATTGTTAATGTGATGTCAAGAGATGTTGTTGTTATGTCACGAGAAGTACAAGTTCAAACTGAAACACAAACTCAAAGTGAGACACGAGAGATAGAAATTGATACGAATAAGAACCGTAAATCAAAAAGATTCCTAAAATATAAAAAAAATAATGACGGAATTCCACAAACAAAACCTGTTAATAAATGGATTTTTTATATGAATAAATTTGTTCATTCATCTAATATTAATGCTGACGAGTTAAATGACATGATTAATAGTGTTGAAAAAATAAATTATTTATCAAATGATGATTATGACAGATTACTATCTGAAAATATCGTATTCATCGATTTGATAGATGCATCAGCATGCAATACAGTGATCGAATGTATTGCAAGAAATACACCCATACTAGTTAATAAACTTCCGGCAATTGTAGAAGTACTCGGTCCTCATTATCCGTTCTATTATGAATCTATTGAAGAAGCAAATTATAAATTAAGTGATTACAATTATATTAATGAAGCCCATCATTATTTGAAATCAATGGATAAATCGTTTCTTCGTATCGAAACATTTATTGAAAAGTTATTAAAATCACCGATATTGCATAAGACTAATTAATATAGATAAAAACTTATAATAGATTTATGGCATTTTTTGGCTTGGGTTTAACTCTTACGATAATTTTTTTGACAGGTTTTTTAACATAATTTTTAGATTCATCGCCCAAATTATATTCTAATTTAGGTTGTGATTTGGGTTGTACTTTAGGTTCCAAAAAATCTACCATATCATCTTCTAATATGTTATTTTTAATGTTATCTTTATTGACATCATTATCAGCATTCAATAAATCAGATCCTTTTTTAGAACATTCAATAACTGTCATAAGAGAGTTTTTGATTGGAACATCACATAAAATATCTTTTTCTTTTAATTTATCAACTAAACCTTTAATATCATCCAGTTTCAATTGTTTGAGTGCGCCGTAATATGTAAAATCTTTCATCCAATCGGCCATTTTTTCAGATTTTGATCCTTTTAGAATCTTTACAATCATATTTGCTCCATATCTCATATCATAATCCTTCCGAATTGATGTTATCGCATTGAGTATAACTATTTCGTTTGATGATAATTTTACTTTCTCTATAACCTTATTTATGTCATTAATTTTATCTGGTTGGTTTAATTTATCTCCCTTATCTACTTTATTTAATTTACAATTATCACAATTATTACAAATTACATTATCTTTATCATTATTATTATTATTTTCCTTGAAATGTTCATATAAAATTTGCTGCCTACATTTATCTGACGCAATATATCTTTCTATTTTTTTAATTTGTTCACCTTGATAAGTAGCTTCGTTCACATCAGTTATATTTTTAAGAAAAGATCTACTAATTATGAAATCTTTTGTTGAGTATAACATATAACAATAACTCATTAAATTATCACGCCCTGCGCGACCTATTTCTTGATAATAACTTTCTATATTTTTAGGACATCCATAATGTATAACACATCTTATATCTGAAATATCAACACCCATGCCAAATGCTATTGTTGCAATAATACATGTACACTCTCCTTCAGTAAATCTTTGTTGTATACTTGTTCTTTCGTTAGCTTGTAATCCTGCATGGTATACAAGACAATAAATGCCCAAATCTTCTAATGCAGATTGTACACTGTTTGTTTCTTTAATTGTTTTACAATATATTATAACTTTTTTATCGAGAAAATTGTCCATAATAGGTTTTAAATCATCGGTTATACTCTTCGATTTTTTTCTTATTTCTATATAAAGACTTTCGCGCTTGACTGATCCTATTATGATTAATGGATTATTTAATTTTAATAATGAGCAAATATCGTCTCGTACTTTTTTTGTTGCTGTTGCTGTTAATGCAAGAATTGGAACCTCTGGAATAGTATCGCGTATTATACGGAGTAATTTGTAACTTTCTCGGAAATTATGTCCCCATGTTGAAACACAATGTGCTTCATCGATGCATACACAACATAATCTATCATCTAATGCAAGTGTTTGAACAAAATCAATGTGTTTTGTTATAAACTCGGGTGTTGTATATATTATTTTATTTCCATCATTCAATGCACTGTTAAGCGATGCATTACGACCGCCTGATTGCGAATTAATACTACATACCTTGATACCCTTCTTTTCTAAATTATTTTTTTGATCTTGCATAAGTGCTATCAGTGGTGAAATAACAAGCACTGATTTTCCTGTAATTAGATGTGGTAATTGGTAACAAACACTTTTACCGTATCCAGTTCTGAGAACACCCAACGCATCATTTTTGAAATTAACTATAGAATCAATAATTTGTTCTTGTTCAGGTTTTAACTTACTGTGACCAAAATATTTTTCCAATAATTTACTATAATCATCTTTATTCATAACTAGAAAAATATATGATAATATGACAAATATAATCTTATTCAATTAATAAACAAATAGGTATTATGCATATTTTGATCAATTTTTTATAAATATAAGAATCCATATCAATGTTTTGCATAAAAAAAAAGCTTTACTACTACTTGTCAGTAGTAGGCTGTTCCTCAACCTTCCAAAGTAGAAGAGGAACACTCACTGGAGAAGTAGCAACAACAACAGCGCTTGCGGTACCAGCGACAAGAACGTTGTAACCCAACTTACCGGTGTCGGCGGCGATGTTGACAATAGTTTCGACGTTTTCGTATGCAATCTTGCGATACGTGCGGGTCTTCAGCCAAGAAAGCCACTTGGTGAATCCCTTCCAAGAACCAATGATAAATCCACCGGCGACGGCAACACTGTAAACTCCGACGGCGTAACGAACGGTAGTGCGGACACTGTCTCCATTGAAAAGAGCAGAGAAGGAAGACATTTTGTGATGTTTTTTCTTAAAAAGTTCTTAAAGGGACTAACGAAATTAGTTGATGATGATATAATGCAAAAATATATAGATTATTCAATATATTTAATAAATCAATTTTTTTCCATAATTATCTACGAAATGGCGTAATTGCTTAACAACTCGGATAATTATCTACGAAATGGCGTAATTACTTAACAACTCGGATAATTATCTACGAAATGGCGTAATTGCTTAACAACTCGGATAATTATCTACGAAATGGCGTAATTGCTTAACAACTCGGATAATTATCTACGAAATGGCGTAATTACTTAACAACATTTTCGGTTTGGTTTAATTTCTTCGCCATCACCGATCTTAATAATAGGTTTCGGAAAAGAAGTTTCCTTCAAGAATAAGGGGACAGCTTGGTCGACTATTTTAGTGAAAACATTATCAATGTTCATGCTATTTTTTGAACTTGTCTCGATATATTCGAAACTGTGTGCATTACAAAATGCATCAATTTCTTCGCGTGGTACTTGTTTTTTATTTTTTACATCACTTTTAGTACCAACGACAACGATAATTGTTTTTCCTGTAACATAATTCATTATTTCATTATGCCATTTATTGAGATTCCTAAATGAATCATAATCTGTCAAATCGAAAAATATTGCAATGGCGTGGGAATGACGATAATAATTTACAGTAATAGTTTTAAATCGTTCTTGTCCTGCAGTATCCCATATTTGAAGTTTGACGATCTTTTTAATTTCTTCTTTTATATATTCGATTGTTTTGATACGGAAATCAACACCAATTGTAGAAATATATGTATCATTGTAAATATTATCACAGTATCTAAGTAGTAATGTTGATTTTCCCACCCCTGAATCGCCCACTAATACGATCTTCGCCAAATAATCGTAATCGTGATTGTTTTGTAAATTCATATTATTTGCAACAAATACTGGATTTATTAATTTAATGAATTAATCGGAATTAATTGGAAGTTATTAATTTAATGATTATATAAACATTTACCTACTACATTAAAATTCAATTTTTTAAATAAAAACATAAAAAAAAATATGTAAAATGTTTTACCCAAATAAATATTTATGTACAACATTTTTTTTTCATACTTGACATATTGTTTGTATTATTTGCCATATTTTTATCTATTTTTATAGTCACTAATTGATTTTCATTATTTGTGTCATTTTTATATCTTGCAATTAAACTGGGAGCTACTAATTCATTTACTTTATCAAACAAAATATCTACATTTGTATCGTTTTTAGCGCTTGTTTTCAAATATATACAATTGTTAATTTCGCAAAATGTATCAATCATTTCCTCTAATTTCTCATTATTTTCATTGGAAATATTTTTGTCTTGAACTAAATCATCCTTTGTTCCAACAAGGATACGAACAACTTCCGGATCATTGTTTACTTTATTGAACTCATCTATCCACCTATCGAGGTGTTTAAAAGTTTTATCATTCGTTAAATCAAAAAATAATAATACAACATGAGCACTCCTGAAATAATTTGAAGCAACTGCTCTATATCTTTCCTGTCCACCTGTGTCCCATATTTGTTGTCTGAGTACAATCATGGTATTATTATTTTTATTATAGTAATTTGCCATTTTAATTTTGAAATCAATTCCCAATGTTACTAACTGATTTCCCACAAAATATTTATCAACGTATCTTGAAATAATACTGGATTTACCAACTCCTGAATCACCTAAACATATTATCTTCACTAATAAATCATAGTGTTCACTCATTAAATTTTAATTAAATTTAAGCAATACAATTACTGATATCTATACCAATAACAGTAGTTTGACCAAAAATAAAAATTATCAAATTTATTCATTTATTTTGCTGCATAAGGGATATATATTTAAGTTTATATTTCATGTATTTTTTGTAATAAGTTGATCCACCGACGAGATCATTTTTATAAATTAATTTAACAGGTAATATAAAATGTGATGATGATGGATAATATAATTTATTCACTATATCGATATCATTTAATTCATCAAAATTTATTTGTAGCAAAAATTTTGGATCAAATTTATAGCAAATCATCATATTTTTTGAAATGGATCTATCGTATATTGATGTATAATAGGTGTTTAATTTTGAATATATTTTTGATAAATCAAAATTAGTTAATCCATTTTCTTTTATTATATTATTTATTTTATCTCTGTGTGCTTGTGATGTACCTAAATTCATGTCGCCAGCAATTATCACATTATTTAATTTTACTAATTCTTTAATAAGTAACGAAAATTCATTAATAAAAAACTGATACTCTTTATCGTTGACATTAGCTATCCTATAGTGAATATTAACAACATATATTTCTTGTCCGTTCAGAACTATTTTGATTTTTTGTAATGAGATTGTTGATTCATTAATTTTCATACACTCCTTGTCATACGCACATGTTTTTTCTGGCATTGTAGGATCATACAATATATTGGTATTTTCATGAATATTTACTATCACTTTGAGTAATTTTGGTAAAGGTCTACCATTTCTATCAGAATAGTATTTGTACAAAATCTTGTTTTTAATACTTTCATCCATTTTTTTACTATATTCACACATTTCGCTCAGGAACATAATATCATTTCTACTTAATAACGAATATATATCCGCATACATATTTTCGATATATTTTTCTGTATAGGGATCATGTATTTTACATAAATTAATTGTCTCTGAAGCTGGTTTATCGCTGTTATTTTGTTTCCTATTTTTACTAACTTGTTCATCTATCGAACTTAGTATGGAACTTTCTTTTAGTCTATCTAGTTCATGTATTTGTTTATATTTTTTTTCATCCAGAAATTTCTGTTGTTCAGCATCATAATATTCTTTAACACTCGACACATCTATTTTGGCAGGAAAATAATCTATTCCAACATTTCCAATAATTAATTTCAATTCTGATTTATGTTCATTGAAAACAATAACATTATTACTATTCTCTTTATTCATTATAGTAAACTGAGAAATATATATATGTATAATAAATTAAATCTTATTTTCTTGTATTTGTTCATTTGACATTAGCAAATATTGAATAAACCATCTTTTTGCCTTTTGAGGTATTAATTTTTTGAGTTCATCCTCTTTCAAATTATATTCTTCGATTGTATCACTTTCTTCTCGTAATATATCTTCAACAATCCATTTGAGAAAAATTCCCATTATTTTTATTGTCAACTGTTCTGGATACAACATTTCCTTTGTATAATCGATACCTTGATTTAATCGGTATTCAGTTAATGTATTCATAATAAATATGTCAATAACTGTGTTGTCATTTTTTATCTTATCAGGTTTAGGCATTTTATTTAATGTCGATGGTAAAAAACTTTCAGATTTTGATTTAAATACCAATGAAAAATTATCACTTTTATTATTTTTATCATTTTTATTTAGATGCCAAACAATTCCTTCTCCTGGTCCTGAAACACCAAAAAATTTTCCGACTGGACATTCATTGGCAACAATATCAGTTAACTTTGTGATCTCTTTTTCATACTTATCAGGATAGTTAAAATCAATATCTAGTGTATAAACCGGGAAATCATATACATTATAAATCCTTCTCGAATGATTTTTTACATGAGTCATTTTTTCCATGTCAAACCATATGCTATTGTTAATGTCTCCATTGGTTGGTATTAATCTTATACCGAATATCACAAAAAAATATTCCAGGCCCGTGATAGCAACTTTTTTTTGTATTGCTTTACCACAAAATTCCCCATATATTCCGATATCATAATTATTTAAATCAATAACCTCATGATTATTTTTATTATTTTGAATTGTTTGCCTTATCGCATCAAACAATTCTTGTGGATTTCTTTCAGAAATAAATTTTTTAAAATCAAAGTTATCAAGTCCTTCTGTTAGCACATGATTTCGAGATTGATATTGAAATTCATTGGTTTTACATCTTTGAATAACACTTCCATTTGTTCCATGCATTTTAACTGTACCAAGTAATTTCAGGGTAGGAAGGATTAGGTCTTTATATCTAATCCTAACTTGTTTAACTGCTTGAGAAAACCCCTCTATATGCGGAAATGGTTCAAACCTCATCTTATTATAAAAATTAAAAATGGTCTAAATATAATTATTATTTATCTATAATACATAATATTTTATTTTATATTATCAATTTTTATTATAATATATTCTAAATTAACTATGATGAATTTTTACGTATTTGTTGTATACATTCTTTTTTTAGTTTATCATAAATTTTGTTTAATTCTCCATCATTGCCCTTGACCTTTTCTAAAAACATAAATTTTATAATTTGTTTGTTTAATTTGTCTTCATCATATGATTCTATATTTTCTATTTCCTTCTTATTATATTTTACAGCATCTTCATCTAATAATTTCGTAACATTTTTATCATTTTGATGATTATACATATGCATTTTCATCTGAAATTTGACATTTTGTTCACTTTTATTTAGTATTTTAGCAATTTCTTCAACACTTTTACCTTCATTTATTAAATCTTCTAAGCTATTATTTTTAATTTGAACTGTATCAACTGTTTTAACTGTTTCAACCGTTTGGACTGCATGAACTACTTGATCTTCTTGATCTACTTTATTCATTTCGGTCAATTCTTCTGTTGAATTTGTATCGGTTTCAATCGGAACAATTACTGGAGCTTTTTTAACTTTGATTACTTTTTTAACAATTACTTTCTTCTGTACTGGATTCATAATGTTAGTTATATTGACAATATAGACATATGCCTTTAAATAAAAATAAATAAATTATGATGAAACAGATGCCATGGAATCTTTGAAACCGTTATATGATCTATTTGACATATCAATACTCGAAATACCAACAGTAAACGATGCATTTTTTGCAACCGCTAACATCGTTTCATAATTAGCAATATTATTAACAAATGCAACATATTCATTTAGTGGTGTATATTCAGGATTAAAAATATTCATTATAAATAATCTCGTTTTCCGCATCACTTTATTTCTGATACTGCACGATATTTATACATATCACAATCTGAATTAAGATACTGACACAATTTATGAGCCAATACTGTTCCACACAACATACCGATATTCAATGATCTGAAAAATGGAACCCCAATCGCTGAATCACCAACTAATATATACATGATACCATTTATTATTTTAATAATTTCTTTGCTTTTATAAACATCTAAATGAATGGAACTTATTTTAATTGGACCGATAATTTCATCATTTAAATATTTTATTCGTGTATTGATCCATTTTGTTATCGTATCATATAAGTTAACATCTCGTTCCAATATATCTGAAGAATTCAATGGATTTTTAAATGTTGCATCACTTACTTTATTATATGTTTTTTCATCGATGAATATTCTCAGTGAAACTTTTAGATTACCATCTTGTTGTTTTGAAACATTTTCTTTGACAAAATGATTACAATCATTTAACGTTTTCGACCAAATATTCCATTCTAATGAATTATTACCTGATCCATTATCTTTAATTATATATTTGACTTCTACTGCATGACGTAAATTATAGTTTACTTCGAAATCATCATCGAAAATAGTTTTTCTTACAATACTATGTGATCCATCTGATCCAATAATTGCCTTGACACTTGGAAATCTTTGTGGTAGCGTCGTGGGATCGGTTATTGTTTCGTAAATTATTTTAATTCCCAACTTTGATGCATATGTTTTGAGTTCGTTTTCTATCAAATTTGTGTTGACATTTCCAACAAATTTTCTAATTATACGTTTGAACTCTGGATCATTTACTGTGCCTAAACGTGATGACATTTCAACATGTAGAGAATTATCCCTTTCATATACTTTTTTTCTTTCAATCATTAAAATCTTTACTTCTTTATAGAGAAGTTTTGTTTGTACAGCTGTCCACAATCCTATCGGACCAGCCCCTATAAATATTACATCAGGATCAAAATTTAATACATCCTCTTCCATCAATATATATTAACTATCATCTGATGATTAGTCTCTATTGATTTATTAATTATTTTATCATCAATTTTTTATTACTATTTGAAAAAAGTTGATATTTTTAATTCTTATATTATCCTTAACAAAAGGACTATATTATATACTCCTATCCCATATAGGTCCTAATCTTTGTATCCCAAGGAACACAATACGATATAAACAAAAGGATGGATTCAGCCAAGGCCAGCACTTCAGTTCTTCCAGTTAACGGTGATGACGTTTTTACTGGAAAACCAATTACGCGTGAAACAATTATCTTGTCGATCACTAACGATGCACGTCGAAAGTTGATTGATGGATATCTACGTGCATATGAAAATTTCGATTCGGAACTTTTGATGTACATCCATCTTTCCAAGTACGATCTAATTGAGGAACTCAACAAGATTCTCATCGAAACTGAAATTAATTCTCTTCTCACTGAACTATTTACTTTTTCTTTCAGGAAGGGAATTTACATGTTGGTGCGTTTCCTTTACGAAATTGCAAATGTTACGTATGACATGACGCTTCTTGATGGGTACATCAAAACTATTGATTCAGAGGAAGGTGAACGACCTTCAGACACAGTTCGTGCTCAAACTGGTGAATCGATCAAGACAAAGACAACATTCATTGCAGAAGACAAGTTTGGCAAGACTCGTTGGGATTGTTTCCAATATCTGATGAGTATGCGCACACAGAGTATTTACTCATCAAAGGGTGGCAAGTTCTTTTACAAGTTCAATCGTCGCAAGTATCTCGGCTACTAAAAATCAAAAAAAAATCAAAAAAAAATCAAAAAAAAATCAAAAAAAAATCAAAAAAAAATCAAAAAAAT
>Ga0182016_10000793_pt1 | contig 39136 bp, 38 predicted proteins | sample 712S2MmetaG_FD_120491 | JGI IMG/M metagenome (GOLD analysis project Ga0182016, IMG submission 120491) | Permafrost microbial communities from Stordalen Mire, Sweden - 712S2M metaG | ecosystem: Environmental > Terrestrial > Soil > Wetlands > Permafrost | place: Sweden: Stordalen | collected...
AGGCACCTACCGACGCGCCGAAGGCGGGGCCGGAGCCCCGCCTTCGGCGGTACCACCTGCCCGGTTGCCCGGACGGGTTGCTGGGTCAGCTGACCACGATGGCGGGGCCGCCGCCGTTCGCATTCGGCTGGATGCTGATGCTCTTCAGGCCGCTCTTGCCACCGCAGGTGGCGAGGATCGACGTCACGGTCGTCGTGGTCTCCGCATTGGTGCTGCTCGACGTCCCGTTGTCCGTGCCCTGGAACGGGCCGGAGGTGGCCGTACCGAAGGAGATGGAGAACGTGGCGTGGCCGTCACCGCCGACAGCACCGCTCACGGACGTCGGGTTGACGACCGACGTGGACGAGGTCAGCTTGGGGCTGGTCTTCCACTTGATGGTCAGGGATCCCGTCTCCGTGGTCGCCATCGCCAGGCCACCACAGGTGTGGCTACTCGTCGCATCGTTGATGGTTCCCTTGATCGACGCCCCGGTCACCGTGACCGGCGTACCCCCGGCCGTCGGTGTGACCGTGCAGCTGCTGGCCTTGCCCGAGATCTTGGTCGCCTCGTTGCTCACCGGGCCACCGGCGTTGGTCAGTGCGGGGCTGAAGCTGGCCTTGGCGCTGATGCCGGTGCAGGACACCGTGTAGTGGGTGGCATCCACCTTCGGTGCACCGGCTGATGCGGAACCGGCGGTCGCACCCACCACCGAGACCGGCATCGCGACCGCAGCCGCGACGATTAGCACTTTTCGAAGCATGTACTTCCTCCTTGGTTTCCCCCCGTGTAACCACGGGATCTCGTGTCGGGCGACAGTCGCCCCCTGCTTCCTTCCCCCCACTGCCGGGCTCAACCCAACAAGCAGCGTCACTAATTGGAACGTGCGGCGGAATAATCGCGTTACGGAAATCTCGGTCGGTCCCGTCGAGGCCCGGGGCCATCGGTTCGGCCGGGCGCACGGCGCGGTGCGGGCCCGGCCCGGCCTCCGGGCGAGCGGGCGGGCCCGCGCGGCGCTCCCGACGACGGCACGACCTGTCCGCCGGGGGATCCGTCTCCGGGCTTGACAGGCGACCGAACCGCCCTCATAATCAACTAAATGGTTAAACAACCGACACGTTGAATGCCGGTCGCCGCTGATCCCCTGAGTCTCACGTTCGCCGCACTCGCCGACCCGACCCGACGGGCCATCCTGGCCCGACTGGCCGAGGGGGAGGCGACGGTCAACGAACTGGCCGAGCCGTTCGCCATCAGCCTGCAGGCGGTGTCCAGGCACCTGAAGGTGCTCGAGGGGGCGGGTCTGATTTCGCGGGGGAGGGATGCGCAGTACCGACCCTGTCATTTCGAACCGGCACCCCTCGAGGCGGCGACCGCCTGGATCGTCCGGAACCGGCAGATCTGGACGGATCGGTTCGACCAGCTCGAGCAGCACCTGAAGCGCATCACGAACGACAAGACGAAGGAGAACCAGACATGAGCGATGCCCCCAGCGACGTCGGAGAACTCACCATCACCCGGACCTTCGAGGCCCGGCCCGAGGTGGTCTTCGAGTGCATGACCACGCCCGCCCACCTGACCCACTTCTGGGGACCGACCGGTGTCAGTACGCCGCTCGCCAACATCACCGTCGAGCCCCGTCCCGGGGGACGATTCGAGACCGTGATGGTCAACGACGAGACCGGGGAGGAGTACCCGATGCGCGGGGTGTTCGTGGACTTCGACCCGCCCCGCACGCTCTCCTTCACCGAGGCCGACGTCGCCGGTGGGATGACGACGTCGATCACGTTCAACGACCTCGGCGACGGCCGGACCGAGACGGTCACCCATCAGACCAATGTCCCGCTGATGCTGATGTCCGCCGAGGCGCAGGCCGGACTGGAGACCAGTTTCGTCAAGATGGACGCCTATCTGGCCAGCCTGTAGGCGGTCGCATCCGCCGGGCTCGACCCACCGTCCGGGTCGAGCCGCCCCGGGATCCGGGGCCGGGTACTTCGGCCCTTGTGTGCCGGGCACGCCCGGACGTACGGTGGGAACAGCCCCGATCGCAAGGAATTACGGGGCGCAGTGACGAGAAATGGCAAACCCGCCGTGAGGCGGGGACGCAAAACCACGGGACTCTCCGAGTCAGCCGGGCTGCCGAATCATCTGTGCTGAAGCCTGCACGACGACCAGCCGGCCCAGCCTCTCGGAGTTGGAGGGGCAATGGGCTACGGGCAGGAGTCGCGCACCAGCGGAGGACCCGACGGGCGGCCGGCCGGTCGCCGGACGGCCGCCACGATCGCCGCCGGAGCGCTGATCGTGTGCAGCACGATCAGCGGGGCCGTGGTGGCCAGGTCGATCGGTGGGTCGCCGTCGGCCCATCCGGGGCGGGCGACGGTGGACGCGGTCGTGATGGCGAAGAAGACCGGTACGCCGACCGCGTCGGCACCGGCTCCGGGACCCACGACGAGTTCGACCACGACGACCACGGCTCCGGTCGCGACCACGACCACCGTGCCGGCCGGGGGAGGCGGGCCGGCCACGACGTCGACCACGGCACCGACCACGTCGACCACGACGACCACGACCACGACGCAGCCGGGCCGTCCGGGGCGCGGCGCTGCGACCGGACCCACGTCGCCACCTCCCGCATCGACGACCACCACGACCGTGCCCGTCCCGAAGGGTGGACGTCCGGTGGGCCAGCCGACTCCCACGACGACGACCACGACATCCACGACCGTGCCCACGCTCCCGGTCATCGCCACCGATTGCAGCACGGACGTGTCCGCCGTGCTCAACGCCTACCTGGCCGCCCTACCGGATGGCTCGGTCTTCACGTCGCCGGCCTCGGCCTGCTACCTGGTCGACGAGGGCATCAACATCAGGCATCCCCTGACCATCGTGGGCGGCCGGTTCGAGGACGACTCGGACACGGTGCCGGCACGTATCCCGGGTCGCGAAGCACCCAGCCTCCACCCCATCATCCTGATCAAGGAGACGTCGGACGTCACCATCGACGGCGTCGATCTGGTGGGCGCGAACCCCACCGGGAAGTACCATCCCGCGCTCGTCGGCCAGTCCGGTGTGGACATCCGGTCCTCGTCGGACGTGACCGTCCGGGACGTCACCACCCTCGACACCTTCGGTGACGGCATGACGGTCTTCGTCGCCTCCGGAAAAGGCAAGGACAGGAACATCACGGTCGACGGACTGACCATCACCCGGGCCGGCCGTCAGGGGATCACCCCGGCCTTCGTGTCCGGTGCCACGTTCTCCCACGTCGACATCGTGTCGGCCGCCGATAGCGCCTGGGACTTCGAGAGCGACCTCCCCTCGATGGGGACCGGCGACATCACGATCAGCGACTCGACCTGGAGGGGTCGGGTCAACCTGATCGAGCCGCTCACCGGACCGCTCACCTTCGACCACGATCAGGGCTCGGGCAGCCTGCTCCTCGACGACGGCACGGATCAGCCCATCATCGTGAGCGACAGCACACTGCTGCTGCCGGCCAACGACTGGGGGGACCCCTCGGCCGGGATCGTCCTGCACGCCGGCACGGCGACGTTCTCCCACGACGTCCTCGGTCGTGAGCCCAGCAAGAAGCCGCCGACGGGTCCGGCGTGGCACGCGGCCGGCACCTCGCACCTGACGTTCATCGACACCTCGGTCGCGGCACCACTCGGAACGTCGAGCGGGAGCGCGGTGGTGACCATCACGGGGTGAACCGGCGGTGCGGATCGGCCCGGGCCCCGTCCGGGCCGGGCGGGTCGCCGTGGGCGCTCCGGTACCTACCAGGGCACCGTCCGGCCGAGGTAGTCGAGGAACTGCAGGCCGGCCCGACCCCGTTGGGCGTCGACGGTCGTGACGAGCTCCGGGATGCTCTCGTCGATGCTCAGGCGGGCGTGAGGTCCACCGAGGGCGGTCCGGACCCAGCCGGGGGCCAGGAGCAGGAGGGTCCGACCGCTGTCACGGTGGCGGGCGGCGTAGCTGCGCATGAGCTGGTTGAGGGCGGACTTGCTGGCCCGGTAGATCTCGAAGCCGCCCCGTTCGTTGTTGGCGATGCTCCCCTGTCCCGAGGACATGATGGCGATCGTCCCGTGCGGGTCGACGAGGTGGCCGAGAGTCTCGACCACCCGCAGGGGGCTCAACGCATTGGTGACCATGAGTCGGGTGAACTCCTCGGTGCTGACGTCCTCGACGGTCTCCTTCGGGCCGTTGGCGACACCCGCGTTGACGAAGAGCAGATCGAACCTCCGGGCGCCGAGCCGGTCGCGGAGCGCACGCACCTGGTCGGGCGAGTCGATGTCGACGTGCTCGATGTCCAACCGGCCACCCGCGGCGTCGTGCAGGTCGTGCAACGGGGTGCGGGCGGTACCGCGGACCGTCGCCACCACGGCGGACCCCCGGTCGAGGTACTCCGAGACGATCGCCAGGCCGAGGCCACGCGACGCGCCGATCACGAGAACGGTGGCATGGGCCGGGGTCGGGGTCATGACCCCGACCCGCGCGGGTGCCCCGGGGGATCGTCGTCGGCGCCGCCGGCTCCGCCCGTGAGGTCCGGACCGGCGGGGACGTGGGAGCGGGCCTCGAGCACCAGCTGGCCCCGGGGGTCGAAGGCGGCGCTCACCTCGCCGGCCAGGAGCCGCCGGATGGGGCCGCCGGCGAGGTCGCTGCGCCAGCCGTGGTCGAGGCGACTGGGCTCACCGACGACCAGGAGGGCGATGTCGGACCGGGTGGCGAGGAGCCCCTGGTCGAAGTCCAGCTGCTCGGCGATCTGGCGGACGAGCCCGGCACACACGGCCACGGCGACCGGGGAGGCCTTCGACTCGGCGGCGTCGGGCGGGAGGTGCAGGTCGTCCGCAGCCAGCGCTCGTCCCCGTTCGACCGCCTCCAGGATCTCGGCGGCACCGCCCCGGGCCAGGCTCCGCTCGTCGACGCCGCGCAGCTTCGCCAGCTCCTGGCGGTTGCGGGGTGGGCGCTGGGCGATGGTGAGGACCGCCAGGTCGGACAGCACCGACCGGCGGGGCCGGTCGACCTCGGCCGCTCGACGCTCCCGCCAGGCCGTCACCTCCTGGGCCACGCCGCGGGCGCGGCCGGTCAGCCGACGCACGTCCCCCACCTTCCACCAGGCCTCCTCCGGCAGGACGCTGCGTCGCTGGCCCGGGAGGACCTGCTGGCACTCCTCGAGGGCCCAGTCGAGCCGACCCCGCTGGCGGAGCCGCTCGACCATGGCGGCCCGCAGCGCCAGCAGGTGCTCGACGTCACCCGCGGCGTAGGCCAGTTGGCTGGCGGGCAACGGTCGCTGGAGCCAGTCGGAGAGCTGGTCGGCCTTGGGCAGGCTGATTCCGAGGACCAGGTCGACCAGTCGCCCCAGTGAGGGCGACGAGATGCCGAGGAACCCGGCGGCGACCTGGGTGTCGAAGACCCGTTCGGGTGCCGCGCCGCACGCTCTGCGGAGGATGTCGAGGTCCTGTCCGGCTGCGTGGGCCACGGCGGTCCCCGGACCTTCGAAGAGGCGCCGGAGGGGTGCCGGGTCGACGGCGAGAGGGTCCACCAGTGCGACCTCGTCCTGCCAGGCGAACTGGATCAGGGCCAGGGCCGGCCAGTACGTCCGCTCGGTGTGGAACTCGGTGTCGATGGCGTAGAACTGCTCGCCGGACAGTTCGTCGCAGAGCGCGTCGAGCCGTTCGGCGTCCATGATGAGGGTGGGTGCATCGTCGGGTGGGGACACTGGTGCGAACGTACCCCAGCGGGTGGGCCGGACGTGACGGTGGCCCGCCGGGTCCGTCCGCTCAGGTCGACCAGGGCCAGCTGGCCCGGGTGCTCCCCGGCGTGTCGCGCATGGTCATGAAGGTCAGGTCGTCGGCCAGGAAGCAGATCCTGCGGGCGGCGTCCGTCAGCTCGTCGCCGGTCATCGAGGCCAGCGTCTCGCTCAGGGCGACCTGCTCTCCGTCCGACCCCGGCTCGACGCCACCGGTCAGCTGGGCGTGGAGCGCGACGATGCGCGTGGCGAACGGTCCGGGAAGCTGATCGACGAACCGCAGGGCGTCGATGGTCCCGCTGCCGTAGGCCACGAAGAGCCGGTCGCGGAGGGGTCCGTCGGTGGTGGCCAGGCGGAGCGATGCGGCCACGAAGAGAGTGGTCGCGATCTCCAAGGTCAACTCCCCCGGGGCCCGCGGCGGCTCATTCACCGGCATCTGCCTGCATGCAACGATGGTTGCATGTACACGGGTGTGTAAACAGGGACTTTCCTCACATTCGGCCGCGCCGGACCGAGATGTTGTCGACGGGGATGACCGCGACTGCGGATCGCAGGAGTCGAGGAGTCGAGGAGTCGAGGAGTCAACCGGGCGGTGCCCGACCGGGCCGCCGTCCGGTGGTCAGCTCACTCGGAGCCGAGCGCGGGCACGCCGGCGGCCTCGAACTTGGCGATCTCCTTCTTGATGCGCCGGACCATCTCGTAGCTGAAGCTCCACAGCTCGCAGATCTCACTGTCCGAGGCGCCTTCGGCGATCGCCACGCGGACGAGGTGCAGACGCAGGCGGTGCCTGGCGTTCTCGTACAGGCGGATGGCCGTGGACAGCGCCGGCCGCACCTCGGACGAGTGGTTCACCCGCATGGTGTCGGTGAAGGACTGGCCGGACGCGATGGCATCGAGGACCTCGCGGGTGAAGTCGCAGTTCCGCTCGAGCTCCTCGATGAGCACCCGCGCGGCCGCGGCATGTTCCTGGGCCGCCGCCGACACCGAGGTCACCAGATCCTCGGCCGGCGTGAACTCGTCTCGGGTGGGCACCGTGAACCTCGCTGTGGTGACGTGCCCGTCGAGTCCGTACCCGGCCTCTCGGGGCGCAGATCCTTGCCTCCCGAGCATTCCACGTCAGCACCCCGCGTGCCGGAGATACCACCCCCCGTCGTTGTTCGCACCGTCGGATCCGCCCGATCAGGCGGACAGATCAGCTCTGAACCGCCCAGTAGCGCTGATACTCGGCGGAGCAGTAGTTGACGAATCGCTTCAACTGACGGCCATCGAACGAGAACTGGTGCACGCCGGTCCAGGCCAACCGGTCGCCGTCGACGGATCCAGATTCCCGGGTGAGGACGACCCCGTAGTCGTCGTTGGCGATGATGTCGATCACCTCGACACTCAGCGCTCCCTGATAGACGTCCATCATCTTCCCAAAGAACCGCGGCACCTCGCCCTTGCCGCGGTAGGTGCCGGCGAGTGGTCCCAGGGTGGAGTCGACCCACTCGACGTCGTCGCTGAGGAGATCCAGGAGTGGGTGGAGGTCACCTCGGGTGAAGGCCTCGTACGAGTCTCGGAGTACTTCGGCGTTGGTGCGGGCGGGCATGTTGCTCTCCTCTCGAAGAGGCCACGCGTCTCGCGGCCCTGCATCCACGACGAACGGGGGTCAACAGAAACGACACCCGGCGATGAGATTTCAGCCCGGATCGATCGTCCGGCTCCCGGGGTGCAGGCCAGGTCGACGGCGACCCGCCACGGCGATCCTCCGGGCTCGAGCGAGGAGTGGGGTACGGGCCGCACCACCGTCAGAGGGCGGTCGAAGGCGGCTCGGGAAACTCCACGACCATTTCGCCGCGGTAAGGCGTGGCCCTCCACTGTCCTCGGTAGGCCCGGAGCCGATCGTGAATCCGTTGGGCAAGATCGATCGTTGCGACCGTAGGGGCGACTGCCGTCAAGGCAGTGAGCACCTCCGGCACGCCACCACCGGTACGCATGAGCGCCTGCATCGGTCCGCTGATCGTCTCGGCGAGGAACATGTCTTCACCGTCCAAGCCGCCACCATCAAGACTCCCGCCCGCAGCCACGCAGCCCCAAACGCCGTGCGCGAGCCCGAGCTCCGTCTCGACCGCCAGGTGCGAGAGGTCATGACGCAGGAAGCTGCGTGAGTCGAGCTCGACGAGTTCCGTCGTTCCGTTCACTCGTTCGACGCGGACCGAATGGCGCTCATGGGTGAGCTTCGTGAACACCACCCGCACCCGGGAAACGCTAGTGGAGACAGGCCGTGCGGGAACCGCCTGACCCCGACGCGTAGGCCGGCACCTGCTCAGATTCGATCGGTGTCCGAGAGCTCATTCGCGCGGCCGGCGGGTGACTGCCCGCTGGGGCGGCGGTCGTCGACCCGACCGCGATCGTCCAAAGGCGGTGTGGGCGTTCCGACGGCGCGTTCCGGGTGCTGTCCCGTCAGTCGGACGTCGCGACACCGGAACCGGCCAGGAGCTCGGCCGCGGTGTCGACGGCGTTGACCAGCTCGTCGAGGTGGATGACGACGCCCGCCCGCTCCGGTCGGCCCGCGCAGGCGTCCTCGACGCGGTGGTACAACGTCCGCAGCGGGGGCAGCCCACCGATGTCCCGGCCCGAGCCCAGTGCATCCGAGATCCGGAGCAGTGCGGCATCGACGGCGGAGGCGAGCTCGGCGCCACCCGGCAGCGGCGCGTCCCCCGGCGGCTCGGTCCGCAGGCCGTGGACGGCCCGGGTCACGCGGCGCAACGCGGCGAGGAGGCCCGGACCGAGGTCGGCGTCGACCTGCTTCGACGGGGGCTCGGCGAGGGACCGGGCCACCGCGGCCTGCGCGTCCGTGTAGGCCAGTCGGGTGTCGCGGGCCAGGTCCCGGAGGCCGGGGACCGAATCTCCGGGCCGGGCGGGCTCGGAACTCGACCCGTCAACCCCGTCAACCCCGTCGACTCCGGCGAAGCCGGCCAGGACGGCTGTCGCGTAGGCCCGCTGACACGACACGAGGCGGGCCAGGAGCTGGCTGACCTGGGCCCGGGACCAGGTCGGCCACAGCACGTAGGCCACCAGGGCGGCCGTGCCCCCGACGACGGTGTCGAGCAGCCGGTCCCCGGCGATGCCCAGCGTGTCGGCCTGTCCCACGCTGGCCAGGAGGAGCACGAGGCCGGTCAGGAAGGACACGCCGACCGCGTAGTTCGACTGCACGAAGGTGAAGGCACCCCAGGCGGCGACGGCCACCAGCACCGTGGTGGCGCCCGGCCCCGGGTGGAGCCCGGCCAGCACCGCGCCGATGGCGCCCACACCGACCACCGAGCCGACCACGCGCGCCACGCCGCGGGTCATCGTCGCCGCGAAGTCGGGCCGGAGCACCACGGCGGCGCTGAGCGGGATCCAGTACGAGCGTCCGAGACCCAGGTGCTGTCCGACCAGGGCCAGCAGCGGCACCACCACGGCCAGCCGCAACGCGTGCCGGAAGGCGGGGGACGCCGGGGTGAGGTGCTCCGACAGGACCCCGGTGACGGCCCGGAGGGAGGCCACCGGGTGCACCCGGTGCAGGCCGCGGGGGCGCATGCGGGCCACGCTCGGGACGACGGGACCCACCGACCGGTCGGTGGCGGGTCCCACCAGCCGGACCGCGGCCCGGAGCTGGCCGCGCAGGGACAGGAAGTGGCCCACCACGGCGGCAGAGGCGGCGTCAGGACCGTGGCCGGTGGGCTCTCCGGCGACGGCCGCCGCCAGGGCGCCGCTGGCGGCACGGATCCCGGCGATGGGCAGCGCCTCCGGGTCCGCCGGTCCGGCGACTCCCCGGGGCGCCACCAGTGCGTCGGCCAGGCCACGCAGGAGGCGGTCCACCAGATGGCGCAGCTCGTCGACGGTGTCCCGGGTCGACGGGTCCTCCGGTAGTCGTCGCGTCAGCCCCTCGATGGTGACCAGTTCGAGGCGGATGCGGCGGGCCTCGTCCACCATGCCCCGCAGCGCCTCGGCGTCGCGGCGGACGACCAGGGCCGCCGGCCGCAGCGTCAGTGTGGCCGCGTCGATGGCGCGGGCGGTGGCGGCGCTCCATGCGCCGGTGCGGTCGCCGTACCCGGAGGCGAGGGAGCGGAAGACCTCGGCGGTGGCCCGCCGCTGGGGTCGCAGGCCGATCGGCATCCGGACCGCGACCTGGACCCCGGTCTGGGCCAGTCCGCCGACCAGGACGAGGAGGCCCATGGCGATCGACTCGGTCACCGACCGGGGGGCGCGTCCGAAGACGATCAGCGCCATGACGCCGTGGACGCCGATCACCGACCGCCCGGGCCCGAGAGCCACCATCAGCCCGCCGGCGAAGCACCAGACCACGAGCGTGCCGACGTGCAGCCAGAGCGAGCCGGCGGTGAGTCCCGCCACGATGGCGGACACGGACAGGCCGACGGCGTCGGCGGCCATGGCCGAGGGCGCGAGGCGCGGGCCGTTCAGGCGCGCCGCCAGGCCGACGAAGAGTGCACCGAGCGCGAGGCTCGAGGTGGCACCGGGCGTCCAGAGGGCGACGCCCAGGCCGTAGAAGAGGGCGACCGGGACGGCGGTGACGGCACCGGCGACCGGGGCGATGAGCGAGCGGTCGATGCGCACGGTGTCCCGGACCGTCCGGCGGACGATGCTGGGCGGGAGCGGGGCCGACATGCCGTTCCAGTGTCGCACGGGCCCGACCCGTGTCGGATCCCGGGCACCGGGACCTCCTGCGCTGTACGTTCTCCGACAGGACGGTCCGACGGTCGGTTCGCCGGTCCGGGGGCGGGAGCCCGGCACGCGGTCCGGGCCCGATGGTGGGAGGCAGGATGGGGGAGTGGACCAGGTCGTCGGGACGGCCGGTGCGGGCGCGTGCGACCCTGGCGGCCGCGTGCGTGGTGCTGGTGGCCTCCGTGCTCGCCGGATGCTCGTCGACGGACACCAGCGGTTCCGGCGCGTCCGGCTCGGGAGAGCCGGCGATCCCCTCGTCGGCATTCTCGGACCACACCGGGGTGACCCCGTCGTCGGTGACGATCGCCAACGTGTCGACGCTGGTCGCCGGGCTCTTCAAGGGGGCCGCCGTCGGCACCGACGCCTACGCCGCCTACGTGAACGCCCAGGGTGGGGTCAACGGTCGCAAGCTCGTCGTCCAGTCCACCGACGACGCGTTCCAGGGGGCCACCAACAAGCAGCTCACCACCGCCGCGCTGGGGCAGGCGTTCGCCCTGGTGGGCGGCGTCAGTCTGGAGGACAGCTTCGGGGGCACGGTGCTCGAGGCGAATCCACAGTTCCCCAACGTCTCGGAGTCCCTCGATCCGAAGACCGAGGCGCTGCCCAACACGTTCAGCGCCATCCCGGCCGGCAAGGGCTGGCCGCTCGGGCCGCTCGAGTACTTCAAGGCGGCGTTCCCCGGCCAGATCGAGCACACCGCCACGATCATCGCCGACCTGCCGTCGACCGAGACGGCCTGGAGCCAGGAGAAGGCCACCATGGAGCACCTGGGTTACCACGTGCTCTACGACCCCGCCCTTCCGCCGAGCCAGACCGACTTCACCCAGCAGGTCGTGGCCATGAAGAACGACGGGGTCCAGATCCTCTTCCTCGAGCAGGAGCCGGAGAACTACGCCTCGTCGATCTTCAAGGACCTGGGCCAGCAGGACTTCCACCCGACCGTCGTACTGGGCGCGCCGGCCTACAACGAGACCCTCGTCGCCAATTCGGGCGGCGCCCCGGCCGTGGACGGCGCCTACCTCGAGCAGTCGGCGTCGCTCTACCTGGGCGAGGACGCCGCCTCCATCCCCGCGGTGGGCACCTTCGACACCTGGGTCCACACCGTGGACCCCGGGTTCACCCCGGACTACTTCACCTTCCTCGGCTGGCTGTCGGCGGAGCTGTTCACCCAGGCCCTCCGCCAGGCCGGCACCGACCCCAGCCGCGGTTCGCTCCTGCAGGCGCTGCGCCACGTGACCAGCTTCTCGAGCGGCAAGCTGGCCCCCGTCACCAACCCGGCGGGCAAGGTCCCGACCGGATGCTTCCTGCTGGGCCGGATCACCGACGGCCGGTTCCAACGCCTCGACGACCCGCCGATCGACGGTCCGACGGACGGGTTCCGGTGCGACAAGCCCTACTACGTACCGCCGTCCTGATCCGGGGCGACCGGTCGTCCCCCGCCCCGGTAGGTTGAGTCCGAACGGCCCTGCCGACCGGGCCCCGAGCTAGGAGGCACGATGGGCTGGGACTTCTCGACGGACCCCGGGTACCAGGAGAAACTCGACTGGGTCGAGCAGTTCTGCCGCGAGGAGGTCGAACCGCTCGAGTACGTGTTCCCCTACGCGGTCCGGTCCAAGGACCCCAAGATCCGGGCACTCGTGAAGGGACTCCAGCAGCAGGTGAAGGATCAGGGGCTCTGGGCCATCTTCCTCGACGAGGACCTGGGCGGCCCCGGCTACGGGCAGCTGCAGCTCGGCCTGCTCAACGAGATCCTGGGCCGGTACTCGTCGGCGCCCCAGATGTTCGGTGCCGCCGCGCCCGACACCGGCAACATGGAGATGCTGGCCGCCTACGGCACCGAGGAGCAGAAGGAGCGGTGGCTGAAGCCCATGCTCGACCAGGAACTGTGGTCGGCCTACTCGATGACCGAACCCCAGGGCGGCTCGGACCCCAACCTGTTCCGCACCCACGCCATCCGTGACGGCGACGAGTGGGTCATCAACGGCGAGAAGTGGTTCACCAGTGCCGGCCGCGTGGCCGACATCCTCTTCGTCATGTGCACCAACGGGATGTTCGTGGTGCCCCGCGACACGCCGGGTGTCGAGATCCAACCGGAGCCCCGGAACCACAACCACATCATCTACGACGAGGTCCGGGTGCCGCTCGACCACCTGCTGGGTCCCGAGGACGGCGCCAAGGTGCTGGCCCAGCGCCGCCTCGGCGGTGGGCGGATCCACCACGCCATGCGCACCATCGCCCAGTGCAACCTCGCCTTCGACATGATGTGCGAGCGGGCACTCAGCCGCGAGTCCCACGGCAAGGTGATCGGCGAGCACCAGATGGTCCAGGAGAAGATCGCCGATTCCTACGCGCAGATCCGGATGCTCCGCCTGCTCGTGCTCGAGACCGCCTGGAAGATCGACAACACGAGCACCCAGGAGTGCCGGACCGACATCGCCACCGTCAAGTTCACGATGGCCAGGGTGCTGCGCGACGTGTCGTTCAACGCCTTGCACATCATGGGCTCGCTGGGCACGACCGACCTGACGCCCCTCCAGGCCATGTATGCCGCCGCGCCCACCATGGGCATCGCCGACGGTGTCGACGAGGTCCACAAGGCCACCGTGGCGCGCAACGTCCTGAAGGGCTACCGCCCGCACGAGGGCTACTGGCCGACGGAGTACCTCCCGGCCAAACGCGAGGCGGCGTGGGCGAGGTTCCAGCCCCGGTTCGACGAGGACCCCGAACTCCTGGCCCTGGCCGAGGGCTACCGGGCCTACCTCGCCAAGCGGCGCTGAGGCCGACGGGACCGGCCGTGAGGGAGCGGGCCGGCCCTAGGGGTACGTGACCACGATCGGGGTGTACGGCTGCAACGACACGGTGTCGATGCCGGACGGCGACGGGACGCCGATGTAGCAGCGGGCGGACAGTCCCCCGGTGCCCGGCGTCGTCGACGTCGGGCACGCCTGGACCGTGAACGTCGCCGTGAACTTCCCCATACGGTTGGTCGTCACGGTGATGGCGTTGCCGGTGTCGCAGGGGCTGGCCGGCACCACCCACGTGGTCGACGCGCACTCCTCGATGTGGAGCGTGGTGTGCTTCGCGAACCCTCGGCCGACGAGTCTGGTCGTGGTGTTGACCATCACGTTGTCCGGATGGGCGGCGATGGTCGGTGGGACCGAGCTGACGGCCCCCGCCGGTGTCACCAGCAGGGCCGCCGGGGCCAGGACCGCCGCTGAGGCCGCCAGGGACAGTACCGCGGCACGGGTCTTCGTGATGCGCATGGGCTCCTCCATTCGCTCGCGCCCCTCGAGGGGCGAGCCGACGACCGAGGGCCGCCGGTCCACTTGGTACAACGGTGTGGCCGCCCGAGCGTTACAGGCGTGGGTGCGGAGGCGTGGGTGCGGAGGCGTGGGTGCGGAGGCGTGGCTGCGTGGGTGCGGAGGCCGGCGGTCCGCCCCCGACGTGCCGGCCGGGCCCGGCTACCGCAGCACCCACCGCGGACGTGACCACGTCTGCCAGTGCTCGACGGTGGTGTACCCTTCGGCCCGGTAGAGCCGCTCACCGGCCCGCGTCGCCGTCAGGAGGGCGCGGGTCGGACCACCGCTGGTGATCCGGTGGTGGTTGGACGCCCGTATCAGCCGCCTGCCGTAGCCCGACCGCTGGTGCTCGGGCGCCGTCGACAGGGCCCACCCGACGCTGAACTCGCCCTCGACCCACATCGTCAACGAGCAGCAGCGCAGCTCCCCTTCCTCGAACAGCCCGTAGATCCGTGTGTCGGGTCGGGTGAGTGCCGCATCGTCGTAGACGATGGCGCCCACCTCCTCGGGGACGCCGAAGGCCGCCGCCGCCAGGCACCGCGCCCCCTCCAGGTCGTCTGCCCCGAGGAGGCGGACCCCGGGGTCGTCGCACTTCGGTCCGTGGGACTTGGCCATGAACGGCAACGCGCCGGTACACACCCAGCCGGCATCGCCCAGCACGTCGGCGGCCGCCAGCCCCTCGCCGGCCAGCATCACCATGGCCGGCACCCCCGTCGAGTCGACGTCGTCGAGCACCTCGGGCGCCGCCGCGGTGGCGCCCGGACCGTGCAGGAGCACCAGGTTGTAGTCGACGTGACCGGTGAGGCTGAACGCCAGCCACCAGTCGTCCGCGACCCGTAGCTCACCCCGCTCCGACCAGGGGGCGGTGCCGAGGCCGAAGCAGGTGCGGGCCCGTGCGAGTTCGTCGAACGTCATCGACAACGGCTGCGTTGACTTCTCCATCGTCCCTTCCCGCGCGGGATGGATCACCCGGCCGATCTGTACGACAGTCTGTCAAGCCGGCATGGGGGAGGGGTGGCAGGTCGCGGTCGCGCCCAGGTGGATCCACCCCCTTTCCGCCCATGGCGACCAGCACGTATATTCCCCCGATGCGACGCGACGAGCTCCGGGAGCTGCTGATCGAGGTGGGTCTCGACCTGCTGATCGACGAGGGGCTGGCCCGCGGCACCGAGCGACTGACGTTCAAGCGTGTCTTCGACCGTGCGTCGGAGCAGCGGGGGGTGCGGGTCACCAACGCCTCGGTCATCGGCCGTATCTGGGTGGACATGGCCGACTTCCAGGCCGACGTGCTGGCCGCCGCCCTCGAGGCCATCGACCAGGCCGGTGTCGAGCTGGCCATCCTGGCGGCCGGTGAGGTCCTGGCCACCGCCGACCTCGACAGTGTGGACGGCCGGCGGGCCGCCGCCGCCGAGATGATCCGGGTGGTGTGCGCCGCCCACGTCGAGACCATGGCCCGGTCCAGGACGATGAACCTGGCCATCGGCCTGCGCGGCCTCGGGGTGTCGAGGCTGCCGTCCGACGAGGGGACGCCGGCCGCCGAGAGCCTGCACCGCGCCTACGAGGTCTACTGCGTCCGGTGGGACTTCGCGCTCGGGCGGGCCTTCGAGGTGCTGGGCGTGCGCATGCGCCCCGGCCTCACCATCCGCCAGCTCTCGATGCTGGCCATCTCCCTGGCCGAGGGCTTCGCCATCTGGGACCGTCTGGACCCGACCATGAGCCGGAACATCCTGCGCCCGACCGGGCGCGAGGGGGAGAAGGTGGAATGGACGCTCTTCTCCATGGGCATCGAGGCGCTGCTGTGGCAGTTCGCCGAGCTCGAGGAGGACGCCGACCCGCCACCGGGACCGGGTGTGTCCGCCGGAAACCCCGAGTAGCCGCCGCTACCCGGGATCCCTCGGCAGATCCGCCGTCGGATCCGCCACCCGTGTTGTCAGTATGCAGGTAATCGGGCCGCTTGGCAATCGGTGGTTGCCTACGGGGCCGCTGGCCCCCGGATCCGGGGGGTCCGTCAGGTGCCGACCAGCGTGGGGCGGGCCACGGCGAACAGCACGACGCACCCGATGACGGTGACCAGCGTCCACGACCACGCCGCCCGGGGCCGCTGTCGCAGCGTCGTCACGACCACCATGGCCGCGGCGCCGAGGGTGGCGAGCAGGGCCACCGCCCGCCCGGCCGCCGCGCCGCCGCCGAGGGCCCAGATCGTGAGCGCGCAGGCCACCAGCAGCACCACTCCGACCAGCAGGTCGGCGCGCTCGCTCATCCGCTGGGGCAGTCCGACCACCCCCGACCGGGCGTCGTCGTCGCGGTCGGCCAGGGTGTTGACGAAATGGGCGCCGACACCCAGCAGGGCGGTGGCCGCCATCACCGCGGGGCGGGGCCAGGGGTGCGTCGGCAGTCCGAGCGTCACGAAGGCGGGCAGCAGGCCGAACGACACCGCGTAGGGCACCGGGCTGAACACCGTCGACTTGAGGCCGGCGTTGTAGGCCCAGGCGGAGCCGACCGCGACCAGGTGGACCACGGCGGCACGCCACCCGGAGAGCAGCGACAGGGGCACGCAGGCCGCGGCGGCGACCAGGGCCGCGGTGCGCACGGTGGACACCGCGACCGTGCCGGCCACGATGGGCTTGTCGGTCCGGCCGACGGCCGTGTCCCGGGCGGCGTCGAACCAGTCGTTGCTCCAGCCCGTCGACAGCTGGCCGGCCAGCACGGCGACGGCGACGGCCACACACCCGGTGGCACCCCGTCCGGCCAGGGCGGCCAGGGCCGTGGTGACGGCGACCACCGCCACGGTGGGCTGGAAGTGGCAGGCCCGGACCAGGCCGAGCAGCGGTCGGCGCGGGCCGGTCACCGGGGTGGGGCGCTCCGGGGTCACGTGCCACCCTACGCCCGGCGGGCCGGGCCCGACCCGGTGGGCCGACCCGGGACCGGTGGCGCGCCGCCCGGCGCCCGGGTCTACCGTGGAGGGCACGGACGGAGGTCCGGACCCCGGGGGGGAAAGCGGAGGAGCACGGCATGCTCGACGTGGTCATCAAGGGCGGCACGGTGGTGGACGGCACCGGAGCGCCGGGGTACACGGCCGACGTCGGCGTCCGCGACGGCAGGATCGTCGAGCTCGGCGACGTCACCGGGCCGGCCGGCCGGACGATCGACGCCGACGGCGCCCTGGTCACCCCCGGTTGGGTCGACGTCCACACCCACTACGACGGGCAGGTCACCTGGGACGACGCACTCGAGCCCTCGGCCTCCAACGGCGTGACCACGCTGGTCATGGGGAACTGCGGTGTCGGGTTCGCCCCGGTGCGCCCGTCCGATCACGACGCCCTCATCGACCTCATGGAGGGCGTCGAGGACATCCCGGGGTCCGCCCTCAGCGTCGGCATGCCCTGGGGCAAGTGGGAGACCTTCGGCGAGTACCTCGACCTGCTCGACGGCGGACGGTACGCGGTCGACATCGCCGCCCAGATCGCCCACGGCGCGGTGCGGTTCTATGTGATGGGGGAGCGGGGTGCGGCCAACGAGGACGCGACGGCCGACGACATCGCCGCCATGGCCGCCATCGTCGGCGAGGCCATGGCCGTGGGTGCGGTGGGGTTCACCACCTCGCGCACCATCGGCCACAAGGCGCGCTCCGGCCGACCCGTGCCCGGCACCTACGCGCCGGAGGACGAGGTCCTCGCCTTCGCCCGGGCCCTCGGGTCGTCCGGCCACGGCGTGTTCGAGGCCATCGTGGCCGGCACCATCGGCTCTCTCGACCGCCTGGGCGGCGAGCGGGCCAAGCCGCTCGACGAGATCCCGCTGCTGGTGGCCGCGGCCCGGGCCAGTGGCCGGCCGGTCACCTTCACGGTGGCGCAGCTGTTCGAGGACCCCGACCACTGGCGGCTGGTGCTCGACGCCGCCGCCGAGGCCAACCGGGCCGGCGCCCAGCTGCGACCCCAGGTGATCCCGCGGTCGGTCACCATCATGACGAGCCTCGACACCTACCACCTCTTCATGGGCCGGCCCGGCTACCGCGCCGTGGCCCACCTCCCGCTGGCCGAGCGGGTGGCGCACCTGCGGCGCCCCGAGGTGAAGCGGGCCATCCTCGCCGAGCAGACGACGGCCGGCGACGCCGCCGACTTCAGCGAGCTGGTCGTCGAGCTGTTCCTGCCGGCGCTCCCGGTGACGTTCCCCCTGCGTGACCCGGTCGACTACGAGCCCACCTTCGACGACTCGGTGTGGGCGACGGCCTTGGCCCGGGGGATCGATCCGGTCGAGTACATGTACGACCTGCTGCTGGAGGACGACGGTCACGCCTTCTACGCGCTCCTCGGCTCCAACTTCGTGAACGGGACCCTCGACGTCTGCCGCGACATGCTGCTCGACCCCTTCACCGTGACCGGGCTCGGCGACGCCGGGGCCCACGTGAACCTGATCTCGGACTGCTCGGCGTCGACGTTCCACCTCACCCACTGGGCGCGGGACCGGACCGCAGGGGAGAAGCTCCCGGTCGAACTGCTGGTCCACAAGCTGTCCGGCGCCAACGCCGAGCTCTACGGGTTCGACGACCGCGGCACGGTGGCCGAGGGCAAGCGCGCCGATCTCAACGTGATCGACCTCGAGAACCTGCGCATCCTCCCGCCCGTGCTGCGCCACGACCTGCCGACCGGCGTGAGCCGCATCCTCCAGCCGGCCGAGGGCTATCTGGCCACCCTGGTCGCGGGCGAGGTGACCCGCCGCAACGACGCCGATACGGGTGCACGGTCGGGACGGCTGGTGCGGGGCTCGGCCGCCTGAGCCTCAGCGCACGAGACGGAAGAACGAGCGGAGTTCGTCCACGAACGCGGTGGGTTGCTCGAATGCGGCGAAGTGGCCTCCGGCGTCGAGCTCGTTCCACCAGCGGATGTCGGTGAACCTGGTCTCCGCCCACCGCCGGGAGATCCGCACGATCTCCTTGGGGAAGATGGAGCATCCCGTGGGCACGTCGATCGTCCCCCCGGCCTCGCCGAAGCTCTGCTCGAAGCTCTCCCAGTAGAGGCGGGCCGACGACGCCCCCGAGCGGGTCGCCCAGTAGAGCATCACGTTGTCGAGCAGCTCGTCCCGGGTGAGCACGTTCTCGGGATGGCCGCCGCAGTCGGTCCACGCCCGGAACTTCTCGACCACCCACGCGCACTGGCCGGCCGGTGAGTCGACCAGTCCGTACCCGAGCGTCTGGGGCCGCGTGGCCTGCTGTTTGGAGTAGCCCGATTCCCACTGCTGGTAGGTGGCCATGTCGGCCACGGCCGCCTGCTCGGTGTCGGTCATGTCCTCGAAGGACAGCGACGACGGTGCGACCACCGGCATGTTGAGGTGGATGCCCACCACGTGCCCGTCGTCGTGTCGGCCGATCTGGGTGGTCACGGCCGAGCCCCAGTCGCCGCCCTGCGCCCCGTAGCGGTCGTAGCCGAGCCGTCGCATGAGCTCGCGCCAGGCGGTGGCGATCCGGCCGACGCCCCAGCCGGGGGCCGGGGGCTTGCCGCTGAACCCGTAGCCCGGGAGCGACGGGCAGACCACGTGGAAGGCGTCGGCGGCGTCCCCGCCGTGGGCGACCGGATCGGTCAGCGGGCCGAGGACCTTCAGGAACTCCACGATCGACCCCGGCCAGCCGTGGGTGAGCACCAACGGCAGGGCCTCGGGATGGGGGGACCGGGCGTGGAGCACGTGGATGTCCAGGCCGTCGATCTCGGTCAGCACCTGCGGGTGGGCGTTGAGCCGGGCCTCGGCGGCGCGCCAGTCGTAGCCGTCGGCCCAGTACCCGCACACGTCACGGGTGTAGGCGAGCGGGATGCCCTGGCTCCAGTCGTCGACCGTCTCGGCCTCCGGCCACCGGGTGCGGCGCAGGCGGTCGCGCAGGTCGGCCAGCTCGTCGTCGGGCACGTCGATGCGGAACGGTCGGAGATCGGCGCTCATGCCGCCACGATAGGAGGGGGTGCCGATCGGTGCCCGTGGGCGGTGCCGGGGGAGGCCTGTCGTGACGCGGCGGGCCCGCAGTAGCGTCGGGGGGACGGGGTCGATGACAGGAGGGGGTCCCATGGGCCGGACGAGCCATCGGGGACGGAGGTCGGCGGTGTGGGCGGCGCCTGTCGCCGCCCTCGGCGTCGCCGCCCTCCTGCTGCCCGCCGCACCGGCCGCGGCCGCCTCCGGCACGGTCCTCCCCGGCACCACGTGTCCCGCCTTCCCGGCCGACAACGTGTGGAACACCCCGGTGACCGGACTGCCGGTCGACCCACGGAGCTCGACGTGGCTGGCCTCCATGGCGGCGTCGACGACCTTCCTCCACCCGGACTACGGGCCGTCCGGGAAGCCGTCGAAGCCGTACGGCATCCCCTGGCAGGTGGTGCCGTCCGGCACGCCCCTGGTGCCGGTCGCCTTCACCTACGCCGACCAGAGCGACCCCGGGCCCTACCCGCTGTCGGCCGCCACCCCGATCGAGCACGGCTCGGACCGCCACGCCCTGATGGTCGACCCGGCCACCTGCACCCTGTACGAGACGTGGAACACCCACTTCCACCCGAAGGGCCGGTCCAAGGCCGGATCGGGGGCCATCTGGAGCCTGACCTCCGAGGCGCTCCGACCGGCGGGTTGGACGTCGGCCGACGCCGCCGGGCTGCCGGTCCTGCCCGGCCTGGTCAACTACGACGAGGTGGCCGCCGGGGCCGTCGACCACGCCATCCGGTTCACCGCGGACTGCACCCAGCAGTCGTACGTGTGGCCCGCCCGCCACGAGGCCGGGCAGGCCGATGCGTCGTGCCCGCCGATGGGCGCCCGCTTCCGGCTCGCCGCCTCGTTCACCCTGCCGGCGGCGTCGTGCGCCGCCGCCTGCCAGACGGTGCTCACCACCCTCAAGACCTACGGCATGCTCCTGGCCGACAACGGCTCCAACTGGTACTTCCAGGGGACCGCCGACACCCGCTGGACGTCCACCCAGGTGGACCAGCTCAAGCAGGTGCCGGCCAGCGCGTTCCAGGCCGTCGACGAGTCCTGTCTCCAGGTGTCGCCGGACTCCGGCCAGGCCCTGCAGCCGGGCACACCCGCCTACACGGCCGCCTGCGGCTGACGACCGGCCCCGACCGTCGGTCGGCGACGTCCTCAGCTGAGCGCGGCGCCCCCCGCAGGGTCGCCCCCGGTCGCCGGCCCGTGGCCGTACGCTGGGCGCGGCCCTCCCGGACGGGGTGGTGCCGGGGGGATGCCGTGCAGTTCACCGTGACCGAGACGATCGCCGCCCCCCGTGACGCCGTGGTGCGGGCCCTGGCCGAGCCGGGCTACTACGCCGGCCTGGGGGATGCCTCCACGTCGGTCCGCGCCCCGGAGCTGCTGTCGGCGGGGACCGTGGACGGCAGACTCCGGGTGCGGGTCCGCTACGCGTTCGCCGGGTCGATCACCGGACCGGCGGCCCGGGTGGTCGACGTGGACAAGCTCACCTGGGTCATCGAGACGACGTACGACACCGCCTCCCACCGGGGCACGCTGGTGGTGGTCCCCGACCACTACGTGGGCATGCTCCGCTGCGACGGCACGCTGGCGCTCGACGAGGCCGACGACGGCACGCTCGAGACGGTGGTCGGCCGGTTGGATGTGCGGGTGCCCCTGGTCGGCCGTTCGGCCGAGCGGGCCATCTTCGGTGGCTTCACGACGCAGCTGGCCCGGGAGGCGGTCGCCCTGGCCGCCTGGTGCGCGGCCGATCCGTCCGACGGGTTGACCCGCTAGGAGGCGTCGGGCCGGCCGGCCGGGTGAATCTGCTCAAGTCTCGGGCCGGGGTGCCGATCCATCAGGAAACGGATCATGTCGGAGGTCGACCGTGAGTGAGTCAGAAGCGTTCAGGACCTGCCCGTACTGCGCGGCGGAGGACGTGCCCAAGTTGGTCGTGTATCCCCGGCTGGTGTCGGGCTCGGCGACGAACTGGCGGTGCCGTTCGTGCGATCGGACCTGGTCGGACGCCCAGACGGCGCTGTTGCGGGCATCCTGACGGCGCCACCGCTCCCCGGACCGGCCGACCCGGGTCGACCCCCCGGTGTCAGGCGTCGAGCGAGATCTGCTCGTCCCGTAGCACCTCGACGATCCGGCCCAGTCGGGCCAGGACCTTCTCGCCCTCTCCGTCGTCCGTGCCGAGCAGGGCGTTGAACGAGAGTCCGCCCAGCATGTAGGTGAGGAACACGTTGGACCAGAACCGCACGTCCTCGCCCTCGATCCGGAAGATCCGCGCCACGGCGTCGTCGCAGGCGACGACCACCGGCGACCGCGACCCGCGGTCACGAGTCCGGGTGAGGTTCCGGGCGGACAGGTAGCGGAACAGCTTGAACCACAGCGCCACCTCGGGCATCGACACCACCGTCTCCAGGAAGGGGAGCGGCTCCTGCAGGTCCGACTGCGTCCCGTACTCGTCCATCTGGTCGGCGATCCGCCATCCCAACTCCGTGGCCGTGGCCGACAGGAGTGCGTCGCGCCCGCCGAAGTAGCGCGAGATGTAGTTGGTGGCCGTGCCCGACCGGTCGGCGATCATCCGGCTGGTGATGTCGCCTACGTCGTGGTCGCCGAGCAGTTCGATGGTCGCCCGGATCATCTTCGCCTCGTTGGCGATCTGGATCGGCAGCCTTCGCCTGTTCGGACCCGCCGGGTCACGATCGATCATCAGTGTCATCAGTGTCGGTCCTCTGGTGTGCACGTCGGATCGGGCCCGCACGGTCCCACCCGGCAACCTCTGCCCCCCGTTGTAGCACCACCGGTGCACATATGTTGCATCGGGGGATCCCGGGGGACGGCGCCGCGTGGGTCAGCCGTAGCGGGCCGCCGCCGCCACCCAGTCGGTGGCGATGGCCTGCTGGGCGGTGGCCAGGTCGAGCGCGCCGGAGCAGACCAGCTCACGCAGCCTGGATTCGAGGTCGTCCTTGCCGTTGGCCGTGGAGGTGGCACCCGGGCGGTCGTTGGGCTCGACCCAGAGGTTGGCCGGGTCGTTGGGATCGCCGCCCAGCTCGAGGGGGACGAGGTGGTCGTACTCCGCGGTGGCGAACGGGCCGGTGTAGCCGTAGGCGGCCGCCGAGCCCTGCTTCTCGGGGGAGGTCACGTCCTCGGGTGGGCGCACGGTCGCCGTCCAGCCGGACCGGCAGATCGTCGAGGCGATGTCGGCCTGGGTGACCTGCGGGTTGATGGCGCCGGGCGTGCACACCGGATCGGGGAGCGGGTCGCTCCCCACCCACCGGTAGTGGCACGATCCGGGGGCCCGCTGGGGCTCCACGGTGTAGACGGCCTGGGTGCCCGGTCCCACCTGGAGGCCCGCGGCCGTCGGTGGTGGCGTCGGTGCGGTGGTGGTCGGGGCCGTCACCGGTGCGGCGTTCGTGGGGGGAACGGTGGACGGAACCGTCGTCGGCGTGGTCGACCGGGCCGATGGCGATGTCCGGGTGGCCGACGCGGGGTGGTCCGGACCGCAGGCGGCCACCACCAACGCCAGCGTGGCGAGTCCGACGGCCAACGCCGATCCTGCGCGCGCCGATCGGGGGGACACGGTCGACCTCACGCGTCGGGGTAGTGGATCCGGGCCACCGACCCGTGCGTGGTGGAGGCGATGGTGATGCCGTTGGGCAGCGCGTCCTTCAGCTCCTGGACGTGGCTGATGACCCCCACCATCCGGCCGCCGTCCTGCAGCGACCGCAGGACGTCGACGACGGTGTCGAGGGAGTCGCCGTCCAGCGAGCCGAACCCCTCGTCCACGAAGAGCGCACCGATCGAGTAGTTGGAGCCCGCCGACACGACGTCCGCCAGCCCGAGGGCCAGGGCCAGGGCCGCCATGAACGTCTCACCCCCGGACAGGGTCGTGGCCGGTCGCGACTGGCCGGTCTCGGCGTCGCGCACGGAGATGTCGAGGCCCCAGGGGCGGCGGCCGTCGGTGTGCTCGTCACTCAGCGCGAGCGCGTAGCGGCCGTTCGTCATGGTGTCGAGCCGACGGTTGGCATGGGCCAGGACCTGGCGGAGGTAGTAGGCGAGCACCCAATTCTTGAGGGAGAGCCGGGTGGCGTCGGGACCGTTGCCGAGCCCGGCGCACAGCCCGGCGAGCGTGTCCGCCTCCTCCTTGGCCCGCCGCGCGTCGGCGACGGCGGTGGCGCCGTCGGCCAGGTCCGTGACCGCGGCCTCCACCGCGGCGAGGCGACCGGTCATGGACGCGACCCGTCCGACCAGGGCGGTGTGGGTCGCGGCCGCCTCCCGTTCGGCCTGCAGTGACGGTGCCACCCCCGGCCGTTCGTCGGCCCCACCGCCGGCGGTGTAGCCGTCGATGCGGGCCGCGACCTGCCGTCGCCGCTCGGCCCGGACGTCCAACCCGGCCTGGGCGGCCCGGACGGCGTCCTCGGACATGGTCCACCGCCCGAGGCCGGCGGGGTCGTCGATCCCGAACGCCTCGAGCGTCGGGGCCATGGCGGCACGGTGTTCCGTCCGGGCGGCGGCGGCGGTCGTGGTGGCCTCGAGGTTGCGGGCCAGCGCCGCCACCGCGTCCGCCAGCTCGCGTCGGGCCGTCGCCGCGGGGCCCGTCGAGGCGAGGGCGCCGAACTCGGAGACGAAGGCGTCCCGGTCCCCCTCCCATCGGGCCCGTCGCTCGGTCAGGGTTCCCGACAGGCCGTCGAGCGCGGAGCGCTCGGCGTCGAGGTGGGCCGCGGCCGCCGTCGCTTCGGCACGGAGCCGGTCGAGCGCCGCCTGGTGAGCGGCGTGCTCGGCGATCGCCCCGTCGAGCGCCTCCAGGTCGGATCGCGCCGCGGTCAGACGCTCCTCGACATCGTCCGCTCCGGCCACGGAGGGCAGGGCGTCCAGCCGGGCCCGGGCCTCGGCCAGGCGGACGTCGAGGCCGTGCTGGACCCCGGTGCGGGCCCGCACGTCCTCCTCGGCCGCGTCGAGTTCGTCGTCGCCCGGCGCGTCGACCGCCGGCACGGCGGGGGTCGGGTGCTCGGTCGCGCCACAGGTCGGGCACGGTGCCCCGTCCTCGAGGTGGGCGGCCAGCCGGCCGGCCAGTCCCGACCGCCAGGCCAGGCGCAGGGCCTTGACCCGCTCCTCGGCACCGGCCAGCTGACGCTGGGCCGTCTCCTGGTCGTCGACGAGGGCCGCCACCTGCCGGGCCACCGCGGCGCGGTCCCGCACGGCGGACGCGTCGCGTTCGAGCTGTTCGATCCGGGCCACGGCCGCCGGACGTTCCGCCGCCCGGGCCACCCCGTCCACCGAGGCGGCTTCGGCGGCCACCACCCGGCCGGCGAGGCCGTCCCGCTCCACCATGGCCTCGGCCAGGGCGGCGGTCCGTTCGGCCAGACCCCGCTCGTCACCCTCCAGCGCGTCGCGCCGGTGTCCGAGCTCGACGAACCGGCGGTCGGCCGCCTCCAGCGCGGCCGCCCCGGCGGCGAGGGTGGCGGACAGGTGGTGGGCGGTCGTCGCCGACTCGAGGGCCGACCGGTCGGCCCCGTCGACCCAGGCGGCGTCCACGGCGGCCCGGAGGTGCAGCCGGTCGGCGTCCAGGACGGCCAGCCGCTCGGTCGCGGCACGCCAGGTCTCGACGGAGGTGGACAGGGTGGCGACGACGACCGCCCGTTCGAGCGCGAGGGCGACCTCGGCGTCGGCCGCCACTTCGGCCGGGTGGGTGCGCACCTCGGCCACGTCCTCTTGCCACTGCTCCCAGCGCTGGACGGCCGCCTCGACCGCGACCCGAGCGGCGCGCGCCTCCTCGTGGCGGTCGGCCGCCGAATCCCGCTCGGCCACCACGGTGGCGAGCACGGACGCCATCCGGTCGCGGAGCTCGGGCAGGCGGGCCATCTCCACCTCGGCACCGTCCACCGCGACGCCGTCCCCCTCTGCACCGTCCTGCTCGACGCCTTCCCCCTCGGCACCGTCCTGCTCGACGCCTTCCCCCTCGGCACCGTCCTCTCCGGGAGCGTCGTGCGCAACGGCGCCTTCCGTGTCCGTGGCCCCGGCGAAGAACGCCGCCACGTCGGCGCGGATGCGGTCCTCGGCGACCCGGCGCCCGGCGGCGAGCGCTTCGTAGGCGTCGCGTCGGTCGGCCGCCAGCTGACGGAGCGCCTCGGTCGTCCGGATGTAGACGTCGACCGGGAACAGCTTGGCCAGCAGGTCGGCCCGCTCCTGGGTCCTGGCCTTCAGGACCTCCTCGAACCGGCCCTGAGGGATCAGGACGACCTGCTCGAACTGGGCCTTGTCGAGGCCGACCAGGTCGGCGAGGCGCTCGGACACGTCGCGCTTGCGGGTCAGGACGGCACCTTCCACCCCGGCCTCGGCCAGGACGACCTTCGACGGGTCGCCCACCAGGCCGGCGCCGCCGCGGGCACTCGGCCTGGCCTGGGCGGGGGAGCGGGTGAGGACCCAGTGGCGCCCCTCGGCCTCGAACTCGAGGGTCACCTCGGTGCGGGTGGTGGCGTCCGCGTACTGGCTGCGGACGTGGCTGTTGACGCGGAAGCCCGGGAGGTCGTCGTAGAGGGCGTAGACGATGGCGTCGAAGATGGTCGACTTGCCGGCACCGGTCGGTCCGGTGATCGAGAAGACCCCGTGACGGCCCAGTCGGGCGAAGTCGATGGCGAACGCACCGGCATAGGACCCGAAGGCCTGCAGCCGCAGGGCCAGGGGCCTCACGCCGGGGCCCTGCGGTGCGCCTCGCCCAGTGCGGCGAGCACGAGGCGGCGTTCGGAGTCCGACGGTGCCCGGTCCCGGACCTCCTCGAGGAACTCGAGGACGACCGACTCGTCGGTGCGCTCCTCGACGGGCGGGCCGTCCGATCCGAAGTCCACGACGGCCCCGGTGCGCGGGTCGTCGTAGCGGAGGCTCACGGCGTGGGGGAACCGGGCCCGGAGGCGCTCCATGGGCTGGGTCTGGACCGTGTCGTCGGTGAGCCGTGCCGCCACCCAGCGGTCGACGAACCGCTCGTGGGCGGGATCGGCCAGGAGACCGTCCAGGGTGCCGGTCAGCGTCACGACCCCGCGTCCCACCGGCACGGACTCCGTGGTGACGTCGACGACCTCGCCCCGGCGGACCTCGAGGAGGCGGACGGACTTCGGGTGGTCCTCGCTGAACGAATAGGGGAGGGGCGACCCCGAGTAGGCGAGGGTGTCGGACCCACCGATGCGCTGGGGGCGGTGGAGGTGGCCGAGGGCGACGTAGTCGAAGCCGGCGAACACCGCGGGGTCCACCTGGTCGGCCCCGCCGACCGCCAGGGTGCGCTCGGAGTCCGACAGTCCCGCCCCGGACACGTAGGCGTGGGCCACGGCGATGGACGGCATCGGGTCGAGGTCGGCGAGGCCGAGGCGACCCGCCTGCAGGGCGTCGACCAGGACCGACTCGTGGGTGGGCGCCCGGTGGGCGCCGTCCCCGGACGTCGGCGGCGGTGGGGCCCCGTGGGGGTCGAGGAACGGGACGGCCACCAGGGCGACCCGTTCGCCCCGCAGTTCCAGCACCGTCGGCGTGGGGGGTGTGCGCTCGTCGGCGAACACGTGCACCCCGCCGAGGGACTGTCGGACCGCCCCGAAGCCGAGCCGTCGGGCGCTGTCGTGGTTGCCCGGGATGAGGACGACCTCCGCCCCGGCGCCCCGCAGTCCGTCGAGGCCGCGGTCGAGCAGGGCCACCGCGTCCTCCGCGGGCTGCGACCGGTCGTAGACGTCGCCGGCCACGATCACCAGGTCGACCTGCCGCTCCGCCACCAGGTCGGCCAGCCAGGCCAGGAAGGCCCGCTGGTCCTCCTCGAGGGGCTCGCGCTCGAACCTCCGGCCCAGGTGCCAGTCGCTGGTGTGGATGATCCTCATGTCCTCCCCCCGTGCACGCCGACACACTGCCAGACGGGTGTGCCGCCGACGACCGGCCCGGTCAGACGCAGCGGTAGAGGGCGTCGACCAGGGCCCGGTTCCGGCTGCTCTGCCACCGCGGGATCACGTGGTTCATGACGTAGCCGAAGGCCACGCCGGCCTCCGGGTCGGCGAACCCCACGGCGCCGCCGGTCCCGAAGTGGCCGAAGGCCGTGGGGTTGGGTCCGAACGGCCGGCGCGGCGAGGTGGGCTTGAACCCGAGGCCGAAGGTGACCTCCTCGCCGAGGACCGGGCACCAGCCGGTGGACTGGGCCGACGTGGCCTCCGCCAGCAGCCCGGGCGAGAGGAGCCGCCCCGGTTCCAGCAGGGCCCGGTAGATCCGGGCCACCCCGGTGGCGGTGGCATGGGTGTTGGTGGAGGGCACCTGTGCGGCGCGCCACGCGGCGGTGTTGACGACCCCCATCGACGAGTAGCCGGGCGGATTGAAGTAGCCGAGGAGGACCATCAGCTCGTCACCGGAGCGGGCGTCGGCGTCGATGTCCGGCGGCGCCCCGGGGAGCGCCCAGAGGACCTCGGCGCACCGGACCTGCTCGGTGGTGGGCAGGCCGCACCACACGTCGGCGTCGAGCGCCCCGGCGAGGTTCCGCAGCCGGGTGCCCGGGAGGTCGCCGGTGAGGCGCCGCACCTGCTCACCGACCAGGTGGCCGTAGGTGTTGGTGTGGTAGGCGTGGCGCGTCCCCGGCTCCCACCAGGGTTCCGTGGCGGCCAGCGCGCCGGCCATGGTCGACCAGTCCCAGAGGTCGTCGTCGGTCAGTGGCCGGCGGATGGCCGGGACGCCGGCCCGGTGGCACAGCGAGTGCCGGACGGTGGCGTCGGCCTTGCCCGCGGCGGCGAACTCGGGCCACACCGACGCCACCGGGTCGTCGAGTCCCAGCCGGCCCTGGTCGACGAGTTGCAGGAGGAGGAGGGCGACGAACGCCTTGCCGACGGAGTACACGTCGACGAGGGTGTCGTGGCGCCAGGGGCGGGTCCGGTCCCCGTCGGCCCAGCCGCCGACCAGGTCCACGACCAGCTCGCCGTCGACGAAGACGGCCACCGCGCCGCCGACCTCACCGCGCGCGTCGAAGTTGGCGGCGAAGGCGTCGCCCACCGCAGCGAACCGGGCGTCGCACCGACCGTCGACCGGGACCGGGTCGTCGCCGCCGGGGTTCCGGGCGGTCACGGCCCCTCGGCGGTCAGGAACGAGATGATGTCCGGCAGGGCGGCCCGGTCCTGGACGAAGAAGGCGTGCCCACCGTCGTAGGCGCGCAGCTCGGCACCGGCGATGCGCGAGGCGATGGCCGCGCTGTTGGCCATCGGGGCGATCGGGTCGTAGCGCCCACCCGCCACCAGCGTGGGACAGGCGATGGCGCCGAGCCGGTCCCACACGTCATGGCCCCACCGGGCGGCGAGCTGGGCCCGCCGGCCGGCGACGGCCACGGGGTCGTCGTCGGCGTCGCGCCCGTCCAGCAGCTCGACGAGGGCCCGGTCCCCCGGATGGCCGGCGAGCCAGGCGTCGTCGAACCGGTCGTCGAGCAGTCCCCGGCGGGCCGCCGCCCGGGCGTCGGGGTCGAGGTCCTCGAGCTCGTGCAGCGGGTAGGAGGAACCACCGGCGCCCCCGGACGAGGTGCACAGCAGGGCCAGGCGCTCGACCCGGCGGGGCGCGGTGACGGCCAGCTCCTGGGCCACCATGCCGCCGAAACTGACGCCGACGACACGCGTCGTGACCCAGCCGGCGGCGTCGAGCACGCCCAGCGCATCGGTGGCGCACGTGGACATGTCGTAGGGGCCGGGTGACGGCGTGCTCGCCCCGAGGCCCCGGTAGTCGAAGGCCAGTACCGTGCACCCCTTCCCGACGAGGGACAGGAGTGGCTGCGCCCCGGCGAGCGTCATGCCGGACCCGAGGAGGGCGAGGAGGCGCGGCCCCCCGCCCCGGAGCTCGTAGGCCAGATCGACACCGTTGACGTGGGCGGTGGGCACGGGGACCTCGCAGGGGTGGCCGGAGGAGGGTGGCCGGTGGGCGGTCGGTGGGCGGTGCCCAGCCTTGCACGGGTCGGTCCCCGGCCGTTCCCACCGGTGCCGCCGGAGGCGCCGGGCCCGCCCCTCGCCCCGGGGATCCGTCCTACAGTGCCGCCATGGTTCTGGAGCGATTCAACGGGAAGCACGTACTGGTGACGGGCGGCGCGTCGGGGATCGGGCGGTCGACCGCCCTCCGGCTCGCCGACGAGGGCGCGGCGGTCGTCGCCGTCGACGTCAACGCCGAGGCGCTCGCCGCCGTGGCGGACGGGGCGACGGGGCTGGCCGGCTCGATCCTGGCCCGGCCCGGGGACGTGTCCACCGAGGACGGGGTCCGGTCCATCGTGTCGGGAGCCGTGGACGCCCTCGGCTCGCTCGACGTGGTCGTCAACGTGGCGGGCGTGCTGTCGTTCGGCCACTCGCACGAGCTGACCCTGGACGAGTGGAACCGCCTGATCACCATCAACCTGACCGGCACCTTCCTGATGTGCCGGGAGTCGCTGCCGCACCTGCTGGCCAGCCGGGGGAACATCGTCAACATCGCCTCGACGGCGGCCCACGCCGGCCAGCCCTGGGCGCTGGCCTACTCGGCCTCGAAAGGCGGCGTGCTGGCCATGACCCGCGAGCTGGCCGTCGAGTACGCCAAGGCCGGCGTGCGCTGCAACAGCGTCAGCCCCGGCGCCATCGACACGCCCATCACCGCCTCCTTCTCGGTGCCGGAGGGGGCGAATCCCAAACTCATCAACCGGGTGATGCCGCTCGGGGCGTTCGGCACCCCCGAGGGGATCGCGGCCACGATCGCCTACGTGGCGTCGGACGAGGCCTCGCACATGAACGGGGCGGACATCCGGGTGGACGGCGCCACCCTCTCGTAGGGCCGGAGCGGACGGGCCGGTCGGGGAGGGGCGCCCGCCCGGGCGTCAGGCGCCGAGGTTCGAGCGTCCGTCCGTGGCCCACCACTCGGCCGTCAGCTTGATCCCGGCGATGGAGGCCCGGGGGATCAGCTCCTCGAACGAGCGCTTGTAGCCCGTGTGGAGGATCTTCCACTCACCGTCCCGCTTGACGTAGCGGTCCTCGTAGAACGCGGCCCCCTGGATGGTGAGCCCGAAGTCGGTGAGGATGACGGTGTCCTCGAGCGCCCAGGTGCCGGTGGCCGCGTCGTCGCCGAGGAGGTCGATCTCCGGGTGGTGGCAGCGGTGGCTCGACAGGAACGTCGTGGCGCCCATGGACGTGCGGCAGAACTCCATGATGTCGTCCCGGTTGGAGAACTCGTAGAGGCCGCCGCCGTAGCGGGCGGTCGCCTCGGGCACGAAGCAGGACTCGAGCGAGTCCCACAGCTTCTGGTCGATGCTGCGGAGGTAGCGGTACTTGAGCCGTTTGATCAGCTCCAGCTCGACGAGGTCCTCGGGGGTCATGGCAGCTCCTGGTCTGTGGTCGGACGGGGCCGTCAACGGCGGCCCCGGGGGCGTATCGGTGCGTCAGCGGACGGTGCCGACCCCCGGGATGAGCGGGAGGTCGAGGGCGGTGACCCAGCCGGCCGGCAGCTCGTTCACGTAGGGCACCGCGTTGAGCGCCCGCAGGCCGGTGGCCAGACACCCCGCGGCGGCGGCGTCGCGTCCCGAGCCGTCGGTGAACCGGAAGGCCGTCTCCTGCGTGATCGACGGGGTGCCGTCGATGACCACCCGGTAGACGTCGTTGTCGTTGCCGCGCGGCCAGTCCGGCGCGGCGTCCTGGCCGACCCGGTTGACGTGCTCGAGGCAGATGCGGGGCTTGCCGTCGACGATGCCGTTGATCGTGAACCGGATGGCCGCCACGTTGCCGGGCTCGATGATCCCCTTGGCCGTGGTGATGGCCGTGGGCGTCACCCACTTCTCCCAGGTGGAGGTGATCCCCTCGAGCTCCACCCCGAGGGCGTGGGCCATCATCGGGACGGTGCCGCCCCAGGACATGGCCAGGATCTCGGTGTGCTCGAGCATGGGGACGTAGTCCGGCGGCATGCCGATCCCCATCTCCACCTCGTAGTCGCCCTCGTAGTTGATGTAGTCGAGGATCTCGAGGGCCCGGACCTGGCGGACCTCGCTGCACAGGCCCATCAGGGTCATGGGGAAGAGGTCGTTGGCGAACCCGGGGTCGATGCCCGTCGTGAAGCACGACGCCCCGCCCTCCCGGCACGCCTCGGTGATGGGGTCGATCCACGACGGCGGGTTCTGGGCCATGTGGGGCCAGACCCAGGGGGTCATGGCGGTCGAGCAGACGTCGATGCCGGCCCGCAGGAAGGCGCCCATCTGGGCGATGTTCACGTCCGCCTTGGCCGCCGTCGGTCCGTAGTGCACGAGCGCGTCGGGGGCCAGGGCGATCAGGGCGTCGATGTCGTCGGTGGCGGCCAGGCCGACGGGCCCGATACCGCAGATCTCGCCGACGTCCCGGCCGACCTTGCCCGGATCCGCCACCCCGACACCGACCAGCTCGAACCCCGGATGCGCCAGGATCTCGGGGATGACCATCTTGCCGACGAATCCGGTGCCCCAGACGACGACCCGCTTGGGAGCGCTCACCGGAACATCTCGCCGGAGTTGACCAGCAGGTACTGGCCGGTCACGGCCTTGGCGCGGTCCGAGGCGAAGAAGGCGACCACGTCGGCCACCTCGCCGTCCTCGGTCATCCGGCGGAGCGGGAACGTGCCGACCACGTCGTGGAGCGCCTCCTCGACGGTCTTGTCCTCGTTCTTCGCCCGCCAGTTCATGAGCATCTCGACGGGAGGCCCCCACATCCAGGAGGGGATGACCATGTTGCAGCGGATGTTGTCCGGCCCGAGCTCGTCGCACAGGTAGTACATGGCCGACAGCAGCGCGCTCTTGGAGGCCGCGTAGCCGCCCTGGGGCATCTGCGGCGCGAACATCGACTGCGAGCCGATCAGCACGACGGCGCCGCCGCCGCCCGCCTTCATGGCGGTGGCCGCCGGGCGGATGACGTTCATGGCGCCGAGCACGTTGGTGTCGAAGGCGGACCGCCAGTCCTCGTCCTTCATGTCGTAGAGGCCGCCCCAGGCGTTCTCGAACGCGGCCACCTGGACCAGGGCGTCCACCGAGCCGAACCGCTCCCGGGCCAGGTCGACGAGTCCGGCGCACGAGTCGGCGTCGGTGATGTCGGTCACGTGGTGCGCCACCTTCTCGCCGGACGGGTCGAGTTCGGCGGCGATGGTGGCCAGGGTGTCGGCCGACCGGGCCGCCACCACCACGTTCGCGCCGTCGCGCAGGGCGGCGGCGGCGCACTCGCGTCCCAGGCCCCCGCCCACGCCGGTCACCAGTACGGTCTTTCCCTCGAGGATCATCGCACCCGTCTATCGGTTCGGCACCTGGGGTGTCAATCGGGCGCGGGCGCCGCGGGTGGGCCGTCGGGCCCGCGGCGCGGACGGTGAAGGGACCTTCGGCCCTGTCCGCCCCGTGCGGGTCGCCCGATGATGGACCCGTGCCCCGGGTGGGGCGACGGAACGACCGAGGAGATGGTCCCGATGGAACTCACCCTGAACGACGTGGAGGCGACCGAACTGCGCGACCTGCTCGACGGGTCGCTGGGGGACCTGTCGAGTGAGATCGCCGACACGGACAACCCCTCGTACCGCCTGGCCCTCAAGGAGCGCCGCGACCGCCTCCGCTCCGTGCGGGACAAGCTGGCCGCGGTCGGGCTGGCGGCCGGATAGGTCCGGCGGCTGACGTCCCGGCCCGGGCGGCCGGGCGGCTGCCGCGTCAGGCGACGCCCATCCGCGCCAGGAGATCGTCGGGCGCGCTGATGGCGTGCAGGGCCGTGGCGAGCCCGTCGACGAGTTCCGCCTCGTCACGACCGCCGGCCCGGTTCTCCGTCTCGCCCGGGTCGACCGAGGTGTCGAACAGCAGCGTCTCCGACGGCGGCGGCCCGAGCGCCCAGTAGGGGAGGGCGTCGCCGGGCCCGAACGGCTGCACGATGACCGGTACCGAGGTGCCCGGCATGGTGCGGAGCTCGGCCCGGTCGTCCGGACGGGGCAGCCGCAGCTCGGGGAGCGGGTGCACCGGCATGGTCGACCACCGGTTCGACCACATCGACAGGGGCAGGTTCTCGTCACCGCACCCGCGCAGGTAGCGCCTCCGACCGTCGGTGACCCCGACGTGGCGACCCCAGTAACCGAACAGCGCGAGGTCGCGCACCGACGTCGCCGTGCCCTCGATGAGCGGCAGCAGCGACGTGCCGTGCGTCGGGTGTCCGACCTCCGCGCCGAACAGGTCGGCGATGGTGGCGTGGAGGTCGACCGACGTGGTGAGGGCGTCCACCGCGCGGGGTGGGCGGCCGGGCCAGCGCACGAACAGGGGGATCCGGCCCAGCTCGCTGTAGACGGGAGCGGCCGGCTTGCCGAACAGGTCGTGCTCGCCCAGGTAGTGACCGTGGTCGGTGCACAGGACCACACCGGTCGTGGCCGCCAGTCCGGCGTCGTCGATGGCCCCGAGCAGCCGCCCGAACCAGTGGTCGATCATGGTCAGCTTGGACCCGTAGTTGTTCCGCAGGTGACGGGCGCGGTCCGGGTCGAGCAGCCCGCCGGCCAGCGCGTCGATGAGATAGGGCGGCCAGATGGCGCGCTCGGCGCCGGGCTCGTCGCCGTTGTAGAGGGAGGCGTACGGCTCGGGGGTGTCGAACGGCTCGTGGGGGTCGAACTCGTCGACCATGAGGAAGAAGCGGTCGTGGCGCGGGGCCGACGTCCGTAGCCAGTCGGCGGCCGCCTGCATGGTGCGCGGACCGGGGAAGTCCGCCTCGGTGCGGAACCAGGTGCGGGAGTCGTCGTAGGCGTGGTGGTACGACGGGCGCTCGACCGGCAGGGCCGGCGACCCCATCCACGTCGGATCCGGGGTCGTGCGCCACGGATCGTTCTCGTGGCCGCGCTCGTAGGCCCACGCGGTGAAGTCGGTGTGGTAGTTCTCCCCACCCGTCTCGAACAGGTGCGGGTGGTCCGACACGAGCATGGTCGTGACGCCGCGGCTGCGCAGCGACCGGGTCACGGCGTCCTCCCACACCTCGATCGACCCCCACGGTCGCCACGGGAAGTCGAGGGCGCCGACCAGGATGTCGTGGCGTGCGGGCATGCACGGCAGCGAGCCGGCGTGGTGACCGGTGAACCGGAGCGCCGAGCCGGCGAAGGCGTCGATCGACGGCGTGGCGAACTCGTCGCCGCCGTAGGCCCCCAGCAGGTGCCGGTTGAGGCTGTCCAGCAGGACCACCACGAGGTTGTCGGGACGGCGCGGCACCCCGGCGGGGTCCCGCCCGCCTTCGGCTCGCAGGTCGACCATGGCTGCCCTCCGGTGTCCGGGCCGGTGCTCGCCGACCGTCACGGGCGACAGTAGCGGGGGAACCCCCGGTCCTGGCCGACGGGCGCCCGCCCCGGGGACCGGTCCGCCGGGGCCGGTCCCCTACCGGGGCGCGAGGCCGGCGACCACCTCGACGAGCCGGCCCAGCTCGTCGACGGTGTTGTAGTAATGGGGCGACGCCCGCACCACCCCGTCCGGGCGGGCCCCACCGAGGTCGAGGCGGGCCGCGGGACGGTCGGACACCGACACGTTGACCCCGGCCGCCCGGGCCCCGTCCGCCACCTCCGTGGTGGTGCGTCCGGCCACCGTGAAGGTGACGATCCCGCACCGGACCCGGCCGCCGTCGTGGACGGCCACGCCGTCGAGCGCCCCGAGGGCGCCCCGCAATTCCTCGGCCAGTGATCCGACGCGCTCGGCGACGGCGTCCAGGCCGAGGAGGAGGGCGTGGTCGACGGCGGTGCCGAGGCCGAGCCGCACGGCCACCGGGCACTCGAAGACCACGAACCGCTGGGCCCCGTCCGCCAGCCGGTAGTGGTCGTCGCCGTCCCACGTGGCCGAGCGGCCGTCGAGGCCGATGGGGAGGAGCCGGTCCACGAACCCGGACCGGACGTAGACGAACCCGGTGCCCCGCGGCCCGCGCAGCCACTTGCGTCCGGTGGCGGTCAGCACGTCACAGCCGATCGTCCGCACGTCGACGGGCAGCTGGCCCACGCTCTGGCACGCGTCGACGAACGTGACGGCGCCGGCGGTGCGACAGAGCCGGACCGCCTCGGCGACCGGGTTGACCAGGCCACGGTGGGTCCCCACGTGGGTGAGGCTGGCCAGCACCACACCGCCCGGGGCCAGGGCGGCCGCCAGCGCGTCGAGGTCGAGGGTGCCGTCCGCCGTGCTGGGGACCGCCTCGATGGTGGTGCCGGCCACCGACGAGGCCTGCACCAGGCCCAGGTAGTGGCTGTCGTAGGCGATGCGGTCGACGAGGATCCGGCCGCCCGCCGGCAGGCCGCCACCGAGGAGCAGGCCCCAGAGCGCCTTGGTCCAGCCCTCCGTGTCGGAGCCCGTCACCGCCACCTCGTCGGGGTCGCACCCGAGCAGGGTGGCCACCGAGGCGCGGACGCCGGCCATGCGGTCGCGGACCGCCGCCTCGGCCTCGTACCCACCCAGCTCCGCCTCCAGTCGGAGGTGGTCGATGACGGTGTCGAGCGTGGCCGTGGTCGCCAGGGCCGCCCCGGCGTTGTTGAGGTGGGCCACCGTGGCGCAGCCCGGCGTGGCGGCCCGCTCGGCGGCGACGTCGATGGGGGAGGACACGCAACGGACGCTAGCGAGCGCCGGTGACCCGCGCGCCGACGGGGCGGCGGGCCGCACCCGGGCCCGGACGGCGTCGATAGGGTCGGGGGCATGGACGCGACCCCGCCGGAACCCGGTCCCGCCGCCGGAGGGCTCGACGAACGCACGGTCGACCCGGACCCGCTGGTCCAGTTCGGTCGGTGGTACGAGGCGGCCGCGGCCGCGGTCGAGGCACCCGAGGCGATGGCCGTCGCCACCGCCGACGCCGACGGACGCCCCTCGGCGCGCATGGTGCTCCTCAAGTCGTGGGGCGCCGACGGCTTCGTGTTCTACACGAACTACGACGGGCGCAAGAGCCACGACCTCGAGGCCAATCCGCAGGCCGCTCTCCTCTTCTACTGGGAGCCCCTGGGCCGCCAGGTGCGGGTGGAGGGTGCCGTGACCCGCACGGCGGCGGAGGAGTCCGACGGGTACTACGCCACCCGCGACCTGCGCAGCCGGATCGGCGCCTACGCCTCGCACCAGAGCCGGCCGATCGCCGACCGGGCGGCGCTGGACGCCGCCGTCGACCGGTGGACGGCCGAGTTCGGCGACCGCGACGTGCCCCGGCCGGCGTGGTGGGGCGGGTGGCGGATCGCGCCGCGGGCCTTCGAATTCTGGCAGCAGGGCCGGCACCGGTTGCACGACCGTGTGCGCTACGAACCGTCGGGGGACGGCTGGCAGGTCCAGCGGCTCCAGCCCTGACCGGCCCGTGCGGTGGGCGGTAGGGTCGTGTCATGGCAGATGACACGACGGTCGTCGAGGAGCGCACGACGCAGCTGCTCGAGGAGATGGACCCCCAGGCGGTGGGTGTCGAGGAGTTCCGGGGGCGCCAGTTCGACCTCGGACTCGCCTGGATCTCGTTCCCCGAGGGCTCCGGCGGACTCGGCCTCCGGCCCGACCTCCAGCGCATCGTGGACCGGCGCCTGGCCGGGGCCGGCGCCACCCCGGCCGGCGCCCGGGAGTTCTTCGGGCTCACCATGGCCGGCCCCACGGTGGTGACCCACGGCTCGGACGAGCTCCGGACGCGGCTGCTGCGCCGGACCTTCACGGGCGAGGAGTCCTGGTGCCAGCTCTTCAGCGAGCCGGGGTCGGGCTCGGACCTGGCCGGCCTCGCCACCCGTGCCGTCCGCGACGGCGACGAGTGGGTCATCACGGGTCAGAAGGTCTGGAACACGCTGGCCCACATCGCCGACCGCGGGATGCTGGTGGCCCGGACCGACCCGGAGGCCCCCAAGCACAAGGGGATGACCTACTTCGCACTCGACATGCACGCGCCCGGCGTGGAGGTGCGGCCGCTGCGCCAGATGACCGGCGAGGCCGAATTCAACGAGGTCTACCTGACCGAGGTCCGGGTGCCCGACGCCGATCGGATCGGCGACGTGGGCGAGGGCTGGCGGGTGGCGATGACCACGCTGTCGAACGAGCGGACCACCATCGGCGGTGGAGGCGGCGCGCCGCCGCGCGGGTCGGGGTCGATCGCCGAGGCGGTCCGCATCTTCCGGAGCGACGGCGCCCGGCGCACGGCGGTGGAGCGGGACCGGCTCATGCAGCTGTGGGTGGAGATGGAGGTCCTGCGCCTGACCAACATGCGGGCCTCGCAGAACCGCAAGGCGGGCAACCCCGGTCCCGAGGGATCGATCGCCAAGCTCATGTTCGCCGAGGTGAACAAGCGGGTCTTCGAACTGTGCGTGGACCTGCTGGGCGCGGAGGCGATGGCCGGCTTCGACTACACGATGCGGCGGTCCGAGGGCCTCGGTCTGGTGGGACCCCCGGGGACGTCCCGGAAGTTCTTCCTGCGGTCGCGGGCCAACTCGATCGAGGGCGGGACCTCCGAGATCCAGCGCAACATCCTGGGCGAGCGGATCCTCGGCCTGCCCGGCGACGTCCGGGTGGACAAGGAGCTGCCCTGGGCCCAGGTCCCGCGGAGTTGAACGCGGCGGTCACGGGGGCGCGGCCATGACCGACGCCCGGCACTTCCTCGGCATGGAGGAGCGGGACGACCCGCTGCACTGGCGCCTCCACGTGGTGCCCGAGCTCACGACCCCCGGCAACTTCCTGTTCGGCGGCTGCGGACTCGCGGCGGCACTCGTCGCCCTGGAGGCGGCCTCCGGGCGGCCCACGGTGTGGTCGACGTGCCAGTACCTCTCGTTCGCGCCGACGGACGCGGTCCTCGACCTCACGGTCACGCTGGCCGCGGTGGGCAGCCGGGTGACCCAGGGCCGGGTGGTGGCCCGCACCGGCGACACCGAGATCCTGACGGTCAACGCCGCACTCGGCGAGCCCGGGAACCTGGAGGCCGAAGGGGTGTGGGAGCAGCCGCCCGAGGTGCCGCCGCCGGACGAGTGCCCACCGCGCCGGCTGCCGTCCTTCTTCACCACGTCGATCTTCGACCAGATCGACGTCCGCCTGGCCAAGGGCCGGAGCTTCGAGGAGATCAGCTCGGATCCGGGGACGCCCGGTGAGCCGACCAGCGCGCTGTGGGCCCGGATACCGGGCCACCTCGATCCGTCCGCGGCCACGCTGGCCATCCTGGGCGACTACGTCACGGGTGGTGTGTCCCAGCCGCTCGGACGGCGGACCATGTCCCGCAGCCTCGACAACACCCTGCGGATGGTCCGGCTCGAGCCGACCGAATGGGTGCTGTGCGACATCCGCATCCAGGCCCTGGCCGGCGGCTTCGGCCAGGGGACGGCCTTCCTGTGGTCGGAGTCGGGTCATCTGCTGGCCGCCGCCAGCCAGTCCATGAGCATCCGCTTCGCGCCGCCGTTGCCCTGACCCGCCGGCACCGGGGGGGCCGGGGCCGGCGTCGTCCCCTAGTGTCACCGCTGACGTTCCGACGCCCGACCGACAGGGGACCGCGATGAAGATCAGCACCATGCTCAGCTACGCCGGAGGTTTCCGGAAGGCCGC
>Ga0182016_10000794_pt1 | contig 39105 bp, 43 predicted proteins | sample 712S2MmetaG_FD_120491 | JGI IMG/M metagenome (GOLD analysis project Ga0182016, IMG submission 120491) | Permafrost microbial communities from Stordalen Mire, Sweden - 712S2M metaG | ecosystem: Environmental > Terrestrial > Soil > Wetlands > Permafrost | place: Sweden: Stordalen | collected...
GCACCCCGAACAGCGGGGTGGTGACGGAGGTGCCGAACAGCGGCCGGTAGCGGGCGTCGTCGGGGTGGGCGACGAGCGCGACACAGGCCGGCAGCAGCTCGGGCCGGGTGGTCTCGATCTCCACGCCGCCGTCCTCGTCCACCCGGGGGAACCGCAGGCGGTGGTAGGCGCCGGGCCGCTCCCGGTCCTCGAGCTCGGCCTGGCTGACGGCGGTGCGGAAGTCGACGTCCCACAGGGTGGGTGCCGTGCGCTGGACGACCTGGCCGCGTCGGGCGAGCCGGAGGAACCCGCGCTGGGACACCCGTCGGGCGCGCTCGCCGATGGTGGCGTAGGTGTGGGACCAGTCGACCGAGAGACCGAGGGTCCGCCACAGGTGCTCGAAGACCTGCTCGTCCTCGAGGGTGAGCTGGTGGCAGAGCGCCACGAAGTTGGGGCGCGAGATGGCGACCGGGTCCTTCGGCGGGTCGGCCGGCGGCACGTATTCCGGGTCGTAGGGCAGGTTGGGGTCGCAGCGGACGCCGAAGTAGTTCTGCACCCGACGTTCGGTCGGCAGGCCGTTGTCGTCCCAGCCCATGGGGTAGAAGACCTGCCGGCCGCACATGCGCTGGAAGCGGGCGACCGTGTCGGTGTGGGTGTAGGAGAACACGTGGCCGATGTGCAGTGAGCCCGAGACCGTCGGCGGCGGCGTGTCGATGGAGAAGACCTGGTCGCGTGCGGCGGTGCGGTCGAACGCGTAGACGCCCTCGGCCTCCCAGTGGGCCGACCACGTGGCCTCGAGCCCCTCGAGGCCCGGCTTGTCGGGGATGCCGCGCCCGCCCGACGTTGCGTGGGATGGTCCGTTCGTCTGCTCCGGCATGATCGGGTTACCGTACCCTGCGTGCTCACGCTCCACGACACCGCCACCGGCCAGGTGGTCCCGCTCCGGCCCCGTCAGCCCGGGAAGGTGGGCCTCTACGTCTGCGGGCCCACCGTGGACGGCGTACCCCACCTCGGCCACGGCCGGTTCTCGCTGGTGTTCGACGTGCTGCGCCGGTACCTCCTCTTCAGCGGCCTCGAGGTGACCTACGTCTCCAACATCACCGACATCGAGGACAAGATCATCGAGCGGGCCGCCGATCGGGGCGTGCCGATCGACGAGTTCACGGCGGCCAACGAGGCGCTGTGGTGGGAGATCATGGACGCCCTCGGCGTGCTCCGGCCCGACGAGACGCCCCACGCCACCGCCTACGTCGACCGGATGATCGACCTGATCCGTGACCTGGTCGGGCGTGGCGTGGCCTACGAGACGGCCACCGGGGTCTACCTGTCGGTCATGGACGTCCCCGGCTACGGACTGCTGGCCCGCCAGCCGCTCGAGTCGCTGCGGGCCGGTGCCCGCATCGAGGCGGACGAGGAGAAGCGGTCGCCGCTCGACTTCGTGCTCTGGAAGAAGGCCAAGCCGGGCGAGCCCAGCTGGGACGCGCCGTGGGGCGCCGGCCGACCCGGCTGGCACACGGAGTGCGTGGTGATGTCCCTCGATCTGCTCGGTGAGGGCTTCGAGCTGCACGGCGGCGGCCAGGACCTGATGTTCCCCCACCACGAGAACGAGCGGGCCCAGGCCGTGGCCGACGGCAAGGAGTTCGCCCGGCACTGGATGCACAACGGCTGGGTGACGGTCGGCGGCGAAAAGATGTCCAAGTCGCTCGGCAACTTCACCTCTCTGGCCGACCTCCTCGAGCGCTCCGACGCCCGCGCCTACCGCGTGCTGGTGCTGCGGTCCCACTACCGGTCGCCCATCGAGGTGACACCGGACACCATCGCCCAGGCCGAGGCGGGACTCGGCCGGCTCGACGAGCTGGCCCGGCGCTTCGCACTGTCCGACCTCCTGGCCGGCGGGCCGCTGACCGCCGCCGCCTCGCCCGACGGCGACCTCGACGACGAGGCCGTCGCCACCTTCGTGTCGGCCATGGACAGCGACCTCGACACCCCCGGGGCGCTGGCCACGGTGTTCGATCTCGCCCGGCGGGCCAACGCCGCCGCCGACGCCGGCGACGACCACGCCGCGGGGCGTGCCGCCCGCTCGGCGGTCGTGCTGGCCGCCGCGCTCGGCCTCCGGATCGGGGCCGCGGTCGACGACGAGGTCGACAACTCGGCGGCCGCCCTCGTCACGGCCCGAGACGCGGCGCGGGCGGCCCGGGACTGGGCCCGTGCCGACGCGCTCCGGGAGGAACTCGAGGCCGCCGGTTGGCTGGTCGAGGACGGCGCCGAGGGCACGCGCATCCGGCGCCGGTGACGGTCACCGTTCCTCGCAAGCCGGTGATGAACGCCGTGTGAACACACACGTTTCGGACCGTTTGGCGGGCTGTCCGGCGAATCGGGACTGCTAGCGTTTTGGTCGTCGGAGAGTCCCCGTCGGTGGGCGGACGTCGGCCCGCCCCACGGGGTGGACGGCCCTCGAAGCCGGTGGTGCTCTGCGAGCACCCGCAGGTGAAGGAAAGGGGAACGCCGCCGTGGCTTCCGGAACAGTCAAGTGGTTCAACGCCGAGAAGGGCTTCGGCTTCATCTCGCAGCCGGATGGGGGTGCCGACGTGTTCGTGCATCACACGGCGATCCAGATGAACGGATTCCGCTCCCTCGAGGAGGGTCAGGCCGTCGAATTCGACCTGCAGGAGGGCCCGAAGGGCCTGCAGGCCGTCGACGTGCGCGCCGTCCAGGCGTAGTCCCCCCGCCTCCTCCCGGCCCGGCCGACGTCGGGCACGCGTGGCCGTCGGCCGGGCCCGCCCGCTCTGGCGGACCCCCGCCGGGTGCCCCGGCGCCGAGGTGGTTGCCGTCTGCGTCCCATCGTGGTTACTATTGAGTAACTACCAACGGCCCACCGGTGACGGTGCGCGTGCGGCCACAGCGCCGACACCGGTCGCATCCAGTGCATGAGGGGCCCCCGGGGCCAGAACGGAGCAGTGCACCATGTCTGAATTCTCCCTCGACCTCGATGAGGACCAGACCCAACTCCAGAAGTGGCTGCACGACTTCGCCGAGAACGTGATCCGACCCGCCGCCCACGAGTGGGACGAGCGGGAGGAGACCCCGTGGCCGATCATCCAGGAGGCGGCCAACATCGGCCTGTACTCCTTCGACTTCGTGGCCAACGCCTTCATGGACAAGAGCGGCCTGCTCATGCCCATCGCCGCCGAGGAGCTGGCCTGGGGTGACGCCGGCATCGCCCTGGCCATCCTGGGCAGCACGCTGGGCCTGGCCGGCATCGCCGGGAACGGTACGCCCGAGCAGCTGATGGAGTGGGGGCCGCAGTGCTTCGGCACCCCCGAGAAGCCGCAGCTGGCCGCCTTCGCCGTGTCCGAGCCCGACGCCGGGTCCGACGTCTCGTCGCTCCGCACCAAGGCCGTCTACGACGAGGCCAAGGACGAGTGGGTGCTGAACGGCACCAAGACGTGGATCACCAACGGCGGGATCGCCGACATCCACGTGGTCGTCGCCTCGGTCGACTCCGACCTCGGGTCCCGGGGCCAGGCCAGCTTCATCGTGCCCCCCGGCACCCCCGGCATCTCCCAGGGGCAGAAGTTCCAGAAGATGGGCATCCGGGCCTCCCACACCGCCGAGGTCGTCCTCGAGGACTGCCGGGTCCCGGGCCACTGCCTGCTCGGCGGCAAGGACAAGCTGGACGAGAAGATCGCGCGGGCCAAGGAGGGCAAGCGGAGCGGTGGCCAGGCCGCCATGAAGACCTTCGAGGGGTCCCGCCCCACGGTCGGCGCCCAGGCCCTCGGCATCGCCCGTGCCGCCTTCGAGTACTCGCTCGAGTACGCCAAGGAGCGCAAGGCCTTCGGTCGGGCCATCATCGAGAACCAGGCGATCGCCTTCAAGCTCGCCGACATGAAGACCCGGATCGACGCCTCCCGCCTGCTCGTGTGGCGGGCCTCGTGGATGGGTGCCAACGGCAAGGAGTTCACGTCGGGCGAGGGCTCCATGTCCAAGCTCTACGCCGGGGAGACCGCGGTCTACGTGACCGAGGAGGCCATCCAGATCCTGGGCGGCTACGGCTACGTGCGCGACTACCCGGTGGAGCGGTGGCACCGTGACTCGAAGATCTTCACCATCTTCGAGGGCACCAGCGAGATCCAGCGGCTCATCATCAGCCGGGCCATCTCGGGGGTGCACATCAAGTAGCTGAACTGGGCTTTTGTCGCGGGGCTCGTGTAAGTGCCTTCGGAAAGCGGGTCTGCTGCACGATCCGGTGACAGGTTGACCTGCACCCTGTTTGGTTTCCGCTCTTCGTGTTGAATCAGGCTGTCTGTTGGATCAGGGTGCGTTCGAACTCGATGGGTGAGATGTAGCCGAGCTGGGAGTGACGCCGCCGGTGATCCGTGCGCTCGATCCAGGTCGGGCTGGAGGACGATCCGGTCAGACGGCTGTCGTACTGCGTCCGCCGAGCACGCTGAGCACCTCGCCGATCGCGACGTCCCGCTCCGGGTCCTCCGGGAGGCGGAGGTCGTGGGTGATCTCGTAGCGGTTGCGGCGACCATCGCGGTACTTGGTGATGTAGCCGCCGTTTGCGAGGTCACTCACGATGGCATACGCGCTCCGTTCGGTCACGCCGAGTTGCGCGGCGATGTCGCGCAGGCGCACCTCGGGATCGCGACTGATGCAGAGGAGCGCTCGACCGTGATTGCTGAGGAAGGTCCAATGGGCCATGTGGCCAAGCTACACGTAGAAATCAAGAAATATATTGCTTGTTTCGCATTTCGCATATAAACTGGGTCCATACCCGGACGTCCGTCGCCGACGGTTATCCATTTCGGGTGATCTCGAAGGGATTCACTATGGGCCCCGCCCGTCGTTCCACCATCACTCCTCCTGATTCGTCACGCCCTCGTCCGGAGCGTCGCGGGGCCCCCGGCCACCGCCGTGCCAAGCGCCTGTGGAGAGGTGCGGCCGTCTGCGCTGGTGTGCCGGCACTCTCGGTGCTCCTCATCGGCTCGGTGTTCACGGCGACCGCGGTGGCGGCCCAGCCGGCGGTAGGCCTCGGAACGGCGACCCCGTTCGCCGTCCTGGGCGGGTCGACGGTGACGAACACCGGCGCGTCCGTCATCTCCGGTGACGTGGGCGTCTATCCGGGGACCGCCGTCGTCGGGTTCCCGCCCGGACTCGTCAACAACGGAACGATCCACGCCGCCGACGCCGTGGCGCTCCAGGCGCAATCCGATGTGACCACGGCCTACAACGACGCCGCCGGGCGCACCCCGGCCGTGACCGAGTCGAGTGACCTCGGTGGCCAGACTCTGGCCCCGGGTGTCTATCAGGCTGCGTCGGCCCTGAGCCTGACCGGAACGGTGACCCTCGACGCGGCAGGGGACCAGAGTGCGGTCTTCATCTTCCAGGCCGGCTCCACCCTCATCACCGCCTCGAGCAGCTCCGTCAGCCTCATCGGTGGGGCCCAGGCCTGCAACGTCTTCTGGCAGGTCGGCAGTTCCGCCACGCTGGGCACAGCGACTTCCTTCGTCGGGACGATCCTCGCCCTCACGTCGGCGTCGCTGGACACGGGGGCCACCCTGCAGGGACGGGTGTTCGCCCGCAACGGCGCGGTCACCCTCGACGACAACGTGATCACCCAGCCGGGATGCGCGACCACCACCCCGACGACGACCACCACGTCGACTACCGCGGGATCCACGTCGACGACCTCTCCGACGTCCGGTTCGGCGGGCGGCACCACATCGTCAGGGGCGACCGGTTCGGTCTCGACGACAGGGAGCGTCGTGTCCGGTGAAGGAAGCAGCGGAGCGGGGTCGGCAGCCGGGACGACAACCTCGGCGGTCATCCCCCTCGGCGCTCCCCATACAGGACTGGGCGGAGCCAGCCGTTCCCGCGATGACGCACTGATCGGGCTTGGCGCCGTCGCCCTGCTGGCCGCGGGAACAACAGCGGCGGTGGCCGGATGGCGTAGGCGCCGTGCCTCGCAGACCACGGCATCCGCGACGTTCCGGTGACCGGGGCCGGTCCCGCCCGGACCTGGCGGCGGGTACCTCGTTGGTCAGTCGTGACGGTGGGGCTGCTCGTGGCCGGCGTCGTGTTGGTGACGACGGGCCTGCAAGCTTCCGACCATCCGTTGGCGCTGCCCGCCTCATCGGCGGGAGCGCTGCGGGCGAGCGTGGTGGCGCCTGCCGTTCCCCGGGCGCTGGACACGAGCCGCTCGACCCCGGTGAGGCTTCGGATCCCGGCACTCGGAATGAGCACCTCGATCGGGACCCTGGGACTGAACGTCGACGGGACCGTCCAGGTCCCGTCCGGCACCACGCAGCCGGGGTGGTTCGATCTCGGGCCGACACCGGGTCAGCTGGGCTCCGCAGTCCTCCTCGGGCACGTCGACAGCTACCGCGGCCCCGGCGTGTTCTTCGAGCTCCGCACGCTCGCCACCGGCGATCAGGTGGACGTGGACCTTGCCGACGGTGACACCGCCCAATTCACGGTGAACTCGGTGGCCCAGTTCTCCAAGCAGGAGTTTCCGGACCAGCGGGTCTACGGGTACCACGGCTCGAGCGCTCTGCAACTCGTCACCTGTGGTGGGGTCTTCGACCACCAGACCGGAAGCTACCTCTCCAACGTCGTGGTCTTCACGTCGCTCACTGCGGTGGCACCGGCGGCGAAGCCGGCCGGATCACCTCGCGCGGCCTGACCGGCGCCGAACGCAGACGGCGCGGCCACAGATGCCCGTACGCAGCTGCCTCGGAGGCGTCAGGTCCGATCGCCTTCGTAGGAGCGCTTTTCGGGGTCTCCCTCACGGGGGGCGTGCCGACGTTCCTTCGAGGCCCACTCGGCCTTCGCGGCCTTTGATCGGCGCGCTTTTGCCGCGGGGCTGAACCGGTGCTCGGCGCCCTGGGGGGTGATTCCACCCACGGCCTCACCGATTTCGCGCCAACTGGCACCGGCAACTCGGGCTGACTCCGCCGCCAGCTGACTGCGGCGCTCGGCGGAGCGGCGCACCGAGTCGGCGAACGTGAGCTCAGCGAGCGCGGCGTCGTGACCCTCCTGGAGTCCTTCGGTCACCTCGCGGCACCCGCGCTCCACACAGCGGTCGGCCAGGGTTTCGACATCGGCGTCCATGTCCAGATCCTATCTCCGATGGCCATGTAACTCAACCATGTGTTGACAACCAGGTGTTGAGCCAGTAGGGTCAACACATGGTTGATACTCGGGAAGGACGACGAAGTGGCCGGACGGCGACCGGGTCAGCCAGTGCTGTCGCCGGAGAAGTCGTCCCTCGCGACTTCCCGCGGCGACCACGGCATCGTGTCCGGCTCCGCGGGTTCGGCGCTGGCGCGCTCGTCGCCGCCGCAGCTGCCGCTGTCGTCCTTGCCTCGGTGGTAGCGGGAACGACGCGGTCGGCTCATGCCTCGACTCCGGTGAGGGCGACGCCGTCCGTCCTCCGGGCCCCGGGTGGGGACCGCAGCGGCGCCGCGCGAGGGGCGCGACCGTCGGCCGTCCCGATGGCTGCAGCCACCACACCGACGACCTCGCTCCCGCACGTCACGCCCACGACCGCGGCGTACGGTTCCACGATCCCACCATCTGCGGCTTCCGCCGATGCCTCACTGGTGGCCCGGGTCGAGGCGTCCGGCATTCTGCCCGGTCCCGACTGGAGCTGGACGGTCGGGGATACGGCCGCGTCGTGTCACATCACTCCTGCCCCTGGACAGGGCACTGGGTGCACGTCCTGGTCGTCGGGTGCAGAGGCCACGGTGTTCGACGGTCCGATGACGCTGGCGCTCGTGGCCCACGAAATTGCCAATGCCGAGACCGAGACCTATGCGATTCCTTCGCTGCTGGATGAGGTGTCGAGCGCGGCAGGCGGGAGTTCATGGTCGCCCACGGATGCCGTTGCCTCCTGTCTCGTCGCGCACTTCCTGGGAATCCAGGACGGCGCCGCCGGGCCGTGGCAGTGCCCGGACACCTTGGCGGAAACGGTGGCCGCCCACATCCACGACACGGTCGTCACCACCCGGATCACCGCGACCTGTGGAATTGCGTCCGGAACGAGTTCGACGCTGACGTTCGGTGCCGGTTCGGGGGCGATCTCCGTGACCTCGACGGTGGCCGGATCCGTGCCGCAGGCCGCCTCGAGCGGAGGTTCCCTGCAGGTCTCGGGGATCGGAACGTTCACGGCCCAGGACATCGGTGGCACCGCCACCCTCACTGGAGTCTGCCAGGCGTGATGGGGTGGTCCGACTCCTCTCCTGCACCGCCACGTAGGGTTCTGAATGCGACGGCCGTCGAACGTCTGAACACCGTGTTCAGGGCGGACGGTGGCACCATGTACCGGTAGCACTCCGTCCGGATCCGTCCGGGCTCGGAGAGTCCTGTGGTCCGAACGTACCGACCGGCGGTCGCCCGCCACTCCCGGGGGAACCATGTCCTCAGACCGATCCGTCGAGTCGCACGCAACGTCCGATTCGGAGTCCTGAGATGTCCGACACGGGCCGGGGACGCGTGGCGGGCAAGGTGGCCGTGGTCACCGGTGGTGCCGGAGGCATCGGGTCCGCCACGGCGCATGCGCTGGCCCGGGAAGGTGCCGGGGTCGCCGTCCTCGACATCGACCGGGCCGGGGCCGAGCGGGTGGCCGCCGAGATCGTTGCCGCGGGTGGCGACGCACTCGCCGTCAGGGTCGACCTGTCCGAGGAGGAAGGTGTGGTCCTGGCCATCCGCCGCGTGGTCGACCGGTTCGGACGGCTCGACGTGCTGCACAACAACGCCGCGTTGACCGACTCCGGCTTCCTGGACCGTGACACGCCGGTGACCGACCTGGACCTCGAGGTATGGGAGCGCACGCTGGCCGTCAACCTGACCAGCCAGATGCTGACCTGTAAGCACGCCATCCCCGAGATGGTGCGTGGCGGAGGAGGCTCGATCATCAACATGTCGTCGGGGGCGTCGCTGAAGGGCGACCGGACGCGCACCGCCTACGGGGTGTCCAAGGCCGGCGTGAACACCCTCACGATGTATGTCGCCACCTCGCACGGGAAGCAGAACATCCGGGTCAACGCCATCGTTCCCGGACTGATCATCACCGATGCCGTTCGGGCCCACCTCACCGAGGAGATCCTGAGTGGACTGGGCCGCGCCATCCTCACCACCCATCTGGGCGAGCCCGACGACATCGCCAACACGGTGGTGTTCCTGGCCTCGGACGAGTCCCGGTACATCACCGGACAGTTGCTGTCGGTCGACGGCGGCATGTCCGCCCATGTGGGGAGCGGCGGCCGCGACGGATGATCCGGGGGCGCCTCGGTCAGGCCGAACCGAGGATGTACTCCCCGGTCACGGGGTGGTGGGTCCAACCGCCCGCGGCCTGCGTGCCCCCGTCGACGTGGAGGGTCTGGCCCGTCACGTAGCTGGACATGGCTCCGGCCAGGAAGACGGCGGCCCCGGCCATCTCGTCCACGTGGCCGGCCCGGCCCATCGGGATGGTGAGGCCGAAGTGCTCCTCCGCCCCGGGTGGTGCCACTGTCCGCATGCCCTCGGTCATGGTGATGTCCGGGGCCAGTGCGTTGACCCGGATGCCGTTCGGGGCCAGCTCGAGCGCGGCGGTCTTGGTGAAGTTGATCACGCCGGCCTTCGCGGCGGCGTAGGCGGCGTACCCGGGAGCTGCCCGTACCCCTTCGATGGAGGTCACGTTGATGACACTCCCTGCGCTGCCGGCGGCCACCATGGCGCGGGCCACCCGTTGGGTGCACAGGATGACGTGCTTGAGATTGGCCCGGTAGAGGGCGTCGAAGCCGTTCTCCGTCGTCTCGAGCAGCGGGGAGAGGAACACCCCGCCGGCGTTGTTGACCAGGATCGACACCGTTCCGAGTTCGGCGGCGGTCCGGGCCAGCGCGTCGTCGACGGCGTCGGCGTCCCGTACGTCGGTAGGGATGCCCAGGCCACCCACCTCGGCGGCGGCCGACGCCGCCGTGTCGGGGTCCCGCTCCCAGATGGCCACCTTGGCCCCGAAGGCGGCCAGCCCGCGGGCGATCCCCCGCCCGATGCCGGCACCGCCACCCGTGACCACGGCCACCCGGTCGGTGAGGAGTACGGAGGAAGGATCCATGGACACGTGCACCTCGATCGTTCTAGGTTCGGATCCGGACGTTGGTCATCGCGGGAGAAGCACGATCGGGCCCACCGGTCGAGGGGGAGTGTATGCCACGGATCGAACCGATTCCCATGGACCAGCTGGCCGACGAGCCCCGTCGGATCATCGAGGAGGGTGTGGCCGACGGGACGTACGCCACGCCGGTCCCGCTCCAGATCTTCGCCTACCGGACGGCCCAGATCATCCAGACCAACATGGCCCGCAACGCCTGGGGTCGGAACAGCCTCCTCGGGGGGAGGATCCTCGAGCTCATCCGGATCCGGAGCGCCCAGCTGGGTGAGTGCCAGCCCTGCATGCAGTCCCGCAAACACGACTCGATCACCGACGAGGACGTGGCCTGCCTGGTGTCACCCGGTACCTCGGGACTCACCGATCAGGAGCGGTTGGCCGTCGAATTCCTCGACCTCCTGTCGGCCGACCACCACGCCATCGACGACGAGACCTACCGCCGCCTCGGTGAGGTCTTCACCGCGGCGCAGATCATCGAGTTGGGCTTCACCTGTGCCACCTCGATGGGTACCCACCGGTTCATCCACACGCTCGACCCCTTCGGCACCGACCCTCCGGTGATCACCTTCGACCCCGACCAGGTGGACACGGCCCGCGCCGACTCGCCGATCGGGCGATCCGAGGTATGAGCGAGACCGTCCTCGTCACCGGCGCCACCGGCCTGGCCGGGGCGAACATCGCCAAGCTCCTCGTAGAGCGGGGCGATGCGGTCCGGGCCCTGGCCCGCACCGGGGCCGACACCGATCCACTCGTCGACATGGGGGTCGATGTCGTAACCGGGGACATCACCGACGCCGACGACGTGCTGCGGGCCGCCAAAGGCTGTGATTCGGCCATCCACTCCGCCGCGCTGCTGGGTGGTGCGAGTCAGGATCTCGAGCTGTTCCGGGCGGTCAACGTCGGCGGAACCGCCAACGTGCTGGATGCCGGCCAGGCCCTGGGCATGCGCCGGGTGGTCGCCGTAAGTACCGGGACCTTCTTCGACACCTCGGGCGCCCTTGAGCGGGAGGACGCACCCGTCTCCACGAAGCCCAGCTCGGATCCGTACACCGTCACGAAGATGGCCGCCTTCGAAGACGCCATGGCCCGGGCCGCAGCCGGCCAGGACGTCGTCACGACCCATCCCGGCGCCATCTTCGGACCCTCTCCGGTGGCCAGCAACGCCCTGGGTCGGACGAGCTTCAACCGGGTCCTCCTCGCCGGGCTCCGTCAGCGGATCCAGTCCTATCTGTGGTTCCCGGTGAGCTGGGTGTTCGCGGACGACATCGCACGGGGCTGCCTACTGGCCCTGGATCGCGGGGTGGCGGGTGAGCGGTACATGCTCGACGGCCGTCCCGAGGACATCGTCAGCACGGCTGAGGCCTGCACCCGGATCTGCGGGCTGGCCGGCATCGACCACAAGGTGGAGGACATCCAGCCGTCGGACGATCCGGGACTCGCCGAGGTGTTCGGTCCCTCGCTGGTGGCCATCGCCGCCCGGGCCGCCAGGACGGCCCGGGACGCACCCCCACGGCGACCGCTCACCGAGACAAAGACGTATCTGCGGTTGGGCTACGACCCGATCAGCCTGGACGACGGACTGGTGGCCACCACGGCGTGGCTCCGCGCCTTGGGCAAGTTCTAGTGACCGGCTGAGTGCAGTTCGCACCTGCCCGACCCCGAGGGTCTGGCGAGGGCGACGACGCCAGTGAAGGGCGGGATCCGGCGGCTCGTCGTCAGCCGGGTCGTCCCGGGCGACCCGCCGAGTCGCCGTCCGGCCGCAACCGCGACCATGCGGCCCCGTCTCCGGATCCCGCGGACCGGGCCGGTCGCGTCCGCCCGAACGGTCAGGCGAGCGCATCGACGAAGGCGACCCGGTTCGCCTCCCACCACGTTCGCCTCCGCTCGTAGCGCTCCATGCCGCCCATCTCGGCGAGCATCCGGATGAAATTCGCATCGCCGGCCTCGACCCGACGTTGCACGAATGCGCCTCCCCCGTGCATGGACCGGTCGAGGCGCCCGAGGAGCTCGGTGCGTCCGGCGGCCGGGAGGCCATAGGTATCAGCCACCAGGCGCAGACGGGCGGGGCGGTCGACGCGACCCCAGCCGAGGCGCTCGGCGCTGAGGTCGTCGTCGATGGGCACGCACATCCGGGCGAACGCGGCCAGGTCGTGCACGGGACGCCCGGGAGCGGCGAAGTCGAAGTCGAGCAGTCCGATCGCCTCACCATGGCGGAACACGACGTTCTCCAGGCAGACGTCGTTGTGACAGATGATCGGACCCCCGTCAGGATCGGCCAGTTCGGGGCTCCACTCGTCGCCGACGAGTCCGACCCGGTGGGACGCGTCGTGGAACGAACGGACCAGTCTGGTGATCGACGCGAGTACCCCATCCGACTGTGACCAGTTCGGGAAGGGTGGGACCGGCACCTCGCCGGCGATGTAGACGAGCCGTTCCCGGCCGTCGTCCTGGATCCCGAGCGGGAGCGACGCACCCCGGAACCCGATCGCCCGGAGCTCACGGAGGAAGCGGTGGACCGTCACCGAGTACGGAGTGGACGGGCGGAGGACGACGTCGCCGCGTCGGACGACCCGCCCGGCATTGGCAATCCCACCATCCAGGATCTCGTCCACACTCCAGTATTCCAAGTTCTCCTCCACCTGGCGGGTGAGCGGGCACCACCGGGGAGTCAAGAAGGCGGGCGATCCGGACGACAGTTGGTCATGGGAACGATCGGAGGGCGGGCACGTGGGCGATAGCGGCTATCCCGTCCGTGGGAGTGCCTACGGTTCGATGTGGCAGCTCACCTCGGTCAACCTGGTGGCGCTCGAGGCGCTCTTCGTCACCCTGGCGGCCACCAACGTGCTCGGATGGCGACCTCCCGTCGCCGTCGCCGTCTGCTCGCCCGTCATGGCGTACCTCACCCAATCGATGAGTCCGGTGGAGGTCTCGGCGACCGGCGTCTCCGTCTCGGTGGCGCGGGTCTCGATCGACGTTCCCTGGTCCAACATCGAAGCGATCGAACCGAGACGCACGGGTGTTCGACTCAGGCTTCGGGAGCCGCAGGACTTCGGACGACGCGTGACGTCCACGATCGGCCTGGTCCAATTCGATGTGCTCTGGCGGAAGCGGCCCACGGTGTTGGCGGTCGAGGCCTGGCTGGCCACCCATGGCGCGTCCACGGATTCCGGTCGGCTGGACTAGCGCCTCTGGTCCGTGGCCGGACGCTCGACCCCTGACGCTCGACCCCCGCCCTCGACCCCCGCCCTCGACCCCCGCCCTCGATCCTTAGGCTCCACCCGGACTGCCGGGAACGACCGCGACCGACTCCAGCACCTGGCGCTCCAGGGCGACCTGTTGGGCGGTGACGGAGCCGGACGTCGACTGCGGAGCGGGACCGATCGTGATCCACTGGTCCACGACGGGGTAGGTGGCGGACAGCGTCGCCGTCGACGGGTCCAGCGCCACCAGTACCCGGACCCCGTGGATCTCCGTCGGGATCCCGCCGGGCACGAGCCCGCCGTGCCCTTCGTAGAGGTGCAGGGCGGACGGCGCGGTGCCGCTCTCCATGGGACAGGAACACATCACCCCCGGGGTCTGCTGGCCGTTGCCGAGGGTGGCCGTGCCGGGCGCACCCCAACCGCATCGACAGGTGCCGTACCCGACCGCCCACGAGGACGGGAGGGCGAATGTCAGGCGCCCGGCCGAGACCACCTGCTGGAGGTCGCTTGTGGCGATCGGTCGGGTCGTCGTGGCGGGGTGGGTCGTGGCGGGGTGGGTCGATTGCACCGCTCCACCGCAGGCGGTGCCGAGGACGGCGATGCCGCACAGCACGGCTCTCCTCAGTGGATTCGAGACCACCGTCCGCCTCCCCGACGCCCCTCGCGCACAGGACCACGGTAGCGGGGCACCGGAGCCGGCCACCGTCACCGGCGAATTCGATCCGAACGGTGAGGCCTCAGGATCCGGACGTCCCGGTCTCGACCCCGGCGCAATGGGGCAGGACACCCGACACCGGAATCCCGATGGGTCCATAATGCAGTCTCGACGGCAGCGTGCAACGACCAGGCCGAGTAGGCCGGCCCGGACCTGCGTGCTCGTCTGCCCGACCCCAGTGGTACCGAGGACGCGAAAGGTCGTGAGTGATCGTGGGTGTTGTGGGTGACGGCAAGATGCGGGTGTTCCAGGTCGCAACCGGCAACGTCGGATCCGAGATGATCCGACGCATCCGGCACCAGCCGGATCTGGAGCTGGTCGGGTTGCACTGCTATTCGGCCGACAAGATCGGCCGGGACGCCGGGGAGATCGTCGGGCTGCCCCCGGTCGGCGTCACCGCCACCGGGACCGTCGATGAGATCATCGCCGCCCGGCCCGACTGCGTGACCTTCCACGGCGTGTTCCCCGACGTGGACCTGTACGAGCAGGTCCTCGAGGCGGGGATCAACATCGTGACCACTGCGGACTGGGTGACCGGCCACCACCGCAACGCCAACCATCCGCATCCGTCGGGCCGGACCGAGCAGGAGATCATCCAGGCGGCCTGCGAGCGCGGCGGCTCCACCTTCTACGGAACGGGCATGAACCCGGGCCTCGCCCAGATCCTCACCATCGTCCATTCGGCGGACGTGACCGAGATCGAGCGGGTGCTGTGCAAGGAGTCCGTCGACGTCTCGTGCCACCACTCGGTCGACACGTGGAACGAGGTCGGGTTCGGTCGTCCGGTCGATGATCCGGCGGTGCCGGGGATGCTCGAGAAGTACACCCGGGTGTTCGAGGACGCGGTCCGCCTCATGGCCGACTGCATGGGCCTGACCCTCGACGACGTGCGCTTCGAGAGCGAACTCGGCGCGTGCACGAAGGACGTCGACCTCGGCTGGTTCCGCCTGCCGAAGGGCTCGCTCGGCGGCTGCTACCTCAAGTACGTGGGCCTCGTCGCCGGTGAGCCCCGGATCGAACTGCACCTGGAGTGGCAGATGACGCCCCACACCGATCCGCACTGGGACATCCAGGGGTGCTACATCACCCAGATCGACGGGGACCCTTGCATCTACTCCAAGCACATGATCATCCCGAAGCCGGGGACGGACTTCTCGTCGCCCGAAGCCTTCGCCTCGGTCGGCATGACCGTCACCGGGATGCCCGCGCTCAATGCCATCCGATCGGTGGTGGCTGCGCCTCCCGGCATCGTCACCAGCGCCGACCTGCCCCTGCGTGCCTTCGCGGGACGCTTCGCCCCGGGGATCTCGGGGTAGTGACCGACGCCCCGTCGGCCGGCGTGGGCCCTGATCCCCGCCCGCCGTTCCCGGTCGGATGGTTCAAGGTGGCCGCCTCCGACGAGGTCGGGCCCGGCAGCCTGGTGGAGCGGACCTTCCTCGGCGGGCAGGTCGTGGTCTTCCGGACCGAGGGCGGACAGGCCGCGGTGGCGTCCGCGTACTGCCCCCACCTCGGGGCGAACCTCGCGCGGGGCGGCACGGTGGTGGGTGAGAGCATCCGCTGCCCCTTCCACAGCCTGCGTTGGGGCACCGACGGCTCTTGTGTCGGCTCCGAATACCCGGGAACTCCGTCCTACCCGGTTCGGCTCCCGGTCCACCCGACCATCGAGCGGTTCGGCTTCCTCTTCGCCTGGCACGACCCCGGCGGCGGTGGCCCCACCTTCGACATCCCCGAACTCGACCTCGACGGGTGGACGGTCCCCCGGACCACGACACTCCCCATCGCCGCCCATGTCGAGACGATCCACGAGAACGGCGTCGACGCCGTGCACTTCGGGATCGTCCATGGCTTCTTCCTGTCGGCGCCCTCGTATGAGGATCGGGGGACGTCGTTCCATTCCGAGTTCCAGTTCGCCACGCCGAACTTCCTGCGCGAGGGGCCCGACGAGATCATGACGTTCTTCGACACGGATACCTACGGTCTGGGATTCGCACATTCGCTCAACTCCGCCGAAGAGGTCGGACTCCGGTACCGGGTGCTGCTCCTCACCACGCCCACCACCGTCGACAGCGTCGACTTCACCATCGTCACGACCGTCCAATGCCCGGTGGCGGGCGGCTCGATCGGGGGCGTGCCGGTGGACGAGGTCGCCGACTTCATGCACCGGGGCGCACTCGGCGGTGTCCGCCAGGACGTGCCGATCTGGGAAGGGCTGCGCTACGTCGCTCGCCCCCGGCTCGTCAAGGGGGACGGCCCGATCCCCCGATTCCGGCACTGGGCGCGGCAGTTCGACCCGGACCGGGACTGAGGGAGGCCGGATCGACCACCGCCCGGGCCATCACGGGCCAGCCCGGCGTCGGGTACCGTGACCCGGTGCTGAGCGACGGGTCGGGTCCAGGGGTCGGGGAGGGGCACGGCTTCACGCTCGTGACCCTCTGCACGGGCAACGCAGCCCGCTCCGTGATGGCCGGTGCGATGCTCGACAACGGGCCGCTGCCCGTCGTCACGGCCGGTACCCACGTCATCGAGGGTCAGCCGATGAGCCGTCGGACCCGGGCCGCCCTCGACGCGTTGGGCCTGTCGGCGAACGGGCACCGGAGCCACCAGCTCACCGAGGAGGACATCGACGGCTCGATGCTCATCCTGGCCATGGCGGCCGAGCACGTGTCCTACATCCGCCGCAAGCACCCGCACGCGGCCCACCGCACCGCCACCGTCAAGCGACTGGTGCGCGATCTGCCGCCCGGACCCGGTCCGCTGGCCGAGCGGCTCGGCGCACTCGGACTGGCCGATGTCGAGGTCGGGGAGTGGGAGGACGTCGAGGACCCGGCCGGTGGCGACGAAGCCGTCTATGTGTCGTGCGCCCGGGAGCTGGCCGACCTGTGCGCCCGGCTCCTTCCCCTGCTCGGCGGTCGATGACCGGTCAGAGCGGCAGGCGCATGGCGACCCGGGGCCCGAACCGGTCGAGGCCCTCGGCGCGCTCGGCGGCCCGGAGCTCGGCGAGACCCGGAGGCGGATCGTCCACCACCGTGAAGCCGGCCCGCCGGTAGAAGGGGGCGTTCCAGGGGACGTCGCGGAACGTGGTGAGGGTGACGGCGGCCAGCCCGGTGTCCCGGGCCCACCGCACGGCCCGGTCGAGCAGCGCCCTACCGATCCCCTGGCCGCCGTGTTCCGTCAGGACGGAGAGCTGGTCGATGTGGGCGCAACCGTCGACGACGTCGATGCTGACGAACCCGACCGGTGGGTCCCCGGCGGCGAACACCGCGGCGACCTCGTCGAGCCGGTAGTGGACGTCATCGGCCGCGAAGGGTCCGATCCCGACGGTGCCGTAGAGCAGATCGGCCTCGAGTTCGATCTGGCGCAGCCGACCGAACTCGCCGGGCGTGGCCGGCCGGATCGTCGGCGATCCGTCACCCACCGATGGCCACCGGACGGAGCGTCAGTTGCGCTCGGAGGAGAGCTCGGGAAGGCGGAGCGAGAGGTCGCTGCACTCCAGACACACCGACTCGGGGATGACCCCGGCCCGCATCAGCAACGCGAACCCCTTGCACCCGAGGCAGAGCCCGAACGCGGCCTCGAGGAAGGCAGCGCAGGCCAGCAGGCCCACGACGACGAACGAGGCGGTGTGCTCGCCGAACCCGTACCAGAGCACGAGTGCGGTGGTGGAGAAGACGACGCCGATCGCCTGAGCGAAGCGCTTCGGCGGCCCCGGCACCAGCTTCGGCTCGACGGGCAGGCGGGGGGCCACCACCCGGGTGGCCAGCTGGCCGAGCGGGCTGAGCGTGGGGCCGGTCAGGACGCGGGCCCAGAAGCCGTAGGTCAGGGGGATGAGGATCCAGGGCTGGTCGAAGGCGACGGTGGCCAGGCACATGAGTACGACGCCGGTGGCCACGGTGCGGGCCGCATAGTCGTTGACCGGGTTCGGGAACGAGAACACGCCAATACTCTACCTGCTTGGTCGGGAATTGGCGACCGCGCCGGTTCCGTCATCCGGGCCGGGTCTCGCTCCGAATAACGTTCTGTGCTGATGGATGTCGAACAGGCCAGCGACGCCAACCTCGTGGTTGCGGTGGGCCGCTGGCACGAGCCCGCCCTGGCCGAGGTCTACCGCCGCCACGGCGGGGCTGTCCACGCCCTCGCCCGGCGCATCCTGCGGTCCGATCCACCCGCCGAGGAGGTCACCCAGGAAGTCTTCCTGGACCTGTGGCGCCACCCGGAGAAATTCGACGCCCAGCGGGGTACCCTGCGGTCGTTTCTCCTGGCCCGGACCCACGGCAAGTCGGTCGACGTCGTCCGCTCCGAGGAGTCTCGTCGCCGGCGTGAGGAGCGGACGACGCGGGAGACGGCGACCGCCGCCTACGACATCGACCGCGAGGTCTGGGACATGGCTGTGGCCGAACAGGTGAAGGACGCCCTCGGTGCCCTGCCCGACGAGCTCCGTCAACCCATCGAGCTGGCGTACTTCGGCGGACGGACGTACCGGGAGGTGGCGGTGTTGTTGAACGAGCCCGAGGGCACGGTGAAGAGTCGGATCCGGTCCGGTCTCGGCCGCCTCAGGGTCCACCTGGCCGAGCGCGGCGTCGAGCCGGCGGGAGCGGGACTGTGAGCCCGTCGCCGGAGCCGCTGAGCCACGCCGAGATCGAGGAACTGCTGGGTGCGTACGCGCTCGACGCCGTGGAGCCGGAGACGGCCGCCGTCATCGAGGCCCATCTCGACGGATGCGTGCGGTGCGCCGCCGAGGTCGACCAGCACCACGAAGTGGCGGGGTTGCTCGCCAACTCCGGTGGTGTGCCGCCATCCGATCTGTGGGACGGGATCGCCGTCCGCCTCGGTGGGACGTCCGACGACTCCTGGGACCGCCTGGCGGCCAGGCTGGAGGTCCCGGAGGACCGGACGACGGGAGCCGGCCCTCGGGGCGGGGCCACCGGCGAGGCGCGGACCTCGGTCCCGGCGACCGGGGCTGGCCGTGGCGCCGCCGTGGTGCCCATCGGGACGACGCGCCGACGGTCCCGTCTGGTGGCGGCCGGTGCCGGGCTCGTGGCCGCCGCAGCCGTCGTCATCGCCCTCGTGCTCGGACTGCAGGTGCACCACCTGCACGGACAGGTCAACGCGTTGCAGGCCACACCGAACCTGTCTTCCGCCGAGCGGGCGGCCATCGCCGCCCCGGGCACCACCCGGGTCCCCCTGTCGGCCCCGGGGGCCGACAGCCAGGGATCCACGCCCGCGACCATCGTCCTGACGGCGGCAGGCACGGGGTTCGTCATCAATGATTCCGGAGACGGGCTGGCTGCGCTGCCGGCCGACCGCACCTACCAGCTGTGGGGCGTGGTCGGGTCGAAGGTGATCTCGTTGGGGCTCCTCGGAGCGCGACCGGGCATCGTGCCCTTCAGCGTGGCCGGTTCGCACGGGGTGTCCGCCTTCGCCATCACCGACGAGGTGGCCGGCGGCGTGGTGGCCTCGACGAACCATCCGGTGGCGGAGGGCAAGGTCCAGGTCTGACGCGGCATGGGCCGTGAGCGGCGCCGGTGAGGCGCCGGCGGTGGGCGACGGGTCGTGAGTGGCGGGGCGTGAGGATCGGGTCGGAGTGGCGGGGCGTGAGGCTCAGGTCGGAGTGGCCCGGTTCCCCGGGGCCGGGCCGCGTGCCGTGCACAGGGATCGGGCGTGATTCGATCCGAGGCCTGCCGTTCGGCGGTCCGGGCCCGTCAGATGCGGTGGACCTGGCGGAGACCGGCCCAGGCGAAATCGGCCAGCCGCGCGGCCAGGCGCGATGCCTCGGCGGCCCGGTCGACCTCGTCCTCCGGCGTGGCACCCTCCTCCGAGGTCCGGCGGGCGCGGTGGGCGTCCAACCAGTGGCGGCTGGCCCCTTCGGCCATCCCCACCACGGCGTGGGCGAGCAGCAGCCGGTGCTCGGGGTCGAGGCCGGCGTCGATCAGCGGATCGATGGCCTGGGCGATCGTCTCCTCGACGCGTCGGAGGGCCGCCCCGAGCTCGACGTCGTCCGGAGCGTCCCGGCCGTACAGGAGGCGGAAGGCGTGCTCGTTGTCGACCATGAGCTGGAAGTACCCGGCGAACCCGAGCTCGACCTGCTGGCGTGGGCCCTGGGCCGCCGCGGTCGCCTGCACGATGCGGTCGATCATGGAGTGGGAGAAGACGTCGAGCAGTTCGAGGTACAGGGCGCGCTTGGACTCGAAGTGCTGGTAGACGAGCGGCTTGGTGACGCCGGCGGCCTCGGCGATGTCGTCCATGGTCGTGGCCGAGTAGCCGTGCTCCGCGAACAGGGAGAGCGCCACGTCGAAGAGCTGGCGGCGCCGGGCGTCGGCGGTCAGCCGGCGGGCCGGTCGGGCGGCGGCGGGCGCCTCCCGATCCGGGTGGTCCGTGGCGGCGGTCGTCGACATGGCGGTCATGGTACCCCCGGGCCGGATTCCGCCCGGACGGGGTGGGCCCGGATCAGGGCCGGTCGTACCGCAGCTCGTCCGCCAACGGCTCGTCCCAGGCCAGATCGTGCCCCCCCTCCAGGGCGGCCAGCACAGCCAGGTAGTCCCGCGTCGCCTCGACGTCGTGGACCCGCAGGAGCGAGTTCGGCGCCAGGCCGACGCAGACCCCGATGGCGGCGAGTGTGCCGGCGGCGCGCCCCCGAGGTGGCCGGCCCGTGATGGCGCCGATGACGTCCTTGCGCGAGAGCGCCAGGAGGATCGGCCGTCCCAGTTCGACGATGGTCGGAAGGCCCCGCAGGACGGCCACGGTCTGTGCCGGCGTCTTGGCGAAGTCGGGTCCCGGGTCGAGAATCACGTGCTCGGGGGTGACACCGCCGGCCTCGAGCAGTTCGAGGCGGCTCCCGAGAAAGGACACGACGTCGTCGACCACCGCCCCGGGGGAGTCGTAGAACGCATCGTCAGCGGCCAGGCGGGTCTTGGGCGCCAGGCGGGTGTGCATCACGACGAGGCCGGCGCCGCTCGACGCCACGACCTCGATCAGGTCCGGGTCGGCGAGTCCGGAGACGTCGTTGACGATGCTGGCCCCGGCGGCCACGGCCGCGCTCGCCACCTGGGGCCGGTACGTGTCCACGGAGATGACCACGTCCGACGCCCGTCGGATCGACTCGATCAGGGTCCCGACCCGCTCGATCTCGACGTCTACCGGTAGCTCGGGCTGGTCGGTGCGGGCCGACTGCCCACCGATGTCCAGCACGTGGGCTCCGGCCTCGGCCATCGCCAAGGCGTGCTCCACCCGTTCGGCGATCCCGGCCGCCGCCAGGGCCTCGGAGTCGCTGAACGACTCCGGCGACGCATTGACCACCCCCATGATCAGGGGATGGTCGACCTCCAGGGTCCCGTGGGCGTGGAGGACCTTCATGTCGGGCCCCGACCGGTGCGCCGCCCGCCCCGTGGGCCTGTGGGTGCCACTGTGGTCATGGGTAATCAGTAGCAGACCGGCCGGGAGCACCGTTCCCGGCGACCCCAGGACGAACGGTTCGGACGGAATTTCGTCGGTGGCCGGTGGTAATCGGAGCGTCCCGGGCGCTTTACCTGGATGATGGATCACGTGAGCGACACCCTGGGAGATCCGGTCAGCCCGCCCCGGGGTACACCGAGCGTCGGCGCGGGCACCGCCGCAGCGGTGCCGTTCGAGGAGTTCGTGCGGGCGAACGAGCCCCGGCTCCGTCGTGCCCTGGTGGCCGCCTACGGGGGCCCGGCCGGCCGCGAGGCGACCGCGGAGGCCCTGGCCTACGCCTGGGAGCACTGGGAGCGGGTGCAGGGTTTCGAGAACCTCCCGGGCTACCTCTACCGGGTGGGGCAGAGCCGGACCCGGTGGCGGAGGGCACCGGTGACGTTCGCCCCCGTCGTCGACTACGACGATCCGATGGTCGAGCCCGGCCTGGGGAAGGCCCTCGCCACCCTCTCGGTCAGCCAGCGCACCGCCGTCGTGCTGGTCCACGGATTCGGTTGGACCCTCCGGGAGGTCGCCGACCACACGGGCACCAGGGTCACGACGGTGCAGAACCACCTCGAGCGCGGTCTCACCAAGCTGCGCCGCCAGATCGGAGGACTGTCGTCATGAGCGACCTCGACGCGGACCTGCGCGCACTCGTGGATGCCGCCGCCGCCCCGGTGACGCCGGGAGAGGTCGCCGAGCGCGGCCCCGCGTCCGGCGGGCCCTCGCGCCCGGCGTCACGCGTCCCCGATGGCTGGCGGCGCCCACTGGTGGCTACGGCGTCCCTCGTCGTGGTGGCCGTCGCCACGGTGGGCATCGTGGTGGCGACCACCGGCCCACCGGCGCCCCGCCCCCCGGGCACCCCGACGGGCACGACGCCGGCGGCACGATGGCAGCTGACCGCCTCGCTGTCCGACGCGGAGTACCAGCTCGCCACCGGGAATCCGGGCGCGATCTCCCAGGTCAGCTGCGGTGGACCCTCGACATGCTTCCTGTCCACCTACTACGGCGTGGGCGGTGCGTCGTCGGTCACCGGTGCGACGTACGTGTCCCACGACGCCGGACACCACTGGTCGCCGTCGACGCTGCCGACCGGCGTGGCCACGGCGACGGCCGTCTCGTGCGTGACCGCGTCCTGGTGCTCCGCCGGCGGCGGGCTCCTCGACCCGAAGTCCGGGGACCCGCTGGCCAAGAAGGAGCTGCGGGACCCGGTCCTGCTGACGACCACCGACGCCGGGGCGACGTGGCTGATGCACAAGGTGCCGATCCCCCCGGCGGTCGAGTACATCCCGGCGTACCAGCAGTTCCCCGCGGAGACGACCTTCTGGCCGGGTGTGCTCGACGCCGTCGACTGCACCTCCGTCGACGTCTGCGATGTCGTGGGCCACGTGCTCGACGCGTCGTCGTCGGCGGCCTTCACCCCCGATCGGCTGGAGTTCCTGCGGACCACCGACGGCGGGGTCACCTGGACGCGGACCGTGCTCCCCGAGCGGGCGTCGGAGTCGGGGTCCGAGGTCGACAGTGGGCAGTTCGGCACCGGCGCCGCACTGGCCTGCCCGTCGTCGACCCACTGTGTGGTGCTCGCCGGACTGTCGGACCTGGATCCGAATGACGGGGTGGTCGACGGCTGGACCTCGAGTGACGGCGGTCACTCGTGGCACGAGTCACAGGTCCAGGGGGCGCACCAGTTCTTCCCGGGCCTCTCCTGCCCCACGTCCCAGGTGTGCTGGGGCGGCCCGACGGGCGATGCGCTCCTGCGATCGGTCGACGGTGGGCTCGACTGGGAATTGGTGCCGGCGCCATCGGCTCCGTCGGCCGGGGCCCCGACCGGGACCGTGCCGGCCACCGGGACGACGGGCGGTTCCGGCTCGATCTGGCAGAGCATCAGCTGTCCGACGGCGCGGTCCTGCGTCCTGGGCGGCGCCGGCATGGTCATGACCGACGACGGCGGTGCCACCTGGGCGCCGGTCACCCTGCCGACCGCGGTGGGCGAGGTGCCCTCCGTGTCGTGCGAGCCCAGCGGCTTCTGCGTGGCCCTGGCCGACCCGGTGAGCAGCTTCGAGTCGAGCGGGGGTTCGCTGGTCCTCACCAACGGTCCCGCGCCGTCGGGGCGCTCGGGGTCCGCGGCCCCGGGGTGACGCCACCGACGCCGGGGTGGCGTCACCGGAGTACCGTCGGGACGTGCCCGACACCCCCAGCCCCGATGCCGCCGCCCGTGACGCCTCCGACGACCTGCTCGCCGTACGCGAAGGGTCGGTCCTGACGCTCACCATCAACCGCCCCGAGCGTCGCAATGCCATGACCTGGGACGTCATCGCCGGACTCCGGCGGGAACTGGCCCGGGCGAAGGCCGACCCGGCGGTACGCGTGGTGGTCCTGACCGGGGCGGGAGACCAGGCGTTCTGCGCCGGGGCCGATCTCTCGGGCATGGTGCCGAAGGACCCCGGGGGCACGTCGGACGAGTACCTCGACCACCACCTGGCCCGCGGCTGGTTGGCCCAGCTGTTCGAGGAGATGTGGCAGCTCGGCAAGCCCACCGTCGCCCGGGTGCAGGGCTGGGCGATGGCCGGCGGGTTCGGCCTCGCCCTGGCGTGCGACATGGTGATCGCTTCGGAAAGTGCCCGTTTCGGTGCCCCCGAGCTCAACGTGGGGCTCTGGCCCTACATGGTGACCGTCTCGCTGCTCCGTTCCATGCCCCCGAAGAAGGCCCTGGAACTGATGCTGACGAGCCGGGTCGTGGGTGCGGAGGAGGCCGACCGCATCGGGTTCGTGACCCGGGTGGTGCCGGACGCCGAGCTCGACGCCGCCGTGGACGACCTGGCCGCCGTGCTGGCCTCCAAGCCCCCCGGGGTGACCAGGCTGGGCCGCGATTCGTTCTACGCTGTCATCGACGCAGCGGCCTCCGAGGCCCTGCCCTACCTCCACGCCATGCTGACCGTGACCAGTCAGACGGCGGAGGCGAGGGAGGGGATCACCGCGTTCGCCGAGAAGCGGCCTCCCTCGTGGCAGGTGGCGTCGGACGACGGCACGGCCTGACCAGAATCCACGACCCACCCACCAGACCCGAGGAGCATCCACCTACATGGCGAAGCGAGCACTGATCACCGGCGTCACCGGCCAGGACGGCTCCTACCTGGCCGAGCTGCTGCTCGACGAGGGCTACGAGGTCAGCGGCATGGTCCGCCGCTCGAGCACCATCAACTTCGAGCGGATCGCCCACATCCAGGACCGGATCAACCTCGTCGCCGGCGACCTCCTCGACGAGGTGTCGATGATCAACATCCTGAAGGAGATCCGGCCCCAGGAGGTCTACAACCTGGCTGCCCAGTCCTTCGTCCAGACCTCGTGGAACCAGCCCGTGCTCACGGGCGAGACCACGGCGCTGGGCGTCACCCGGGTCCTCGACGCCGTCCGGACCGTCGATCCCGAGATCCGCTTCTACCAGGCCAGCTCCTCGGAGATGTTCGGCAAGGTCCAGGAGGTCCCGCAGGTCGAGACCACGCCCTTCTACCCCCGGAGCCCCTACGGCGTGGCGAAGGTCTACGGGCACTGGATCACCGTCAACTACCGGGAGAGCTACGACCTCCACGCCTCGTCGGGCATCCTGTTCAACCACGAGTCGCCCCGGCGGGGACTCGAGTTCGTGACCCGCAAGGTGACCCACGGCGTGGCCCGCATCGCGGCCGGCATCGACCAGACGCTGGCGCTGGGCAACCTCGACGCCGAGCGCGACTGGGGATTCGCCCAGGACTACGTCCGTGCGATGTGGCTGATGCTGCAGCAGGACCAGCCTGACGACTACGTCGTCGCCACCGGTGAGACCCACTCGGTCAAGGAGCTCGTCGAGCTGTCGTTCGCGGCCGCCGACCTCGACTGGGAGAAGCACGTGGTCATCGACGAGCGGTTCCTGCGCCCGGCCGAGGTGGACCTGCTCATCGGCGACCCGGCCAAGGCCGAGAAGACCCTGGGCTGGCACCGTGACGTCGACTTCCCGAAGCTGGTCCAGATGATGGTCGAAGCCGACCTGGCCCTGGTGAAGAGCCAGCAGGCGTAACGGTTGGCCATGGCCGATCTGGCGGCGATCCATGCCGACCCGCTCGGCCTCCTGGTCGCCTTCGGCGCCGGGATGCTGTCGTTCCTGTCGCCGTGCGTACTGCCGCTCGTCCCGGCCTACCTGTCCATGGTGTCGGGGCTGTCGGCGGCCGAGCTGACGGCGCTGCGGTCGGATACCGCCCGGCCGGACACGCCGGCGGTCGCTCCGGCGGGCGTTCCGGACATCGCCCCGGCCGCCGCCCCGGCCATCACCGTGGCAGCCGTTCCCGCCGCCGTCCGACCGGTTCCGGTGGGTGGGGCCCCCGGCCCGGGTACCGGGATGGCGCCCGAGGCCGATCCCGTCCCGTCGGCTTCCGGCGGCGTCGGGCAGGCCACGGGTGACGCACCGGACCCGGAGGAGCTCCGGCGGCACCGCGCCCGCCTGCTCCGGGGGATCCTGGCCTTCATCGCCGGGTTCACGGTGGTCTTCACCATCCTCGGCGCCTCGGCCTCTTCGCTGGGCCGGCTCTTCCTCGCCCACCAGCACACGCTCGAGGTGGTCTCGGGCATCCTGATCGTGGTGTTCGGAGCCGTCCTGGTGGCCATGGCCGCCGGTGTCGCCCTGCCCGTGGCGCTGTCCGGCGAGAAGCGGTTCAGCGTCCGTCCGTCGGTCCTCGGGGCCTGGGCCCCGCCCGTCATGGGAATGGCCTTCGCCTTCGCCTGGACCCCCTGCATCGGGCCGGTGCTGGGCAGTGTCCTCACCCTGGCCGCCGGCACCGGGGGCTCGGCCACCGGAGGGATCGCCCTCCTGCTGGCCTACTCGCTGGGCCTGGGCGTCCCGTTCCTGCTCAGCGGCCTGGCCTTCGGTCGGATGACCGACCTGCTGGCCAGGGTGAAGGGCCGATTGCGCATCGTCGACCTGGTCGGCGGGGCCGTCCTCATCGCCTTCGGGCTGCTGCTCCTGACCGGCAACGTCGACGTCGTCTCGGCCCACATCTCCACGTGGCTGCGGGACCTGCACCTGAACCGGCTCTCCTCCAGCTGAGCCTGGCAGGCGGTCGGACCCGGGGGAGACCCCCCCCGTCTGGCTAGCGCCCGCCGGCCCCCGTAGCATTGACGCCAAGCCCATGGCCCCCGCAGCTCTCCCTCCCTCTGCAGTCTCCCTCCGCGACGCGGTCGCGCTCTCGGGTCGGTTCCCGCTCCTGGCGGGGGTCGACCTCGAGGTGGCCGTGGGGGAGACCGTCCTGGTCGAGGGCCCGAACGGTGCCGGCAAGACGAGCCTCCTGCGGGTATGTGCCGGGCTCGTGCCCCTGGCCTCGGGACACCTGTCGGTCCTGGGGCTCGACCCGTCCCGCAACCGTGTCGGCGTGCGGCGTCGGGTGGGCCTGCTGTCGCACGCCGCCCACCTCTACGACGACCTGACCGTGCGGGAGAACGTGCGCTTCGCCGTGCGGGCCGCAGGCGGTGACGTCGCCCGGATCGATCCCGCCCTCGAACGCTGGGGACTGGTCGGACGCCTGGCCAAGACCTCGGCCGGAAAGCTGTCCGCCGGGCAGCGGCGCCGGGTCGCGCTGGCGGTGCTCACCGCCCGGTGGCCGGAACTCTGGCTGCTCGACGAGCCCCATGCCGGCCTCGACGCGTCAGCGCGGCTCCTGCTCGACCAGGCGGTGCGCGATGCGGCGGCCAGTGGCGTGACGGTGCTGATCGCCAGCCACGAGGCGGGGCCCGTGGAGGACCTGGCGGGCCGGGCCGTGACCGTGACCGGCGGGCGGGTGACCGGTACGCGGGATCTGGTTCCCGTGGCCTCCCCGGTCGCCGACCTCGGAGACGTCGCCCCCACGGACGGACCGGTGGCCCATGTGGCGTGACGCGATGCTCGTCGCCGGCAAGGACCTCCGCATCGAGGGGCGCTCCCGGGTGGCCCTGTCTCAGGTCGCCCCGTTCGGGATCGTGGCGCTGGTGCTCTTCGCCTTCGCCCTCGGGCCGGACCGCCAGACGATGGCCAGGGGCGCGCCGGGCCTGTTCTGGGTCGCCGTCCTGTTCTGCACGGTCCTGGCCATCCAGCGCAGCGTGTCGGTGGAGTCGTCCGACGGTGCCCGTGACGGCCTCCGGCTGTCGGGGATCGACCCCGCCGGCCTCTACCTCGGGAAGGCCGTCGCCGTGGCCGCCCAGCTGGTGGTCCTCGAGGCGCTCCTGACCGTCGGCGTGGTCCTCCTCTACGGCGCCCGCATCGAGGTGCCGTGGATGATCGCCGTGTCGTGCGTGCTCGGCACGATCGGCCTGGCCGCCACCGGCACCCTCTACGGCGCCCTGTCGTCCGGACTGCGGGTACGCGAGACGCTCCTGCCTTTCCTGCTCCTGCCCATCGCCGCACCGGTGCTGCTGGCCGGCACCCGGATCTGGCAGTCCGCCATGGCGGGCGGCGTCCCCGCGCAGGGCATGCAGTGGTTGCGGCTCCTCGTGGTGTTCGACGCCGTCTACCTCGCCATCGGCGTGGTCCTCTTCGGCCCCATCCAGGAGACGGCGTGACCCGCGACCTGACCGCCACGCCCGTCGACGGGTCGGCCGCCACCCATCCGCCCGCGGGTGCCGCCACGAACACCCGCGTGAGCGCACCCCCGACACCCTCGACGTCCGCCCGACGCACGGAGCGGATCATCGGGCTCCTCGCCCTCGTCGGGACGGCGGCCACGGTGTGGCTCGGCCTCTGGGTCACGCCACCGGACAAGGTCCAGGGGGACCTGGTCCGGCTGGTGTACATCCACCCGGGGGTGGCCTGGGTCGCCCTCTACCTCGCCTTCGGGCTGGCCGCGGTGGCGAGCCTGCTCTACCTGTGGCCCCGGACCCGCTCGCTGTTCTGGGACCGGCTGGCCGCCGCCGCCGTCGAGGTCGGCGTGGTGTTCAACATCTGCACCCTGGTGTCGGGCTCGATCTGGGGCAAGCCGACCTGGGGCGTCTGGTGGGCGTGGGACGCCCGTCTGACGAGCACGGCCGTGCTGCTGGTCCTCTTCCTCGGCTACCTGGCGCTCCGCCGGGTGCCGGCGGAGCCCGAGGTGCGCGCCCGACGCAGTGCCTTCGTGGCCCTGTTCGCCGCGGTCGACATCCCGATCATCCACTTCTCCGTCAACTGGTGGAACACCCTCCACCAGGGCGCCACCGTGCTCAACGCCAACCTCTCGCCGACCATCCACGGGTCGATGGCCTGGACCCTGCTGCTGGGCTTCGTGGCCCTCACGCTCGTCTTCGTCTGGATGCTGCTGGTCCGCTACCGCATCGGCGCCCTCGAGGACTGGCTGGCCGCCAACGAGCTCGACCTGGCCCTGGCCGAACGCCAGGCCGAGGGGGTCGCTGCGGGCGGTGCCCCGGTCGGTTCCGGCCCCACCGACGACTTCCCGACCGATCGGGTGGGGGTGGCCTGATGCGCTACGTCATCGCCGGGTACGTCTTCGTCCTCGCCCTCCTCGCCCTCTACGCCGTCGCGCTGCTGTGGCGCCGCCGGCGCCTGACGCAGGCGGTGGCCCGGGTGGCCGGACCAGGCGCCGCGACCGCACCACGGTCAGCCACCGGGCCGCCGGAGCCGGGGCCGTCGTGACCACCGCTCCCCCCGCCCCCCCCGCACCGCCGACACCGAACGACGCCGGCCCGGCGGCCGGGCCGCCGGACGGCCCCCGGCCCGCCGCCGTGGCGCGTCGGCCCGTCGTGCGCTACGTCGTGGTCGGACTGGTCCTGGTCGGCGTCCTCGTGTTCCTGCTCGTGAAGGGGCTGGGCTCGGCGCTCGACTTCTACCTGCCGGCCGACCAGGCCGTGGCCCAGAAAGCGACGCTCGGCGCCAAGACCTTCAACCTGGAGGGCGTGGTGGCGCCCGGTTCGATCCGTGCCACCACGGAAGGGGTCGACTTCGTGGTGACGTCCGGTGCGATCCGCCTGCCGGTGACGAACACCGGCAGCCCGCCTCAGTTGTTCCAGGCGAACATCCCGGTCATCGCCGTAGGGCACTTCTCGGGCGACACGTTCGTCTCCGACGAGATCCTGGTGAAGCACTCCTCGACGTACATCGCCGAGCACCCGCAGCGGGTCAGGGCGCCGAACGGCTCCAAGCGGTGACGGCCGGACCCCTCCACCCCTCGGCCGGTCCCGGTCAGCGGTGAACGGCACCCTCGGCCACACCGGCGTGCTGCTCGGCTTCGCCGCGGCCCTCGTCGGGATCGTCGTGCTCCTGGTGGGCCTGGTGCGGCGGCGCCCCGGCGGACTGCGGGCGGGACGGTTCTACGCACCGCTGATCCTGCTCGGCGGCATCGTGGCCGTGGTGGCGATGCAGCGGGCGTTGATCACCCACGACTTCTCGCTCACGTACGTGGCCGACAACAACAGCCGCTCCACCCCGCTGTTGTACTCGATCACCGGGATGTGGTCGGCGCTGGCCGGGTCGATCCTGCTGTGGGGCCTCATCCTCGGGATCTACGCGACCGGCATGGTCTGGCGGTTCCGCCACCGGGCGGACGACCAGCTGGTGGCCTGGGCGACGCTCGTGATGTACGTGGTGTGCGCCTTCTTCTTCGGGCTGATGCTCGGACCGGCCGACCCGTTCACCCACGTGTCGAGTGTGCCGCTCGACGGGCTCGGTCCCAATGTCCTCCTGCAGGACAACCCGCTCGTACTGTTCCATCCGCCCATGCTCTACCTGGGCCTGGTCGGCTTCACCGTGCCCTTCGCCTTCGCGGTGGCCTCGCTCGTGACGGGCCGGGTCGACGAGGACTGGCAGGGGGAGACCCGGCGCTGGACGCTGTTCGCGTGGACGTTCCTGACCATCGGCATCGTCCTCGGGGCCTGGTGGTCGTACCAGGTGCTGGGCTGGGGCGGATTCTGGGCGTGGGACCCGGTGGAGAACGCCTCGCTCATGCCGTGGCTGGTCGGCACCGCCTACCTCCACTCGGTGATGGTCCAGCAGCGACGCGGTCTGCTGCGGGTGTGGAACCTGTCGCTCGTCATCGCCACCTTCAGCCTGACGATCCTCGGGACCTTCCTCACCAGGTCCGGCGTCATCCAGTCGGTGCACGCCTTCTCGACGTCGTCGATCGGGCCGCTCCTGCTCGGCTTCTTCGGCCTCGTCCTGGCTGTCGGCGTCGGGCTGATCGCCTGGCGCGGCGACCGGCTGCGGTCACCCGGCGGGATCGACTCGCCCATGAGCCGCGAGGGTGCCTTCCTGGCCAACAACCTCCTGTTCGTGCTCTTCGCCTTCATCGTCCTGCTCGGCACCGTCTTCCCACTGCTGTACGAGGCCGTCAACAGCGGCGCCCAGGTGGCCGTCGGGGCCCCGTACTTCAACCGCCTGATCATCCCGATCGGCCTCGGGCTGCTGTTCCTGATGGCGGTCGCCCCCGCACTGCCGTGGCGCAAATCGACCGCCGAGATCATGCGGGGACGCCTGGCCGTGCCCGCCGCCATCGGCGTGCTGGTGGTGGTCGGGTGCGTCATCGGGGGGATCACCGGCATCGAGCCGCTCCTGGCCTTCGGCCTCGGGGCCTTCGCCGCGGCATCGGCGGGCCGGGCCCTGGTGCTGTCGGTCCGGGGAGCCTGGCGGTCGGCCCGTGGCGCCGGTGCGTCTCCGGCCCGGGCCACCCTGGCCGGGTGGCGCGGGTTCGTCGGACGGGCCAACGGCGGGATGGTCGTCCACATCGGCGTGGTGCTCATCGCCGTGGGGCTGGCGGCGGCTACGGCGTTCGGACAGCGGGGGACCGTCGTGCTCGCCCCCGGGGAGAGCGGCACCTTCGCCGGGCACACGGTCGAGTTCGTCGGCACCCGTGTGGTCCGCACGCCGTCCCACCTCAGCCAGCAGGCACTGCTCCGGGTGGACGGGGGCGCGGTGTTCACGCCGGCCATCAGCCAGTTCGGTACCGGCACCCAGGCGGTCGGCACCCCGGCCATCGACTCGAGCGTGACGTCCGACGTGTACCTGACCATCAACTCGATCCCGGCGAAGGGTGGGCCGTGGACCTTCGGCGTGGTCGTGCAGCCGCTCGTCATGTGGCTGTGGGTCGGCGGGGTGCTCATCGTGGTCGGATCGATCCTGTCGGCCGTGCCGGGCCGCCGCCGGCGTCCCACCGATCCGGTGTCCACCCCGGTCGGGGCGGCGGCGCCCCCGGTCGCACCGGACCTGGATCCGGAACCGGAACCGGGGGCTCGGACGGACCGTGAGCCGGTCGGCGCGGGTGAGGCCACGTGACCGGGGTCCTCCCCCCGGACACGGCCACCGCCCCGCCGACCACCCGTCCGGCCCGGCGTCGTCACACCGCGCGCTGGGTCGCCGTGACCGTGCTCGTCGTGGCCGCCGGGCTCATCGCCGTGCTGGCCACCCGCCAGCCGGCCGCCGTGTCGGAGGTGCAGAGCCCGCTCGTCGGCACCCAGGCGCCCCCGGTCCGGGGCCTGACGGTGGACGGCCGGGCGTTCGCCCTCGCCCGGCCGCCCGGCACCTTCGTGGTGCTCAACTTCTTCGCCCCTTGGTGTGAGCCCTGCCAGGCCGAGGGTCCCGAACTGGTGCACTTCGCCTTCGAGCACCAGCAGGCGGGTGACGCCAAGATGGTGAGCGTCGTCTTCGACGACAGCGCGTCGGACGCCCGCTCGTACCAGGCCACCCTGGGGGCCACCTGGCCCACCCTCGCCGATCCCCAGGGGACGATCGCCCTCAGCTACGGGGTCCGGGCCCCACCGTCGACCTTCCTCATCGCCCCCGACGGCCGGGTGGTGGCCTACATCGTGGCGCCGGTGACCGCCGCCGACCTCGACGGCCTCATCGCGCGGGCCCGGGCGACCGGCGCATGAGGTCCCGCCGGTTCCCCCTCTGGACCCTGCTCGCCGTGGTCCTGGTGGCGGCCCTGCTGGTCGGCAGCGGGGCGTTCTCGTCGACGCCGCCCACGAGTGCCCAGCGCGCCGCCTCCATCGAATCGGTCATCCGCTGCCCGAGCTGTGAGGACCTCTCCGTCGCCGACTCGAGTGCACCGACCGCGGTCACGGTGCGGTCCACGGTGCGCCAGCTCGTCGACCACGGTCTGACCGACAGCCAGATCGAGGACTACCTCGTCGCCCGCTACGGCTCCGCCATCGTGCTGGACCCACCGACCAGCGGGTGGTCCAGCCTCGTCTGGGTGCTGCCAATCGCGGGTGGGGTGATCGCCGTAGCGGTCCTGGCGGCGGTCCTCGCCCGCCGGCGCCGGCGGAGCGGCCCGTCGCTCGACGACGACGTGCTCGTGCCGGCGGCCGACCCGGTCGCCGTCGAGGAGCGCCGCCGGTTCCTCACCCAGTCGCTGGCCGACGCCGACGCCGAATACCTGGCCGGTGACCTGACGGACGCCGACTACCTGTCGCTCCGCCAACGCGACCTGGCGCGCCTGGTCGCCCTCGGGCCCGCCCCGGCCGCCCCGGCCACCCCGACCGACTGGGCCACCCCGACCGCCTGGGCCGATCCTGAGCCGGTGTCGGGCGGGCCGGGGCGGGAGGGATCTGCGGGATCGGCGGGATCGGCGGCATCGGCGGCATCGGCCACGGTTACCGCGGAGCGCAGCGGAACCCCGCTCGAGCCCGACAGGTCCGACAGGGTTGACAGGTCCGTGCCCCGGCGACGGGGGCGGAACAAGTGGTTCCTGGTCGGGGCCATCGGGTGCTTCGTGGTGGCGCTGGTCGTGGCTGTCCCCCTGTTCGCCTCGCATCGACTGCCCGGGCAGACGGCCACGGGCTCGGTGGCGTTGAGCCCCAGCCAGCAGGTGGCCCGGACGCTCGACCAGGCCGCCACGGTGGAGAACCAGGGACAGCTCGGACTGGCCGCCCAGCTCTACCAGCAGGTGCTGACCGCCCACCCGGACAACGAGGTGGCGCTCGCCCAGCTGGGTTGGCTCGAGTACAAGATCGGCCAGCAGGGCTCCGACGCCACGCTCCTGGCCGATGCCCGGACCAAGTTGACCCAGGCGGTGGCCATGACGCCGGGCGACTACGCCGCCCACCTCTACCTCGGGACGTTGCTGCTGCAACTCGACGGCAACGCCTCCGCCGCCGTGTCCCAGTTCGACCAGTTCCTGGCCGACAGCCCGCCGTCGACCGTCGTGGGGCAGGCGGCGACCGTCCTCCGCCAGGCGTACACCTCCGCCGGGATGGCCGTTCCGGCGGAGGTGGCCGCCTGATTTTCCGTCCGAGTCTCCGCCGGAGTCTCCGCCGGAGTGGGGACCGGCCTTCTGCCGGGTGCGGGGTGAGCCCTCTCCCCCGTGCGGGGTGAGTCTCATCGGCGGTCGAGACCATGGATACCACCGGCGCACCCCCGTCGTGGTTGAGGGGGGAAAGCCGGTGCGGTTCCACTGCTTCGAGCGCCCCCGACCGAATCCTCGCTGGGTCAGGAGGGTGGTTGCGGGGCCACCCGGGCGCGACGAATGCCCGGGAGGACAAGCGGGAACGACTCGTGGCCTTCGTGACCGGATCTGCATCCTGACGTCCGGCCCTTCGGTGAAGTCACACCCGGACCCACCAGACCTACGGCATCTGCGCCCTCGACGCCTCGGGGAGTTAACGGCCGATCTGCTCCGGTGTGTGCCCTCGTCTCACCATCGTCACGATCCTCCCCCCGCCCGGCAGTCTGGGCAACGGGCTCACGTCACGGGTGGTCCAAGTCCAAGCGGTCAGGCCAGGCTCACCGAACGTCAAGGAAGCACTGTTTCGCAGACCTTCTCGCAAGGTCTCCGCGAGCCGTCAGGTCGTAGGGTCGAGGGTGATCGTGAGCGTCGTTGTTGCTGTGTTCAGGACGGGAGGGCTCGTCTTCGATTTCGTGTCCTGCACCTCGACGGTGAAGGTGGACGAGCTGCTCGTCTTGCTCGGCTTCCCGGAGATGGAGCCGCTCTTGGTGCCGAGTCTCAGTCCCTTCGGCAGCGTCGGTGAGCCGGGTGCCATCCGCCAGTGGTAGGGAGGATCGCCACCTGTTGCCGTGAGGGTCGCCAAATACGGTGCACCAATCGTGCCGTCGGGGAGCGAGGCAGTCGCAATGTTGAGCACGGCGCCTTTGAGGACCACGGCTCCCCGTGTGCCGATTGCGCTCGCCTGTGCGAAGCAAACCGTCACCGAGGGACACACGGCGGACGACAAGAAGCTCGTTCCTGTGGGAATGATCTGGCCGCTCCAATGACCTCCCGAATCCGTGGTGACGACGATGTCGCCGACACCTGGATCCGCTCCACCGTCGACACTGGTCGTGCCCGCCCCAAAACACTCCGAGGTCGAAGGACATGCGATAGCAGACAGTGCTCCCGTATTGTTCGGCAAGGACTGGGGGATCCAGGTGTTTCCCGAGTCGCTGGTGGAGAATATCTTGAAGCCATTGAACCTATATTCCGAAACGTATGCCGATAGATAGCAATTGGTCGCCGAGGGGCAGGCGATAGCGCTCCCGAAGATCCCCGATGTGTCGGGAGGAGTGCCCTGCTGAACCCACATGGCGCCCGAGTCGGTCGTGGCCAGGACGAAGTCCTGATTCGGATCACCATCGTTTCCCACGGCATAGCAAGTGTCTGTCGTCGCACAGGCGATGGGGCCGGTGGGGCCAAAATCCGCGGGAATCGTCAGAATGTTCCAGGAACTGCCTGAGTCCGTGGTGTCTGCGATGACCGATCCACCCTCAGGGTCACTTTCCGCAGGGTCATATCCAATCAAGTAGCAGGTGGTGAGCGAAGGACAGGCGATGCCGCTGACGCTCACCAGTCCCGTGGGAACGGAAACATTCGACCACGTATCGCCAGAGTTCGTGGTGGCCAGAATGAATGCGCCGGAGTTCTCCGAGCCGGTCACGTAACAGGAGGAAGTGGATGGTGGCGGACAAGCAATACCACTGAGGCTGTCTGTCCCGAGAGGAAGAATCAGAGGATTCCACGTGCTTCCCGAGTCCGTGGTCGTCACGACATAGCCACTGCCCGAGTCGTCATCACCCACCAGGTAGCAGACCGACGTGGATGGGCAGGCGACGCTGCCGCTACGCGCGATTTGCGGACTACCGGTGCTCGTAATTGCCGGATCGGACAAGCTCACCTGCCAACCGGCACCGCCATGACCCGTCACGGCGTTCTGGAGAAACGGAGATGCGCTTCCCGGTGTCGATGCCGTCGCCGAAGTCGGGCTAAGGGTGACGAGTGGGACAGTGATCGCAGTGAACCCCAGGATTGCAATCAGCAGTCGCGGGGGGCGTCGACCATCTCGAGAGGATCGCATGTACATGCCCGCCTTTCGCTGGCGTCACTGGATGCACTCCTGCTCATGTTGGCAGACACTGCCCGTCGCTTCCACCGTGCATCCCGAGATGACGCGGTGCTGCTCGGAATCGACCCATTGACCAGGATCTCTGAGCAAGGATCGGTGAGCGCCGACGGATCGCTCGAACTCGAAGCGGACTGTGGCCCCGATCGCCTGGATTCGCCGCACCAGTTCGGCACCTTCGGACCGCAACGCCGAGCAGCTTGTCGTCTGATCGACTCCCACTCGGTGTGGCGACTCCGGGGATCGCCCGGGTGTGTCGGCACGCAGTACCGACCCCGACCACTCACTGATCTTGCTGTGGCCGGCATGCCGCGGGGGACGTGTGCGCCATGGCGCGGAGATCCCCGCTCCACCAAGCAGCCGGGATGCATCTGGCCTCGCTGACCTGACCCCGATTTCGGGCACCCACGGGCACGGCGGTCGGCCTCCCAGGTGAGGCAACGATCCTCCCACGGGCACCTGGACCTCTTCGGGAGCTCTTCGATGCCAAATGAGGCGACCCCCGGAGTGGTCATGGTGCTCTGATCCGCCGTCTTCGTGGTCCGATCCGCCGGCCGACCGCCGCCCCCTCGACGGACACCTTGCCGGTACTCTGTCGTCGTGCCGCGGAATCCCCTGAGCACAGATGAGGTCCGGATTCTCCATGATCGACTTTCCAACTGGGGTCGATGGGGACCCGATGACCAATTGGGGGCTCTGAACTTCATCACGGCGGAGGTGACGGCGGCCGCCGCATCAGCCGTGCATTCGGGTCAGACCGTGTCCTGTGCCCGGCCGTTGCCCACCCAACCGGGTCCGGACAACCCGATGCCCGTCGTCCACCACATGATCGGTACGGCGACCGAGGGCTATGGAGCCGACTATTTCGCACTTGCCCCGCATGGCTTCTCCACCAGCCACCTCGACGCGCTGTGCCACATCTTCCATGAAGGAAAGCTCTACAACGGCTACGGAGCCGAGACAGTTACCGCTCACGGCGCAGCCGAACTCGGAATCCATCACCTCCGATCGGGAATCGTCACGAGGGGCATCCTGGTCGACGTTCCCGCCATCCGGGGCAGGGAGGCACTCGAGCCAGGAGAGCCCATCTTCCCCGAGGACCTGGAAGCGGCCGAGAGGTCGACTGGCGTCACCATCCAGACCGGGGACGCCCTCCTCGTGCGCACCGGGCGGTGGCGGTGGCGCGAGTCCCACGGCCCCTCATCTCCGAGTGACGGACTCGCCGGCCTCGACGCCTCCTGTCTGACCTGGCTCTATGGGCGAGAGGTGGCCGTGCTCGGTAGCGACGGTGTCTCTGATGTATTTCCGTCACGTGTCGACGCTGTTCCGATGCCGATCCACACCGTGGCCATCGTGGCGATGGGCGTCCATCTTCTGGACAATCTCGATCTCGACGATCTGTCCGTGGCGTGCACCGCCGCCGGACGCTGGAGCTTCATGCTTGCGGTTGCGCCGCTCGTGCTTCACCAGGGCACAGCTTCGCCGGTGAATCCGATCGCCATCCTCTGACTGATCCAATTCGATCCGTTGAGCATCGCCGCTGCCGGTCACAGCGTCGCAAGACCGGCCGTAGGGACGAGCGCGGGCCATCCCTCCAAGTCAGCGTTGGGCAGGCGACCGCTCCCCCCTCACCGCCAATGATCGGTACTCCCGAGTGTCGAGCCGACCATGTATTCGGAGTGCCCACACCGCCGGCTGTGCGCATGGGCCGGTCCGGGTGCACGTACCCGCAACCTGGGGGAAGCACCGATGGGGGAGCTCCCGCGGACTCAGGGCGTCAGGACCACCTTGCCGGTGACGGTGCGGTCGATCAGGCCCGTCATGACCGCGGCGGCCTCGGTCAGGGGGCGGGTGGATGGCGCCGTCGGATGCAGGCGACCCTCGGCGACCATGGCGAGCAGTTCGTCGATGAGCGCCCGGTTCCCGAGGGGATCCTTGAACGTCCAGCCTCCCCAGTCCACGCCCACCACGGTCCGGTTGTTGAGTAGGACCTGGTTGGCCGGGATCGACGGGATGGGCCCCGCGGCGAACCCGATGACGCAGTAGCGGCCCAAGTGGCGGGTGGCCCGCAAGGCCGGCTCGGCATGCCCGCCGCCTACCGGGTCGACCACCACGTCGACGCCGCCACCGGAGAGCTCCCGGGCCCGCGTCTTCAGGTCCTCCTCCTCGTAGGCGATGGTGGCCTCGGCCCCCATGGCCACGGCCGCCCCGAGCTTGTCGGCGGTCGACGCGGCGGCGATGACCCTCGCCCCGAGGGCGGTGGCCACGTCGACGGCGGCGAGCCCGATCCCACCCCCGGCCCCGAGGACCAGCACCCACTCACCCGGCGCGACGGTCGTCCGGCGCCCCAGGGTGAACAGCATGGTGCAGTAGCTCTGGATCAGGGCGGCGGCACGCCCGAAGTCGAGGACGTCGGGGACCGGCACCAGCGACAGCGCCGGCGCGACCACCTGGGTGGCGAACCCACCGAACCCGCAGAACACGAGGACGCGGTCCCCGACCGACCAGTCGGCGACGCCGGGGCCGACGGCCGACACGGTGCCCGCCACCTCGCTCCCGGGCACGAACGGGACCGGCGGCTTCAGCTGGTACTTCCCCTGGCAGATCAGCCCGTCGACGAAGTTGACGCCGGCGGCGGCCACATCGATGCGCACCATCCCCTCGCCCGGATCGACGTCGGGGCGATCCTCCACCACCAGGCTGTCGAGGGGACCGAACTCCTGGCAGACGACGGCGCGCATGTCGGCAAACCTACCGCCGGAGTGCTTCATCGGGGTCGGGGCCCGACCGGTCCGCGCCGACTGTTCAGCCGCGCAGGTCCCGGAGGCGCGCCACGACGTCGGCGAAGGCCCCGACGAAGGCGTCGACGTCGGCGTCGGTGGTCGACCAGCCGACCGACAGCCGCAGGGACCGTTCGCCGTCCACCCCCATGGCCAGGAGCACGGGGGACGGTTCGAGGGACTCCGAGGAGCACGACGACCCGGAGTGGACGGCCACCCCGGCCTGGTCGAGTCCGAGGACGACCGGCTCGGCCTCGACGCCGGTGACTCCGAGGCAGACGATGTGGGGGACGCGGTCCGTCACGTCGCCGTAGGGGAGGACGCCGTCGACCGAGAGGGCCGCGTCGAGCAGGCGACCCGTGGCCTCGTGGGCCGCCGCCGCCTCCGCCCCGATGCGTCCGGGCTCGGCCAGCGCCGCTGCGGCGGCACCGAAGCCCACGGCCGCGGCGACGTCCTCCAGGCCGGCCCGACGACCCCGCTCCTGCTCCCCGCCCACCAGCAGCGGATCGATGCGCAGCCCCCGGCGGAGGATGAGCGCAC
>Ga0182016_10000798_pt1 | contig 38988 bp, 31 predicted proteins | sample 712S2MmetaG_FD_120491 | JGI IMG/M metagenome (GOLD analysis project Ga0182016, IMG submission 120491) | Permafrost microbial communities from Stordalen Mire, Sweden - 712S2M metaG | ecosystem: Environmental > Terrestrial > Soil > Wetlands > Permafrost | place: Sweden: Stordalen | collected...
AGAAACAACTGTGCCATTTCGGCGTGGCGCACGCACTCGTGCGTGCCGCGTCGGCACTTTTGCCGACGCTCGGCGTACCGTACGCAAGCGGGTGTCGAGAAAAGTCTCGACACGGCACGCACGCGTGCGTGCGCCACGTCGCGCTCCAGGATCTGGCATGGTTATTTCATGACGATTCCTAAGCGACTGCAAACGCGCAGCACCGTAACCGAGCCGCGACCGCCAGGGAGCGGTTGCCGCGCATCGGTTAAGCACCCTCTCGGCGGCGCCATCGGCACGCCGCGCCCGAACGAAAAAAAAGGGCAGGCCGGGTTTGCCGGGCTGCCCTTTTCGCTCAGATTGGTTTGCCGTTTAGAAATGCACGCGGAACCCGAACTCCATGTTGCGCGGCGTGTTGGACTGGCTCGTGGTGCGTCCGAACGTGGACAAGCTGGTCAGCGACAGCCCACTCGAGTTCTCGATGCCGCTTGGGGTGCTCAACTGCACGTGGTTCAGGATATTCGTGAACTGGAACGTGATGGTGGCGCCCACCCGGTTTTCCTTCCACAGACTGAAATCCTTGGCCAACTCGGCATCCAGGTTCCAGGTGGGTAAACCGCGAATGTTGCCGTAACCGCCGCAGTTGGTATCCGTGCCCAGAACGCAGGGCCGGAACTCCGCCGCGATCGCCGCCGGGTTGGTGAACTGGTTCACTCCGGCCGGATTGTTGCCGCCGACTACCGTGCCGGCTGGAACGTAGGGGTTGTTCGAAGTGCTGGTCGAACCGCCGGCCAGGCCGTAGTTGGCCGAGCCGCCGCCCGTGTATTTCGACAGGAAGACCGCCTGGTCGCCGTAAGCCTCTTCGCCGCCCGAGGACGATTCGCCGAACGTCATGCAACTGGAGCACGTGCCTTGCGAGTAGCCAACCCCCTGCGGTGCGCCACTCTGAGCCGTGAACAGCGGAGCGATAGTCCACCCGCCGACTATCTTCGACAAAAGGGTGGTGCTGTGCTGGAACAGTGGCGGACGGTAGAACACCGCCGCGTTGTACACAAACAGGTAGTCGAAGCTGTTCGGCCCATACTGGGCGCCAATGTTGAACGGATCGACCACAGTATTGGCGCTGGTGGCCTGATATTGAGCCGCCGTGCCCATCGAACGGCTCCAGGTGAAGTTGGAGACGAAGGTGGCCCCGTGGTAATCGCGGGCGCGAACCGTCATGTATACGCCGTTGTAGTTGCCCCAACCCAGGCTGGCATTCAACGCCGCCGAGGTGACCTGCCCGGCGCCGCTGGCCATGGTCTGGCCCAAGGTCCACGAAGACGCTTTATTCATGGCGGCCCAAAGCGTGGAAGTCTCCACATACTTGAATTCGTTGATGGAGTTCTTCGATACCACCGCCTGCGTGCAGCTTGCGTAGCCCGCGCAGTACGAGGAACTGGCTCCGCCCAGGGCATTTTCGAAGAACGGCTGCGCTGCGACGGTGCTGTTGGAGGCGAAGTTCTGGTTGTAGAGCGACCAATACACCTGGGAAAACGCCGACGAGAAGGCTTGGCCGCCGAGAGTCATCATGGTCGGAACCGCGTCGATGTTGATCTCCGTATATTCGTTGCGGATGATGCGGCCTACGTAGCCCACCTCGAGGGTGGTCTTGGTGTTGAGTTCGCGCTGGATGGCGACGTTGAAGTTGTCGGTGCGCTCGGGCTTGTAATTGGGGTCGAGGGTATCCACGTCGCCCGCCGCCGCACCGTTGATATTGGGATAGAACGGCTGGGGCAGCGTGGTCGAAGGAGTAGGCAGCGGAGCCGAAAGCCCGTCCGCGCCGATGCGGAACGCCGTGGCCGGAGACACCCCGCCCGAACCGAGGCAGGTGCCGGCGCTGCTGGCGCCCGGGCAGCTCACGGCCTGCAAAACGCCGGGGCCGAGCAGCGGCACCAGAACCAGATCGACGCCGTTCAATCGGCCCCAAATGCGGCCGTAACCGGCGCGAATCACGGTTTTGCCGTTGCCCAACAGCTTGCCCAGCGGACCTTCCGTGAATCGCGGGTTCCAGGCTATCGAAACGCGCGGACTGAAACCGCCATAGAACGGATTGTAGGGGTACTTCATGCCGCTGCCCACGTTGCCCGCCAGGGCGTAGCCCAGAGTAGGGTTGTAGGCTTGGCCCTGCAGCGCCGCCTTTTCGCGCGCCGAAATGAAATTCGCCGCGCTGATGGGGTTGTCCGAAGAGTCCACCAGCACCACCTGGTTCTGCGACTGCGAGTAAGGTGGCATTTCCAGGCCGTACGACAGACCGTAGTTGATGGTGACGGTCGGCTTTACGTGCCAGGAATCGGAGAAGTAAAAGTTGTAGGTCGGAATCACGCTCTTATCGGTGGCTACCGAGCCCACCGGCTGCAGCGTCAGGGCGGACCCGGCGCGGGTGTAAGTTACCTGCGGCAGGTTCACGATGCCCCACACTTCGGCGGCCAGGTTCTCATAGGTGCTGGCGTAGGAACTGCCGACCGTGCTCGGAATGTACGAGCCGGACCCGGTCCCCCAATTCAGATAGCTCTGGCCGGAAATCTGGTAGACGATCTGGTTGTTGGTGCCGTTGCCGTTGTCCGTGCGCATGTGGTAGTCGAAATTCCGCTGGTACAGCGCGCCGTAGGTCAACAAATGGTTGCCGTGGATTTGCGTGATGTCGTCGCGCAGAATTTTGTCCTGCCCGTCCCAGAATCGCTGGCGGGTGTTCTGCGTGTTGACGTTGTACGGAATCAGGGCGTTGGTGCTTTCCGCGGTACCGGCCGCGCCTGCGCCGATTTCGAGCGCGCCGCCGAGACCGGGCAATTGGGCCGGAGAGTTGTTATCTTCCCACTGCCAGAAGTTGCGGGTGTAGTTAAAGCGCAGATCGTTGGTGATGGTCGGCGTCAGGTTGCTGGTCAAAGCGATCACCATGAGGTCGGGCTTTTGCGGGCGGGGAGCTTTTGCCACTGGAGTGCCCAGCGTATCGCCCGCGAACGCGCCGCCGATATCGACCTGGTTGGTGGTCAGAGAGATCAGGCTAAGATCGCGGTAAGTCGCCATGAGGCGGTTCTTCTCGCCGAAGTCGTGATCGATGCGTCCTACGTAGGTATTCGTCGTAAGTGGCGAGCGAATACTGGAAATGAAGCCCAGCGTGTTGTAATTGTCGCCGGAGCTGTAACTCGTGTCCGTTCCCGCCGGCATGTACTTATTGAATATTTGACTCACCAGCGGGTTCATGCCGAGGCCGCGCGGGTCGCACGCTCCGGCCGGGCAGGTCGCGGGAGCGATCGTGGTTCCACCCACCGTCACCGGCCCGTTGGTCAGGTTATACGGTTGATAGGAGCCGGAGGCATTGGGAACGTAAATGATTCCCTCGCGCATGGTGGCTGAGGGGACCAGGCGCTCGTAGGTGCTTACGTTGGGGAATCGCAGCCCTTCGTAGTTGAAGAAAAAGTAGGTCTTGCCGCCGGCAAACTTGGGCGTCATCGGGCCGCCGATCGCGCCGCCGAAGCGATCGCGGTGATTCGATACCAGCGGCGTATAAGACAGGCCGGCCGAGGGCGTGTGGTCGTTCGACCATGAGTTCGCCGCGCCGACGTCGGTGGCGAAATAGTAGCCGTAGGCCGATCCGTGCCATTGGTTGGTGCCGCGCTTGGTGACCATCTGGATCTGGCTGCCGATCGAGCTGTTGAAGTCCGATGTCTGGCCAAACGTATTCACCTTGAATTCTTCCACCGATTCCACCGGTGTGGGCAAAATGCCGGAGGGCATACCGTTTGTCTGCGTTCCGCCGGTCCCGGTCATATTGGTCTGGTAGGTAATGGTGTCGCCGCCCATGTCGTCGGAGTTGTTGCCGCCGTCGAGAAGGAAACTGGTCTGGTCGCGCTGCGCCCCGGCCACGTATCCGCCCGGCATCACGCCCGGCTGAAGGGTCGAAAGCGTGGTGACGTCGCGGCCCAGGTTCGGCAGGTCCAGGAGCTGCTGCCCGCTCATGGTCGTACCGACCGTGGCGTTGGCGGTCTGTAATTCCGCGCCGACTGTAGCCGTGACTTCGATAGTCGTCGCCGTGGTCCCGACCCGCATCTTGGCATTCAGGGCGAGAGAGACGCCGACGTCTACCGCCTGGCCATTGACTTCGTAGGTCGAGAAGCCAGCCTTGGAGATGCTGATATTGTACGTACCGGGAGTTATGTTACTAACGACGTAACGTCCGGAATCGTTGGTGATCGTCGACAGGGTTATGCTCGTGGCGGTGTCCGTGATCTTAACGGAAGCCCCCGCTACCGCCGCGTTCTGTTCGTCGACAACTTGCCCTGCCATGGTGCCCGTGGAAACTGCCTGCGCCCAGACCTGCGCGGTTCCTAAAACCAGCAGTGCGCAGAGCCCTAATGTAGCTTTAGTCGTTGCGATGGACCGAGTGAGCCAATGGCTCAAGTTCATACACTATCCCTTTCTGTGTTGGATGTACTGTTACTGGGCTGACGGGGCCCTGCAAATGAATAATGCCTGAGTTTTAGCTAATGTGTGTGATTCTATGGTGTTAGGCCGGAAGGTGTCAAGAAAATAGTTTAGATAGCGGACATTCGGCTAGCTTCTACGGTAGGGTGGAGATCAGAAGCAGAGATTACAGAATTTCATAGCCATAGAGCCGTACCCCTGTGGAGTTTAACTACAAATTGACTGAAGTCCGAAACCGGCACTAGGGCTGGAATTGTAAATTCCGATTCCGGGAATCCCTGACGCCCACTTTAGGAGCGTTTCCCCGAGGTGACCTGTGGCTTAGATGGCACAGGAGACATCGGCAAATGTAAACTCCCGGAGGTCCGGCAGCCGCAACAGGATGCGATGCGGCTCACTCGGTTTGCAGGTAGGGCCGGCAAAGGGGGGGCGCCGGCCCTACCTCGCATTTCAGTCCTTTCCCGATTCGATCCGCATACCGTAGAAGCTGCGGTACACGAAAACCACCGAAACCAGGAAGAACGCGGCTGCCAGTATGGCGCTGAGGACCCAACCCTGCGTTCGGGTAACGCTCACCGCCAGCGACACCGCCAGCAAGCCGAACAGGGTGCTGAATTTGATGATCGGATTGAGCGCTACCGAGCAGGTGTCCTTGAAAGGATCGCCTACCGTATCGCCCACCACACACGCGTCGTGCAGCGGGGTGCCCTTGGCGCGCAGTTCGGTTTCCACCACTTTCTTGGCATTATCCCAGGCGCCGCCCGCATCCGCCATGAAGATGGCTTGAAACAGTCCGAAGATTGCGATCGATATCAGGTAGCCAATAAAGAAGAACGGCTCGACAAAAGCGAAGGACAAGGTGGTGAAGAACACCACGATAAAGATGTTCAGCATGCCCTTTTGCGCGTATTGCGTGCAGATGGCTACCACTTTCTTCGAGTCCGCGATCGAGGCTTTCTCCGCGCTTTCCAGCTTGATGTTGGCCTTGATGAACTCCACCGCTCGATAGGCGCCGGTGGTGACCGCTTGCGCGCTGGCGCCGGTGAACCAGTAGATTATCGCCCCGCCGGCAATCAGCCCCAGCAGGAACGGCGCATGCAGCAGCGACAGCTTGTCAATATTCTGCGTCAGCCCGTGAGTCAACGCCACGATGGTCGAGAAAATCATGGTGGTGGCGCCCACTACGGCGGTTCCGATCAGCACCGGCTTGGAAGTTGCCTTGAAGGTGTTGCCGGCGCCGTCGTTTTCCTCCAGGTTGTCCTTGGCTTTCTCGAATTCGGGTTTGAAGCCGAAAGTCTTCTCGATGTCGGCGGCAATGTTCGGTATCGTCTCGATGGTGGAAAGCTCGTAGACCGACTGCGCGTTGTCCGTTACCGGACCGTAGCTGTCGACCGCGATCGTCACCGGCCCCATGCCGAGAAAGCCGAAAGCCACCAGGCCGAAGGCGAATACCGCCGGAGCCACCATCAGGTTGCCCAGGCCGAGGGTGGAAACGCCAAAACCGATCGCCATGAGCGAAAGCATGGCAAAGCCGAGCCAGTAGGCGCTGAAATTGCCCGCCACAAATCCGGACAGAATATTCAGCGATGCCCCGCCTTCCCGCGAACTGGTCACAATCTCCCGCACGTGCCGCGAATTGGTGGACGTGAAGACTTTGACCAGTTCCGGAATCAACGCGCCGGCCAGCGTGCCGCAACTGATTACCGTCGCCAGCTTCCACCACAGCGAGCTATCGTTGCCCAGGGTCGGAATCATGAACGAGCTGACGATGTAGGTCAAGACGATGGAGAGAATCGAGGTCAGCCATACCAGCGTGGTAAGGGGAGCCTCGAAATTCATCTTGCCGGTCAAACTGCCGAAGCGGGCTTTGGCGATGGCTCCATTGGCGAAGTAGCCGATCGCCGACGAGATCACCATCATCACGCGCATGGAGAAGATCCACACCAACAATTCCACCTGCACCAGCGGGTCTTTCACCGCCAGCAGGATAAAGGTGATCAGGGCCACGCCGGTGACGCCGTAGGTTTCAAAACCGTCCGCCGAAGGCCCGACCGAGTCGCCTGCGTTGTCGCCCGTGCAATCGGCAATCACGCCCGGATTGCGCGCGTCGTCTTCCTTGATCTTGAAAACGATCTTCATCAGGTCCGAACCGATGTCGGCGATCTTGGTAAAGATGCCGCCGGCCACGCGCAGCGCCGCCGCGCCCAGCGATTCGCCGATGGCAAAACCGATGAAGCACGCGCCCGCCAGATCGCCCGGAACGAACAGCAGAATGAACAGCATGATCATGAGTTCGACCGAAACCAGCAGCATCCCAATGCTCATGCCGGACTGGAGCGGAATCTCGTAACAGGGGAACGGTTTGCCGCGCAAGGCGGCGAACGCCGTGCGGGAATTGGCGAAGGTATTGATGCGCATGCCGAAAGCAGCCACCGCGAAGCTTCCCGAAATGCCGACGACGCTGAACAGCAGGATGATGACAACCTTGTACGCCGCGAGTCCCTGGAGGAACCCGAAGTAGAACACGATGATGACGGCAATGAAGGCTTCCAGGATCATCAGGAACTTTCCCTGCGTGGCCAGGTAGGTTTTGCACGTCTCGTAGATCAACTCGGAAACTTCGAGCATTGCCGAATGAACCGGCAGGTTGCGCAGTTTGACAAACATGACAAGGCCAAAGACGAGGCCAAGGAAGCTGACGACCAACCCACCCATCAGCAGTGTTCGCCCGTCGATGCCGCCCAGAAAGCGGGCCGAATCCAGGGGGGGAAGTTTCAGGTTAGCCTCGCCGGCGGCCTCTTGGGCCATTGCCGGTAAAGCCAGCGCGAACAAAATCAATACCGCGGCCAATCGCGACCAGAAGCTGAACAGCCCGGTTTGCGAACGGGTCGAAACATTAAGCATCAACGAAAATCCTCCTATATTACATCGGCGGACTTGTGCCGACTGATTAGTATAAGGGATCTACATGTCGGAATTCAAACTTCCCAGCCGCGCCCGGCCTGGCTCCAAATGGGCCCATGGGGGCGGCCTAACCCGTTCCGGTTGTATGCGATGGGGGTCTGACCGGTTCGGCCGCCAAGCCTCGAGGAAACCGCTCCCGGTTGCACAAAAATGCACAAGTTGCACAAATTGGCTCCGCCGGCGGATTCCGGGCCGACTTCCGGGGAGCACCCATTCGGCGAGCCGATCATTTGATTTTTCAGGCCGGTGAAATGCCCAAAGACGCACAAAGTTGCACAAATTGTGCATTTCCGTGCATCCGCCGCCGCCGCTGGGTCCGAGTTCATTTCGGACATTTCGTTTGACGGGCCGGTTGCTAGAATGGCGGTACAGAGCGACGCATGGAACTAGGAGTGGACTTCGGCACTACTCGAATCGTGGTGGCGGCCGCGGACCGCGGAAATTACCCCCTGGCCGGCTTTGAGACTCCCGACGGGCAGATTCGCGAGTGGTTCCCGCCGCTGGTCGCGGTATGCGGCCAGACCCGCCTGTTCGGCTGGCAGGCTGCCGCGGTACAGGCAAACCGCGAGTGGACGGTGCTGCGGTCGCTCAAGCGAAGGCTCAAATCGGCCGGCCCGGCTTCGACCATCGAGATTGCCGGGCTCCGGATGCCGCTAACCGAACTGCTGGTGGAATTACTGGTCGCGCTGCGGCAAAGCCTGCGCCGCTCCTCCACCCTGAATCCGGACCGCGGGGAAGCTTTGCAGGTCACGATCGGCGTCCCGGCCAACGCCAACAGCAACCAGCGGTTTCTCACCGCCGAAGCGTTTCGCTCGGCGGGTTTTCAGGTGCTGGGAATGCTGAACGAGCCGTCCGCCGCGAGCATCGAATACGGCCATCGCCGGCAGGCCGAGAGAAAGGGCCAGCCGCGCCATTCCCTGCTGGTCTACGATCTGGGCGGAGGGACCTTCGATGCGTCGCTGGTGGACCTGGTCGAGGATACCCACACGGTGGTGGCGGCGGCCGGGTTATCCGACGTCGGCGGCGACGACTTCGACGAGATTCTGGCCGGGTTGGCTCTGGCAGGTTCCGGGCTAGCCACCGAACCCCAGCCACTCACCGAGGCCGAGCGGTTCCGGCTGCTGGAGGAGTGCCGCGAGCGCAAGGAGTCGCTCAACCCCAATACGCGCAAGGTGACTATCGATCTGGATCGGGTGCGGGAGGGTTGGGGCGAGGTGACGGTTCCGGTGAGCGCGTTTTATGAAGGCTGCCGCCCGCTCATCGAGCGCACCGCCCGGGTGGTGGAGCAGTTGCTCGCCAGCCGCGCCGATGGCCCGATCGAAACCTTATATGTCACCGGCGGCGGCAGCGAACTGCCGGCGGTGGCGCGCGTGCTCAAGGAGAGTTTCGGCCGCTCGGTGCGGCGTTCGTCCTATATGCGGTCGGCCACGGCGATCGGTCTCGCCATCGGCGCCGATGCGCGCTCCGGATACCGGCTGCGCGACCGCTTCACCCGGCACTTCGGGGTATGGCGCGAAGCCGAGGAGGGCCGGAAGGTGGTGTTCGACGTGCTGTTTCCTCGCGGGCTCGGCCTGCCCGCGTCCGGAGCGCCCGCGCACCGCGTCCTGCGGCAATACGCTCCCGCCCATAACGTCGGCTGTTTCCGCTACGTGGAAGCCTCCCACCTGGACGCGGACGGTGAGCCGGTGGGCGACCTGACTTTCTGGGACGAGATCCAGTTTCCCTTCGACCCCGGCTTGCGCGATGTGCCCGACCTCTCTTTGCTCGCGGTGGAACCGAGCGGCGCGGCGGCCGGCTGCCAGGTGGAAGAAGAGTACTGGTGCGACGCGGCGGGCATGCTGAAGGTGAGAATCGCCAACCGCTCGGCCGGCTACAGCCGGGAATTCGCCTTGGGACGCTGGTCGGAAAGCCCGCAGCCACCCGCCGGACTGGCCGCCGCCCGCCGCCACCGCCTGGAGCGGCAACGTTCGAAATAGCGGCTTGATACGCCACTTCATAAGTTCACTCACGTATTCGGGGGCAACCGCTCCTCGGATGCGCCATCCCGAAAACATGTACTACGCGACAGGCTACGGAATGCGGCTATTTGGCTCCATCAATGGCTTTCAGGCGTTTCTGAGCCAGCGCGTAGCTCGACGCCAGGATCGCCAGTTCGTTTTTCGGGCGCTCCAGGCGGCGGTACATGGAGGCAGCTTCCTGGCTCAGGCCATAGCACTCGGCGATTCGTCCGAAGACGTACCAGTCGTTGTCGTCAGGCTCGTCCTCGCCGAGCGCGGTAATGCGTTGCAGCAGCGTGGCTCGCGCTTCGGCGGGCTTGTCGAGCTCCGCATCCACGGCGGCTAGCGTATGCATCAAACCAGTGGCGTCGTTATTGCCGACCAGCATTCCTCGGTTTGCGAGCTCGAGTGTTGCCGTGGTGACCTTTCCGGCCATCAAAGCGGCCCAGGCGAGCTGGTTATAATCCAACGACTCACCCCGGCCCGAATCGACGATCTGTTTCTCGATAGCCGTGGATCGGTCCACATCCCCGAACAACATCGCAACCACGGCGGCGTCGCGGAGAGCTGTTCTGTCGTTCTTAAAGCGGTCCAGATACGCCGTGGCGATCGGCGCTGCCTTTTTCTCGCCGCCCTGGGCATAGGCTGCCCGCAAGGTCAGCCTATGCGCGGTCGCTGAGCGGGGCAGCTTTCGAAGCAGCGTTTCGGCGCCGTCTCGCCAGCCCCGGCCGCCAGCATGGCTCGCGCCGTTTGCATGGCGTGGAGCGCCTCGCTGGGATGGAGCTTGCGCAGGGCGGCGAATTCCGCAATGGCTTCCTTCACCTTGCCCGAGGCCAGGTCGGTTTCTCCGACTTGGTCGAAATACACCACCAACATTTTTCGCTTGCCGAATTCCACCACGGCGTCCCTCAAGGCTAATCCTTCCGCCGCGGTAAATCGCCGTTTCGGCATGACAAAACGGAGATCGGCCAGCACGGAGCCGGCGCTTTCGCTGGCAAAATGCGCCGTGAAGGTAGCGGGTCCAAGTTTCTCATCCAGCGCTTCCGGAAGCTGCCGGACCCGGAAGCCGGGCGGCGCCCGGACGACGTAGTGCCACTCGTAGGTGTAGGGTTCGGAGATGGCAAAATCGGCGGTCCTCGGTGGAGGCGACGGCTTGCTCTGATCTTTCTGGTTGTTCTCTTTCGGATCGGTACGGAAAAACTCCGGCAGGCGAGTTGTGAGCTGCGAAAGGCGGATAGCCACCGCTGCCTCCGTGCGCGCTGTGGTCCCGCGCTGCGTATCGGCGAACTCGAGTTCTAGCCGATATGGCTTGGTGAGATCCGCCGCGTCGGCAGCTTTGATTGTCTGGGTCTTCGCCTCGCCGTAGGTCCACTGGACGTAGTCCTTGAGGCTCTCCCGAAGCGCTTTCTCGTCCCGATCGGCAAAGCTGGCGCGATAGCCCTGGTCGGGAACTCCGAACAGCTCGCTGGTTTCGGTCACCTTGGCCCGTCCGAGCTCCGAAAGCTGGAATTCGCGTCTCTCGATCGTCCGGTTTTCTTCGGCCGTCGACTCGGGAGTGCGTACCAAGGCGGTGGTCTCGGGACGGCAAATCAATGCGTAGCGGCCCTGGTTTGAAGGCGGCATGTCGCCCAGCCTCAGGTACCGGTCGGTGGGATCGAGCCAGATCGCGGGCTGGCCGGGAACACAGACGATCGCGTGGTTGAAGCCGCCAATACCCGGCAGTTCGGGCTCGATGTCCTCGCCAGTTGAGGAATCGAGCAGCGCGACGTAGGCTTCCACGCCGATGGCCCGCAGCAGCGCGACCGCCAGGGTGGACTTATCCTTGCAGTCGCCATATTTGTGAGCCAGCACCTCGGCCGGCTTATGCGGAACCAGCGACGCTTCCGAGAACTCGATACCGGTGTAACGAATATCCTTGTTCAAGAGGTTTACGATGGCCAGGATTTTCGCCTCGCGGGTGGGAGCCTGAGGGTTGGGGAGATAGGACGAGGCATCGAAGCCGCTCAGCTGCTTCTCCACAACTTCGGAGTAGGCCTTGGCAATGGTGTGCCAATCGGGAGCGGTCGAAAAAACGATATGCGGCGAGCGGGGTTCATCCGCAGGGGGAAGCGGCGGCGCCTCTTCCAGCGGCTTCATGGGACCCTGGTCGAACCTGAGCTTTCGGATTCCGGATTCAGTTTTGTCCGGAACGACTAGATCCGGGAGCAGCCGCGTTTTGAACCGGAACGGAATTCGTGCGGGACCCTCGATGGTGACGATGGTGCGCGCGACTGGAACCGAGGTCCCGAAATAGAACTCTTGCACGGTTCCCGCTTCCAACGGGACCACGGTTTGTCTGGAGACGATTTCCTCCTCGACAATGGAATCCGGCGCCATCGCGGGTAACGGCGCGCGCACCGTGCGGCGATCGGTCAGCACGTCGTTATCGGTGGCGCTGGCTGGGGCGTCCGCGATGGTCCTGGCATCCAGCTCATGCACGGTCCCGTCTTTAGCGATTACGTGGGCTCTGATGGAGGGACGCTGTTCCTGCCAGGGCGCCCAATTGCGCTCGATCATGGCCCAACCTTCGGCGCCCGCCTTTGTCCATGCCTTAAAGATCATGCGGAAGCGATAGGTTTGGCGGCCCGCGGCATCGTACTCGAACCGGCCCTCTTCGAGCAGGATCGTGACCGGATGCGCTCCGCCTTCCATTTTTGAGAACGCCTCCTGAAGAGCTTGGGGGGACGCGGTGAACGGCGCTTGCGCCGGCGAAAAGGCCTGGCCGAACGCGACGCACGAGAGCAACGCGGGTATGACAACCCTCAAAGCGGGATGATGGCGCATGGGTTTGAACGCCAACTTTTTTAGCCCCCGGTGTAGGCGGCTCCCGAACCTAAGAGTACTAAGCCAGCCAACCATTGTTCTAACTCAGCCTCGGCCAGGAACGGCTTGCGCCCGCCGGACTGGCCGCCGCCCGCCGCCACCGCCTGGAGCGGCGGAATGCGAAGTGAGCCGGCTCGGAGCCCTACGCTTCCCTACCAGTTCAAGTCTTTCTCGTATCCGGCGGCCACTAGGAGGCCGCCGTAGCGAGCCTTGAACGCCCGCTTCATGCGATCGGTGAAATGATTCTGCCAATCGCCGGCGACGCCTTTGCGCAGGTGCGAGGCGGGGTCTTCCTGCCCCGGCGCGCGGCCGCCCGACAGCTTTTCGAAGCGGTTGTCGTCGATGGCTCGGGCCAGCCGCTCCCGCGAGATAGGCATCTTTAAGCGGTCGAGCAGAATCTCAGTCAACAAGCGGTGGGTGTCGAGGCGAAGGTCTTCGAACTTGGCGACAATCGCACCCGATTCGAGCCAGGAAAGTTGAATGGCCGCGGACTTCGGAAGGGAGAACTCGAGTAGCTGCATCATGCCGGATTCCTCGTCCAAATCATTCAGTTGGGCGCGCAGGACGGCCAGGCCGGGTTCGAGAACCGGATGGCTGATCTTGAAGCTGTAGTAGGCCGAGACGAGCGTATCGCGCAGATCGCGAATGACCACGAAAATGCGGCTATCGGGGGGTAACGCGATGCTTTCCATCTCCTGCCGGGTCAGGTACACGGTGGGATAAACCGCGCCCGGCTGAATCTGGGCGTAGCGCACCTGGGCCTGGTCCAGCAACGGGTCCACCACGCCCGCGGGGGCGCATTCGCGCAGGATCGCCAGCAGCCACTGCGAGCCGGCTTTCCAGTGGGTCACGTGAAACAGAGTCGGGCCGGCAGCGCTCTCCTCGATTTCCAACAGTTGCGCCTCGGCCACCGAAAGCTCCAGGGAACCGGGCAGGTTCACCAGTCCATGGTGAGGCACGCTGCCATCGGGGCGAGGCACCACCTCGATAGCAACGGCGGGCTGGACGCGGCAAAGCTCCGTCGAGCGGGTGGCGAAATCGGAATACGGCATCTCGCCGCTCCGGTACGCGCGCAACCACTCCGGATCTACATCTCCCAGGCCGAGAAACACGGTGTATCTTCCCGGGGCTATGACGAGCGTAAATGAATGGTGAAACCGCACCGCGCTTCCAGCCGGCACCGAGGGGATTATTTCCAGGTCGTATTGAAAAGTGCTTTTACCATGGATCACGGCGCCGGATTCGTCGGCGAAGCCTGCACCGCCGGTGGGCGAGCGAAGTTGCCTCGAAACCGCGAACTCATAGAAGAGGTGGACCCGGCAACCCTGCTTCAATCGCATGGTGAAGTTGCCGGCGCCGTCGCAGACCGCCAGTCTGACGCAGCGGATGCCGGGACGCGTAAGCTGGCGTTGCGACCGAAGGTCGATGAAGGCGAGATCGTCGGGCCATGCCGGCGGCTCGGCGGGTATTCCCGCTCTAGCGGCAAATCCCCTGCGCAATTGTAATGGCAAGGGTGATGTTCGGCTAGGCATGAGCTGAAGTGGAATAGACGATTCCAGTTGGAAACCTGTGTACCCAATTGGTTCCCAACGGAGCGTAAAAAGGTTCCATTTAGGGCGCGGCTCGGGTTTGAACTGGATTGGCCGCTTAGTGTACACTGGAAGTTCACTCCCATGGAGCCGAAGCATTTCGTGTGTTCCGGCGCCGAAGACTGAGGAATAGTATGCACGCAATCGTGGAAACGGGCGGAAAGCAGTATCGCGTCGCGGCCGGCGACGTCATCCGCGTGGAAAAGCTTGTCGGCGAGATCGGTTCCGAAGTGGAGCTTCCCGTGAAAGCCGCTTTTGGCGACGGCGGGGAATTGGTCTCCGGCGTTTCGGTGAAGGCGACCGTGGTGGGCGCCGACCGGGCGGATAAGATTCTGGTCTTCAAGTTCAAGCGCAAGAAACAGTACAAGAAGACCATTGGGCACCGCCAGAGCTTCACCGCGTTGAAGGTGAGCGAGATTTTGGCGTAAGCGGATAAGAGCATGGCACACAAAAAAGGCTTAGGCAGTTCCAAGAACGGCCGCGACTCGAATGCGCAGCGGCTGGGCGTGAAGGTGTTTGGCGGGCAACTGATCCCTGGCGGCTCGATCATCGTGCGGCAGCGCGGCACCAAGATCAAGCCGGGCAGCAACGTGGGTTGGGGCAAAGACGACACGCTGTTTGCCAAGGTGACGGGCGTGGTGGAGTTCAGGGACCGCGGCCGGCTGGGCAAGTTTGTCAGCGTGAACGCGGTGGCGTAGGCCGGTCCCCGACCGGTTCGACTGGCCGCAAATCCCCAGAATTTTTTTCCTCCGGGCCGCCGGTGGCAATGCCGGCGGCTCTTTTTTGTCGTCTGGTTTTCCATGTTGTTTCTCGACCAAGCGCGCATTCTCGTCAAGGCAGGCGACGGTGGCAACGGCTGTATGGCCTTCCGCCGCGAGAAGTACGTGCCGCACGGGGGTCCATCGGGCGGCGATGGCGGGCACGGAGGCGACGTGACGCTGGTCGCCAGCAATCACCACAATACGCTGCTGCAGTTCAGCTACAACCCGGAGCACAAGGCCGGGCGCGGGCGCCACGGAGAAGGCAGCGACAAGACCGGCGCCGACGGGAACTCGATCGAGGTGGAAGTGCCGGTGGGAACGGTGGTGTACGACGACGATACCGGCGAACGCCTGGTGGACCTGAGCGAACCGGGGCAGCGGTACCTGGCGGCGCGCGGCGGCCGCGGCGGTCGCGGCAATGCCCGTTTCGCCACCGCCACGCACCAGGCTCCCACCGAGCACGAGCCGGGACATCCTGGCGGCGAAAGGCGTCTGCGGCTGGAACTGAAACTGCTGGCCGACGTGGGCCTGGTGGGCTTTCCCAACGCAGGCAAGTCCACCCTGATTTCCCGCATTTCGGCGGCGCGTCCCAAGATCGCCGATTACCCGTTCACCACGCTGGAACCAAACCTGGGAGTGGTGAAGTTGGACGATTTCCGCAGCTTCGTGGTAGCCGACATTCCGGGCCTGATCGAGGGTGCGCACCTGGGCCACGGGCTGGGCACGCAGTTCCTGCGGCACATCGAGCGTACGCGGGTGTTGGCGCACCTGGTGGACGTCTCTGAAGAGAGCGGACGTGATCCGGTGAACGATTTCCACGTCATCCTGGCCGAGCTTGGGAGTTTCAGCCCGGAATTACTGCAAAAGCCCATGCTGGTGGTGGCCACCAAGATCGACGTGGCGCAGGATGCGGGCCGGGTGGCCGGCCTCCGCGAACTGGCCGCGCTTCGCGGCCTGCCGTTTTTCGAGATCTCGAGCGTAACCGGACAGGGGCTCGATGGGCTCATGCACGCCATGAGCGAGTACGCGCTGGCGCGCGGGCCGGACGACCGCTCCGTGTCGTCCGGCAAGCCTCCCGAGGCGTGAGGGGATGACAGGTGGCGGAAAACCATCGTCTGTCCCAACCGCGGCCGGCTTAAGCCTCGCGGCCCGCCTCGTTCACAGCCGGACCGGACGAGACGGTGCCTTCCCGGTAGATCACTTCCCCCCGCCGTACGGTGCAATGAACCTGGTTGATTCCGAGGTGTTGGGAAAGCTCGCGGTAGTCGGAGATATTGAGAATCAGCAGATCGGCGGACTTGCCGATTTCGAGCGATCCACTGGTGGCGGCACAGCCCGCCGCGCAGGCCGCGTTGAAGGTGGCCGCGGTCAAAGCCTCCTCCGGCGACATGCCCAGGACCAGGCCGGCCATGGCCATGGCGGTTTGCATGTTGAGACTGCTGCCTGTGCCGGGACGATAACCGGAAGCCAGCGCCACCGGTACTCCGGCTTCGATGAAGGCGCGGGCGGGCGCCGGAGGAGCCTTGTCGCTGAAGTACGAACCGGGCGTCAAGGTGGCGATGGCGCCGGTGGCCGCCAGTGCGCCCGCCATGGTGGCGGAGGCTTCCTCCAGGTGGGCGATTTCCGCCACCGGTATTTCAGCCGCCGCCCGAATCGCGGTTTCGGCAGCGGCGCCGTGCGCGTGCAAGTGAAGGGAGACTCCCATGGCGCTGGCCACGCGGAGTTGGCGCACTAACTCCTCCGGCGCTAACTCCTCGGGGTTCCAGGTCAGCCCCACCGCGGGAGCCTCCCGTCCCACCAGATACCGCCGCAGGACGGACTCCAGCGCGGCCGGTGAAATCGATGGATCGAGCTCCAACAGCAGCTCTTCGGACAGGCTCAGCGGCTCGTCCCGCAATGCCTGCAAGACGCGCAGAACCTTGGATTCCACTCTTGGGTCGCGGCTGCCCGTGGTCAGAAGTTGCGCGGCGGTGGTGCCGTGCCGGACCATGGCATGCATGAGTGTCCGCACGCGGGCGGCGTGTCTCTTCCAGGTGACCGAAAGCAGTTCCCGGGCAGTCCCGTCGGCGTCGCCCGACCATGGTGCCGCGGAAAACGGGTGGACGTGGCAATCGACAAAGCCGGGAATGACGACCCGGCCGGTGGCAACGATGGCGTTGGCACGGCGCGCCGCCGCCAGGTTTTCCACCCGCCGGCTGGGGCCTACTTCGGCGCAGACCCCGCTGCGAATCAGGAGCGCACCGTCGGAAATCGATTGGACCTGTTGCAACTCTACGCCGCGACGCGGACGTTGGGGACCGCGCAATGTGACTAATTGCCTGGCCCCGCGAATTAGGACAGTGTTTGTCCCCATTATGTGGGCAAGCTCCAGATCCAGAGTAAACCCTTATATGTGAAATGTGTAAAGTAATTCACGCTTGTAAAATGTTTAAAGTCAGTCGTAGTCGAAATAACCGGGAAGATCGCCCGCTGAAATCGCTCGATCGAGTGTTTTCCAAGGCGGGAGTTGCTTCACGGTCCGAAGCGCGGAGCTGGATTTCGGGTGGCCGGGTCCGGGTCAACGGTAAGTCGATCCGTAACCCGGATCATTGGGTGGACCTGGAGCGGGACCGGGTAACTCTGGACAATAAGCCCCTGCAGCAAGCCGCCAGGCGATATATCCTGCTTTATAAGCCTAAAGGGTATCTGACCACTCGTCGGGACACCGAGGGCCGTCCCACGGTCTACGACCTGGTGTCGGACGCCGGTATCTGGCTGGCGCCGGTCGGACGCCTCGATCTGGACACCAGCGGCTTGCTCTTAATGACCAACGATACCGGGTTTGCCGATAGGATCGCCGATCCGGAGAGAAAAGTCCCCAAGGTCTATCAGGTAAAAGCCGCGACGTTGCTCTCCGACGGCCAACTGGAGCAACTGCGGCACGGGGTTCCGCTCAACGACGGACCGACCCGGCCGGCCCAGGTGCGGCGCCTGCGCGACAGCGCCCGGCACACTCACCTGGAGCTGACTATCGCCGAGGGACGCAATCGCCAGGTTCGCAGAATGCTCGAAGCCGTTGACAGCAAAGTGCTCAAGCTGGTGCGGACCGCCGTCGGTCCGCTGCGCCTGGGCGAGCTGCCCATCGGCAAGTGGCGCGATCTGACCGTTGAAGAAGTGCGTCTGCTGGGTGGGTGAAGAGAAGGCGGAAGGGGAGAAGGCGGAAGGAAGGAAAGGCGGAAGGAAGAAGGAAGAAGGAAGAAGGCGGAACCAACTTCTACCTTCTACCTTCTACCTTCTTCTTCCTACCTCGAGTACCACTTCAGGCTGACTGCCACCGAGCCCAGATCGCCGCTCTGATAGTAGGTGGTCTTGGTGGAAGTCTTGTAATCGAAGAACTTGCCGCCTATGCCCAGCTCCAGTTGACCCAGGATACGGTAATTGATGGAAGCGTCGCTATCGACTATGGCGAAGTGGCGCGGGATGAAGAACCCGGAGCCATTGACTTCGAACCGCAGGCGCGGCCTGATGTAATAGGACACGCCCGCGCCCAGAGCCGGCGACATGAACCAGCGGGTGCCGGTCGTCTGGAAGGTGAGAGCTTGTCCGCTGGAGTTGGTGAGGGCGTTGCCGGCGGCGTCGTAGAGCGGCTGGGTGGGGGCGTCGAAACCGGTGCGGATAGTCACGTAGTGGAGCTGATAGAGAGTGTGCAGGCGGATCTTGCGGCTTTCGACCGGATAGGGCCAGGTGAGGTATTCAAACGAAAGCTTGACGTCGCGAAGCTGGTAATCGCTGGACATGAGCCAGCCGGAATTGTAATTCGAGCTCCAAAGCCTCAGCGGGGTGGCGGCGGTGAAATCGCCCGACGCGCGGGTTTCAAAACCGGAAAGGCGGAGGAAATTGTGCAGGCCGATGGCCACTCCGACTTCCGCGCCGATGGCATATTTCGGTTTGCCGGCCATGGTGACCTTCGACAGGGCGGTGTAATTGGAGCCGGTGCCCTTGTTGAAGGTGGGCTGTTGCTTGGGAATCCACCCCGTGATGTCGATCCAAAAGCCGGATTCGCCGGGAAGCCGCACATCGGGATATTTAGGCAGATCTGGCGCCGCCTGCACGATGGGGCCGCCGGGAGCGGTTGGAGGCTGCTCGGGCTGCTGGGCGGCGGGCTGCTGTTGGGGTGGGGTCTCGGGCGCGGCGGCGGACGGATCGATCGGGGTACTGGCGCCGGCATCGGCCCGGGCGTCGGCCTGGTCGAGACCGCGGGCGGGCGTCGAAGAAACCGACTGCGGCGCCGCCTGCAACCCTCCCCCGCCGCTCCACCAGAGCAGCGAAACACAGAACATGCCGTTTGCCAGAATCTTCACGTACGCCTCGAGAGTTTTCAGAATGTGCGGCCCTACCGGACTTTCGGAAGATCGACAGTGCATCTGTCCGTCCAAACCGCCCGCAACGGGGTGCCGCTCTCCTATTTTGCCTCAAGCGGCGGGTTTCCCGCTTGCCTTTAAGCGGCGGAAATCCGTGGTGAGCGCGCACAGGTGTGCCGGGGTGGGACAGACAATCGACTTTTGTCGTCTGTCGGGCCTTGGTGGCCCGGCGAGGCGCGATGGCCCATCCCACCGATCTTTTTTCGTAACCTTTTCCCCCAGCCGTGGTATCGATATCGTAAAGCGAAACTGATGGAGGACGAACAAATCATGCGGGAGGTGAGCGGCGGCGATGTGGCCCGGCTCGAAGTTCTCTTCGAACGGCACCACCGCGCGCTGTTTCAATTCTTCCTGCACCAGACGGGGAATCGCGCCACCAGCGAGGACCTGGTGCAGGAAGTCTTCTTCCGCATTCTGAAGTACCGGCACACCTGGAAGCCGGGAACGGGATTCCGGGCCTGGCTGTTTCAGATCGGCCGCAACGCCTGGCGCGACCAGGTGGGGCGGCATCCGGAGGAAATTGCAACACCGGACACAATGGAAGGCTTCGCCAGCGCGGCGCCTTCTCCGGCGCGCCAGGCCGAGGACCGCGAGGAAACCGAATTCCTGCGCCGGGCGCTGGCTTCCATGCCGGCGGAAAAGAAGGAAGTGCTGATTCTGAGCCGTTTTCTGAATATGAAGTACGAGGAAATCGCCGCCGCCCTGGAGTGCGAAGTGGGGACGGTGAAGGTGCGGGTGTATCGCGCATTGCGCGAATTGGGCGAGCGCTTTTTTGCGCTGCGCGGAGAACGGGCATGACGGATTGCGATCGATACCGGCAGCAGATTCCGGAATGCTTGGCCGGCTGGCTGGACAAGGCGGCGCGGGAGCTCCTGGTGGAGCACCTGGAAGGCTGCTCCGGCTGCCGCGCCGAGCTGGCGGCGATGGGAAGAGTGTGGAGAGCGATGGACGCCCTTGGGGGCGAAGAGCCGGGGCCGGAATTGGGAGTGCGGTTCCGGGAAACCCTGAACGCCTTTTCGGCGGGTTTGGCTCAGGCGCAGCGCGAGCCGCGGAAGCGTCCGCGCGGGTGGTGGTGGGGGTGGACCGAGCGTCCGGTCTGGCAGTTGGCTTCGGCCGCGGGGCTTCTCGCCATCGGCCTGGCGGGCGGACGGTTTCTGCCGGCCGGGCGAACCCCGGACACCTCCGTGGCACAGCTCCAGGGGCAGGTGGAGAACTTGCGCCAACTGGTGTCGCTGGCCATGCTGAACCAGTCTTCGCCCGGCTCCCGCCTGGAGGGTGTGGTTTACGCCCAGCAACTGGCCCGTCCGGATAACGACGTGGAGCAGGCGCTGGTGGAAGCCGCGCGCCGGGATCCGAATGTCAACGTGCGCCTGGCGGCGGTGGATGGGCTGGGCCGCTACGGCTCCATTCCGGCCGTGCGCCGCACCCTGGCGGATGGATTGATGGGCGAAGAATCGCCGCTGGTGCAAGTGGCTTTGATCGAATTCCTGGTGAACGCGCACGCGCGCGATTGCGCCGTGGAGATGAAACAGCTCGCCGCGTCGCCGGACGCCGAGCCGATCGTGCGGCAGCGGGCCGAGTGGGGCTTGAAACAACTGGGACTTACCCAAAAGGAGATCGGAAGATGAAGAAACTGGCTGTAGGTGGGACAGACGACCGCTTTTTGTCGTCTGTCAAGCAGTTGGCTTGGCGGGGTGTTGACAGACCACAAAAAACGATGGTCTGTCCCACCAAAACGCTAGCCATTCTGGCGGTAGCGCTGGCGCCCGCGCTGGTTTTCGGTTTTCATCACAACAACGACGACAACTGGAACCTCGAAGACAGGGAAACCGTGGACCGGTCCTTCACCGTCGGCGGTGCCGACGCCGAGCTTGCGGTCCATAACTTCATGGGTTACGTCCACGTGAACGGATACGACGGTAACGTCATTAAGATCCATACTGTGAAGTACATGCGGGCGGAAACTAAATTTGGACTGGAAGATGCCAGGAGGCTGGTTACGCCCGAAATGGCCCAGGAGGGTAACCAGGTGCTAGTGAAAACGCACTGGCCCGGCGGCGACGGCCACCACCATTTTTCCGTCTGGTACGACCACGACATCGAAGTGCCTCGGGGGGTTCGCCTGGACCTGAAAAACTTCAACCGCGGGACGGTGGAGATGCGCGGCACGCGAGGCGATTTTCGGGTGGAAACTTTCAATGGCGGCATCGATCTGGAGGACATCGAGGGCTCCGGCTCGGTGAAGAGTTTCAACGCGTCCATCAAAGCCGTGTTCAGGCGCAACCCGGAACGGGAAACCAGTTTCCGCACGTTCAACGGCAGCGTGGATGTCTACTTCGAGAAAAACTTGAACGCCGATCTGCGCTTCAAGACCTTCCACGGCGGAGTGTATACGGACTTCGACCTCACCATGCCCGCCGGGCAACTCACCGGCCGGCGGATTTGGGGCGAGGGCGGGTGGAACAGCGCGCGCATCGGCCACGGTGGGCCGGTTTTGAGCTTCGATGGCTTCAACGGCCCCATCCGCGTGCATGCAAAGAGTTAGGACGCGGGTAAAGACCGCTCCCTGACGGTCGCGGCTCGGTAAGCAGGCGGTGTTTTTTCGGGATTTTTATTAAAGCGACACTTTACAAAAGAATCGATAAGGCAATGAAAAAGAAAATTAGCCTGGTTGGGCTGTTAGTAGTAGTGTGTACCGCGGCACAAGCTCAACGAAGCATCGTCATTCCGGGGAACGAGGGCGGCCGGCCGGCGCGCCCGGTCGGCATCCACAGCTTGAACGGATCCATCACCGTGAGGGCCCATGCCGGCAAGGACGTGATTGTGGATACCGGTGAATCGCGCGAATCCAGAGACCGAAGCGGCATGCGGCGCATCGATCTGCCGCGCGGCATCACCATCGATCAGGACGGCGACGCCATCAAGATCGACTGCGGCAACAGCGGCCTGACGGTGACGGTTCCGGTCGAAACCTCGCTGACGCTCAAGGCGCTGAACGGACCGATTTCGGTGGAAGGGGTCCAGGGCGAAATCGACGTGGATTCTCACCAGGGCAGGATTCAGTTGACGAACGTCTCGGGAACGGTGGTGGCGCACACTTTGAACGGGGCGATCCAGGTGAGCATGGACCGTGTGGCGCAGGACAAGCCGCTATACTTCAGCACGCTGAACGGATCGATCGACGTCGCCCTTCCGGGGGATCTCAAGGCTCGGGTGAAGTTCGATACGCTAAATGGCTCGGTTTATTCGGATTTCGATATCACGCTCGCGCCGGGCGCGCGGATCGGCATGGGATCCAGCGGCGGACGGCTGCATACGGGCCGCGGACTGGAAGGGTCCATCAACGGCGGCGGCGTGTCGATCACCTTTTACACGTTGAACGGCACCATCCACCTGCGCAAGAAGTAGTGAGAGCATCTATCACACATTCACGCAATTGCCCGCCAGCCATTTGCGAAGCATTTCGTCCACCGCACCAACGCTAACCGGTTTGGCCAGATAATCGTTCATGCCGGCGGCGACGCATTGCCTGCGGTCCTCCTCCATGGCTCGGGCGGTGACGGCAACTACTGGGGGCGTGCGCGCGCCCAGGCCGGCACGGAGCTTCCGGGTGGCCTCGAAGCCATCCATTTCGGGCATCTGGCAGTCCATCAGGATCAGGTCGTAGGCGGTGGACAGGCCCATGCGAAGGCCTTCGACGCCGTCGGCGGCCACTTCCACCTGGCAGCCGCGCCGTTCCACCATGCGGCGGAGCAGTTTTTGATTCACCGGATTGTCTTCGACGATGAGCACGCGCGCACCGGCGAAGCGAGGCGGCGGGGGGGTGGCGGTCTGGGGAGGGGTTTGCTCCGGTTCGCGGCCGCGGGAAGGCCGGTAGGCGGCCAGTACGGCCGAGACGAGGCGGGCCGGCGTCAACGGCTTCAGCAGCCAGGTGGCGTTTCCGGCCGTCTTCTCCGGCGCGAGGCGGGAATTCGACAGGAGCAGCACCGGTAGATCCGATGTATTGGGATGCCCGGCGGTATTCCAATCGGCGCCATCGGCCAAGACTACGTCGCAGCCTTCGGGCGGGGGCTCCGGGTCCAAAAGCGGTGTCACCAGGGCGCCGCGCTGCCGCAGGGTTTCGATGAGGATGCGCCGGGCCGGTTCGCCTTTCGAGGCCACAGCCAGGGAAATGCCGGCAAGCGGAGTGGCGGGAGCCGGGTCTTCCGGAGCCAGCGCCAGCGGCAGTTCGAAATGAAATCGGGAACCGCATCCGGGCTGGCTTTCCACTCCGATTCGCCCGCCCATCAGCTCCACCAATTGGCGGCAAATCGCCAGGCCCAGTCCCGTACCTCCGTACTTGCGGGTGGTGGAAGCATCGGCCTGGGTGAATTTCTCGAACAGGCGCGCCATGGCGGACTCTCCGATGCCGATTCCGGTGTCTTCGATGCGGATGCGCGCCAGCGCGCGCCCGGCCTCGGGCGGGCCGCAGGCAATCGAAATCAGCACATGGCCGCGGTCGGTAAATTTGATGGCGTTGCCCGCCAGGTTGACGAGCACCTGCCGCAGACGCGCGGCATCGCCGTAGTAGCGCCGGCGCGCGGCGGGAGCGATGTCGAGCCACAGCTCGATTCCCTTTTCCCTCGCCCGCGCCGCCAACAGATCGACGACGCTCGAAGCCACCTCCTCGATATCGAACAGATCGGCGGCAATCTGCATCCGGCCGGATTCGACTTTGGAGAGATCGAGAATATCGTCGATGATGCCGAGGAGGCACTGCGCCGATCCGAACAGGATGCGCGCCAAGCCGGACTGTTCCGAATTGAGCGGCGTCTCGAGCAGCAGTTCGCAGGTGCCCAGGATACCGTTCATGGGGGTGCGGATTTCATGGCTCATGTTGGCCAGAAACTCGGATTTGGCCGCGGCCGCGCGGGTGGCTTGCGCGCAGGCGCGGTCCGCGGTGCGCCGCAGTGTCTTGAGCCAGCGGTTTTGCGCGGCTACATAACCGATTATGACGATCAGCCCGGCGGCGGCGATACCGAGCAGCACGGTTCGGTTGCGCTCCGCTTCCATCAAGTCGATGACCATGGTATCGGTGCTCGCCAGGTTCATCCAGGTAAAGTAGACGCTGGCGATCTCGCCGTCGCGCGACAGGTTGCTGATTTCCTCGCGGATGGCCATGGCCGCATACTTGGCATCGGGATTTCGCAGGGTGGCGCCGACTCCGGAATAGACCAGCGCCCCGGGTATATTGAAGTAACGCAACTCCCGGCCCTGGCAAGACGGGGGAGGATCGATCACGAAAGAGCGTCCGCCGCGATCCCAAATCAACCCGCCCTGGGAAGCGCCGGAACAGACAGCACCCAAAATATCGGTGGCGGACTTGGCCCGCAAGGTGCGAACGTGGGGCAGGAACAGGTGAGCGGAGCGCTCCTGCGTGCCGGGATAGAGCACGGCGACCGTCTTGCCGTCGAGCTCATCGAATCGCCGATAGCCGCTGGCGCGCGTCGCCACCAGCCAGAAACGCCGCGAGGACCATGGCTTGCTGATGAAGAACCGCCCGGCGCGCTCGGGAAAACTGGCGAAGATGGGCCAAAGATCGACCGCGCCGCTCGCCAGGGCGACTTCCGGACCGGCAGGCATAGGTATCCATTCCAGCCGGATACCGCAGCGTTGGGCGGCTTCGCGGAGGACCTGCACGGCGGGGCCTTCCGGCTGATTGTCGGGTCCGATGAACTGATTGGGAGGGCTGTTTTCAAACCCGATGCGAAACGTGCGTCCTCTGAGAACGGGCGTATGCCAATGCGCGAAGGCGGCAATGGCCAGGGCCGTGGCCGCGATGGCAAGCAGTCCGCTTTTTCGGGACACGGACATGGCGCAATAATCTCGCTTTATATATCGGCCGCAGCGGCCGAGAACTTGAGGTCCGCTTTGGCGCGGCGCAAACCGGGTGCTTACCCGCTCTGGGGATTTCGCGGCTTAGGCGCGGCAACCGCTCCCTCGCGGTCGCGGCTCGGTTACGGGCACCCGGCGCAAACCGGCCCGATTCCGGCGCCAACGCTACAATATAAGGTATGCGCATCCTGCTGTTCAGCGGTAAGGGCGGTGTGGGGAAAACCAGCCTGGCCGCGGCGACGGGGTTGCAGCTTTCCCGCCTGGGTTACCGGACCCTGGTGATGAGCGTGGATCCGGCCCACAGCCTGGCGGATGCGTTCGATCTTGAAACCGGGTTGTTCCACGCCAAGACTGGCGATCCGTACGCGATCGACGAGCGGCTGGCAATCCACGAAGTCAACATCCAAAAGGAAATTAAGCGCCACTGGAAGGAAATATCGGCGTACGTGGTGTCGGTGTTGCGCACCACCGGCATCAGCGACGTGGAAGCCGAGGAGTTGGCTATCCTGCCCGGCATGGAAGAGCTGAGCGCGATGATGTACGTCAACCAGTTCCGGCGCGAGCGGCGCTACGACGCGATTGTGCTGGACTGCGCCCCCACGGCCGAATCGATGCGCTTTGTGAGCATGCCGACCACGCTCGAGTGGTACATGAAGCACATCTTTCCGTTCCAGCGCGGGATTGTGAAAGCGGTGCGGCCGATCGCCAACCGCATGTCCCCGGTGGAGCTGCCGCCCGACAATTACTTCGCCAACATTCAGGAGCTGTTTGCCAAGCTGGACGGCATCGGCGAACTGCTGGAGGATCCCAAAATCACCAGCGTCCGGCTGGTGACCAATCCCGAGCGCATGGTGCTGCGCGAAACCCAGCGCGCCTTCGTTTATTTTTCCCTGCACGGCCTGACGGTGGATGGAGTGATCGTCAACCGGGTGCTGCCGGAAGCGGTGAAAGACGACTGGTTCGCCGAGTGGCGCGCTTCGCAAGGCAAGATCCTGGAGGAAATCGAAGCCTATTTTGCGCCGGTGGCGGTGCGTCAGGTGCCGCTGTTCACCCACGAGGTGCTGGGAAGAGAGCGGCTGGAGGATCTGGCCGCCACGCTCTATGGCGAAAAGACCGATCCGGCGGCGGTGTCGCGGACCGAAGCGCCCTACTCTTTCGGCAAGCGCGACGGGCACTACGAAGTGCGCCTGAGGCTTCCGTTCGCGGCCAAAGGGGAAGTAGGATTGTTCAAGAAGGGCGATGAGCTGGTGGTGGAGATCGGGACGCTGCGGCGGCACATCGGGCTGCCCACCTCGATGGCGTCGCTGATGCCCAGCCGCGCCCGTTTGGAGAACCGGGTTCTGACCGTGGAAATGAAGGAGAGCTGAAATGGAAGAAAAAACCGAAAGCGCCGCCACCGGGCAAGCCCAGGCCGGTCCCGGCTGCTTCTTTTGCACCACCGCGCTGCCGCTGCTGGAACGCTGCTGGTCGGAAGCCACCCGCGACCACTTCCGCAACTCGCGGGTGGAATTCCTGAAGGGCATCCGCAGCCTGCTGGATGAGCGAATCGCGGCTCTGTCGAAAGAAGAACGCAAAGGCACGCACGTCACGGTGGAGTAGGATCGGTGGAGTGGCTGGCTTGCCGATGCGCGGATTTGGCTAATTCCTGCGACATGGCCGCGTATCGCTGCTTGAGCATATCCAGAATCTCCGCACCGCCGGGAAGGTTCGGGTTCTGCTCGAGCGCCTCGGAAAGGTCCTCAATGGCGTGGGCTTTCAGTTCGGCGACCTGCGTCACCAGGCCGATCCCGTCCACGTACTCCTGGCGGGCTTCGGCGCCGCGGCCCAAATGGAGCAGCGCCAGGCCGCGATTGAACCGCACGGCCGCGTGCTTCGGGTCGAGTTTGATGGATTCGCTGCTGGCCTCGATCGAACGCTGCCATTCGCCGGCCCGGTAGTAAGCCCAGCCCAACTCCCACCAGGCCAAGGCGCCGTTGGCGGCGTCATCGGCCTGACGGTACAATTCCACAGCATGTTCGGAATGGCGGATCGCCTCGGGCCAGCGGCCGAGGCGGCCGGTCACAAAAGCGGAGCGCAGATGGGCCTGGGCGTCTTGGGGGTTTTTTTCGAGGGCCGCGGCGTAGCAGGCGGCGGCGCCCTGGTAATCGTCGTGAGCTTCGCGAGCCTGACCCTGCAACAGGTCGATTTCCCCGTCCGCGGGAGCGAGCGTTTGAGCGCGCGCGAGGAGGGCCTCGGCATCCGGAAATCGTCCCAGGGCAAACAGCGCCAGGGCGTGGTTCTTGAGCGCCAGGGGATCGGCGGGCGCCGCTTCTTCGGCCTGCGTGTAGTAGAGGGTCGCTTTCTCGAAATTGCCCATGTTGTGGAAGACGACGCCCAGGTTGAGGCAGACGCCGGCGTCTTTCGGCCGGATCTCCAGATACCTGAGGTAATGATACATGGCGCCGTCCAGGTCACCGTTATCCAGGAGCACGTTCCCCAGGCCTTGCAGCGCCCGCAGGTTCCGGTAATCGTACTCGAGCGCCCGGCGAAACTGGCTCTCGGCCTGTTCGGTTTGGTTGAGCTCGTAACAAACCTGGCCCAGGGCGGCGCGCAGATCGGCATCGCGGGGACTCCAGCCCAGGGCTTCCCGGTATTGGGCTAGCGCCGCGGACAGGTTGCCGTCCCGGTAGAATTGCAAAGCCACCGCCGCGCGCCGCTGCCTTTCCCACCGCACCCAGGCCGCCAGGGGTGGCAGCCATCGCGCCAGATACCCGATCGTTGCCACCAGGTTCGGCGTTCGCAGCGCCGAAATACTCATAGCTGCCCGCCCAGCCGGGGGAGTCTGTTCTGGATCTGCGGCGCCGCGCCCCGGGCCGGAGACCGGATTTGCCAGGCCGCATGGAACGCTTTGGCGTTGAGTTTTCCCTTGGCGAGTGACTCCACCAGGTACAGTTTGGTCTTGTCTTCCTGACCCGGCTGAGTCTTCTCCATCAACTGAACCAGAAACTCCAGAGCCCCGTTAGAATCGTCCTCGTCGATGGTCCCGGCATCGAACAACTCCAGCAACGCTTGGATCAGCGGTTTGAAGCGTTCCGCGGCCGCTATGCGGTTCTTCCTGTTATACAGGATTCTCAGCGAGCCTCGCTCGGGGGGTTGGAACACGGCGTACGGCTGTTGGGCCGGCTTCTGGTAGCTGGTATTGATTTGTGGAACCCTTTTCCGCAGATAGCCTTCCAATTGCGACACGTCTTCAAATCCCTGTTGAATGGCCTCCAGCAGGCCGTAGCTGAACGATCCGTGCTTCAGCGCGTCGATCTCGTAGGAGCGGTCCCTGGGGTCGCACGAGAAGAACGCGACGATACCCTCCTTGGCAACCACGTCGGCGCTGTCGGCGCCGAGCGAGACCGTCCCCTTCGCGCCGGTATCGAGCTCGCGGCAGGCATCGATGAACATGGCGACGTTCTTCGAGCCGGTGTCCTTGAGCGAACTTACCAGGCTCTCCACCGAAATGCCCAGGTTCTTCACGTCCCTGGCGGAGGCCTCGATGGGCAGCAGGTAGTCCTTGTTGCCGGCGTTCATACCGTGGCCCGAGAAATAGAAAAGCAGCAGGTCGTTCTCACCCACCTGGCCCGAGTCGCGGAGCTCGCCGAGTTTGCGGAAGATCTGAAGACGCTCCGGTTTCAACTCCGACTCTTCGTGGAATTCGAAAATGCACTCACTGGGAAATTCCAGGGTATCGCGCAAGGTGCGGCCCAACTCCACCACGTCGTTGCGGCAGTAGTGCAGCTTGGGAACGTAGGGATAGTCGTTGACGCCGATCAGGATCGCCCACTTTTTAGGGAAAGGGCAGTCGCCGGTGTCCGCCAGCGGCTTCGCGGGTGCGGTGTCCGAGGGGCCAGCCGCCGCGGGCGGTTTGTCGGGAGCGGGAAACGGCTCGAAGGAGTCATCTTTGATGTGCTCGTCGGTGAGGCGGAAGTCGTCGTGGTCGGGGGCAAAATTCCACTGACCCGAGGGACGAAAGGCCTTTCTGGGCCAGAGGGTGTAAGATCCGGTGGTGCCGTCGATTCTGATTCTGCCGGCGGCGTATCCGTGGCGCCGGTCCACCTTTTTCCCTTCGCTGACGTATTCCAGGCCGAACAGAGACGTCCCCTGGGAAGCGCGGCAGACGTCGGCGCCTCCCTCGGCGGACGACACATAGCGCGCCTCGTGCATGTGTCCGAAAAGGTGCACCACGAAATAACCGTAGCCGGTGATTTCGCCTCGCAGTTGCTCCCGCGCGGCCGGCGTCAGCCAATCCGGGGGCTGGTGCGTTACCAGCACGTTGGCACGGTGCCTCTTGACCCACTGGGGCCCGTCGTCCTCGCAGGCCTTCTTGAACTGCAACGCGTCGACGGCCAGCCGGCCGGTATAGTCGCCACCGGTCAATTGCAGGAAGGTGCTGTTCAGGCCGACGATGCCGAGCCTGGCTCCTTCCTTTTCGATGGTCGCCGAGAAATCCCCCGGCAGCATGCCGGTCCGGATGGCCGGTTTGTGGGGCGCGCGGTCCCACCACGCGCGGTAATTCTGGAAAGCCGCTTCGACGGTAGCGCGGTAAGGCGAGCCGGGATTGCTCCAGAACTCGGACTGGACATCGGGTTCATCGGCCCACTTACTCAGAAGCTTCACCTCCGGACTCTTGGCGTTGGGCCGCACCAGGTCGTGGTTTCCGGGAACGGCGAGAAACGAAGGCTCGCAACCGAACTCCCGGAAGCGGTCCCACATCTGGCCCAGAAAGATGTCCAGTTGCTGGAATTCCTCCACCTTGCCGGACTGGGTCAAGTCGCCGGAGAAGAGGACCAGGTCCCAGTCCCCGCACCGCTCGTGGAGAGACTTGAGATCTTCGAAGAACCGGTCCTTGAGAGCGGGCAGTAAGGAACTCTGCTCGTCCATGCCCAGGTGGAGATCCGTCAGATGGAGCCAACTGAACGTCATGGAGGGTTATTCAGCAGCAGTATACACCAGAATTACCGAAATCCCGCCATGAGTTGCCGAGTAAGAGCCTATTACCCATTGGAACCATCGCCGCGCGGCCGCGTTCTCAGGCCGGTAGGGCGACCTGCGCCTGGGTAATCACACTCGGACTTACGGTAACCGCGGTCTTGTCCGAGACAGGCTTGCCGCCCACCGTGGCGCTCACGGTCAGCTCGTAATGACCGGGCGTCAGGTTCAGCCGCACCCAGGTCTTGGAGCCCGCCAGCGGCTCATCGGCTACGACGCCAGTCGCGCCTTGCAGGTGGATTTGAATGGCCGCGGTATCCGATTTATCGGCGTTCGGTACGGTCAGTTGGATGGCGCCCGGCTGGTTGGCAAGTTCACGGGCCTGACCGGCCTTTTCGGTTTGCGCCTTGAGCTCGGCCAGTTGCGCGGCCACGTCCTTTTCAAGCTGTGCCATGTTGTTCTGAAACTCGGAAACCCAATCCTTGGTTTCCTGCAGAACCAACCCTTCCACGGCGATGCGGAAATCCCTGGCGCGCTGCAGCAGCGCCTGGACCTGTACCGGGCTGGGGTTCGGCCCCGCCTGCGCGGCCAGCATCTCCCAATCCATTTTGAACTCCTCCAGCGATTTCCGGATGTTGGTGGCGGCCATGACATACCGCGCCCATCCGCTGGAGAAGCCAAAGGCCCTGTCGAGTGCCAGCAAGGCCGCCGCCAGGCCCACCAGGACCGATGCCCACAGAGGGTTGTTCAACGCGGGAAAGTGCAGCAGTGGACCAAGCAGCGGCACAATCGCCGCCGCCGACGTAAGCACCACGGCAAGGAAGCGGATCCACTGAGATAAGAACGATTTCCCTCTCTTGTTCCTGAAGTACCAACTGAGAGACTTCTGCGCCTCTTGCTCGACATAGGTCAAGACGTGCTTCAGTGAGTCAGCCACCTTGGCGGGATCCCAGGTGAGGCTGCCAGGCCCGGAAGCTTCGATATTGTTGGACTTCATGGCGAAGAACTTCATGACGAGGCATTTTACACCAGGTGGAGCAATAAGGGGGGCAGGGTGCGGAGCCGCCGCTGCCCGCATGATAGACTTCAGACAGGGTGCCATGCGGCAAGTCAAAATCATCATCGAGAAGCACGCCGACGGTTATGTGGCTTATCCTCTTGGCCTGAAGGGGGTGGTGGTGGGCGAAGGCAGCACCTACGAGGAAGCCCTCGCCGATGTCAAGTCCGCCATACGGTTTCACCTCGAGACGTTCGGCGTCGAGGTACTGCCCGACGATTCCCCGCTGCTGGAGGCGTTCGTCGCGGAAGCGACCGTTCCGGCCTGATGGCCAAGTTTCCGATCGACGCTCCAAGATCGAGAGTAGTCGCCGCGTTCCGCGCGCTCGGATTCGAATTGGTGCGCGAAGCGGAGCATATTGCCATGCGGCGTCCGAGCCAGACGGGAGGTTCCGACTGTCTGACGCTGCCGAGCCACCAGACCATCAAGGCTTCGACTTTGAGAACCGTCCTGACGCAGGCCGGCATCGCCCGCGACGACTTTTTGCGCGCCTACGAGCAATCCTGAACTTGCCTAAATTTCCGGCAGCGGGATGCGCAGCTTGCCGGCGAAGATCTCGGCGAACGCGGCCAGGGTTTCGGCGTGCAACGCGCCGTTATCGGCCAGTATGTGGTCGGATTCGGTGACGCTGTGGGTGGCGCCGCGCATATCGGATACGCGCCCGCCGGCCTCTTCCACCAGCAGCGAGCCGGCGGCCCAGTCCCAGGGCTTCAATCCGAATTCCCAGTAGAGGTCCAGGCGGCCGCAGGCCACGTAGGCCAGGTCGATAGCGGCCGAGCCGGTGCGCCGCACGCCGTGCGAAGCCATCGCCAGTTGGTAATAGAAATGGATGTTGACGTTGTGGTGGCGCTTGCGGCTGGGAAAGCCGGTGGATCCCAGGCTATCGGCCAGCCTGGCCACGGTCGAAACATGAATCCGCCGATTGTTCAGATAAGCGCCGGCGCCGCGCTCGGCGGTGAACAGCTCGTCGCGGGTGGGATCGAACACCACCCCCGCCACGATTTCCCCGGCCCGCTCCAGCCCCAGCGTCACATTGAAATAGGGAAAGCCGTGAGCGAAGTTGGTGGTGCCGTCCAGCGGGTCCACGAACCAGCGGTATTCGGAAGCGCTCTGGTGTCCGCCGCCTTCCTCGGCCACGATGTTGTGGGTGGGAAAATGCGACCGCAGCCGCTCGACGACCAATTTTTCGCTGGCCCGATCGGCTTCGGTCACCAGGTCGAACTCACCCTTGGTCTGGTAGCCGATGCGGCGCTCCAGGTAGCGCGACACCAGCCCGCCCGCTTCGCGCGCGATCTCTACCGCCGTTTCCAGGTAGCTCATGGCGGAGGAGACTAACTCTCCTCCATGAGGTACTTGATATCGTGCTTGAAAATGAACAGGTTGGGTTCACCATGGCGGGTGATCCGGATGAAGGAATGGTCGTAGTATTCGATCACCCCCACCACTTCGGCGCCGCCGTTCAGTTTCACCCGTACCGGGGTCGCGGTCTCGGTCAGCCGCTTGAGGTATTTGATTTCCTCCAACGTCTGTTCCGGGGCGCGGCTGCTTTTTCCACCTTGTGCCGTAGCGAATTCTCCCACTATTTTTTCTTCACCAGTGGTTCCGTGGACACGCGAGCGCCCCCGGAACCCGTACCGCCAATCGCATCCCCATAATAGCCGTTACGCGCCGATACCTGCAATCCCGGAACCCTGGCGCGCAGCTCCAGCTTGTGAAAACGCTCCTTGGTCAACGGGACGCCGTGGGGATAATAACCCAACAGATAAGACGTACGCAGGTCATTGACAATGGAAGTGAAGGCGCGGTCCAACTCCGCCGCCGTGGCCGGCAGAAAGGTCCGCCCACCCGTCCCCTGGGCCATAAAAGTGAGGGCGTTTTCTCCGCCGACGTTGCGCCCGGCATCGCTGGTGATGGGCACGTCCACCACCGGATACATGCTCGTATCGGCCATTTGCACCGCCTCCAGCGCCTGGTGGGTGTTCTTGACGCTGGTGGTTTCTCCACCGTCGCTAACCACCACCATCGCTTTGCGGCCCTCCCGCGCCTCCAGCCCCTCGGTGGCCGCCAGCCAGATGGCATCGTATAAAGAAGTACCCGCCGAGCCGTGGACTTTCCTCAATTGCGTTTCCAGCAGGTTGTAATTGTGAGTGAAGTCCTGTATCAGCCTGACGCTGTCGTCGAAACTGTAAAGCGCCACCCGGTCCTCCGGGTTGCCTTCCCGCAGCAGGGCGCGCAGGAACTTGGCGGCGGCGTCGGTCTCGTACTTGATGTCCTTGGCCGTCGATCCGCTCACGTCGATCAACAGCGCCACCGAAAGCGGCTGCTCGGTGCGGCGCTCGAAGACGGCGATCTCCTGGCGCACCCCGTTGTCGAAAATCTCGAAATCCTCCTTGGCCAGCGTGCCCACCAGTTGCCCGGCGCGGTTGCGCGCGGTTGCGGTGACGCGCACCAGGCTGACGTCGGCGCGAAACACGGTTTGGGCGCCCGCGGCCAAGGCCACCGCTAAGAACCCAGCGGCAAGCTGGCACCACCGGCTTTCGTGGCGCGGGCGCTCCGCCTGCAGCGCCGAGATTCGTCTCGGCGCTTCCTCGACAGTTCCATACGTTCGACCACAGGCGAAATTGCTGGCGCCGAGTGGATCGCCGAAAGCCGAACCCTCAACCTGGTCGAGGAAGCGCCGAGACGAATCTCGGCGCTGCAGCCACGAGTGGCCGCGCCACGTACCGCCTCCAATATCCCGGGAAGGGCTCGATTGTTCGGGCGAAGAGCGGGTCCAGGGGGACCCGCGCGGACCAGGGGGTCCGCCCCACCACTCATGCAACCTATTCCACCACAGGAACATCGCCGTCCCACTCCCCTTCCACCCAGACTTCGCCGTCGGCAAAATGTTCCTTTTTCCAGATCGGCACCCGCTTCTTCAGGCGATCGATCCCCTCCAGCGCCGCCTCGAACGCCGGCTTTCGATGGGGCGCCGTCACAATCACCGCGACGCTGGTCTCGCCAATCAAAATCCGCCCCAGCCGATGCACCATGGCTACCCGGCCGATGGCGTGCCGCGCCGCCAGCTCCCGGCCGATGGCCGCCATGGTTTTCAGCGCCAGCGCCGGGTAGCCCTCATAATCCAGGCAGCGGGTGGAGCGGCCCTGGGTGTGGTTACGAACCGTGCCTTCGAAGGTCACCACCGCGCCCTCCCCGCCATTTAAGAGGCTGTCGGCCAGCCTTTTGACGTCGATGGCATGGCGAACAATGGCGCAATATACGCCCTCTTCCCGAATTTCCCCGCTTTCAACGCCGCCCTCGCCCGATCCCCCGCTCACCGGCGGCAGGAAGGCGACCTCATCGCCCTCCTCCAGCCGCGTGGAAGGTTCGGCAAACTCCTGATTGCGCGCCATGGCGATCCTGCCCCGCAGCGCGGCGAGCGCCGGGTAGCGGGCGGCATAGGCGGCAAACACCGCGGCCAGGTCGGCGCCTTCCCCCATCCGGGCTTCTTCCTCCACCCGGCCCACCACGTCCTTCAACATGCCGAAAAACAATACGCGTACCTGCACTCGGGCTCCGTAGTCGGTTTCAAGTCTAACAGACGCTTGCGCTTCGCCCGGCGTTGCGGCTGATACAATCGGAGTTCTTCTTATGAGGGACCCCTCGGAAACCCGCTTCCGCGTGCGCTACGCCGAAACCGACCAGATGGGCGTGGTTTATTACGCCAACTACCTGGTTTGGATGGAAATTGGCCGCGTGGAGCTGTGCAAATCGCTAGGCTTCAACTACCGCGATATGGAGCGAGACGACGGCATTTATCTGGCCGTTGCCGATGTTGCCTGCCGCTACCGCGCCCCGGCCCGCTTCGACGACGAAATCACGGTCAAGACCTGGCTGGAAGACGCCAACAAGCGCCTCGTCGTTTTCGCCTATGAAATCCACTGCGGCGACCGCGTTCTGGCAACCGGTTCCACCCGCCACGTTTTCGTGTCGCGCCAGTTGGAGCGCACCCGCCTGCCCGACAAATATTACCCCCTGTTCGGCATTTCGCCCGAGAAACTGGTGACGCCATGAAAGTGGGAATGATCGGTACCGGCGCGATTTCGCGCATGCACGCGCGCGCCTACCGGAATATCGGCTTCCAGATCGCCGTCTGCACCGACGTGTACGAACCGGCCGGACGCAAGTTCGCCGCCGAATGGGACGCCGAGTTCGTGCCAACCTATGAAGAGGTCTGCCACCACCCCGCCGTGGATTACGTGGATGTCTGCACCTTCCCCGATTTCCGCCTGGAACCCATCGAAGCCTGCGCCCGCGCCGGCAAGCCGGTGCAGGTGCAGAAGCCCATGGCGACCAATCTCGATACCGCCCGCCGGATGCTGGACGCCGCCCGCGCCGGCAATATTCCGCTGGGGGTGGTCAGCCAGCACCGTTTCGACGATGCCAGCCTGTTTCTGGCCCGCGCGCTGGCCGCCGGGCGGCTGGGCAAGCTGCTGCAGTGCGATTGCTACATCAAGTGGTATCGCTCGCCCGAGTACTATTCCCGCCCGATCAAGGGAAGCTGGAAAACCGAAGGCGGGGGCGCCCTCATCAACCAGGCCATTCACCAGATCGATATTCTGCGCTGGCTGGCCGGCCCGGTGGCCGAGGTTTCGGCCTTCTGGCAATTGGGCGCGCTGCACAAAATCGAATCCGAGGACGTAGTGAGCGCGGTACTCAAGTACGCCAGCGGCGCCACCGGCGTGGTCCAGGCCGCGACCGCCTTCTGGCCCGGCTACCCCGAGCGCGTCGAGATCCACGGCACCAAGGGCACAGCCGTGGTCACCGGCGATAAGCTCACCGCCTGGGACGTCGAAAACGATTCCGGCGACCCCGCCCCGGTCGCCAAGGCGGTGGCCAGTGGCGCCTCCGACCCCATGGCAATTCCGCTAGAGCCCTTCGAGCGCCAATTCCGGGATTTCGCGGACGCCATCGCCAACCACCGCCAGCCGCGGGTTTCCGGCGAGCAAGGCTACCAGGCCCTGGAAGTAGTCGACGCCATCTACCGCTCCTGCCGCAGCGGGCAGAAGGTGGTGCTGTAGCTGACCTGTCATCCGGGTCGCGCCGGTGGCATAATCTTACCGGAGTCTTACCAATCAGGGCTCATCTTGCGTGAGACAAGAGTTCCTTCGATGAGAATATGATCTTGCGGCGTGAGCCGTCCCTAAGGTCCATATATCTTCGCAATGAGAGCGCGGTAACGCGGATCGTCGCGAACAACGTCGAGGGCGGGATCCCAACGCATGGAAGGCAGGTCCGGCACATGCTGGTCCCAGGCGTCCTGGAGGCGTTTGAGCGTGTTTTCTTTGTCGCCCAGGCGGGCATAGAGCAAAGCGAGTCCGTAGCCGTCCGGCGGGTCGGTACCATGGGGGTGCAGCACCGCGCGGAGTAATTCCGCGGCAGCGGCCGAATGTCCCGCGGCGTTCAGACAGGGCACCAGCTCCTCATCTAACACGACGTTATCGGGAAACAGAGCGGCGGCCGACTGAGCGGCCTGAAGCGCGGGCACTGGCTGGTGCTGGGCGAGAAAATCGCGAGCCAGAAGCTGAAAGGCGGTCCCATTGCGAGGCTCGGCTTTCTGGACGTCGCGAATCAATTCTTCCGAATCGTTGTAGCGGCGCCAGTAATAATAAAGCTCGGCCCGGATTAACGGGAGAGACACGCTATAGGGGTTGAGGCGTTCGGACTCGCGCATTAAGCGTTCGGCGGATGCAAAATCGCCGAGCACGAAGCGATTCACTCCGGCGCGCACGAAAGCGCGGTCATAGCTGGGGTTCAGTTCGATGGCCCGCTGATACTCCGCTGCGGCGTCGTTCCATTGCCAGCGCGCGGATTCGATCAGGCCGAGTGCGGCGTGGGCTTCGGCGAGCGAGGGGTCGAGTTCGAGGGCCTTGCGCGCGGCCTGCTCTCCGCGGCCCACCGCCGTGCTGTAATCGATTTGCCCATGGGCCATCATCAGGCCGTAAGCATCGGCGATACCGACGTAGGCCAGTGCATAGCCGGGATCGATGGTGAGAGCCTGTTGGAAAAGGCCGATCGCCTGCCGTGTCTTTTCCGCTTCGCGGGTGGCCCAGAGGGCCCGCGCGGCAAAGTAGAGGTCGTGCGACTGAGGATTTTCCGGCCTTGCGGAAAGAACCGGAGGCAGCTTCACTCCCAGGGCCCTGGCAACATTCTGTTCAATTTGCCACTCGATGGGACCGGCAGGCAGATCGGAGGAAAAATGGTCGGTCCAAAGAATGGAATTATCGGAAACCCGAATGAGCGAAACTCGAATCTGCGCGCGATTCCCGGACGGGGCTACCTCACCCTCCAGCAAAGCGTCCACGGCAAGTTTGCGACCGAGCGCGGAATAGTCCGAGCGTTCGCGGATGAGTTCGGCGGCGGGTGGTGTAGCGTGGAGGCGAAGAGCGGACACCCGGGCCAAGTCCCGCTGCAGGTCCTCTGTAATGCCGAAGGCGAGAGTGTCGAAGCGGCGATCCGGATTGAGGTCCACAAAAGAGAGGACGGCCAGGGCCGGAAGGTGGGGATGACGGGATGCTGAAGCAACCTTAATGGTGAGGGTGGCGGCGACCACGACAGCCAGTACCAGCAACCCGGCAACGAGGCGCGGGCTGAAGTGACGGTTCGGCGAGAGCGGCCCGGCGGGAGCGATCTTCTCCTGGAGAATCCGGAATGCGGGGACATACGCGCCTTTAGGGATCTCGATCAGCACCGAATCCCGCCCGCCTTCACCGGCGTAATACCGGGCTAATTTCGCCCGGACGCCGCGGGCTTGCGTGCGGACCACGGAATCCGCTTTGCAGTCATAGCCAGGCGGGCATCCGAAGACCTCCACGCCGAGAGTGGCTTCTTTGATCTGAGCGCCACGGCCAGCGAGAGTTTCTTCCACCACGTGGGTGAGAAGGGCCGAACTTCGGGGATATCCCACAAAGTCGGGCGCTCGCAAAATCCGCGCGAGTTGCTCGCGGATTTGCTTCGCGGACGGCTGACTCGCCGGTGAAAGGGAGCTGGCGGAAGCGCGACTCTCCATGCGTATGCTCTGGGGGGAGTGTATCACGGGTGGTGCAAACCTCACAAGAAGGCCGCCAATTGAGGGGTGCGGGGGTGCATGCACCCAAAAACGTTGCGCCGTAGCCAAGCCGGCGGCTAGGCTGCGTGAGGGGGGAACAAAACTAACGATGCCTCGGTTCTTTAGATTTTTTACACTGGCGGCGATACTCAGTCTTACGGCCGGTTTCCGCGCGAAGGCCGACACTGTTTTCAACGTGGATCTTTCCAGCTACTACACACCCTGGAGTTCCTGGACATCCGCCACGGCCACGGGTTCCGAATCGATAACCGGAAACACCGGCTCCGGCCTTTCATTCAGCGACCCGGGCGGGGAGAATGTGACGGTGGGCTTCGTTACCCAATTCAGCAACTATTGGCCCGGATCGGTGACGATCTCAACTGGCGATGCCAACCCTTTGAGCAGCGACGTGGAGGTGAATACCCTGATCAACCTGTTCGATGGCAGTTCGGGCAACCAGGTGACGCTTGTCTTCACGAATAGCGACAGCGCCACGGATACGTTTACCCTATCGATAGACCAGACGGTCCGCGACTACCACGACAACAACAACGGACTGGACGGATTGACCGGCACCGGGTCGGGCGTGACGGCGGTGAATTGGTGGAACAACGAAGTCTCGGAGACCGATGGCGACCCCCAGTACCGGCTGGATGCGCAGACCTTTCTGCTGCCATCGTCTTGGGCCGGCACCACCTTGACGAGCATGGAATTGATCTACCCGACAGCAAACGGGAATCAGGCCACGCTTTCGGCCTTCCAGATCGACGACTTGGGCGGCGCCGATTCGCCAACGCCGGAACCGTCCAGTTTGATTATGGCGGGTGCTGCGTTACTGAGCGCGGTTCTTCTGGGCCGAAAGGGCCGAAAGGAGGGCCGAAAGAGGCCCCCCCCCCCCCCGAAAGGGGAAAGCCTGAAGGGACCCCTTGGGGGTTTAAAACGCACCAATTACAATGGCGAAAAAAGTTTTCTTCCCCGCAATCCAAAATCGGCTCCCC
>Ga0182016_10000800_pt1 | contig 38972 bp, 31 predicted proteins | sample 712S2MmetaG_FD_120491 | JGI IMG/M metagenome (GOLD analysis project Ga0182016, IMG submission 120491) | Permafrost microbial communities from Stordalen Mire, Sweden - 712S2M metaG | ecosystem: Environmental > Terrestrial > Soil > Wetlands > Permafrost | place: Sweden: Stordalen | collected...
AATTACCCTACTACGCAAGGAAATGACGCAACAAAGCCAACTCATCGCACCCCTCGGGCTCAAAACTACCGATCCAGGACTGGTTCAGGCTGCCGCCGCTTGAGAAAATGTAGAAACTCCAGGGCCGTGGCCTGCGCCACGGCGGCCAGCGCCGTTGCATGCTGGCCTTCGCGTACGCGCGTCTCGAGCTTTGTGGCCTCCGCGGATTGCAATCCGCCCTGGGAATTCGTGAGCAGCGCTTCTGTCCGGGCGACACCTTGCTGTGCCGCGACCAGTTGCGCTTGCGCCTGCCGCACCTGTTCTTGCGCCGCTGCTTGTGCAGCGACTGCGACCTCGTAGCTCGCGCGCTGGTGATCGAGAGTTTGCTTCGAGACCTGCTCCTTCGCATAGAGGTCTTCATACCTGTGCAGGTCTGTGTCCTCGCGTTGCAGCGTCGCATTTGCCTCTTGAAGCTGGGCCTCCGCGCGCGGAACGCCAGCTTCAGCAGCGGTGACGGCGGCTTTCGATGCCTGTATCGAAGCTTTTGCTTCTCCGATGGTGCCCTCCGCTTGTGTCGTCTGCGCCGTCGCGAACTGCGATGTGGAGCGGATCGCAGCCTCGGCAGTATCTGCCTGCCGGGCCGCTGCATCGAGGGAAGCTTTTGCCTGATCCAGTCTCACCTTGTAGTCATTTGGATCAAGGATGACCAGCGTCTGTCCTTCTACAACATGCTGGTTGTCATCGATCAAGACCCGCTCCACTGTGTCCGTGATGCGGGCGCTGATCGGGTGCAAATGCCCTTCCAGATAGGCATCGTCGGTCGACTCATGATGTGCTGACCAGACGAGGTATCGGACTCCGAATACTAGCAACAGAACAAAGACGGCTGCTCCTCCCCAAATCAACAGAGTTTTCCTCCTTCCGGCGACCCTGCCGGGCTTTGGAGGCTCGGGTACTATGGCGAATTCTTCGACTGGCGGGTTCAGCACGGCTTGACTCATGGCCTTGTCCTCTCGCGGGATTGGATTGATCAGGGGTGTGTATAGGTCTGCTCGACACTGCCAACTGCACGTGCGAGTTGCGCGCGCGCGATGTTGTAGCGAAACAGCGCACCGATCACCGTGTCGTTTGCGCGGGCGAGCGAATCCTGTGCTTGCGTTACTTCGATGTTGTCGGTAACGCCGGACTGAAAACGGCCTTGTGAAAGCGAGACTTCCTCGTTGGCCAAGTCAACTTCCTGCCGACCAAGCTCCACTTGGTGGAGGGCTGCCTGCAACTCGATCTGACCGTCTCGCACCTGCTCCGTTACCAGATTCTGTTGCTGGGTAAGCTGTTTCCGCGTTCGTTGCTCTGCCAGTGCAGTGCTCTTGCGCTCCGCGCTAAGCCGTCCACCGGTAAAGATGGGGAGGCTCATGTTGGCCTGATACTGGTATCCAGGATCGGCCGTGTTGAACGTCTGACCTTGCTCATCCCAGAAGCCGTCGAATGTAAATTTAGGCAAACACTCTTCTACCGCAGCCTTATGGGCTAATTGAGCGGCTTTGATACTCTCGTTTAGAGAGCGCAGTTCGGGGCGCCGCACGAGGGCTGTTACCAGCGGGTCTGGGATGTCAAGCGAAGGCGTCTGAAAGAAGTCCTGCTGATCTGCGAACTCAATTTGCTGGCTGTCGGATACGTTCAAGATGCGCTTCAGCGCATAGACGGTAGTATCCGCATCTCGCTGGGCATCAATCAGGCCTTGCTGCTCCTCTTTAAGCCTCACCAGGGCGCGCGATACATCGATCTTGCTTGCTACGCCATCCCTTAACAGGTCATCCGCTTGGTTGGCCAGGCGAGTCGCCAATTCTACACGTGACTCGGCAGCCGCGACGCTGGCAAGGGCGCGAAGATGAGCCATATATTCGCTGACAGTCAGCAACACAGTCTCTTCGCGAACCATTTGCTCATCAGCACGGCTTGCCATCAAGCGATGCCCACTCGCCTGGTATCGGCGAATCAGCGTTAGATCGAAAACAGGAGCCAAGAATGTTGGTCCAAGGTGAACCGCCTCATAGGGTCCGATGTTGTGAGGGACGACCGGAATCGGAATCTGAATTCCGAGCAAGGCTCTCAGGTTGTGGCGATTGACGCTGTCATCCGCCTCGAAGCTCGCATGCGGCAGCAATTCAGACTGCGCAATCGCGCGGTCCTGCTTTCGCGTCGCGGTTTCGATATTGGCGATCTGCATGTCAAGATTCTGTCTGAGCGCCAGGTCGACAGCTCCGGCCAGTGTCAGCTTCTCGCTGCTGGAAAGTGCGTTCGAAGGCATTGAATCCGGCGAGCGCTGCGCAAAGACTGTCCCTGGCAAGGCACAAGCTGACGCCAGGATCGCGATCAGCATCCGCGATAGAAGTCTCTCTAAAGGACCTCTGCTAGCGTTGAGTTTCTTCATGAGAATTCTCCGGACCTCGAAATCCGACAGCGCTTTCCAGAGATGACTGCACGGAATCCCTCCGAGCTTGTACGGCTAGTCGTGCGCGATACATTGCAATTAACTCCGAAGGGGCAAGTAGTATCTATTGGACCAAGGTATCGATCGATACCTTGGTATGGCGCACCAAATCCAAGACTTAACGACCCATCGCGATAAGTTCCTAGGAGAATTCGCACATGGGATGATCAGTGATTGCGTCGAGCACGATCTGCCTGAAGATGTCCCGGAAGTGATTGCCCAGACTGTGATTCACGTAGACGAATCTTGAAGGTCCCGATCAACCTGCGGGATACATTTCCCCTCCCCAGGGCCTGCCATACACGTCTGCCGACAGCATCGAGCAGTTGCATGTCGGAGTTCACGGTGCACGAGCAAATCATCCAACCCACACATTCTATTGATCGAAACTGCATCACGTGCAACAATCGAGATCTTGCGCGCGTCGAGTTTAATATGCCCGCGAGATCCGGTAGTGGCAGTAGCGCGCGATTTGCCACGGGCGGCGGCGCCAAGATTCGTCGGGCGGTAATCACTCCGTCGTTCGTAGCCGCGGTCACATCTTGATGCGCACTTGCTCCAAAATCCAAAGTTTCGAGAGTTTTTTTACTTGGCGAAGGCGGTCGCCGTTATAGAATTGCTTCGACCTTACGCACGTACGACGTGCAAGCGTTTTCGCGTAAGGCACCTTGGTCCCCGATCCCCGCAACGCCTGACTTTCGATCATTGTCTTGTTCTTTGGCGATGAAATCGCTGATAAGTCAGACGTTTGTGCTGGGAATACTCACCTGCACTGGTAATCCTCGCCGTTCGCGATACGACTTCTTGTGGGAGGACTTGCAAATGAAGCGACCTCTGCAGCCGATTTCTCTGGCCGGCTCTCAACTCGGTGAGGTGCGCCACGTCTGCGCGTTTTTCTCAAACGACGACGAAGAGTATCGCGTATTGCTTCCGTTCATCCGGGAGGGTCTGTCCTGTGGAGACAAGGCTGTACAGGTCATCAATCCCGATGCACGCCAGGAGCATCTGCGCCGCCTAGCTGAGGCGGGCATCGACTCGACCGCTCAAGAGCAAAGCGGACAGCTCCAGATCCGAATTAATTCTGACGTCTATCTGCGGGATGGACGTTTCGATCAAGACCGAATGCTGGCGGCATTCGAAGAGATGGCGGCTTTGGCCAGGAGCGCGGAAGGATTCCCACGGAGTCGCATCGTTTGCAGGATGGATTGGGCGTCGGAAGATCAATCTCGTATCCAGGATGTGATCGAGTTTGAATCGCGTGTGAACGATGTTTGGCGCCGATACGACGATGCCGTTATCTGTACCTACCATCTCGCGCAGCTCAGCGGGGATGCCGTGATCGACATCATGCGGACGCACCCGATGGTGATTATTGGGGGACATCTCCAACAAAACCCCTTTTTCACGCCTCCTGAGGAGTTTCTTGGTGAATTTTGTGGACGGCGGTTTGGACAAGCGAATCCCCAATAGCGGCGGGCCAGTATGCACCAGCAACTGACGGATCATACGACCGAAGTCAAACGGCTGCAACGCTGCATGAACGACTTGGTCAGCGTCCTTGCACTTCCAGCCGTCTGGAGTGTCAGCGAACCGAGTCGAATCCTCGAGATGTTACTCGATGCCCTCATGGGAATACTCGATCTCGACTTCCTCTATGCGCGGGTACGACTCAACTCCCACGGGGCCCCGATCGACGCGCTTAGGACTGCCCCGCACTTCGGGACGGGCCATAGCCCGGAGGAGATTGGGCAAGCTCTCAATCACTGGTTTGGAGAAGATGCACAGCAAATCTCTGAAGAAGTATTTGGGCATCTGGGAGGTCGGGAGGTTTCGGTCTTTCCCGTAAGAATGGGAATAGAAGGCGAGCTCGGACTCATCGTGGCGGGATCACAAAGAGTCGGTTTTCCGGAACAAACCGAGAGATTGGTGCTTAGCGTGGCTGCGAATCAGGCAGCAATCGGGTTGCAGCAGGCACTACAACTGAATGAGCAAAAGCGGGTTGCCAGTGAACTTGATCGGCGGGTCGCGGAGCGAACAAGCGAACTCGCCGCAGCCAACAAAGAACTGCAGCTACAGGTTGGGCTGCTGCAGCAGCTTCCTGTATCGGCCTGGACGCTCAAGCCGGATGGAACGCAGGATTTTGTGAATCAAGTTTGGCTTGATTACTCCGGTCAGACCCTCGATTTCGTCCGGTCGCATCCCGAGGCCTGGATGAACGCGGTCCACCCCGAGGATCGCGAAGCAGCAGCGAAGGCCTTTTGCGACGGAATACGTTTGGGACAGGGCTTTGCGGTGGAAGCCCGCTCTCTTCGCGCACAGGACAGGACCTATCGGTGGCACCTCATTCAAGCCGTGGTTTTGCACGATGCGGAAGAAAAGGTCCTCAAATTCGTCGGTACAACCGCCGACATCGACGATCAGAAACGCGCCGAGGAAGCGTTACGCGAAAGCGAGTATGAAGCTCGCTTGATTGTGGACAGTATCCCCGGCGTGGTGGCTCTGTTATCGCCCACTGGGAATCTGGAAATGGTCAGCCACCAGGCCCTGGAATTCTTCGGTCGGACTTTCGAGGAACTCAATCGGTGGGGGACGAATGACATGATTCATCCTGAGGATCTGCATGGCGTCATCGATGCCTTTACCCGAGCGCTTACCACTGGCCGTCCTTATGAGGTCTTGGCGCGCTTTAGGCGAGCGGACGGTGTCTATCGCTGGTCCCAAAACGGAGGTTGTCCGCTTCGCGATAGAAACGGAGATATTGCTCGCTGGTGCTCACTGATAACCGACATCGATGATCAGAAGCGCGCCGAGGAAGCGCTGCGCGAAAGCGAGCACGAATCTCGCTTAATCGTGGACAGCATTCCCGGCCTGATTGCAGTTTTAGACACGAGCGGCGAGATTGAGCGGGTCAGCCAGCCGGTTTTGGACTACTTCGGAAAGTCGCTGGAAGAGTGTCGTCAATGGGCCGTAGACGACACCATTCACCCGGATGATCGCCCTGCGTACCTTCAGGCTTTTGAGCGATCTTTCGCCGCAGGAGAACCAATTGAATTCGACGCATTTCGAGCTCGTCGTTTCGATGGCGTCTACCGATGGCTAAACATGCGCGGGCTTCCTCTTCGTGACCGGCAGGGGCACATCGTCCGATGGTACTTCCTTTTAACAGAAGTTGACGATAGAAAGCGTGCCGAAGACGAACTCAGGCGGAGCGAGGCAAGACACCGGGTTGTGGTTGAAACAGCCAACGACGCGGTGGTCAGTATTGACGAGAGCGGCACAATCATTCTTGCGAACCCCGCAACGAAGCGGATATTTGGATACAACCCAGAAGAGCTTATCGGCAAACCTCTCACGGTGCTGATGCCGGGAGCAATGGGCAAACTCCATGAGGCTGGTTTCAAACGATATCTGGAAACCGGCGCTAGGCAGCTGAACTGGGGGGGGACTGGGATGACTGCGCTTCGGGCGAACGGTGAGGAGTTTCCGGTAGAGATCTCATTCGGCGAGATGACCGTTGATCGGAGAAAGATATTCACTGGATTCATTCGAGATATCTCCGAAAAGAAGCGCTATGAAGCAGAGTTACGCAACACTCAGGCGGAGCTCGCAAGAATGATGCGAGTCATGACGATCGGACAACTGACTGCTTCGATCGCACATGAGGTTAGCCAGCCGCTGTCGGGCATCATCACGAATGCGAGCACTTGTTTTCGTATGTTGAAGAGTGATCCTCCGAATATTGATGGAGCGCGGGAGACCGCGCAACGGACGATTCGCGATGGCAATCGCGCTTCAGAGGTGATCACTCGACTGCGAACGCTTTTCACCAAAAAGCAAATTGAAGTCGCGCCGCTCGACCTCAATGAAGCAGCTCGCGAAGTCATCGCGCTGCTGTCCGGCGAACTGCAGAGAAACAACGTAATTCTGAAACAGGAATTCAGCGATCATCTGCCGGCTGTCCACGGTGACCGCGTTCAACTTCAGCAGGTCATTCTCAATCTCCTCCGCAACGCGTCCGACGCAATGAGCGGCATCGAGGACCGACCACGGCAATTGGTGCTCAGAACGGACCCGGAAGGCGAGCACGTTCGCCTTTCTGTTCAAGATTCTGGCGTTGGCTTTACTCTTGAAGTTGCCGAGAAAATGTTCGAATCGTTCTACACGACAAAGTCGGATGGTATGGGGGTCGGACTCTCTGTCAGCCGTTCGATTATTGAAGCCAATCACGGACGTCTGTGGGCGACGGCCAACGACGGGCCAGGAGCCACCTTTGCATTCTCAATTCCTTGCGAACACGGGTCTCACCCTCAGGAGCGGACATGAGACGTGGTTTCCATCGGACACATTCAGAAGCACGAGCTTGAAAGTTGCGAAGAAATCACTCGGCTTGCGAGTTTCACTGACGCAGACACACTGACCGATCGCCAGTTGAAGGTTTCCGATCCGGGGATGCACTCCATACATGCGAGCTCACGCAGCCACAGGTCAGTTAGAGTCCCAGAAGCGCCCGGACCAATCAAGCTCGCCATGGAGTTGATGAAGCTGTTCAACTCGCGTTGGGGCTCAGAGACAGGCTTATGCTCGATTCGAGGCGCTATCTCGATCGATTCTTGACTCGTGATCAGTCGCAACTCGGACATGGCACTTCTCGATTCTGGAGGCTGGGGACCACGTACTGGCGCTTCGATCCAGATATTGAACCCACATTCGGAACCCGCCCCTTGAAAGCGACAGAGCACGGGAGCTGCTCACGCGCACGATAGAGCCTGGACTTGACCGCTGCAAGGGAGAGGTCGAGAGTGCAAGCCACCTCCTTCATTGAGCACTCCCGTTCAATTAACGTCTCCGTGGGGGTGCGAAGCCTGACATTGAGCTTGCTTATTGCACGCAAGGCACAGTGCGATCTCTGGCGCAGGTCATAAACCTGCTCCGAGTTTAAGGTAGTAATCCGACCATCAATCGTTAGAGCAGGTTCGCCTGATTCCGATGCTCTCGCCGCAGCAACCAGTTCCAAGTCTCGGCTGGCTGCATCCTCATTCCCATCTATCCCTTCAAACGCAGTACTAGAGCACGACTTCATCACTGACCTCGTTGAATGTGAGCCCCAAAAGAAGTTCTGGACTTCGAAGAAGACACCATCTCGCAGGCGTGAGGGGGAAATCTGGAACAAACCCGCGTCAACAGCTGTGATTAAGCCTGAAGGGCAGAGACGAAGCCATTGCACGAAAGTATCGATCAATACTTTCGTACGGATTCGCCGTGCAGCCACGCTCCTGCGCATCCTCCATTCCGAATGACGACATCACCAAACCCGCTTAGGAAGAGCGACTTGGGGGAGTGCGTTTCCGGCCGGGAACCAATACCTAAGTACAATAGACGCTGCTGGCCGCAAGGCGGATGATGTTGTTGTGGGTCGTCGCCAGAAAGGGAGTCCATGGTGACAGACTCGGTCGCACTGTTGATAGGCAGCCCTGAGAGTTGTGAGCGACAGTTCGGACGGAGCACGCTGGCTCTGCCAATCGACACTGGAGGAAATGCACGGTTCTCCGCGTTGAGGAAATCTGTTTTAAGTGCGGACTGAGATATCCATGATGAACCCACGTTCACTTGTGTCGATCGTTGACGATGATGAATCGGTCCGCGAGTCGCTGCCAGATCTACTCAAGGAATTCGGTTTTGCGTCTCAGACATTCTCTTCTGCTGAAGAGTTCCTTGCGTCAGACGGAATCGCGCGAACGCAATGTTTGATCCTCGATGTTGCCATGCCGGGAATGTGCGGACCGGAACTCCAAGAGGAATTGAATCGTCGCAAGATCAAGATTCCGATTGTTTTCATCACCGGACAACGAGACGAAACGTTATGGTCGCGGCTTATCGAGCAAGGTGCGATCGCATGTTTGATCAAGCCGTTCAGTGATGCTGCGATGGTCGATGCGCTGAACTCCGCGCTTCAGCTCAAATGATCGTTGTCTCCGGAATTTTGTCGCAGATATACAATGACTCGTGCGAGTGCACTTGATTTTGAAGTGAGGCCTGCCCATGCCAGAGAGCCCGTCAATTGTTCTAGTCGTCGATGACGACATCTCTGTTCGCGAATCGCTCGAACTGTTGCTTCGCCATGAGGGCTTCGATGTGGAGACGTTCGTTTCCGCGCAGGAATTTCTCGGCCGCCCACCCGTAACTGTTCCAAGTTGCTTGGTGCTGGACATTTCTCTTCCCGGACTCAACGGTCTCGATCTGCAGAAACGTGTTGCGGTGGAACGGCATGAGATGCCGATTATCTTCATCACAGGCCACGGAGATATTCCCATAACCGTGCAGGCGATGAAGGCGGGAGCTGTGGAGTTCCTGACGAAACTGTTCAGCGACGAGATTCTGCTCAATGCCATTCGCAATGCCTTGGTACGCAGCAGGGCATTACTTGACCGCTCCACAGAGATCCAGGCTTTGAAAGCTCGATACTCGTGCCTCAGCGCTCGCGAACGCGACGTGATGGCGTTAGTGGTCGCCGGCTTGCCCAATAAACAGGTTGGCAGCGAACTGGGGATCAGCGAAATTACAGTTAAGGCACATCGCGGCAGCATGATGCGAAAGATGAAAGCTGAATCCCTCGCAGAATTAGTAAGCATTGCTACACGCCTCCGGCTGATGCGTCCGTCTGGGTCCGCTTTGCGCCCGACTAGGTAGGTGTCAAACGCACAATGGGATCCGTCACTCCGTCTTCGTTTGGACCGTGGCGAATCCAGCTACCACTAAGGTATCGATCAATACCTTCGTCTCATATTGCGTCCGCATACACTGCTGCCACAATGACATCTGCAGTTGTGCGTGGGTAGACCGAACATTGGGTAGCAGTCTTCGCCGGATGTCTTGAAGCGGGCCAGCAATCTCAGCTCCCTAGGGAAGAGCTGCGCGTGGCATCCAGATCGTTGTGTTGTTCAAGAAATAAGGAGATTCAGATGACTTCATCGCCAAAATGCACAGCACTCGTGACTCGCGCCTCTTCCAGCGTTGGCGCCATCCGCGACGATCGTTTTACGCGCTGGGGCTCTGATCCTCGTCACCCGCAACCGCGACAATCATCTGAGGTGACCACGCTGAGTCGAGTCGGTCGTTCCCTTGTCGTCTCTGCGAGGAAACCACCTCGGATTCTCCCGGTCGACGCAGCGCTCGCGCTGTATGAGTTGCATATAACGCTCCTGAGGTCGACTCCGGCCTTCGAGGAAAAGTTGGTTTCCTGCGCCGATATGTACCTCCACGAGGAGGATGCTTATGCACTCGTAATCCTCGTGCTCCATCCCCAGTCAAGAGAGACGGCCGAGGTGGCGAATTTTGTCCGTCATCGGTGGAGCGCGGCAAGAATCCTCCTGCTCGAAAGCGAGTCCACGGTAATCGACGATTGGCTCTACGACGAGCGGGTCGACCCTCATCCGCATCCGGCGACTGTGCGAGAGGCGGCAATTCGACTCATGACTGAAGGAAAACATTGCATTCCAGCATGAACACCCAAAAGTTCCTCGCCATTGGATCCCTCGCTGTGCCCATCGCGAAGTCCGGAATATCCAAAGGGACCAGGAGAATCCCAACCGGTGCAAGCGTAGGCATGGGCAGTTGTTTGGACCGGGTCGGGCAGGCAGCGGGAGGACTTCTCCGGGTTTGCCGGGGACAAAAGGAGCTCACTATGGCAATCGGGAAGACAGTCATCATCACTGGCGCCTCGCAGGGCATCGGCGCCGCCATCGTTCAGTCGTTTCTGGAGCGTAGCTATAACGTTGTGGCGACTTCGCGGAGCATCTCGAAGGCGGGGTACGTGGCATCTCCCAACCTCGCGCTTGTAGATGGAGATATCGGCCGGGCAGAGACTGCCGAGGAGGTGGCGAAAACGGCGATCGAGACGTTCGGTTCGATCGACCATGTGGTGAACAACGCGGGCATCTATTCTTCGAAGCCATTCACGGAGTACACCGCCGAGGAACTTCGCGCTTTCGTCTCTACCAACCTTGATGGGTTCGTCTTCATCACGCAGTTGGCCGTGCGGCAGTTGCTGGCCCAAGGCAGGGGCGGCAGCGTGACCAGCATCAGCGCATCGCTGGCCGATAACCCCATCGCGGGAGTTCCGGCATCGGTTCCAATGATGACCAAAGGCGGCATCGATGCGATCACCCTGAGCCTCGCTAACGAATACGCGAAAGCGAGGATTCGCTTCAACGCCGTCGCGCCGGGCGTTGTGGACACGCCTCTGCACAAGGGCAACTTGCAGACGCGCTCACCGATGGGCACGGTTTCCGGACCCAAGGACATCGCCGACGCTGTTGTTTATCTGACGGAAGCCGGTCACGTGACCGGGGAGGTGCTGCACGTGGACGACGGTGCGCATGTGGGTCAGTGGTAGCCGGTAGTGGTTCGCAGCCTGGCGGCGCAGAGCGTCGGCTACAGGACCTTGGCATTCAGCTTCCGGCGGCTCCAACGGCATTTGGTAGTTACGTCGAGGCGCTGCAAGCGGGGAATCTCCTCTTCCTTAGTGGCATGCTCCCGGTTGTGGATCACAAGCCGAAGTATCTTGGCCGGCTGGGGAAGGAAGTGGATGTCGAGTCGGGGCGGGATGCGGTACGCACGGCGGCTTTGGGCGCGCTGGCTGCGGCCAAGGCAAATCTGGGATCGCTCGATCGCGTGGCGCGCGTGGTTCGACTGGGCGTGTTCATGGCGACGTCGGGAGATTTCTTCGACCAGCCGCGGGTAGCGGATGCGGCATCGGACCTGTTTCGCGATGTGTTTGGCGCTGACCAGATGGCGGTGCGGCTGGTGATTGGCGTTGCCAGCCTGCCGCTGGGGATGCCAGTCGAGCTTGAGGTCATTTTCGAAGTCGCCGACTAGAAGGGGATTGACATGAATGCCTCGAAAGTGACCTTCGGCACCTTAACGAGCATTGCCATTCTGGCTGTCGCGCTCGTTACCACCCTGGGCATGAATGCTCAGCAAGAGGAAAAAACAATGGAACATCAAGTGCTCTATCGCATTGTGAAGGTCGATGGACTCTCTATCTTCTACCGGGAAGTAGGGCCGAAGGACGCGCCCACCATTCTTCTTCTTCATGGGCTGCCATCGTCGTCGCGGATGTTTCAGCCGCTGCTGACTAGGCTGGCCGACAGCTACCATCTGGTTGCGCCAGACTATCCGGGCTGCGGCCACAGCGACTGGCCAGATCCGAAGGAGTTCGACTATACGTTCGACCACATCGCTTTGGTCACGCACGACTTCACGGTGGCTCTTGGCTTGTCGCACTACACGCTGTACATGCAAGACTACGGGGGGCCGGTTGGCTTTCGTATGGCCTTGGCCCACCCAGAGCGGGTGGAAGCGCTCATCGTACAAGATGCGGTGGCACACAATGAAGGCCTCGGTGCGAACTGGGCAACCAGGCGAGCGTTCTGGGCGGACCGGCAGGCGAACGAAGAAGCGCTGCGCAAGAATCTGTTGTCAATGGCGGCGACGAAAACGCGGCATGTTGGGGACGATCCGAATGCCAATCTGTATGATCCGGATCTGTGGACGGATGAGTATGCATTTCTGAACTCGCCTGGGCAGGCGCAGATTCAGAGCGACCTATTCTACGACTACCGCACAAATGTCGAGAATTATCCGAAGTGGCAGGCATGGATGCAGAAGAGGCAGCCGAGGCTGCTGGTGATCTGGGGTAAGCACGATTTGTCGTTCGATCCGGGAGAGCCAGAACGCTATCGCAAAGACGTGCCGAAGGCGCAGGTGCATGTGCTCGACGCGGGGCACTTCGCGCTCGACACCATGGCAGATGAAATTGCTTCCCTTGTCCGAGATTTCATCGAGGCGCACAAATGAGCGGCGACACTCGGTCGTTGGAGACGGGACGTCCGAGGGTTCTTTCGCAGAACCTTGTCGTCGATGGCGGCTTCTCATTGGTTTAACGAGAACTCACCGAAGGGGCACGGCAGGATAGTTCGCATCCGCATCCACGTAATTAGGAGTGAATCACTATGTCGCAGGTATGGCTTGTCACGGGAAGCTCGCGCGGTCTGGGTCGCGCCTTTGCAATTGCGGCGCTCGAGGCCGGGCATAGCGTTACAGCCGCTGCCCGGAAAGTGAACGACGTTGCCGACCTTCGGCAGAAATATGGGGAGCGCGTCCTACCTTTTGCCTTGGACGTGACAAACGAGTCACAGGCGAATGACGCGATCCAGAGCACGATCAAGCGGTTCGGGCGGCTGGACGTTCTCGTCAACAATGCCGGGTACGGCAACGTCGCCCCGATTGAAGACACGAGCCTTGAAGAGTTCCGGGCTGAGATCGAAACCGATCTGTTCGGCGTCATCATTCTGACCAAGGCGGCGCTCCCTTATTTCCGCGAACGCCGTTCCGGACACTTCATTCAGGTGACATCGATCGCCGGTCGTATCGGACCCATCGGTCGAGCGCCCTACGCCGCAGCGAAATGGGGAGTCGAGGGGTTCTCAGAAACTCTGGCCAAGGAGGTCGCTCCGTTTGGCATCAAGGTCACGATCGTGGAGCCCGGCGGATTCCGAACGGACTTCGCCGGGACGTCCACCTCGTTGCGGGAAGGCCGTCCTGAATACGACAAAACGGTCGGAAAGACGGCCCGCTTTCAGCGCGAGTACAACGGCAAACAGCCGGGAGATCCGGCACGGGCCGCTGCGGTTTTGATTCGCCTTGCCGCTGAGCAAGACCCTCCACTACGAATCGTCCTAGGAAGTGATGCCTACAGCGCTGTCGAGAACAACGACCTTACGAAGATCGCACTGGCCACGAAGTGGAAGGACCTCAGCATCTCCACCGATTTTCCGAAGGAGAAATGCGAGTAGAAATAGGCACGAAAAGGCGCAGCCTTCCGTGTAACGCGGCGATGACTATAGCTGTCGCCGAATTGGGAGTTGCCGGATGCCTTAAGACATTGGTAACGATTCGATGTCTCAACCAAACCGATGGATGGCACGAGTAACCTGCAAAACTCGAATCGAAGGAGATAATCTATGAAGAACGCGGAAGCAACCGGAATCTCACGTCGGCGTTTCGCAATCGGCGGACTATCAACTGGAGCCGCGTTGCTTGCGGCGGGCCGACTCTTCGGCGAAGGCGTCCAGCCCGCTTCCAGCAAGACCGGCTCGGCAGAACTGTCCGCGATTCAGCAAGGCACGAACACGTCGTTCGCCTCGCTGAAACAGATTGATGCCGGCCTGCTCAATCTTGGATACGCAGAAGACGGCCCCCCGGATGGCCCTCCCGTCATTCTCCTGCAGGGCTGGCCGTACGACATTTACAGCTACGTCGACGTTGCTCCGCTGCTGGCCGCGAAAGGCTATCGGGTGATCGTTCCGTATCTGCGTGGCTACGGCTCTACACGCTTTCTTTCGAATGAGACCTTCCGTAATGGACAGCCATACGTGGTGGCCCTCGACATCATCCATCTGATGGATGCTCTCAATATCCAGAAGGCGATCCTCGCCGGTTTTGATTGGGGAGGAAGGACGGCGGACATCATCGCGATTCTCTGGCCGGAGCGTTGCAAGGCGCTCGTCTCAGTGAGCGGCTATCTGGTCGGCAGCCCAGAAGCCAACAAGAAGCCGCTACCGCCAAGGGCCGAGCTACAGTGGTGGTACCAATACTACTTTGCTACTGAGCGTGGCCGAGCTGGCTATGACGAATACCGCCGTGATTTTGCGAAGCTCATTTGGCAGATCGCCTCGCCCAAGTGGAACTTCGATGATGCCACATTCGAGCGCACGGCGGCTTCTTTCGACAATCCGGATCACGTCGCCATCGTGATTCACAACTATCGCTTTCGGATCGGGCTGGCTGAAGGCGAACCGCAATATGACAAATACGAAAAGCAGCTCGCTCAGCTTCCGACCATCGCCGTGCCCACCATTACCCTCGAAGGCGATGCAAATGGTGCGCCACACCCTGCCGACCCCGCAGCATATCGTCAGAAATTCACCGGCAAGTATGGAAACCGGATCATCACCGGCGGCATTGGCCACAATCTGCCTCAAGAGGCGCCGCAGGCGTTTGCGCAGGCCGTGATCGACGTCGATGCGTAGGGATGCGTGATTTTATGGGTGCGAAATTGGGAGGAATGTGTGACCGCATCTCGAGTGGTTATTGTTGGGGGAGGGTTCGGCGGTCTCTATGCCGCGCGCGAACTCAGCGGCGCACCGGTCCGCGTGACGCTGATCGACAAGCGGAACTATCACCTTTTCCGCCCCATGCTCTATCAGGTCGCTACCGGATTGCTTTCTGCGGACGAAATCGCGGCGCCTCTGCGCTCCATCTTCAGCCGCCAGTGCAACGTGGATTTACTGATGGACGAAGTCATCGGCATCGACTCAGTGAACCGTCTGGTTCGTCTGAAGGATCGCGACCTGCCGTACGATTTTCTGATTCTGGCCACGGGAATCCACTACAACTACTTTGGGCACGACGAATGGCGCGAGATCGCAACACCGCTGGAGTCGCTGGAAGGGGCTGACATCATTCGTACCCGGGTGCTTGCGGCGCTGGAGCGGGCCGAGAACATCGCTGCTTCCGATGAGGCGGACACTGACGAGATCCAGCGGCAACTGACGTTTGCACTGATTGGAGGTGGAACCGTGGGCGTAGAGATGGCCGGAACGCTGGCCGAGATGTTTCATATAGCGCTTAAGCGGGACTTCCGCCACATCAATTTGCGGACAGCGCGGATCCTCTTGTATGAGGCTGGCCCGCGCGTGCTTCCGGCGTATCGCGAGAATTTATCTCTGCGGGCGCGGCGGCATCTGGAAGGCCTGGGCGTCGAGGTCCATGTGAATACCCGAGTCACCGCGGTTGATGCGAGCGGGATCGTCGCCGGTGGGCAGACAGTTCCCGCAGCAACAGTAGTCTGGGGTGCCGGCGTGTTGGCATCTCCCGCCGCCAAATGGCTGGGCGTGGCCGATGATGCTTCTGGAAGAGTCGTCGTGGGACCGGATCTTTCTGTGCCGGGCCATCCAGAGATTTTCGCCATCGGAGACGCGGCGCACGTCGTTGCGCCTTTCCGCAATTTAACCGGAATTCGATCAAGCGAGCCAATGGTGATGCCCGGTGTTGCGCAGCCGGCCATTCAGGAAGGGAAGTATGTCTCACGGCTCATTCTCAGACGGGTGAAGAATCGTCCAGCGCCTCCGCCGTTCTGGTATTGGGACAAGGGAGATCTTGCTATTGTCGGCCGGGCCTACGCAGTGGCGGATCTGCGCTTCGTGCGCTTCTGGGGATTCCCGGCGTGGTTCATATGGGCGTTCGTCCACATCTATTTTCTGATCGGGTTTGCCAATCGCGTATTCGTGCTGCTGCAATGGGCATTCGCTTTTTTTTCGAAGCGGCGGCGCGGGCGGGTTCTTGATCAATGAAAATACAATGGATGAAAATCTTCGTGAATCGAGATTGACGCGATGGATGTACCCGAGGAGCTAAACGAGACCGTTCTTCCTCAGAAAGTGGTCGCTCCGCTCACACGCGCTGCGATTTTTCTGGTTGTCTGCATTCGTCAGGACCCGGACGCCTATGCGTTTCTGTGTTCGTTCTGCGCAGGCCTTTCCGGGCTCGTCCGCGCCGTTGAGTTTCGGGACATTGAGGCGGGCCTTTCCTGCGTCATTGGATTCGGGTCGGGTGCCTGGGACAAACTCTTTCGATCGCCACGGCCCGCGGAACTGCACCCGTTTCGAGAGATTCCGTCAGGCGGCCGCCACGCTGTCTCTACCCCCGGCGACATCTTGTTCCACATTCGAGCAAAACGCATGGACCTTTGTTTTGAATTGGCGACCCAGATCATGGACAGCATCGGGGATGCAGTTTCGATTGAAGACGAGGTTCACGGCTTTCGGTATTTCGATGATCGCGATGTCATCGGTTTCGTCGACGGCACTGAGAATCCGCGCGGGGGACTCGCTCGTGAGGCTGCAATCATTGGCGACGAGGACCCGGCCTTTGCGGGGGGCAGCTATGTCATCGTGCAAAAGTACCTGCACGACATGAAGGCATGGAACGGTCTTTCCATTGAGGTACAGGAGCATATCATTGGCCGCAGGAAACTCTCAGACATCGAGCTGAGCGATGCCGAGAAACCGGCGTCGGCGCATAACGCGCTGACAGTCATCGAGGAGAATGGAAAAGAACTCAAAATTCTGAGAGACAACATGCCTTTCGGCCGGCCGGGCCACGGCGAGTTCGGGACATACTTCATCGGTTACAGCCGCACCCCGCGCATCACAGAGACGATGCTGCAGAATATGTTCGTCGGCCGTCCCGCGGGCAATTATGACCGTCTGCTCGATTTCAGCCGCGCGGTCACCGGCAATTTGTTCCTTGTGCCGTCTGTGACGTTTCTGGATAACATCAGTGGAAAAGCGCCGAACTCGAAGGAAACCGTCGGGTCGCAAACAGTTGACCTACCGTCGGCCCCGCCCGTCGACGACGGATCGCTCAAGATAGGATCACTGAAAGGAGAGAAGGATGAATAACCTCCATCGGGAATTGGCACCAGTCTCTGACGCTGCATGGTCGCAGATTGAGGAAGAGATAACGAGGACGCTGAAGCGGTATCTGGCTGGACGACGGGTTGTTGACGTTCCATCGCCGGGAGGAACTGCTCTGCCCGGAGTTGCGACCGGGCACCTGCGCTCGATCACTCCTCCCGCGGACGATATCATCGCGAGCTAGCGAGAGGTCAAGCCGCTTGTCGAGCTGCGAGTGCCTTTTGAACTATCCCGTCAGGCAATCGATGACGTTAAGCGTGGGTCGGATGACTCCGATTGGCAGTCTGCGAAAGACGCCGCGAAGAAACTTGCCTTTGCCGAAGACCGAGCCATCTTCAACGGATACACCGAAGCCGACATCCAGGGCATTCGAGAAGGCACCAGCAACCCAATCGTAACGCTCCCCGCGGATGTGCGTGATTATCCAGATGCGGTGGCCCAGGCATTGAGCCAATTGCGCCTTGTGGGTGTAAATGGGCTCTACTCGGTTTTGTTCGGAGCCCAAGAGTATACGGCGCTCGCCGAGACCCGCGATCACGGTTATCCTGTCCTGGAGCACGTCAAGCGCATCGTTGACGGCAGCCTTGTTTGGGCGCCGGCAATCGAAGGTGCATTCGTTCTAACCACGCGAGGCGGCGACTTCGAACTGAACGTCGGGCAGGACGTTTCGATCGGCTACCTCAGCCATACCGATTCTCTCGTACGGCTGTATCTTCAGCAGACGTTCACCTTCCGCGTCCTCACCAGCGAAGCTGCGGTTGCTTTGTCCCCCGTCGCAGAAATCCACGTAACGAATACGGGTAGTTCCGGCGGGGAGGAATATTAGCAGAGGGTCTTTCAAGACCCTCATCGGATCAGAGTGCTCTTGCACCGGGCAGGGAAGTCCTCACAGGTTCGAATCCCGCCGCATCCGCCACATTTCCCCTGTTTATTATCAATATCTTAAGAGATTTGCGGCGGTCCTTCGCCGCGCTCAAGGCGTTCTTTACTAGCACTCTAGGTTGAAGCTACCCCTCAAGCCGCGTGCTCCTCTCTGACCGCAATGTCCAATCGAGACTTTGGTATTGATCGATACGTTCGTCCAATGGATTCGTCGTCGCACTTCTGCGAGTCTTGCGTTGAACAGTCAATCGCTCTGACATCGAAAGGAGTACCAAATGGACGGCACAAATGGACTGAAAGAGACCACGCGCGTGACCGCGCCTGTCGCGTCGAACACGCTTAATGTGAACGTTTTTACGGCCCCTGGAAAGACGATGGTCGGCGAGCGGCCAAAGCCCTTCGGCGAAGCGCTCGGCTTTGACCCTATCACGTCGACTTTGATCTACGGCGAGTACGACGCGGTGCTGGTGGACGCAATGGGGACAGTAGCTGAGGCTGAAGCTCTCGCGGATTGGGTCGCTCTGCACAACCGCAACTTGGAGACCATCTATATAACGCATGCTCATTTCGACCACTTCTACGGTCTGAGCATTCTGCTCGACCGTTTCCCAGGCGCTCGGGCGATAGCAACGCCCAAGACGGTGGACGCCATGCAGATGTCTTTCACTCCCACAGTGGAGCGGCTAGCCCGCCGGTTGTTTCCTGGGCAAGTGCCCACCAAGTTGGTCGCACCTGAACCCTATGAGCACGACACGTTCACTCTCGAGGGCCATGAATTGCGCATCATCGAGCAGGGTCGCACCGATAGTCCCGATTCGACCTCTCTCTACGTTCCATCCATCGGCCTGATCGTCGCTGGCGACGTTGTGTACAACCAATGCCGCATTTACGTTGGCGAAACCACCCCCGAGAGCCGAAAGAATTGGATCGCTGACCTGGACCGGTTAGCAGCGCTCAACCCGGCGATTGTGGTTGCCGGTCACAAGAAGCCTGGCGCGCCCGACTCTCCCTCGACGATCCAGGACACCAAGCGTTACCTGCAGGACTTCGATCGGGTGCAGAAAACCGCGACGTCCGACCAGGAACTGTTCGATCAGATGACGGAATTGTACCCGCATTGGGTAGCCAATCAGTCGTGGTTGATGTTCGGATTCCCGATGCCATAACCTGCATCAACCGCGGTGGATTGTCCTTGCGCACTTGAGAGGGAACCGTGGACAGGCGCAACGTTACGCAATTTCAAGGAATGGGAATTAGTGAAGGTCCTGTCTGTCCCCAGTTCTAGTTCCGAGTGGGCAACAGCTTGACGCGCGACCGGTCCCGGATCTGATGGACTTACTCGCCAATGTCGGAAACAGACTCGATTTCAAAGAGGAGAACAAAATGACAACAAAAGGAAAAGTCCTGGTGCTAGTCTCGAGCGGCCACGGCTTGCCATTGAAAGACGGCAAGGTTTATACCGGCGCCGGTTACTACCTCAACGAGCTGACGGTTCCGACTCGCGCCCTGATGAAGGAAGGCTACGAAATCACTTTCGCCAACCCCAAAGGCAACACGCCGCAACTGGATGTCCATTCCGCCGTCCCCGATTTCTTCGGCGGGGACGAGGCCAGGCTCCAGGACTATTTAAAATTCCGCGACAGCCTGACTGGGCTCAAGAATCCAACTCGCATCTCGGATGTCGTCGCATCGGGTCTGGATCAATATGACGCTGTTTTCGTCCCCGGCGGCCATGGCCCGATGATCGATCTTCTCGACGATCCCGATGCCGGCACCGTGATGAGGCACTTTCATCAAACATCCAAGCCGACGGCGGTGCTTTGCCATGGCCCGATTTCACTTCTCTCGGCTCTTCCGAATTCGACGGAGGTGGTGGCAGCGCTGTCAGCGGGCGATGCCGCTGGAGCACACGCAAAGGCTCAAGGCTGGATCTATTCTGGATATAAGATGACGATCTTTTCGACTGCGGAGGAGCAGCAGCGGGAGCCGCTCGAGATTGGTGGTAGGGTTCTCTTCTACCCGGACTTCGCCTTGCGTACCGCGGGCGGTGACGTAAGCGTGCTCGCTCCATGGAAGAGCTACGCCCTTCAAGATCGCGAGTTAATCTCAGGTCAGAACCCGTTCTCGGACGAAGCGCTTCTGAAGCTTCTTCTACCGGCACTCGACGCGAAGAAGAAGTCGGTTTCAGCGGCATAAGAATCGGGGGCGCGGATCGTTTACACGATGGTGTTGCCATGCTTGGCTCCAGTCGAAGTGGAAGGGAAGGAATTGCCGATGAATCTCGTGGCATTTCGCACCATTCAGATCGATGGCTTATCAATTTTCTACCGGGAAGCTGGTGCGAAGAATGCCGAGACTCTTCTCCTGCTCCACGGTCTTCCATCGTCGTCGCGTATGTTCGAACCCCTTTTCGTGCGGCTATCCGACCGCTACCACCTGATCGCGCCGGATTATCCTGGCTTCGGACCGCCGAACTTTGGGTGCGGAAGACTCTCCGCGTTTTCGAATCGGAGGACGATTGTTTCGAGGCCCAACGCCGTCATCACGCGGAGGAGTGTGAGAATCGGAGGGAGCACGTGACCGTTCTCCATGCGTGACACGTAACTTCGGCTAGTGCCGGCTGCCGAAGCGAGCGCTTTCTGGCTAAAGCCGCGCCGGGACCGCAAAGTGAGTAAAAGAGAGCCGATGCGGAAAGGAAGAGGTCGACGTAATTCTTCAATAGATTGCTGGGATAGTTTGCCGAGAGGCAACTTGAAAAACTCAATCCCCAGAGCCTGACTGCAACGCTTACATCTCCCGCTTTCGGTCAGGTACTGCTGTAGGCCGCAAGATCGACAGGTCGCGGTTTCACGGATGAAGAGGACAGGTTGATCATTGGACATTGTTCTCCTGGTGGGTGGGTTCAAACGGTTGCGCCGTGATGAGAGACAGCGGAATTGGCGGCAGGGAATCGAACGATCAGGCTTCGACTGGGGGAGTCAGGCGGTAAGAATGGGACTATAAACCAATGCCCGAGAAGTAAATTTTCCCGGGCACTGGCGGTGTGCTTAGATTCCGAGACCTGCCGCAGCATTCCCGCGAAAGATATCGCCCGATCTTATATGGCGACGCAAAGTTGCAGCCGTCTTGTGGCCGGTTTGACGCATAATAACTGTTTCGCGAACTCCATTCATGGCCGCCTGGGTCACGCAGCCTGCCCTGAGCGAATGGCCGCCGAGTTCGTCCACTTTCAAACCCGCCCTCTTAGCAGCACGCTTCAGGAGTTTGCCGATGGAATCCTTGTGCAGACCCCGTCGCGATACATGTCCGTATCGACCTACAGAACGGAAGACCGGGCCTTCTTTAATTCCGGCCTTGTCGAGCCACTGTCGGAGAGAGCAGACCGGACATGTATCCTGACAGGTTCCGAAAGGCAGTTGCGACGTGCGTACCACAACGGCGCCGACCGCGATGCGCGACACGATATGACCTTGGCAAGCCTGTTTTGTGGCTTGGCGCTGGCGAACGCCGGATTAGGTGTGGTGCATGGATTTGCGGCGCCGCTCGGAGGCCAATGGAAGGCTCCGCACGGAGCGCTCTGCGCTGCACTGTTGCCACACGGCATGGCGGCCAACGTAGCTGGATTGCGCGCCCGTGCACCGCAACATCCAGCTCTCGAGCGCTACTCTACAATCGCGCGTCTGCTTACCGGCCGGGGTGAAGCAAGCGTGGAGGATGGCATCGACTGGGTCAGAGCACTCTCCGCCGAACTTAGCATCTCTGGGCTAAGCGCATGGGGAGTTACCGAAGCTGATTTGCAGGGAGTAGTTGAGAAGGCAGCGAAAGCCAGCAGTATGCAAGCCAATCCACTGCCACTTACGGAGGAGGAATTGATTGGGGTGGTTTGGGCCGCGCTGTAAGGACCTCCAACGACAAGCACCACTCGTCATTCACATTTGCATTTCTTCGGGGGACCGAAGGACTCCTTCAAGCTGGCTGGAATGCGCAGCCAGGAACATCTTGAAGGATGTGTGGTTTCATGAAAACCTCTGGACAGCTCCTGGCGACCGAACTCCGAAAGTCTCGCATCGATTCTCAAGCGACGATCAGAGCTGCGCGAATGCTGCGGCAGGCGGCCTCAAGAAAAAGTTGTGTGGCAGTCTGCAGCACAGCGTCTCGCTTGATTTCGGGATTCCTTTGCAGCGCATGTAATGCTTTCCACAGCTCGCGGACACGGATAGCTGCCTCTTTAATTTCCATCATCGGTTTGGATACCGACGTGCCCGTTTACAAGACTTTATTATTCGCTACAGCTTTGGAACAATCATAGTATCGGTCGCTTCCAAAGTGAGCATCAGTTGAGGAAGAGATCGGTTTTTAGCGGTTGACCTGGAGAGACGGCATAGTGGGAAAAGTCGGTAATTCCTTCCTGGGCGAGCACTTCTTCATCGATAAAGAAATTGCCTGTGGTGGCACGACTGTCCTGGATGAGGATGCGCGCAGCGGATTCCGCGACGATTTCCGGCGTACGGCCGAATTTCGCTTCGGCCCCCGGAATGACCTGCAACGCGGCAGTGGCAATGATCGTGCGCGGCCAGAGCGCGTTGACGGCAATACCCAGGGGTCGAAACTCCTCGGCCATGCCCAGCACACACATGCTCATCCCGTATTTGGCAATCGTGTAGGCGACATGCGGGGCGAACCATTTCGCCCGCATATCGAGCGGCGGCGAAAGCGTGAGGATGTGAGGATTTGGCGCCCTTCCAAGATGCGGCAGGCAAGCCTGGGAGCAGACGTAGGTCCCGCGCAGGTTGACTGCCATCATCAGATCAAAGCGCTTCAGCGGTGTTTCCGCCGTTCCCGTCAGGCTTATGGCGCTCGCGTTGTTGACCAATATGTCGATGCCGCCGAATCGCTCGACGGCTTTCTGGACCGCTAAGTGAACCTGGTCCTCAAAGCGGATATCCAGGGGTAGCGGAAGGCCTTTGCCGCCTACGGCCTCAATGGCTGCAGCAGCGGTGTAGACGGTGCCGGGCAATTTCGGATTTTCCGTGACGGTTTTGGCGGCCACCACGATGTTTGCACCTTCCCGCGCCGCGCGCAGGGCGATCGCAAGCCCAATTCCGCGGCTTGCTCCGGTGATAAAAAGTGTTTTGCCTTTTAGGCCAGGCAATGCAGGGTTGGGCGACGGTAAGGCGGACATCGGGAAGTCTCTCTTTCCTAAAAACGTTTGCCAACATCGAGGCCGGGTTGATTGGGGTCTTCTTTGGGCTTTTTCTCGGCCCGATTCCGACTTTCTTTTCATCTTTTCTGACCGGCGATTAATGAATAGTGACAGGTATTGCGTCTTGTGGTTATCTTACCCATCGGTTCAAGATCCTGCAGTGTTTCAAGCACACTACGAGAACCAATTGACTCTACTGGGTAGACACAAAACGCGATTCTGTTCAGCTTTCTTAGTGAAAGCACCAATTCCTCCGTTGCGCATCGATGCTGTACGCAGTTAGAGAATTGAGCTAAAAGAGCCCGACATTCCGATCGACGCTTTTCGTAATCAATGACAGAGCCTGCATCTGCATCGAGCGTTGAGTAAGTAAGCGTCGATTCATATCAGGAGAATGTTTTCCACGGGCATACGGCATCGGGTAAAGACCCATTGTCAGTTGTCAGCCGTAACCCGGCACACTGAATTCCCTTATCAATCACACCCCGCTCAAACCCAGATGAAACCTGATGTCCATGGCAGCTGTGTGCCGCTTGTGTGTCCGATTCCGGATTGGAGGCGTTCTATGTCCCGAAAAGCCGGGCAGATTAGTAGGAATGGGCATACTCGCGGACGCTACGGCGTTTAACGTTCCCGATCCAAGTCGCTTCGCGGAGGATTTGTTGATTCTGGCACCCTGAAGGGCTAGAAACCTCCCATGTCAGTCCATTGTGGTCCCGGTGCGGCGTCGCGCTTTTCTGTGGACGAATTTCCTCATCGGTTATTAAGGCGTTACCCCTTCCTGAACCACGGCTTGTTTTCGGGGACTATGTTAATTTGCTGGCCCTCGGGACTCGGTGGCCCGAGGCTCACTGTGCCTCTCCTCGATTCAAAGCTTGGGGTCCTGCGCTATCCCCACCATCCGGCCGCGTCGTGGAATCTCCATCCTTCGATAGCTCAACTCAAGCCATAGACTTTGAATCAGCCCAGCTGGAAGAAGCCCAGTTTCCTTCGAAGTCCAACTCGGCAAAGGTCGTTGACCGGAAGTACTTACGATTAAGTTACGGAGGTTCATAACTCCGCGCGACGCAGCTCATGAGCTCGTGCAAATCTACGGTCGAGATTCCAACTAGTAACGAAGGCAGGTATTTCCGTATTTTCGCGGAAAGAGCTACGGGATGTCTTGGTCTGTCTCCGAGCGCTTGGAAACTTCTGGCCGTTAGAAGTTACATGCCAGAGATGCAGCTTGTATGGGCCATCACATTCCAGTTTGCTCAGAATGTGATATCAATTGCGGTCTTCAAACAATACGACTTCTGAACTGCCAGCACTGATCCGCGGCACAAGGAACCATTCACCGGTTCCACTTCGGCGGAGACGAATTCGCGGTTGGCTCGGGGAGTCTACTGCGAAGGAGTATTTCTGCCATGTTGTTTTTTGCCAGGTCTTTCCGTGTTGCGATTCAAGTTACTGGTTATCTTACTGCTTCTAACCGTCTGTCGAGGCTGAGCAGCTTATCGGCTTTGTGTGTTGCTCTCGCTCTCACGGTGTCCGGGTCTTGGAATATCGCCGCTGCGCAGGCGAAGCCTGCGACCATCGCGAACCTCGCAGTCACTTCGGCGGGGACGGCGGTTACAACGGTGTCTTCGGGCAGCGTGGTGACGCTGACCGCGACAGTGACTGCCGGGACCACCCGGGTTACGCCTGGACAAGTGAACTTCTGCGATGCCACGGCCAAGTATTGTTCAGATATTCATCTGCTGGGGACGGCGCAGTTGACGAGTGCGGGGACAGCGACGCTGAAGTTGCGTCCCGGGATCGGCAGCCATAGCTACAAGGCTGTCTTCCTTGGGACAAACACGTATGCAGGCAGTTCTTCCAGCGCGTCGGCGCTCGCGGCAACGGGAAAGCTCGCCACAACCACGACACTTGGTCAGCTTGCCGTTCCTGGTGGCTACACGCTGACGGCCACAGTGACAGGGATTATCAATACTGCGGGGACCCCAGCGCCGACCGGGTCGGTTTCCTTTGTAGACACAACAAACAGCAATTCTGTGGCGGGAACCGCGGCGGTGAGTTCGGGAAAGGCTGCAATGAGCTTCTCCGGCTCGCTGGTTCCTCTGACGGTGCCTGCGGGCATGGGCATTGCGACGGCTGACTTCAACGGGGACGGAATTCCCGATCTCGCCGTTGGGGCTATGAACGACGAAACCGCAGCCTTGACTATTCTGCTGGGCAATGGCGACGGAACTTTCACGGCTGTAACACCAAATCCTGTGGTCGGCTATTATCCCTTTTCGGTTATAGCAGGAGATTTCAATGGGGACGGAATCCCCGATCTCGCCGTTGGCAACGTCATGAACAGCACTGTCAGTATTCTTCTCGGAAAAGGGGACGGCACCTTCACTTCGGAGCCCGAGCTTAATACTGGAGGCGGAGTGGGGTCGCTGGTAACCGCAGATTTCAACGGGGACGGCATCCCCGATCTGGCAGTTGTCGCAGGATCGTCGGTCCTGGTTTTCATGGGGAAAGGGGACGGAACCTTCGGGCCTACCCCAGTGAGTTTATTGGCTGGAACTTCTCCCGCAGGGATTGCCGCAGGCGACTTGAATGGCGACGGGATCATGGACTTGGTTGTCGCGAACGACGCTGAGAGCGGCAGCGTGACCGAATTCCTCGGAAACGGCGATGGCACATTCAAAGCGGGAAATGCGATCTCCGGAACGGGAGAAGGCAGCGTTGGTGTCGCCATCGCTGACTTTAACGGAGACGGAATCCCCGATTTGGCAATAACGAATTCTTCGGGCGAGTCGGTTAGTATCCTTCTGGGCAAAGGGGATGGAACGTTTCAGCCCCCAGTCTCCTATCCTGTCCCAGAACCTTATTATTTGCAGTCCATCTTTGCGGTCGATTTCAACGGAGACGGCATAGCGGATCTGGCAATAGGATTGGGGTACGAAGGAGCTGCTATTCTGCTTGGCAACGGCGACGGCACCTTTGGTTCTCCTGTTTACGCGGGAGAGACTAATTTTTACTCTTCCGGCTTCATTGCCGTAGCCGACTTCAATGGCGACGGTCTGCCGGATATCGCCGGGCCTGATCAGACTATCTCAAACTTGGGAGTCTTTTTAAATCAGCAGAGTCAAACCGTCACCGCGACTCTGAACGATGCGAATCCACCCGGCCCTGGAACGCAGCTGATTGAAGCAAGCTATCCCGGAGACAGCAACTTCGCCCCCAGCATCTCCGCAACAACCTCACTACCAGCCCTTACAGCAACGCCGGTGATTTCGCCTGCTTCCGGCACATATACCACTGCCCAGTTGATAACCATCACCGATACAACTCCCGGCGCAACCATCTATTACGAGGCTAACGGAGCGATCTACACAGGTGGTTTTGTCCCATACACCGGTCCTATTCCAATGGAGGGAACCGGTACTCTCACCATCCAGGCTTATGCCGCAGAGGCTGGCTATCAGCAGAATCAATATGCAACTGCTACCTACACGTTCAGCTTCCCGCCAGCCGCCGCGCCGGTTTTCTCGCCGACTGCGGGGTCCTATCCGGGTCCGCAGAAGGTGACGATTTCGGACACAACGCCGGGGGCCGCGATCTATTACACAACAAACGGCATCGCGCCGACGACCGCTTCCGCGCAATACACCGGTCCCATCAGGGTTTCGTCTTCGGAAACGCTGGTGGCATCCGCGATTGCTTTGGGATACTCGATGAGCGTACCTGCCAGCGCCGAGTACGTCGTCGATTCAGCGTCAAGTTCGTTTATCTACACAGTTGCCGGAAATGGAATTGCCGGGTACACGGGCGATGGAGGTCCTGCGACCGTTGCCGATCTGAACACGCCCAGCGGGGTTGCTGTGGTTCCTGCCGGACTGCCCGGTGCCGGCGATATCTACGTCGCCGACTCCAACAACAATGTCGTCCGCATGGTCGCGGCGGGTACTGGAATCGTTACCACGGTCGCCGGCACGGGAATCGGAGGCTACAGCGGCGACAACGGACCTGCAACCAGCGCGCAACTGCTTTACCCTAGCGCGGTGGCGGCTGACACTGCCGGGAATCTGTGGATACTCGACGAAGAGAACCAAGCGATTCGCACCGTCTCTGCGGCAACGGGAACGATCACATCCGTCAACCTCAATGGTCTGTCCTACCCCCGAGCCTTCGCACTGGACGGGTCGAACAACCTGTATGTCGTTGCCTATACTCAAATTTGGGAGGTCGCGGGCTCCACAAATACTCTTATCGCGGGGAGCGGGATCGAAGGCTACAGCGGCGATAACGGGCCGGCAACGAGCGCCACCTTCGGCGATCCAGAGGGAATCGTGCTAGACAGCTCAGGCAATCTCTACATTGCCGATACCTTCAACAGTGTGATCCGCGAGGTGAATAAGAGTTCCGGGATCATTACCACGGTTGCCGGCGATTCGATGTTTGAGGGGACCGCTGGTGGATATGGCGGGTCTGGTTCCCCCGGTTACACCGGGGATGGCGGCCCGGCCACCAGCGCGAAACTCGATTGGCCCTCCGCGGTGGCCGTGGACGGCGCCGGGAATCTCTATATTGACGACTACTTCAACCTTGCAATTCGAAAGTTGACGGCAAGCACGGGGATCATCACCACCGTGACCGGGGACGGACAGGCTTGTGAAGCATATAGCGGAGATGGCGGACCGGCCAGCGGAGCGGCGATCTGCGAGCCTCAGGGCATTGCTGTTGATAGCGCCGGCGATCTTTATATCGCCGAAACGCCTTTCGATCGCATTCGCGAAGTGACAGCACCTGGGTTGCCGCCAACGGCCACGACGGCCGCGCCCGTGCTCAGCGTGGCGGCAGGAACCTACGTCGGTTCGCAATCGGTGACCATCACCGACGCCACGCCGGGAGCCGTACTCTACGTCCAAATGATCGCACCCTCGTCCGGCGCGCCGGCAAACCCGACATCGCCAACCGCAGGGCCGGGCTATTACCGCGGGCCCTTCAACGTGACTGGCACGGCCACCATTCAGGTGGTCGCTGTGGCGCCGGGCTATCTGCCCAGTTCGATTGTCACTGCGGCTTACACCATCACGACTCCGCCGACGGCGGTGATTTCCACTGTAGCCGGCAGCGGCACCTACGGCTTCTCCGGCAATGGCGGTCCGGCGACCAGCGCTGAGCTTGGCGGCGCCCAGGGTCTGGCGTTGGATAAGGCCGGCAACATCTACTTCACGGACGAAAACAACAACGTGGTCTGGATGGTTGCGCAGGGGACAGGAACAATCTCGATCGTCGCCGGCAACGGCACCTGGGGCTACGCCGGGGACATAGGGCTCGCGGTCAACGCCGAGTTGCGCCAACCCGCCGCAGTCGCTGTGGATAGCGCCGGAAACCTGTACATTGCCGACACCGGTAACGGTGTCGTCCGGGAAGTGTCGGCAGGCACAGGAGTTATTACAACCGTCGCCGGACACTATGGCGCTTACCCCGTTCCGGGCAACGGCGATGGTGGCCCGGCGACTGCAGCGTATCTGTATAACCCGACTGCCCTGGTCTTCGACAAAGCCGGCAACCTGTACATTGCGCAAAGCAGCTACAATGCGGTCCGCGTGATCTCCGCGACCACCGGCATCATCACCACGTTTGCCGGCGGTGCCAGCGGGATTGAAACCAGTGCCAACAACGGCGATGGCGGCCCGGCCACGAAAGCATTGCTGTATTATCCCGTATCTTTGGCATTCGACACAGCGGGCAATCTGTACATCGGGGATGAAAATGGTGGGCGCGTTCGCATGGTCGCCGCCAATACCGGCATTATCACGACTGTTGCCGGCGATGGGGATCCAGGCAGCAGTGGGGACGGCGGCCTGGCAACCAAAGCGGAAGTGACAGCGCAAGGCCTGGCTGTCGACGCATCCGGTAATCTTTACATCTCCGGGAATGGCCCTACAGTTCGAGAGGTGACGGCGAGCACCGGCGTTATAGCGCCTGTCGTCGGCAACGGATTCTACGGCTACAGCGGCGACGGAGGGTCGGCAACCGCCGCCGGGATCGAAGATCCTCAGGGTATCGCTTTCGACGTATCCGGCAACCTCTGCATAGCGGATCTCGGAAACCGCCGCATCCGTGAGGTCACCTTCCCCGGCCCGGCGCCTGCGCCTGCGTTCAACATTGCGGCCGGTACTTACCACAGCATCCAACCTGTGAGCATCACAGACAGTGTTCAGGGCGCCACCTTCTACTACACCACCAATGGAACCACGCCGACGACTGGCTCTGCGCTTTACGGTGGTCCAATCAGTGTGTCTTCGTCGGAGACACTGCAAGCGATCGCTGTGGCTACCGGCTACACGGAGAGCGCAGTTACCACCGCGGCTTACACCATTCAATTGCCAGTCACGCCGACGATCACGTGGCCAACCCCAGCGGCTATTACGTACGGGATCGCGCTGAGCGCAACACAGCTCAATGCGAAATCGACAGTTGCTGGGACATTCGCCTACACGCCGGCAGCCGGCACAGTGTTGACCGCCGGGCCACAGACGCTTTCGGTCACATTCACGCCGAACGACACGACTGACTACACAACGGCTACGGCAAGCGTTGCGCTCCAGGTGAACCAGGCTACGCCGACCATCACCTGGCCTGTTCCAGCGGCGATCACTTATGGCACTGTGCTAAGCACAACCCAACTGAATGCATCTTCCGCTGTGGCGGGGAGTTTTGTTTATAGTCCCGCACTCGGCACAGTGTTGACCACCGGCTCACATACGTTGTCTGTCACGTTTACGCCAACCGACTCGACCGACTACACCACCGCGACGACAACCGTCCCCCTCACAGTCAACACGGCCACGCCGGCAATTACATGGGCGGCACCGGCGGCGATTACATATGGCACTGCGCTCGGCGTCACGCAGCTCGATGCAACCTCCACAGTGGCGGGAACTTTTAGTTACACGCCGCCATCCGGAGCGGTGTTGAGCGCAGGAACGCAGACGCTGAAGACAACCTTCACTCCAACCGATACGATAGACTACACCACGGCCACAGACACGGTACAACTGACAGTCAACAAGGCTGTGCCCACTGTGACCGCTACGCCGTCTTCATCGAGCATATTGACTACCAAGACCTTAAGTGTTGCGGTCCTGGTCAGCGATGGCAGCGGTAATCCAACACCGACGGGCGCAGTAACCCTGTCCGGCGGCGAGTACACTTCTGCTGCCGTCACACTGAGCGGTGGCGCAGCAACCATCAACATACCAGCTAACTCGCTTAGCGCCGGTAGCGACACACTCACCGTCACCTACACCCCTGACTCCGCCAGTTCGCCCACGTACAACAGCGCCACGGGTACAGCTTCGGAAACTGTGAGTGCGCCGGGGCCGACGGCGTCAACGGTGACAGTCACTCCATCGTCGATGACCATTACCGATGAACAAACCGACATTGTGTCAATCGCCGTGACAGGCACAGGGTCAGCGGCGCCTTCCGGGACCGTTACTCTTTCGAGCGGTTCTTATGGTACGCAGCAGACTCTCTCCGGCGGCGCAGCATCGTTCAACATCCCAGCGGGAGCGTTAAACAGTGGCGCGAACACTTTGACCGCAGTCTACTCGGGAGATGCAACGTTCAACAGTTCCAAAGGAACTGCCAGCGTCACGGTCTCGCAGGTGGTGATCACGGTCCCAGCTCCATCCGCGGTTAATCCGGGAGGCGACGCGACGGCAACCGTGACTCTATCAGCCGGCAGCACATACTTAGGAACCATGAACATGGCATGCACCCTCGCCACGTCTCCAGCAGGTGCACAGGATCTCCCCATCTGCAGCTTGAGCCCGTCAAGCGTCGCGATCACGGCGGGAGGAAACGGAACCACCAAGCTGACCGTGACAACGACTGCAAGCTCGACCAGCAGTCTTGCTCGCCCATCCGGACAAATCCCGTGGCGGCTTGGCAGCGGCGGCGTGGTTCTGGCCGCATTGATGCTGTTCGGCATTCGTGCAAAGCGCCGACGCTGGCTGTCGACGATGGTTCTGCTCGCGGTAGTCGCAGTAGCTGGCGTCATTGGCTGTGGCGGAGGGCAATCTTCCCCACCGCCTGTCACCAATCCAGGAACAACCGCAGGAGATTATACGTTTACAGTGACTGGAACAGATTCAGCCAACTCAACGATCACAACTTCAACAATCGTCAAAGTCACAGTTCAATAGGAAGGTATCCGATCGTTCCAAGGGTGGGGCTACGGGAAATCCACTTCGCAGCTCCCATTCCTTTGCATCCTGGGCCAAGTGAACTTCAAAAGACTTTTATCTTTGTTCGATTCCTGGAGCCGGGATATCAAGCACGGAGTCTTCCAAATCTGGGGTTCCGAGCGCCGACAAGCTTCAGAGTTCGTACTTTGGTACTGGCTATTTTGAGTGATGAGCGTTCGCGCTTACGCGCCGGAAACTCAATCGGCATATAGTTTGGGCGCGAAATCGTCATCAATAAGAACTTGTTTGGAGATGAAAACTGTGATGCGTGAAAGACTATTCCCGCCTACACTCTCTCGTGTGTCCTATCGGGTGCGAATTCCTCTTGCCTTGTATCTCTTGCTATTAGCCATCGGCACAACGCTGTGGAATGCACAGGGAGTTATTACCCGTCGGGGCGCATTTGTGTACACGGGGAACACGCCATGGGGATCTCCATCCAACGCGTTGGTGAACGGTTATGCGATCAACGCGACGGCGGGAACGTTGAGCAAGGTGCCAGGGACTCCGTTCGCAACCGGTGGGCAGGTGCTTGCGATTGCATCGCATCCTTCGGGCAGGTTTGCCTACGTTGCGAGCGGCAACGGGACGGTGGCGGCGTTTACGGTGGATAGTCTGGATGGGTCACTGACGCCAGTTCCGGGCAGTCCGTATACGGTTGCACGTCAGGATCGGGAACGGTGCTGGCGATTGATCGGCGGGGATGTTTCTGTACGTGGCTGGTGGCAGCAGCCTGCATGCGTTTGCCATCGATTCAACCGCCGGAGGGCTGAGCGCAGCGACAGGGTCGCCGTATTCTTTCAACGCGTCTTCGGTCACGGTCGATCCGTCGGGGAACTTTCTGATCGCATGGAACGGAAGCGGCTCTTCGGCCTATGCCATCAACGGAACCACAGGGGCGCCGACGGCGGTCGGCTCCGCCGTAACGGGTTGCGGCAGCTCTTCGATGACGTTTGAGCCTTCGGGGCACTTTCTGTAGGGGATCAGTAACGGCATCTCGGCTTGCAGTTTCGATAGCAGCACCGGGGCGCTGACGCCGGTGGCCGGCTCGCCTCTGGTCAGCCCGGCCACCGGCGGCTTCAGCGGAGTTGCCGTGCATCCGTCCGGCGCTTTTCTGTACGCCGCGCCCAACGATTGCAACGACAACGCCACCAGCAGCAAGTACCTCTATGGCTACCTCATCGATCCCAACTCCGGCAACCTGACCGCCATCGATGGTTCCCCTTTCGCTCTGCCCGAGACAGAGGGCTGTTAGGATGAAGGCGTTGCCACAGAAGCCTCGGGCAACTTCGTCTACACGGTCGAAGCCAACAACGGAACCGCGGCTTACACGTGAACCAGACCACGGGCGCGCTGACTCTGGCATCGAGTTTGTTTTTCGGACCGGCTGCTTGGACCGTGACAACGGTTCCCAACGCCATGTCTTCCACGGCGACAGTGACCGGGCTCCAGATCGCGCCGTCGAGCGCGCAGATCCACACCAGCACACTGGGCAAGCAGTCTCAGTTCACTCTGGCGGCAACCTTCAGCGACGGCAGCACGGGATTCCTGACCGGATCGGCAACCTGGACTTCTTCGAATACAAGCGTGGCCACGGTGGCCTCGGGCCTCGCCACCAGCACTGGCTACGGGACCACGACCATTACCGCTACGGTAGGCGGGCAGTCGGCCACGGCCAGCCTGACCGTGGCCGAGCCGACACTGGTCAGCATCACCGTCCCACCCGCTACGGTCACCGTCTACCAGGGGACAGCCATCCAGCTCACGGCCACCGGAGAGTACGCGGACGGAACCAGCGTCGATTTGACCAACTCCGTTACATGGAGTTCGTCCAACACCAGCGCCGCCACGGTAAGCACAGGAGGACTGGTGCAGAGCGTCGGCCTCGGTACGGCTACCATCACGGCTACCCAGGTCGTCATTGGGACTGGAACCATTACAGTTGTTGCTCCATTTGCCTGGCGGGCACCTGCGGCAATCACTTACGGCACACCACTCAGCGCAGCACAGCTTGACGCAACGTCCCGCGTGACGGGAACATATGTCTACACTCCACCAGCTGGCACCGTCTTACAGGCTGGCACCCACCTGTTGACCGTAGTCTTTACTCCCGATAGGGGAAATTCTGCAATTGGACCGTCAACGCGTACAGCTTTGAAAGCTGGCTGCCATCCTTCGATAGCAGGATCCGGTCCCTCTTTGGCAGCGACAGCATCTGTCAATTTGACAGTGAATAAAGCTGTGCCGGCAATTAAGTGGCCCACCCCCGCAGCTATTCCTTATGGCACCGCACTCGGAGTCGCGCAGTTGAATGCCAGCTCGGCTGCAGCTGGGACTTTCAGCTATTCTTCGGCAGCGGGTACCGTGCTGGGAGCCTGCACACACACGATCACGGCAACATTCACTCCGACCGACACGACGGACTACGGAGGAGCCGTCGTCAGCGTTCAACTCGTCGTCAATCAGGCTGCGCCCAAAATTACCTGGGTCAACCCCGCACCCATCACTTATGGCACCGCGCTCGGTTCTGTGCAATTGAATGCCAGCTCATCGGTGACTGGAGCTTTCGGTTATTCTCTTGCAGCGGGTACCGTGCTGGGAGCGGGCTCACACACGATCACGGCAACATTCACTCCGATCGACGCGACCGACTACGAGGGGGCGACCAGCAAAGTTACCCTCGTATTCAATCAGGCTGCGCAGACGATTTCGTGGGCAACACCGGCGGCCATCTCCTATGGCACAGCGCTGAGCGCAACCCAACCCGACGCGATCTCGCCTGTGGCGCAGATTGACTACAGTATGCAAGCGAAGAGCCCAGGTTATCTAGGATGAGGTTTTGAGATTACAAGCTCAGTTCCCTTTTTCGTATGCTCGGCCCTCTGGTTCCAAGATCGTGCATACATCACGCACACGCCGATAGGGCGTGGCGAGGCCCCCTCCTCATTGAGGCTTATTCGCGGATGCACAATCGAGTGTCTGCATCCGCGGTTTAGAATTGGGTGCGCAGAATAGAAAGGCCTGGTTCACACGTGATCAGCAGAAGAAGCTTGATCCGCAACGGATTTCTGGTTGCAACGGGCTCCGCTTGGGCCCCATGGGCCATTGCAGGCACGCCGGCCTGCGGAAATCAAAGTCCAGGCAAGGATGGGTCCCGTAGCTGGACGATTGGCAATGACATCGTCTCCAGATCTTTGGGATTCGAGCCCGGAGCGGGACTCATCACTCAACAGCTTTCTGATCTTTCGATTGGCGCAGCCTTCATCGTCCCGGCCACGAATCGGGGCAGCACGGGCCAGGAGTTTTCTTTCCTGTGTAATGGCATGCACTGTGCTGGGGTCAGCCCGGATTTCGAGTTGCTAGATGCAGCACAGGCCGCGATGGGGAACGGAAGTTCGCTGACCGTTCGCCTGCGCCACAAGAACTTGAGCCTTGAAGTCTCCGCCGTATTTCGCGTCTACAACGGCCACCCGGCAATTCGCAAGCATTTGGTAATGCGCAACACTGGCGCTGAAACGCTCCATATCTCCCATCTGAATATCGAGTCTATTGCCATCACGCTCGGCCCGGAGAATCAAACCACGCTGCTGACGCAGTACGGAACCATTCCCCGCGAAATCTTCTATACCGGACGGTCTGAAGATGCCGGGCTGCTGCTTTCGAACGGCGTTACCGGCGTCGGCATGGCCATCCTCAGCGAGGTTCCCGGCTATATGAAGCGCACCGAGATCGGCGGCTGGGACGATGCCGAGCGCGTGCGCATCGGGGTCCTCTACGACACAGACCTGATGCCCTTCGAGCGGACCCTGGCGAAGGGCGAGGAGTTCGTCTCCGCCGCGGTATCGCTGCTTTTGTTTCGCAGCGATGACGGCTTTCACGATCCCCGCTGGGTCATTCCCTCGTACACGGCCAAGGTGCTTGTGCGGCGGGTCGATGCGCATGGTCCTCCGTGGATATACAACACATGGGAGCCCTTCGAGCGCGGCATCAACCACGCCGCGGTCATGGAATTGATCGATGCCGCGGGGTCGATGGGAATCGATATCTTCACCATCGACGACGGCTGGCAGCAGGACTACGGCGATAATGCCGTGAATCTCGCTTCATTTCCCCATGGACTGAGGCCCATACAGGATGCGGTCGACGCGGCGGGCATGCGACTCGGCCTATGGATTCCTGTCGCGGCCATCGCAACATCTTCACCGGACTTTCGCAGTCATCCGGAGTGGGGCGCAACGGACCGGGAAGGAAAGCTCAAGACCACCTCGACGATGGCGGGGGAAATGGCCGTCATGTGCATGGCCTCTGCATTCCGTGATTCCGTCGCCGACCGAATCATCGACGCCATAGATCGCTTCCACCTGGCCTACGTCAAACTTGACCTGACGACCATCTTCAACGCCTACGGCGAGGCGCCAGGCTGCTGGGCAAAAGGTCATTTCCACTTCAACTGGGCGGAGTCGCTCAACATGATTTACGAAGGCATCGCGCACATGACCAGCCGAATCTATCAGAAGCATCCGGAAGTGCTTCTCGATCTGACCTTCGAGCTCTGGGGGCAGAAGCATGTGATCGATGCTGGACTGCTCGCGGCGGGCGATCTGGACTGGATGAGCAACGTGGACGACACAAAGCCAGATTCAGCAGGACCTCGGCAGGCTCGGCAATTGCTCTACCAGAGAGCGGCCTCTATGCCTGTGGAGTCAATGCTGATTGGAAATATTCACGCCGAATTGCCGTCCATTCGGGAAGCTTTCGCCACAGCGATCGGTTCCGCACCCTTGCTATTGGGAGATCTGCGCAAGCTCAGCGCCAGCGATCGCCGCTGGTACCGGGAGAAGATCGGCTGGTTCAAAAAAATGCGCGGCGCCGCCAAGATCAGCGAGAGTTTTTTCCCACTCGGCAGTTGGCTTCAGCCATCTCCGGCCGCCTGGGACGGTTTCGCGCGCATGGCGCGGACCGGCAACGGAGTCATTGTGCTTTTCCGCAATCAGTCGCAGGAATCTGTCGCCACGATAAAGCTGCCCTTGATGCCTTCAGGGAAGTTGAGCGTGCGCTCCGTAATGACGGGCAAGGACCAAGGTGTATTCGAGCAGCGTGATTGGGTCCACGGCGTGCCAATCGTATTCTCGGATGCGCAGTTTGTCGAAGCCTTTGAAGTCGTTCCTGCTACCGTGAAGTGAGCGGAAAATCCTATCGGAAAACAGTCTACACAGTGACGTGTTTAAAGGCATTTCGCAAATGCATCGAGTGAGTGGAAACCTAATATTTTCCGCGCCTCAGTCAGTTTACCTTTGAATTGGCCATCGATGTTTCAATTCAAAAGCTAGGCAAGGAATAATGGCCGGCCTTGAATCTCTGCGCCTGCAGTGCATCGGGCTTTCGATCAGGTTGGCCGATTGCTCGTAGTGTTGAAGAGTGTTTAGATGCGTTGCGATCTCCAGCGTGTCACACTCGTGCGATCGCTGGGACTTTTGAATCAGCGGCATTCTCCAAAGGCCCAATCAATCTGACCGCCTTCGTGCTCTGTGTGCGGCTTGTGTGCCAGGACGGAGGAAACAGCCGTTCGTCTACTCGTGAGTCGAGTCAGCACTCGAACTGTTCAACAAAGTCCTTGCTGATCGCTTTCAGTCCGCGGGAAACCAAGCTGCAGTAATCGGGCACTGAATTCCCCGATCAATAACACCCTGTTCAAACCGATATAAAACCTGATCTCACCGCATGCCTGTGTGCAAGTTGTGAGCTCCATTTTTGGGCTGGAGGTGAACTATGGCCCGAATAGCAGGGCGATTATTGGGAATGCCCTTTTGTACAGAAGCTTCCTCGGCTTTGCAGACGCTCGCCACGAGGTTCGTGAGTGCTTTCCTCCGGGCGGCCATTGAATGCGTTTCTCAATGCCCGAGGGTCGCAGATCGCCGATCCAGGCTTCACTCGAAAACGTGAGGAGGGGGAATCTACTGATTCGCGCCCATTGAATTGTCCGGTTGCCCACTCACTCTAACCGGATCCCGGGGGAGGAGCAAGAACAGCCGTTCCAGGCTTGAGCGATAATGAGGGGATGGTGTTGAAGTGATTCAAACCAATATTTGGATTGCTTTGGTAGTGGTTCTTAGCGGGCTAAAATTGTGAGGCAGGTGGTACCAACATCTCCGCGCTCGCTCCATACATAAGCAAGATGAATCCACGCGACGTCACGTGAACAGAAATTATGACTGAAAGCAAGATAAAATGACGATCGTAGCCTACTTCGATGCATTTGGAGCCGTCTTCAGGCTCGATGACGTATACCTCGAAGCCACGTACAAAGCAGCTGACCCCAATGTCGTCCTTCTTCAAGTGGAGGATAAGGGGCAAGGCATTCAAACGGGTCTGTCCATCAAGCCGAGTTATTTTGGATCTTCCTCACTTTCGGTGCAGGTCGAGTTAGTGATTCTCGTCTGTTTTGATAGTTTGAACAGATGAGCCAACGTGTTGATTGTGTTAGGACTTCCCTGCCATCGCCGGGAGAATTGATCCTGGATGCCGTCGAGGAGACGCCTGACGGCATTGTCATCCGTGCGCGTGCCAGCCGCCTTCCCCATTGCCCAGTCTGTTTGAAAGCGAGAGTGTCGTATCACAGCCGCTACGTCCGGCGAACGCGGCCCGCAGTTCAACAATGAAGTTATCGAAACTGTAAAGAATCTCGGCATTCAGCCCAAGCGCACCAGCTTCCGAAGTCCGTGGAAGAACGGCGTTGCCGAGCGTTGGATCAGCACTTGCCGACGTGATTTGCTTGACCATGTGATCGTTCTCAATAGGCGGCACATGAAACGCCTCATGAATGAATACGTCGACTACTATCGTGAGCACCGCACCCATCTCGCGCTGACCAAGGGAACGCCAGCCGGTCGTGAGGCGGCAGATGGGACCGAATCGGGCTGCAGGATTGTGACGATACCACGACTCGGTGGCTGGCATCATCGCTACAATCTGGCAGCATGAGCTTCTACTGCGAACCTCTCTCGTCAGAGTTGAAGATGAACCAAGGGAGAAGTGTGCCAGGCGATCCCTCGAAACACGCTCGGTGCTGTTCTCGGAATGAATCGTGGACACCGAACCGATCCTTTCCATTCGAGGAGACTCTTTGGAAACTGTTCCCGACTTCAAGACCAGAACCAGTTTGCACCCGGATGGAATTATGGCGAGGCACAACCCTGGCATAGCCGATCCACATTGCTCAAATGTATCGCCAATCGCCGGTCTGTTGCAGAACCGTTCGTGCGCGAAACGTTTCCCGGGGTTGTTCCGAAATGGCGAAAATCTAGGCGCAATATCGATCCTGGACCCTACGGCGTTTTAGAGGATCTATCCTGGCAACGGGCCGTATACGACGGCCACGAGCACTTATCGCCGAGAGGCTCAGCAACGCTCGCCAGCATGACGCGAGAATTGCAGTTTTGTCATCGCGTTGCAAGGGCCGGCATTCGTAGCGTGACGCGAGTTCCATGGCCGAGCTGACTGGTGATCTCCACGCTGCCGCCGTGAAGCGTCAGGATGCTCTGCACGATAGCCAGACCCAATCCTGTGCCACCCGATGTCTTGGATCGCGATGGATCGACACGGAAGAAGCGATCGAATACTCTGGGCAGCGCTTCGGCGGGAAT
>Ga0182016_10000801_pt1 | contig 38867 bp, 34 predicted proteins | sample 712S2MmetaG_FD_120491 | JGI IMG/M metagenome (GOLD analysis project Ga0182016, IMG submission 120491) | Permafrost microbial communities from Stordalen Mire, Sweden - 712S2M metaG | ecosystem: Environmental > Terrestrial > Soil > Wetlands > Permafrost | place: Sweden: Stordalen | collected...
CCTGCCGGGTATCGAATAAGTAAATACATGTCTCAATGCCCTCCCAAGGGTGATCCGATTATGGCTATCCGGGGCGGATGTTAATACGCTGGCCTTAGTTATGGGTCCGGAGTTCTAGTACGCGTCTTGACTTTGAGGGCTCTCACTCCTGCCGCAGCGCTTCGACGGGATTTACCCGCGCGGCGCGGCGCGATGGAACCCAGGCGGCCAATATGGACACGGCGCCGAGCATAGCCAGCACGCCGGCCAGCGTCCACGGATCGCGCGCCGGCACATGGAACAGCATCGTGCCCAGCAAACGGAGTGCGAAGAACGAGCCTACGGCGCCGGCCAATGCGCCCGCGGCCGTGGAGCGCGCGGCGTGACGGAGCACCAGACCGCCGATGCGGGCAGGCGTAGCGCCCAGCGCCATGCGGACGCCGATCTCCTGCGTGCGCTGCGCCACCAGGAATGAAACGACCCCGTATAGCCCGATGCTCGCCAGAAGCAGGCCCATGGCCGCGAAAAGGCCCAACAAGACGGCGTTGAATCGCGGCGCTTGCGCCAGCTGGCCGACGTGCTGCTGCATGCTCTCGATGGCCACGGGCGTGGTGGGATCGATCGCCGCAACTTCCGCTCGCAACCAGCGAGCCATGCCGCCGGAATCGGCCGAGGTACGGACGACAGCGGTAGCGGTGCGCCCGATATCGCCGGGAACGTGCCTGCGAATCACGTAGTATTCCGGTCCGGCGTCGTCTACCAGTCCACTGTTCTTTACGTTGCCGGCCACTCCGATCACGGTCAGCCAAGCTCCGCGGCGGCCGGGCTGGATCTGCTTGCCGATGGGATCTTCGCTCGGGAACATACGGCGCGCCAGAGCCTCGTTGAGGATGACGCCATTTCGATCGGGTCCGCGATCCTCTTCGCGAAACGGCCGTCCACGCAGAACGGGGATCCCAAGCACGGCGAAATAATCGGGCGTGATATTGCGCCATGCCACATTTCCGCCGGTTCCGTTGGTGTCCTGCAGGCGGCCCTCGACTGCTATGGCGTTATAGAGCGACGACAGCATGACATCCGTGACCGGGGGCAGGGCATTGACGAGAGCGGCATCCGTCACTCCCGGAGTGTGCCGGAGGCGCTGTTCCCAATCTTCGAAGAAGGCCAGCCGCCGCGCCGGGTCGGCGTAAGATTGCTCGCCGAGTGTGACAGTAGCGGTCATCACGCCGCCGAGCCGCATGCCGAGCGGCTGATTCTCGAGATTCCACAGACTTCGCAGGAGCTGGCCGGCGCCCGCGAGCAGCACTACCGAGATGGCGATTTGCGCCGCCACCAATGCTTGCCGGAAGAGATGACCGCGGCTGCCTACCGTACGCCAGCCCGCGAGGATTTCGGCGCGCGGATTCTGGAGCGCTGGAGCGAGGCCGAACAACAAGCCGGAGAGGAGCGCTATCGCGAGAGTGAACAGCAGGACGCGCGTATCGATAGCCGCTTGATGCAGACGCGGAATCCCTTCCGGCGCGATCGCCACGAAGCCTCGCAGGAGCAGGACGGCCAGGGCGCATCCGCCAGCCCCGCCCGCTGCAGCCAACAGGAGGCTTTCCGTGAGCGCCTGCCTTACCAGACGGACGCGCGGCGCGCCTAATGCCGCGCGCACCGCCAACTCGCGCCGGCGGCCGGCCATGCGCGCCAACAGCAGATTGGCGACGTTGGCGCAGGCGATCAGCAGCACCGACAGAACGGCGGCCAGCAGGATCCATGAGGCCATCCGCGAGTCTTCAATCTGGAGATCGCGCAGGGGGCGCAGGAGGAGGTGGACGTCCTTGCGGAAATTCGGCGGCACGTCCTTCATGGAATTGGCGAATAAAGGCTCCAGCGCCGCCCGCCCTTGCTTGATGGTGGCTCCCGGCTTCAGCCGTCCCACCACGTCGAGAATGGTCGTATTCCTCCGCGATACCGTTTCCGCCAGGTTCAGCGCCTGCGGCACCAACAGGTCGATGGGCGCCAGGCTGGGCAGTTCGAATTGCGGCGGCAAGACACCGGTGACGGTCACCGGCTGCCCATCGAGCGAGATCGGCTTGCCCAGCATGGCAGGATTACCGGCGAAGCGGCTGCGCCAGAGTCCGTAGGAAATGAGCGCTACGCGAGGAACGTTGGGCTGATCTTCCGCGGGCGTGAAATTGCGGCCGTAAATGGGCTGGATGCCGAGCGTCGGCAGGAGGTGCGAATCGACAATGCCGCAACGCAGGCGTACCGGGTTGGCATCGGTGAGGTCGCAATCGCCCACGCCCGACCATTCGCCCATCGATTCGAAAGGCGTGGACGCGGCGCGCCAGTCCAGGTAGTCGTACCCGAGAAGGAATTCGTGCGGTGCGATGGGCGCGGTCATCCCTAGGGAGACGAGGCGCCCGTCGCCAGGGTAGGGCAGAGCGCGGAACAGGATGCGGTCCACTACGCTGAAGACCGCTGTTCCGGCGCCGATGCCGAGGGCCATCGCCATTACGGCGGCCACGGTAAAAGTCGGCGTGCGGAGCAATGCCCGCACGGCATAACGCAAGTCTTGCCCCAGAATTTCCAGATGCATCCGAATCCGCATGGGTACTTAGAATCCGGGACTCGGGTGGAAGTTCCAGCCTATTTCTTGGTAGCCAGCGCTTTGATCTCGTCCGGCACTGCGAACTTGTCCGCCGGAATGTCGGCGTTAAAAGTTACGCTATCGATGGTGATGACGACCTCCTGGCCAGCCGCGCTCTGTTTGATTTTATGCGGCATGAGAACATCGCCTTCCTTGCGGTAATCGCCGACGAAGGAATCCACTGGCTGGTCGCCCATGGGACCCTGCGCAGTCATGGTCATCTTCACCATCAGGCCGGAATCCTTGTCGTAGCACTGCGTGATGGGAGAACCGTCCGCGGGGGTCAGTTGCACCTTGTAACAATCTTTACCGTCCACCGTATCGGCGCCGACCGTTTTCGCGTCCTTGAAAATGTCGCGCCACTTCAGCTCGGCGTTGAATCGGGAGGAGAGCTGGGCCTGGGCCTTCTCGGGGCCTTCTTTCACGTGCGGGCCCATCATGGGATTAATTGACCAGAATACTGTTCCGTCGGAACCTTCGCGCACTTTGCCGATGCCAGCTAGATCGATCTCCGTGAGGCTCTTGTCCGGCTCCGCGCGGTACGCTGTGACGTCGCCCTTTAGGCCCATGGCAGCCATGGAGAACGAGCCCTTGGAAATTTCTGAGTGGTGCTTCTCGTATGCGGCCTTACCGCCGGTTACCTCGACGTACTTGTCGAGAATGGTATCGGCTTTAGGCAGATCGTCCGCTGCCCGCGCCAAGGAAAGCGACAACACCATGGCAGCGCCGATGGCGACATTTCGTCCAACGTAAAAACGGCTCATGTTTGAGTACCTCACTCCTTATTGCCCGTGAATCCAGCTTACCGCAGCGTCCAGCACCGGGTCTTGCCCCTCCAGCATTTGATGGCGGGTGAGCTTCACTTCCCGATCGGGAGTCACACCGATTCCCTCCAACTGCTTGCCGCCTTCGGAAATGTAATTGGCGACGGCGTACTGGAATCCATCGCCGTTGGGTAGCTTGGTGAACATGGAGGGCAGCGCCGCAGCGGCGGTGCGCGTGCCGAAAACGCGCGCCCGTTTCAAATCCTGCATGCCGCCCGCGAATATTTCGGAAGTGGAGGCGGAACAGCCATCCACTAGAATCGCCAGTGGACCCTCAAACGGGTTGGGACGCGGAAAGACGGCGAACTTGATGCTGGCGGTGCGCAGATACATGGTCCCCAGGACCAGGCCGGACTGCTTGGTAAACCAGCCGGCGAGGCCCATCGCCATGCCGCCGATGCCTCCGGGATTCCCGCGCAGGTCTATGATGAAGCCCTTGCAATCGCGGCATTCCGCCATGGTCTTCTTCATGGCCGCTTCCACCGCTTCCGGCTCGAAGAACATGTTGAAGTGGACATATCCGATGTCGGGTTGGAGCTTGTGGGCGTCCACCCAGAAGCGCAGCGGGGGCAGCGTGCCCAAGACGGTCTCGATGCCGCGCGGTCCGGTGCGGCCGAGCTCCAGAGTGACCTTGCGATCGCCGCCGTCCAGGAACTCCACTTCCACGGTCTTATCGAGCGGGCCCTCCATGCGTTCTATTACGGACCGCGTCTCGACAAGTTCCGCCAACATCGGGGAACCGAGGGCCGCGCGCACTTTCTCCAATCCCGGCGCCAGTTCTTTGCCGTCGATGCGTAGAATCTCCCAGCCGAGCCGCACACCTTTCAGCGCCGCTGGGGAGTCCGGAGTCACAAATGTGACAAGAGCGTGACCGTCCACGAGGCGCACGTCAAGGCCGGGATCGCCTTCCGAAGGGTTGGACTTTCCGTTCTCGCCTTTTCGATCGAGCTCGTTGTAGGCTTCACCCGGAACGATGCCGAAATGGGTCTGCTTCAGGCGGTGTAACATGTCGGACATCACGTCGCGGGCCTCTTGCATGGATGCGGCCACCTCGATTTTGGGGCGCAGTTCGTCATGGACCGCCTGCCAATCGACGCCGTTGAGTTTGGGGTCCCAGTGCTTGTCGCGCACGGTTTTCCAGACTTGCTCGAACGAGTCGATGTTCAACTGGCGCTGTGCCGGCGTGAGAGCGGGCTGGGCGAATGACCATCCACAGAGGACTGCTGCCAGGATCGCGCCGGAGGAAAGCCGCATTCTCAAACTATAGCGTGCCTGGAAAAAACCTGTGTTACCGAGCCGCGCGCGTCAGCAAGCGGTTGCAGACTTTACCGGGACCGCTCCCTCACGGTCGCGGCTCGGTAACACAACGAGGCGGTTTTCGGTAAGTTTTCCGAGAGCCTGTTTGGCGCGATGGCACTATCGGATTTCCAGCCATGAGCAGAAAATTTATGTTGTTGGTAGCGCTTTGCTTTCTGTTGACGAGGGCGGCCGTTGGCGCCGAGCCGGGAGTGAAGACGGAGTTCATCGGGGGAACGCTTTCGAGTGTAGCCGCCAAATCCACTGCCAGATTGGATTATTCCGGCGCCGACGAAATGGTGTTCCGCTGCGCGAGCGGCGACATTCGCGTGGCATACCGCAAGGTAAACACGCTCGAGTACGGGCAAACCGTCAGCCGCAGGTATGCGGCGGCAGTTCTGGTTTCGCCCTTGTTGTTGCTGAGTAAGGCGCGTAAGCACTTTGTCACTCTTGGGTACGTAGACGCCGAAGGCCAACAGCAGGTAGTGGTGTTCCGTGTGGAGAAGGGCGACATTCGCTCGGTGCTGGTGGGGCTGGAAGCGCGCACCGGCCGGCGCGTGGAATATCAGGACGACGAAGCTCGTAAGGCCGGCAAAGGATAACCAATGCTCCCGCTTTTTTTGTTGGCTATGGCCGCAGCTGCCGCGCCCGCTGATGTGCCGCCGGCGATGACCGGAGTTGAGGCCGCAGGCTTGCGCCAGTTGCTCACGATTCGAAAGGTCTACGTGGATCGTCTCACCGGAGGCGAAACGGCGGCGCAAATGCGCGACATTCTCATCAGTAGCCTGGCAGAGTCCAAGCTCTTTATCCTCACTGAGAATGCCGATAAAGCCGACGTCACGCTGCGCGGCGCGGCTGAAGACCTGGTCTTCACGGACGTGCACACATCCAACGACAGCGTGAACGCGCGCGCCAATATCGGCTCGGGCAAATCGGCGAATCAGCGGCCGGTGAGCGCGGGAGTGGGACTGGGCGAAAGCGAATCGGAACACTCGTCGGAGAGACGGCACGAGGCCATCGCCGCGGTACGGCTCGTCAACAAGGACGGCGACGTCATCTGGTCCACCACGCAAGAGAGTCTGGGCGCGAAATTCCGCGGCGCCAGCGCCGACGTGTCGGACAAGATCACGGCGAAGCTGAAGGAAGATTTCGAGCGGGCGCGAAGGTTGCGGTGAAGGGGCGCGGGCACTCCTGCCTGCTGGGTCGAGACTTTCCAGAAACCTCGCCATCTTTTGTTGAGGTCGAACCCGCTTGCTCACGCGCGCGGCTCGGTATTCGGAGTACTGCTTTTCCGAGCCACGACCGTTAGGGAGCGGTCCCGCTAACGAACTCGGTTTCTGGCGCCAGAGACGCTCCCGGCAGGGACCGTCCCTTGCTCTTCTCGACTCGTCCCGCCGAGATGAGTCTCGGCGCTGCAGACTAAGAGTCTGCGCCACATCCCGCCAGCAACTCCTTGATTGTTTGCAGCAGCTCGCCCAGACGCCCCTTCACTACGATGCGCGACACCAGAGATTCTTCGGGAGCGCCGTAAAGGTCGTCGGGCCAGCCGGAGAGCACGATCATCGGCACCGTGGAATCCCTTTGCCGGATTCCGCGAATCAGCGCCAGCCCGTCGGCCGCATGAGGGAAGCGGAGATCGACGATCACGAGATCGGGCCGGATCCAATCCAGCTCGCGAAGCGTCTCGTCCGGCGACATGGCGGTGGCGACCAGGTACCCCAACGTTTCCAGCAACTTTCGATGCACGGTGACCTGATCGAGATTGTCGTCTGCAACGAGAATGCGTGCCATTTACCGCAATAAATCTTCCAGCCGGATTTTGGAATCGGTTTTGGCGTCGCGGTACTTCACGATCACCGGAGTATACACCGAAAGTCCCCAGTCCTGACCCGGTCCGGTGGTGATCGCGCGTGCGCCCGCGACGATCACGGCCTCTGCGGGGATGACGAGCGGATCGTCGCCTTCGGCGCGATGCACGGTGACGCGCACCAAATCGTACACCGGCGTGGAGCGATTCAGAATGGTGCCCGTGCCGAGCACGGCGCGGCTCTTCACGATGGTGCCTTCGTAGATTCCGCAATTGCCGCCCACCAGGACTTCGTCCTCAATGACTACCGGCATGGCGCCCACCGGTTCCAGCACGCCGCCGATCTGGCTCGCGGCGGAGATGTGGCAATTCTTGCCGACTTGCGCGCAGCTTCCCACGAGCGCGTGCGAATCGACCATGGTGCCGTCATCGACATAAGCGCCCGCGTTGATGAACATGGGCGGCATACAGGTGACGCCTTTTCCGATGTAGCAGCCATCGCGAATGCTGGAGCCGCCGGGCACGATGCGCACACCGCTCTGCGCTGTAAAATGCTTCACCGGAAACGTGGACTTGTCGAAGAACGGCTGCCGCTCGGCGTCGACCGACATGTCGATCACGCCACCCATGCGGAAGCCGAGAAGGATGCCCTTTTTCACCCACGTGTTGACGCGCCAGCCGGTGCGCGTCCCGGAGTCGGGTTCGGCGGCGCGCACGCGGCCTTCGTTGAGCGCGATTTTGAAATCGGCGAAAAGCTGGAAATGCTCGTCCTCGTAAAAGGCCGGCTTATTGTCGAAAAGCTTCTCGATGTCAGCCTGCAACCGACACGCTCCCGGCGAGACCGACCGCTTCCAGCACCTTTTCGATCTTCGCGAGGCTGGCGGCGCTCGGCGGGCACATCGGTAAACGATACACCGGCTCGAGCAGGCCCATGAGTCCCATCGCGGCCTTTACGGGAATGGGATTGGACTCGATGAAATTGACATTCATCAGCGGCAGATAGCGAGCTTGGACGCTGCGCGCAGTTTCATAATCCCCGCGGAGACAGGCTTGCGCCAGTTGGGCCATCGGACCGGGAATCTCATTGGAGACGACTGAGATGACGCCGCGGCCACCGAGCGCCATTAGCGGAATGGTGATCGCGTCATCGCCCGAGAGCACGGTGAACTGCGGCGGCACTTCGTGGATCACGTTGGCCATCTGGCCGATATTGCCGGAAGCCTCTTTCACAGCGACGATGTTCTCGATCTTCGCCAGTCGCGCGAGAGTCGCAGGTTCGACATTCACCCCGGTGCGGCCTTGCACGCTGTACACCACGATGGGTAGGCGTATTGCGGAAGCGATGGCGCAATAGTGCCGATACAGACCCTCTTGCGTGGGCTTATTGTAGTAGGGAGTGACGGAGAGGATGCCGTCCGCGGCGCGTTCTTCGATCTCTTTGGCGAGCTCGATGACTTCGTGCGTATTGTATCCGCCCGCTCCGGCGAGCACGGGAACTTTGCCGCCGGACTCTTCGACAGCGATTTCCACTACGCGCAAGTGCTCGGAGCGCGTGAGCGTGGGGCTTTCGCCTGTGGTGCCGCAGGGGACCAGGAAATCGATGCCGGCGTCGATTTGACGGCGCACCAGCTTGCGCAGAGTCTCTTCATCCAACGATTGGTCGCGCCGGAATGGGGTTACCAGCGCGGTGCCGCAGCCTGTAAACATGTGCCACCTCCTGAAACCAAATCTATTAGCCGCCGATGAACGCAGATAAGAATATTGTTTTATCGGCGTTCATCTGCGTTCATCGGCGGCCCAAAAATAACATTGCCGAACTCGTAAAAGCCCTTCTTGCCTACAACCCATTTTGCCGCTTGCAGCGCGCCTCTGGCGAAACCTTCGCGGCTTCTGGCGGTATGGCGCAGGGTGATGGTGTCGGCCGACGAATCGAAGCCAATTTCATGGGTGCCGGGGTGCGCGCCGGCGCGGTTGGAACTCACGTCGATGGCGCGCGTGTAGCCGGCCTGCTTCATTTCGTCTACCAACTTTAGCAGCGTGCCCGATGGGGCGTCTTTCTTGGCGGAATGGTGAATCTCCCAGGCCCAGGCGCCGTACGCCGGCTGCGATTCCAGCAATCGCGCGGCCTCACGGACCAAGCGGAAGAAAGCATTCACGCCGACCGAGTAATTGGGGCTCCAAACCAGCCCGATGCCGCTCGCTTCCACGATCTGCTTTACCGCTTCCACGTGTTCCAGCCAGCCTGTGGTGCCCACCACGATGTTGACGCCGAGCGCCGCGATGCCTTCCACGTTGCGGCAGACCGCCGATGGAATGGAAAAATCGATGGCTACATCGATGCCGCGGAAATTGTCACCTGTCACGCCTTCGGAGTTGGCGTTGTTGAATTCGTCGAGCTTCAACGCCACGGAGAATCCGTACTCCGGTGCGAATTGCTCGATCATGCGGCCCATTTTGCCGTAGCCGACAATCGCCAACCTCCGCGTCTCAGACATGTACGGCCTCGTTCCGCTCGAAAACGTCGGCGTCGAGCTCGGAAAAGAACTCGCGATGGAGCGCTTCCACGACGGCGTGCAGGTCAACCTCTTTCACCACGAAACTGATATTGAGCAGCGAGGCGCCTTGCGAAATCATGCGGATATTGATGCCGTCGAGGGCATTGAAAGTGCGCCGCGCCACCCCTGGAGTGTACCGAATATCCTCGCCCACCAGGCACACGATGACCTGATCGTGCTCCACGCCCGCTTCGGCGAACTGCCGCAGCTCGCCGAGGATCGCCTCCACGTTCTTGGTGTTGTCAATGGTGAGGGAGACGCTGACTTCCGAAGTCGCCACCATGTCTACCGCCGTTTCGAAGCGCTCGAAGACGTTGAAAATCCGGCTCAGGAAGCCGTGCGTCATGAGCATGCGGTTGGAATGGATATTCACCAGCGTGATTTTGCGCTTGCAGGCGATGGATTTGACCACGTTGCTCGATGGCACGCTGGCGCTGGTGATACGCGTGCCGGGAACGTCCGGCCGTCGCGAATTCAGAATCAGCACCGGGATGTCTTTCTCGATAGCCGGAACCACGGTGGCCGGATGGAGCACTTTGGCGCCGAAATAGGCCAATTCGGCGGCTTCCGCGAAGCTGATGGTCTTCACGCGATGGCCGCCCCGGAGGATGGTGGGATCGCAGGTGAGCATGCCGTCGACGTCGGTCCAGATCTGAATTTCTTCGGCTGCAATGCCGGCGCCGACGATGGAAGCGGTGAAGTCGGACCCTCCCCGGCCCAGCGTAGTGGTGGCGCCATCGTGCGACGAGGCGATGAATCCGCCCATCACGACTACGGAAGTTTCGGCTAAGGGCGGCACGATGGCGGCAAGACGCTTGTACGTCTCGGGATAATCGGGCGCGGCCTGGGTGTGGCGCTTGTCGGTGACGATCACGTCTCGGGAATCGAGATGCACGGCGGCCATCCCGTAATGGCGGAAGGCTTGCGTGACCACGTAACTGGAGAGCCGCTCGCCATAGCTCGAAATGGCGTCCACGGAGCGCGGCGTGAGCTCGCCCAGAACGGCCAGGCCTTTGACGAGCTCGGTGAGCTCCTGAAAATGCTCATCGAGAAAACGGTCGAGGCCGGCGCGCCCTTCGAGCGGGACCACCTGCCGGGCTTCGCGCGAGTGGTAATCGCGCAGGTCGTGAAGCTGGCGGATAAACTCGTCGCGCTTGCCGTCGATGGCCGCCGCCGCGATGGCCAACAGCTTGTTGGTGGTCTTGCCCATGGCGGAGACCACCACCACCGGATGCCGGTCGAGCCGCTTTTTAACAATGCCGGCGACGCGTTCGATAGCCACGGCGGACTCCACCGAGCTGCCGCCGAATTTCATCACAATCATGCGAGCATTCCTTCCGACTGCATGAGTTCGGCATTGAGTACGGCCGCGCCGGCGGCTCCGCGAATGGTGTTGTGGGCGAGGGCGATGAACTTGTAATCGAGCACTGGGCAGACGCGCAGACGGCCCACGAAAGCCGCCATGCCGCGTTCCCGCTCGGCGTCTTTGCGCGGCTGCGGGCGGTTGGCCTCTTCCATATAGATGACGGGTCGCGGCGGTGCGCTGGGAAGCTCACGATACTGCGGCACCGCACTGAAGTTATCGAAAGCGGCGCGCACGTCGGCGAGCGAGGGCTTCGACGACAACTCCACGGACACCGTGACGGTATGGCCATCCACCACCGCTACGCGATTGCAGTGGGCGCTCATGCGGGCGGGCAGGGGCTCGATGCGATCGCCGCGAAATTCGCCCAGGATCTTCTGCGTCTCCTGCTCCATCTTCTCTTCCTCGTTGCCGATGAAGGGAATCACGTTACCCACGATGTCCATCGATGGCACGCCCGGATATCCCGCTCCGGAGATGGCCTGCATAGTGGTGGCGACGATTTTCGTGATGCCGAACTGCTTCAACGGCGCGAGTCCCATGGTGAGGACGATGGTGGAGCAATTCGGGTTGGTGACGATCTTGCCTTTCCATCCGCGCGCCTGCTGTTGGCCGGGGACGAGTTTGAGGTGATCGGGATTAATTTCCGGCACGAGCAGCGGCACGTCGCGCTCCATGCGATAATTGCGCGAATTCGACACCACCACGTGTCCGGCCTGCGCAAACGCGCGCTCGATCTCGGTGGCGATGGAGGCATCCATGGCGGAAAAGAGAAGCTGCGGCGCGTTGCCCGGCTTACACTCTTCCACCGTGACGCCGGCGACGGAATCGGGCGTGCTACCGGCCAGATTCCAGTTCATGGCGTCCTTATACTTCTTGCCGGCGGAGCGGTCGCTGGCTCCCAGCCACTTCAGGTCGAACCAAGGGTGGCCTTGCAAGAACTTGATAAAATGCTGGCCCACCATTCCGGTGGCGCCCAGAATGCCTACTTCGATTCGCGTTTGCATAATTGCCTTACGATCCGTTGGTAGAGTTCTACAGCTTCGGTCAATTGGTGTTTCGGTACGCGCTCCTCGAGGGTGTGCGCGACATGGATACTGCCCGGCCCGATCAAAAAGGGCTGGCCCCATTTGCCGTCGAAGGCTGGAATATCGGTGGTGAAGGCGACCACCGTGGTGTCGATGCCTTTCACCGCATCCAGCCTCACAGCCGGAATTTCGATGACCTCGCGCAGTTCCGCGCGGCCCTCGACGGCGCGTTCGAGCGCGGCCTTGGTGCCGGCGGAATCGCCCACCAGCCGGATCATGACGTCGGCGCGGGCTTCATCGGCGATCACGTTAGGCGCCCGGCCGCCGGAAAGAGTGCCGATGTTTAGCGTGCTCGGCCCCAGCAGGTAGTCCAGCGGCAGTGGAATGCGGCGGATATCGGCGAGGGCGTCGATCAGTTTGTGGATGGCGGAATCGCCCAGTTCGGGGTATGCCGAGTGCGCCATCTTGCCGGTGGCGCAGACCTCGTAGCGTAGAACGCCTTTGGAGCCGAGCGCGAGGCGATTTTCCGTGGGCTCGCCATTAATGATGTAGCGGGAGCCGCGCGGGTCCTGGGCGGCGCGATAGGCACCGGCGCTATTGCGCTCCTCGCCGACGACGAAAAGGATGCCGATGTTGCGGACCCCGGCGATTAGTAGGGCTTCCACGGCGTGAATCATCGACGAGATGATGCCCTTGGTATCGCAGGCGCCCCGGCCCCAGATGTGCCGCTCGTCTTCGCGCGAGGCGATAAACGGCGGGACGGTGTCCATGTGGGTGGAAAGCGTAACATCGAGCTCGTCGCCCCACTGGGCGAAGACGTTGAACCGGCGTGGTTCCACTTCGATGCGCTCCACGCGGCCGCCATAGCGCGAAGCGAGCGGTGTCAGGATCTCGAAAAGGAAGTTCCCGACGGCCTCCTCGTTATTCGTGATGGATTCGATATCGATCAGCGCGCGCGTTAGTGCAAAGAGATCCATAGTCGACCGTTTGGGGGAGGAAAGCCGGGAAAAGGAGACGGCGCCGCGAGCCGGCGTGCCTGCGATCCCGATAGCGCTCCACCCGCCGGAGTTGCGAGTGACAGTGGGCAGGTGTTAGCCTGACCCCCCAACCTTGCGGGATTGACTTCCCGTGCGGTTTCGGCGGAAACTGCCGGCCCCTTTCGACCGGGTTTCCGAAGCCAATCGGAAATGCAACCCGGCTATTGATGGCCGCCGCACCTCTACCGTGAAAACTCAGGATAACGGGGTGTGCCGGGCAAGTCAAATCCGAAGTACGGCCTGGGTGCGTCGCCGGTCAAATCCGCGCTCGACCTTAGAGGCGTACCGCTCCTTGCCGAAACAGCCGAAATCGTCAGCGGACAAACGTCCCTCATAGTCGTCTCACTCGAACAGACGAATGCCTTCTTTTCTGGAAGCCGCCAATGCGCGTCCTACACAACCGGCACAATTCCGAACCGCCGGCGTCTGCCCTCGCTTACCCCGAAACTGCGCGTTGAGAACACCAGGTATCCACATCGCTGAGGTCCTGGTTCCTGCTCACGGTGTCGGCCTTTTGACGGTCTTAGGCTCCGCAGGCCGCGCCTCCTGCAAGGTGCTCAAGTACTCCTCCAAGGTCGCGTCCAGCCGCTCATAAAGCAGAATATCGAAGCTCTCGCTTCCATGTCCGGCTTGCGCTTGTTGCAACGCGCGGATATAGGCAGGCCGATCCTCCGGGCGCACCGCCACGGGCGGATAGCCGCCGCGAATCAGAATGAGGTTCATCAGTAGCCGAGCTGTCCGCCCATTGCCGTCGTTGTACGGATGAATATCTACCAGCCGCCGATGTGCTGTAAACGCGGCCTCCGGCGTCGCCGGGGCTACTCCGAGCCATTTAGCAAAGTCCCCCATCAGTGCCGGGATTTCTGCCGGTGATGGAAATTGATGCCGCCCGATCTCGGTGCGAACATAGCGGGCCAGGTCGGCATACTTCCCCGCGATATCCGGGCGCGAACGCTGCACCACAAGCCGGTGAAGGTTGCGCACGTCGCCTTCCGTCAATGGTGTCTTCTCGCGGGCCAACTCGCGCACATACCGGATAGCATCGTAATGGTCGAGCGCTTCCAGGTGATCTTTGAGCGGCTTGCCGCCGATCGTAACGCCCTGCTCAATCACAAGCGTGGTTTCAACAGGGCTCAGAGTGTTGCCCTCGATCGCGTTCGACGTGTAGGTAATCTCCACATCGTAGTAATGCTCAAGTTTGCTCAGCGCTTCAGGCGACAGGGGACGCAGCCGGTCGAGCCTGTCTCGTTTTTCCGCGATAGCGTCAAGCAGTGTCATCGCTCAAGCCTTCTTTGCCGATTTCATGAAAGCATCGAACACGGTATTCAATAATTCGTTCAGCTTCATGTCCCGGTCGAGGGCCGCTTGTTTGAAGGCCCGGACAAACTCGGGAGGCATCCTGAATTGCATCGGCACGAGTGCAGCAGAGGGGACAACGCCACGCTGGCGGGCGGCGCCCACGGAACGAACTTTAGATGGTACGAGGCCGGCGCTGTCAAGAGCCTGCGGTTTAGCCATGTGCTACCTTTCGGCTTGATTTCAGGTTTTCATTAAAACATGATTTCAACTCAACCCACAAGGCCGCGGTTTCTTCCGCAACGGGAGCCTTGGGGACATCGCCGGGGCGGTGCCCCAGTCATGGCGGCGCAAGCCGTATTTCTTCCGGAACGGCAACGGAAAGCCCAAACGCACAAGGCCCATGTGGACGGGCGCCTGCGAGCCGTGTTCAAGAAGTCCGGGGCGACTGAATGATTGGGCAATTGGGGCCAGCTTTGAAGACGTGCGGACCCACTGGGCAACAGCCCTGAAATTGTGCACTGGCGCAAGGGGAAATGGTCTGCGGCAGATCAATCAAGGAGTGACGGCCTGCTGGAGCGCGTGTCCATCAAGGCCGCTAAGCCGGTTCAGAAGCCGACGCGGGTTCGATAAACTGGGAACGCTGCGCGTACAGACGGAAATCAGCCTGCGGGTCATTGAAAAATAAAGAGAAATCTGGCGGAGGAAGAGGGATTCGAACCCCCGTACGAGTCGCCCCGTAAACGGTTTTCAAGACCGCCGGTTTCAACCACTCACCCATTCCTCCAAACCTTATTATATGCGCTACCTCCCGCCCGCCAGTGCCTCCACCTTCGCCGTCAACTCGTCCAGCCGCTTCAACAACTCCGAGTGGTGGAGTTCCGCCGTCGGCGGGGTCTTCCCCTGAATGAAGAATCCTCCGCCCGGCTCAATCACGCACCGATCCACATCCCGTATCGACTCAAACCCCTGCCTGTGCAGCACCGTCAACAATTCTCCGCGCGTCAGCAATTCCTTCGCCAGCGCGTGCTTCACGATCTTTCCATCGGCGATCAGGACACTCGGCTTTCCTTCGAAGAGCTGATCCAGCCGCCGGTGCCGGAACAGGAATCGCACCACCACGTAGTTCATCGCCAAAAGGGTAAACGCGCCCACCAGCCCACCGGTCAGTGAGTTGTCGTTTCCGATGATCGCGTTCTGCACGGTGTTCGAGAGCGAAAGCAGCACCACCAGGTCGAAGGGGTTGAGCTGCGCCAGTTCCCGCTTCCCGAAGATCCGCAGCACCGCGACCAGGAACACATACACGACGATCGGCCGCAGCATCTTCTCGACAAGCGGCGCGCCCAGCGCGAAGGTCTGTCCCCACATGGTATTCGAAATCACCCAATCGGGCATCGGCGATTCCTCCTTCGCCGACCATTATCTGATAAAACATTAGAAGCAGGATCTGTTTCGGGCAAGAAGGTGTAAAGCCTGTGGATATTTTGTGCGTCCTCGTGGAAATTGGAAGGCGAGCGGCTGATTCCAAGCCGGTTGGCCGGTGCACAGCTATTTTCAGCGAAGCCTGTTTTATCCAGGCCAGATTCGTTGACCCGCGTCCTCCGTTAGCCTATCGTAGGTGGTCCCCATGTCAGTGACCAATTCCACGGAGAAAGGTCTTCCTACGAATGTCGATGCCGAGCGCTTCGTGCTCGGGTCCATTCTCCTCGACGACTCGCTTTACGTCCAGGCCGCCGGCACGATCGAGCCCGACGATTTCAGCCTCGAAAAGCACCGCCGCATCTTCAGGCGAATGGGCGAACTGCAGACCCGCGGCGAGAGAATCGACCGCATCACCGTCGCCAACGAGCTCATGAAGTTCAACGAGCTCGACGCCTGTGACGGCCTTACGTACCTCGTCTCGTTGGACGACGGTCTACCGCAGATCCCCAATCTCGATAGCTACATCCGCATCGTCAAGGACAAAGCCGTCCTGCGGCGCATCATTTTCGCCTCGCAGCACATGATGAACCGCTGCCTGCTCGGCGAGGAAGAGCCAAGCGAGATCCTGGCCGGCGCCGAAGAGACCCTCCTCAAGCTCGGCGATTCCCAAGTCAAGTCCGGCCTCATCAGTCCGGCGCAGATCCTCCAGGAATACGAAGGCGGCATCTCCGCTTTCCTCGATCCGAGCAAGCGCATCAAGGGCATCAGCACCGGATTCGCCAAGCTCGACGAGATGACGGGCGGTCTCCACGGCGGCGACCTGGTGATCGTCGCCGCGCGCCCCTCCATGGGCAAAACCGCTCTCGCCCTGAACATCGCCCAGCACGTCGCCCTCCGCCTGAAGCAGACCGTGGCGATCTTCTCGCTCGAAATGTCGCGCGAATCGCTCCTCACCCGTATGCTCTGCGCCGCCGCCCGCGTCGACAGCCAGCGATTCCGCGCCGGCTTTCTTTCCCAGGAGGAGCGCCGCAAGCTCAACCATTCCCTCCATGAGCTGGTGGAGGCCCCGCTCTACATCGACGACACCGCCGGCCTCAACATGATGGACATGCACGCCAAGCTTCGCCGCCTGCAGCAGGAGCAGAAGATCGGCCTGGTGATCGTCGACTACCTCCAGTTGATGAGTTCCCCCGGGCGCCAGGAGAATCGCAATCAGGAAGTCAGCGCGCTTTCCCGCGGCATGAAACTCCTCGCCAAAGAGCTGAACGTGCCTATGATGGTGCTTTCGCAGCTTAGCCGCGCGGTCGAAACCCGCCAGGGCGATCACCGCCCGCAGCTCAGCGACCTGCGCGAATCCGGCTCCATCGAGCAGGACGCCGATCTCGTCGGCTTCATCTTCCGCGAGGAGGTCTATCACCGCGAGCGCGAGGATCTCCGCGGCTTGGCGGAGCTGATCGTTGCCAAACAACGCAACGGACCCACCGGGACCGTCAACCTGGTTTTCCTGCACGCGCAGACCAAGTTCGAAAATCGCGCCGAGGATACCGGGGAATTACCGGAAGAGTGATCTCCGGGCTGTCGCCCGGCTGGGCAAGCTAAAGCTGAGCTAAAGCTTACCCCACATCCGAAAGGCAGGCGATTTTGTGGGATAAGCTTCAGCTTGTCCAAGCGAGCGGAGCTCGCTCTAGGCGGCCCTGAAACTGAGCCGCGCGCTTCACCTTTGGCAGTACAAGTCTACTTGCGAGAACGCCACCACTCGCAGCTGATCGCGCATCGTGCTGAAGCGCACGGCGTCGCTACCGGAGCGAATTCGTTCCGCCTCCGCTACCGTCAACTCCCGCCGGAACCAGTCGGCGCGATCTTTATACGAATACCCGCCATACCCGGCGCCGGCAGCCCCCGCCACTTCCATCAACAGATCCCAGAAGCTGGTCCGCTGAAAGAGTCCCTTGCGCGCGCCCGCTTCGCGCGCAACGTCGAGCGACTGCCGCGTTCCGCGCAGAATCGCCCGGAAGCAGCGCGACGCCTCGAACTTCCGCGACGGGTCGGCATCCGGAAACGTTGCCAGCACTTCCCGGATAGCATCCCCGTCGGCATCCCATCCCGTCCATCGAAAGCGCGAAGCTCCGCTCACTAGCGTGCCGCGCTTCAGCAGCTCGCGAATTCGCGCCTCGTCCTTCCCGGCGATTCCCAGCATGTGCTCGATCAACTCCCGCACCGCCAGTTCCTGCACCACTACCGGCGTGAGCGAAATCGCCTCCGCCGCTTCGGAGCTCAGCTTCACCCGGATGGTTTGCGGTAACGCCATACTTGTTAGCATAATTCCGTGACGCCCATCGAAAAAGTGCGTGCCGAGATTGCCCGCTACGATCACGCCCTGCTGGACTTCTCCGCCCGCGAGCAGAAGGGCGCCATCGAGCTGGTCATCCAGCTGAAGAGCCGCGAGCTCCACACCTACTACGCGCCCATCCATCCCCGCGACATCGAGCACCCGCAGTTTCCATGGACTTTCCAGCGCTACCTCTACGACTGCATGCACGACTATCTGGTGGAGATGTTCGTGCACACGCCGCAAAGCCTCGACCCGCGCCCATGACTCCCGCCGCCGAACTGCTCGCCGCCGAAATCGCCCTCTCCGGTCCCATGCCCTTCCCGCAATTCATGGCAACCGCGCTCTATCATCCGCTCCACGGGTACTACCGGCAGCCTCGCGACCCCTTCGGAAAAGCCGGCGACTTCTATACCGCCGAGCAGATCCAACCCGTCTTCGGCATCCTCATCGCCGCGCGCATTCGTCAGCTCTACCGCGCCATGGGCGAACCCTCCGATTTCACCGTCGTGGAACTCGGCGCCGGCCGCCGCGAGATGGCCGAAGCTTTCTCCGAGTGGCGCTACCTCCCGATCGATATCGATTCCGGCGATTTCCCCGCGGGCTTCCGCGGCGTCGTTTTCTCCAACGAATTCTTCGACGCCCTGCCTGTCGACGTCGCGGTCTACCGCGGCGGTGCGTTCCGCCGGCAATGTGTCGCGATGCACGACGATCGCTTCGTCTGGCACGAAGACGGTGGCCTATCGCCCGCGGCTGACGAATACCTGCGCGCGTACTTCCCCGCGCCCCAGGAGGGCAACTGGTATGAGGTCAACCTGCCGGCGCTCACCTGGATGGACCGCATCGGCAGCGCGCTCCGTACGGGCCACGTATTAACTATCGACTACGGGTACACGCGCTCCGAGGCCATCCGCTTTCCCAACGGCACTCTCATGGGATACCGCCGCCACACCGCGCTCGAGGATGTTCTGCAGGACCCCGGACTCCGCGACATCACCGCGCACGTAAACTTTTCCGCGCTCGAAGAACGCGGAGTGCTTCGCGGATTGCGCGCGGAAAGCTTCTCCACGCTCGCGCAGCTGCTGCTCTCCGCCGGCGAAGCCGACCAGTTCGCCGCCGCCCTCGGTCCCGACAACGATCTCCGCCGCCGCTTGCAGCTCAAGACGCTCCTGTTTGGAATGGGGGAGACATTCCGGGCTCTGCTGCAATCGCGGTAAAGCTCGTTCACCGCAGAGACGCGGAGACGCTGAGAAAAACAAAAGGCAAAACCAGGAGAGCGCTGAGGTGGCTGAGGACGCAGAGGGGTAACGCTCCCCGGGTCTCAGCGTCCTTGTGGCTTCGGTTCGCGTGTGTCCCCGTCACCTCCGCCAACAATTCCCGATAGGCGCTACTCCTACGCCGGCATCCTCATTGCGCCAGCCGCCCCTCCGCGTCCTCTGCCACCTCAGCGCCCTCCGGTTTGGACTTTGCCTTTTGTTTTTCTCAGCGTCTCCGCGTCTCTGCGGTGAACAGTGTCTTGGTGGGTGAATATTGTGGGGTGGGATCGAACCGGGAGGGAAAAGCCTGAAACAATGAAAAAGGCCCCGAAAATCGGGGCCTTGAAGTGGAACCTGTGTTTTGAGCCCTTGTTCAGGGCGCACCCTGACTACTTCTTTTTCTTCGTAGCAGGCTTTTTCTTCGGGGCGACTTTCTTGGTTGCGCTCTTCATCGATTTATTCTCCCTAACATCAAATTTTGCGACTTAAAAAAATCGCAATGTGATTCATATATAAGGTTGTTCGAGAAGAAAGTCAAGAGAAAAATGCATTTCTCGCGTCGATTCGTGATTCATCGAGCGGCGAGCGAGCCTCTGCGCCGCGAAATTTCTTTCGAGGCGCGAAATCTTGCGCCCTCTTCGCTCTCGTATATACAATTAGGACGCGCCGATGCCGGCCGCGAAGGCGGCCGGCGCGATAGAAAGTTCCCGAATGTTTCTGCTACCCATCCTGCTGGCGTTGCGCGCAACCGAAGCGGACGCGGCACTCATCGTTCGCCTTCAACGCCGCGAACCGCAAGCGCTCGCCGAGCTCTACGATCGCTACGGACGGCTCGCGTACGGCCTCATTCTCCGCGTGGTGCGCGATACCGGCATTGCCGAAGACCTCGTGCAAGAGACTTTTCTCCGCGTGTGGAACCGCGTACAGGGGTTCGATGCGCAGAAAGGCGCCATTGGGCCCTGGCTTCTCGCGGTCGCCCGCAATCGCGCCATCGATTACATCCGCTCCGCCGGCGGCCGCGAGCGCAACAACATCGAATTCGAGGAGACCAACCATCCTTCGCTGTACACCGACATGGAACCGGGCATCCTGGCCTCCGACAAGGCCCGAATCGTAAAGGCCGCCGTCGAAAAACTTTCGTCTCACCAACGCCAGGTCATCGAACTGGCTTACTTCGAGGGTCTTTCGCAGACCGAAATGGCCGAGCGCATGGGACAGCCGCTCGGCACCGTCAAGACTTGGGTCCGTGCGGCCCTCAAAACTCTGCGCGATGAGCTCGGCGCTCAGGCGGTGTCGGCATGAACTGTCCGGAATTGCGGGATCACTACGAGTTGTACGCGCTCGGCCTGGCGGAAAATCCCGAGCGGGACGAAATCCGCGCGCATCTCGACCGCGGATGCGAGGTCTGTATGCCTGAAATGAAACGCGCGCGCGAGTTAGTCGCACTTCTGGGCGGGTCCTCCGCGGCCGCGGCGCCTTCCCCCAAGTTGCGGCGCCGTATCCTGGCGTCGGTCGGCGTGGAACAGCGCGCCTTCGGGTGGACGCCATTACTTGCGGGCTCGACCCTCATGTTCCTCGCCGCCGCTATCTACTTCGGGGGCCGCGAGTGGGATTTCTCCCGCCAGGTGGTCAGACTGACCGAGCAATCGCGCGCCCAGATCATCGAATTGACGCGCCTGAATGAGGAGATGCAACTGATGAACGGCGCCGACACCACGGTCACCTCATTCGGTGAGAAGAAGCCCGTGCCCAAGGGCAAGCTCTACTTCAATCCGTCGAAGGGCGCCCTGCTGATCGCTTCCAATCTTCCGCAAGCGCCCTCCGGGAAGGCCTATGAGCTCTGGTACATTCCCAAAGCCAAGGGCGCCAGCCCCCTCCGCGCCGGTATGTTCCAATCGCAGAGCGATGGCACGGTCATGCAGATGATACATGGCCCCATCGACGCGAATACCACCGCCGCCATCGCCGTCACTTTGGAGAATGAGGCCGGAGTCGATGCGCCCACGGGCTCGATCGTAATCGTCGCACCGCTCGCACCGGCGCTACAATAGCGGAGCGTGACCAAATACATTCGTTATCGTTCCGCGTCCGGCACGGGATACGCCATTCTGGACGGCGAAACCGTCCACCCTTTCTCGGGCGATCTGTTCGGCAGCCGCACCCCGACTGGCGCCGCCATGCAGCTCTCCGAAGTGAATTTGCTCGCGCCCTGCCAGCCCGGCAAGATACTGGCCGTCGGCCGGAACTACAAAAGCCACCTCGGCGGACGCCCGCAGCCCACCCGTCCCGAAATCTTTTATAAGGCCGTGACGTCGCTGCAGGATCCTGGCGGTCCGATTGTCACACCGCGCGACGCGACCGACCTGCATTACGAAGGCGAACTGGTCGCCGTCATCGGCAAGCCGGTGCGCAATGCCACTCCCGGCGAAGCTCGCGACGCCATTTTCGGCGTCACCTGCGGTAACGATGTGAGCGAGCGTAACTGGCAGCACGGACCCGGCAAAGATCTGCAATGGTGGCGCGCCAAGGGATGCGATACCTTCGCGCCACTCGGCCCCGCCATCGTTACCGGCATCGATTACGGCAACCTGCTGCTCGAGACTCGCCTGAACGGCGAATCGGTGCAGAAGCAGTACACCTCCGACCTGATCTTCGATTGCCCCGCCATAGTCAGCTGGGTCAGCGGCTGGGTAACGCTCCTCCCGGGAGACATTATTTATACGGGTACGCCTGGCAGCACCCGCAAGCTGTCCCCCGGCGATACCGTCGAGGTGGAAATCGAAGGCATCGGTGTGCTGAGTAATCCGGTGGAGTAGTTCACCACCGGAGACACCGAGACACAGAGAAAACAAGGTCGAAGGCAAAACCGGAGCGCACGGAGGTGGCGGAGGCCACGGAGGCGTTGAGGTTCTCGGGTCTCAGCGGCGTAGTGGCTGTCGTTCGGACGGATCTTCGGGAGACAGGCGATTTCGTGCGGCTCGACAGCCCCAACGCCGAACGCTCTCAGCACCGCTCCCGCCGTAGCCGCGATCTCCAGTAGCATGCCCGCGCGCACGTTGGAGAATCCTTCCTTGACGTATGCCGCCGCGCCGGATGACGTCGCAATCGCCGATGCCAGCCACGCCCCCATTGGCGTAGTGAATGTCCACGCCGAGCAGCAGCGTCAAAACCGGAGTGACCGCCACGCCTCCGCCCAGTCCGGTCAGCTCACCCAGAAATCCCGCCAGCGCCGAAACCAGGAAAACCACGGCAGAGTCAGGGAGTGGTCCCGGACGCGAGAAGTATGCCGGCACGAGGTTTTGACTGGCAGGATCATTCCGAGGGGAATTGCCCGGATGCGAAGCTGGTTGTGTCTGGCGCAGTGCCGAGTTTGAGCGACGCCGAATACCAGTGGATCGTCTCCTCCAGTCCCTCCTCCAGCGTCGTCGCGGACCGAAAACCAAATTCTGCGGCCGCACGACTGATGTCCAAACAGCGTCGCGGTTGGCCGTTCGGCTTGGATACATCCCAACGCACGGCTCCTGTAAAGCCGCTCAGACGCGCGATCCGTTCAGCCAAATCCCGGATAGAAATCTCGTGGCCGCTTCCCAGATTTACCGGTTCAGGGCGATCGTATTTCTGGGTGGCGAGCAGAATTCCTCTGGTCGCGTCGGTGACGTAGAGGAATTCGCGCGTAGGAGTGCCATCACCCCAAAGCACGATCTCCCGGTCTCCATTGGCCCGCGCTTCCAGGCATTTCCGAATCAGCGCGGGAATCACATGGGAACTCCTCGGGTCGAAGTTATCGCCAGGGCCATAAAGATTCACCGGCAGCAGAAAGATGGCGTTCATGCCGTACTGCTGGCGGTACGCCTGGCACTGCACCAGCAGCGCCTTCTTGGCGATTCCGTAAGGTGCGTTAGTTTCCTCCGGGTAGCCGTTCCAAAGCTCATCTTCGGAAAAAGGTACTGGAGTGAATTTAGGGTAAGCGCAGATCGTGCCCAGCACTACCGTTTTTTCGACGGAGTACTTCCGCGCAGCTTCGAGCAGATGTATACCCATCACTGCGTTTTCGTAAAAAAAACGCCCCGGCTCGGCCATGTTCGCCCCGATGCCGCCCACCACCGCAGCCGCGTGAATCAGAATCTCAGGCTGTACGCTTTCGAAGAGCCGTTCCACATCGGGGAGTCGCGTGAGGTCGAACTCCACGCGGCGAGGGGCGAATACATGGTTGGCCCCAGCCTGCGTCAGCGTCCGTCTCAAGTGCGACCCGAGGAAGCCGCCGCCACCGGTCAGGAGAATTCGCTTTGCGCTAAGATCTAACATCACGCGCCTTCCGGATTGGCACGAACCGCGTCCCGCCCACCTTCCAGCGCGCTCTTGACTGCCTTCAGATCGGCGTCTACCATCATCCGAACCAGTTCTTCAAAAGTTACGGTAGGCTCCCAACCGAGAGCCCGTCTGGCCTTGGAGAAATCTGCTTGCAGTGCATCTACCTCCGCGGGTCGGTAGTACCGCTGATCGATGCACACGTACTCCTGCCAGTCCAGGCCGGCCGCGGCGAAAGCCCGCTCCACGAATTCGCGGACACTACGCATTTCGCCCGTGCCGATGACATAATCGTCCGGTTCGTCCTGCTGGAGCATGAGCCACATGGCCTTTACGTAGTCCGGAGCGTAGCCCCAATCACGCTGTGCGTCGAGATTCCCCAGGAAGAGTTTTTCTTGCAAGCCATGCTTGATATGGGCCACGGCGCGCGTGACCTTGCGCGTCACGAAGGTTTCCCCGCGACGCGGCGATTCATGGTTGAACAAGATGCCGCACGAGGCGAACAGGCCATAGCTTTCGCGGTAGTTGACGGTGCTGTAATGGGCAAAGGCTTTGGCGCAGGCGTAGGGACTGCGTGGGTGGAAAGGGCTCGATTCGTTCTGCGGCGGCGGCGTGCCGCCGAACATTTCACTGGAACTCGCTTGATAAAACCGGCACTTTAGGCCGGCGCGCCGGATAGCCTCCAAGAGCCGCAGCGTGCCCAGCGCCACCACGTCCCCGGTGTATTCCGGCACTTCGAAGCTGACCTTGACGTGGCTCTGCGCTCCCAGGTTGTAGACTTCATCCGGGCGGATATCGGCCAAGAGTCCGGCAAGCGAAATGGCATCCGAAAGATCGGCGTAGTGTAGAAATAGCCGCGGTCCGGATTCGTGAACGTCACGGTAAATGTGGTCGACGCGGTCCGTGTTGAAGGAGGAAGATCGCCGCTTCAGGCCGTGAACTTCGTAACCTTTGGACAGGAGTAATTCGGCCAGGTAGGAACCGTCTTGGCCGGTAAGTCCCGTAACTAGCGCTTTCTTCATCGGAATACTTATGGAAAGCAGACATTTTAACATGCCGCTGGACAACACCCGCTCAAACTGCGCTATCTCTGGCGGCCCACTGGATTGTTTCCATTATCCACGCCATGGATCGAAAGCTCATTGCGGCGCTGAAGTGAGACCGTATGTAGTGCGAAGCGCGGATTTCAAGAAGCAACGGACCTTTCTTATCGGCCGGAGCCGCAAAGCGCAATTCGAAGGGCCCGGGACCCACCGGCCAGCGCCCCAACTCGCTGCCCCCGGAGCGAACCGTCAGCATCTGGCCCGCCAGCCCGGAACCCGCGGGCACGCGGCCGCGCACGATGACGTCCCCTGAACCTTCGGGCAGCATCCATCTCAGCCGGTCCGCTGCCCAGCCATCCGTGTACCTGCCCTGACTCCGCTCTTGAATTAGCAGGAGGGGACCCGTTGTCGCGAAATAAAGAAGGAAGTAGCGAAGCTTGGCGGCCCATCTGAGCCATCCGGAGCGCCTTTTTCCAGCCTCTTGCCACCCGCTGCGGCGCGAATGGAGGCTGTAAATCCAATACCCCGGCGCCCGTTTGAGCCCCGTGTGACGCTCCAGCATGCTCCTGATCTCCTCGATGCGTTGCCGCCCCCCAGCGAAGCTCTTGGCCTCCGGGTACTCCCGGAGAGCGCCGAAATATTCCGGGACATAATGTAAGCCAAACCGCTTTCCCAAGCGGATTAGCAAGTCCCAATCCAGCGCGTAGTGAAGACTCTCATCCAGCCAGCCAACATCTTCCACTGCAGCGCGGCGGAAGAACGCGGATTGCTGTAGGATGTAGTCGGATAGATAAACCAGCTTCCACAAATTGAACGGCTCGGTGGCTGGAAACCGTCGCGAGATTCCGCCTTCGCGATCCATCAGGTATCCTTCGCCGTAGATTCCGCCTACCTGTTTCGGCGCGCTGGCGAACGCGTTCACCGCCTTCGTGACCGCCCCCGGCAGCAGGACGTCATCCGAGTTCAACCAGGCTACGATTTCGCCCTTGGCCCTTGTAAAGCCTTTGTTGATGGCGTGCGCCTGCCCGCGATCCTTCTCGCTGATCCACGTGAGCCGGCTGGCGTATTCGGACACCACGGCGGATGTCCGATCGGTCGACCCGCCGTCCATCACAATATATTCGACGTGCGGATAGTCTTGGGCCAGCACACTTTCGATGGTGGCGCGAATGAATTCTGCCTGGTTGAACGAGGGAGTCACTATGGTTACCGCCGGCATTGGCCGCGCAGGATCCACGCTAAGCCCTCCCGTTCAGGAGTGCCGGTCCACATGTTCCATCGAATTCCTCAGGCAGATACGGCCTGCCGGATCCTTTCAGTTGGTGCACTTGACGAGTTGGCTTTCGGTCCAGACCTGGCGCAGGCTGAACGGCAGTCGAAGCGGCTTACTGGTATCGTAATGCTCAGGCTGGCGAGCGGCGACAATCTGAATCATCATCGCTACAAAGAATGCGGGCAGGCGTAGTTTGTCGTAGTACGCCTTTTCCACCGCAAACGAGATCTTCGAGTTGGCGGCCGTGAACTGGTAATCCACCGAGATCGATTGCTTGCCACGGAGGAAAGGCTTCAGCAAGGTTGGAATGGTGCCCGGCTTCCACCGCTCGACTGCGTCGAAATCGACCACCGTGAACGTAGAAACGTAATTGTGCGGGAGGAGTTTGACGGTGACCGACTCCAGGCCGGGGCGCGGAGTAGTGCGCAGAGCGTAGCGCATGTAGTCGTTGATCTCGCCGTCCGTGAGGGTTACCGATACATGGCGGCGTGCGGTGGGGGACTGCGCTTCCGCTTCGCGTAGTTCACGGAAAACCCCCAGGATTTTCTGGGCTGAGAGAGGTACCGGAGGTTCCGCCGCGGACAACGGGAAAGCCGTCATCAGGGCAAAGACCGCACCCATGTTCTTCATTTTCATGAGAAATTCTATTTCAACACAATTGAAGTGAGAGGGGCTTCCGGCGATATCGGGCTGGCGAATGTGGACTTGGATTGGCGTGGTATACTAGAAATCCGCTTTCTCTTGGTTCATTTGCTCCGGTTCCTTGTGTGTCGAGTGCCTGTCAGGGCGACCTACTATGTGGAATGGCGACAAACTTTTCGCAATCTCAAGTTTGGTGCAGAAGGACTTTAAGATCCGTTACCGGAACATGTCGCTGGGCGTGCTGTGGTCGCTCTTGAATCCCCTGGTAATGATGGGCGTACTCACGTTCGTATTCACCAGGATCTTTCCCAGCAAGGTCCCGGACTTCGGGCTCTTTATCCTCTGCGGCATCGTGCCATACAGTTTTTTCAGCGTTGCCTGGTCTTGCGGGACCACGTCTGTGGTGGATAGTGCGCAGTTGATCAAACGAGTTGCGGTCCCCCGTGAGATTATTCCCATCGCATCCGTCCTTTCCAACTGCTTGCACTTATTCATCCAGATGGGTCTCCTGTTCGTGATGGCGATTTTATTTGGAAAGATGCCGAATCGCTACTGGGCATGGCTGCCGGTCCTCTGGATTATGGAAATTCTGTTTGTCTGCGGGCTGTCGATGATTACTTCGTCACTCAACGTATATATCCGGGATATGCGATATATCGTGGAGTCCGCGAATACAGTGCTCTTCTGGATGGTCCCGATATTCTATTCCTTCTCCGTTATTCCGCCTCAGTACCGCGATCTTTATCAGTTCAATCCAGTTGCGGCCCTGGTGCTGTGCATGCGGAGTATCCTGCTGGAGGCCAAGGCCCCGGCGCTTGGAACTATGACGAAGCTGACGTTCAGTTCAGTGTTTATGTTTGCGGCAGGCTGGGTAGTGTTCCGGCAGTTGAAGCAACATTTTTACGATCACCTGTAGGGAAATGCGGGCTATCGAGTTCCAAAACGTCTCCAAGACCTTCTCACGCATCGCGGGGCAGATATTGCTGCGCCATCGCATTCAGCGGTGGTTGAACCCGGTAGAACGTCAGCGGTTCTATGCGCTGAAGAACGTTACCTTTCACTTGGAGACAGGAGAGAGCCTGGCTGTCGTGGGGCCAAACGGAGCGGGCAAAAGCACACTGCTGGGATTGGTGGCCGGCTTGGCCCAACCGGATGAGGGCAAAGTTACGGTCAACGGCCGTGTGGCGGCATTGCTGGAACTCGGCGCGGGATTCCATGGCGACCTCACAGGCGCGGAAAATGTCAGGCTGAATGCTGCGCTGATTGGTCTGACCCGCAAGAGAACCAACGAAGTCTTCGACCAGATAACGGATTTTGCCGGGATCGGGGACTTCATGGCGGAGCCCTTGCGGACCTATTCCACCGGTATGATCATGCGGTTGGCATTTGCGGTGGCCGTCCATCTGGACCCTGAGGTTCTTCTGGTAGATGAGGTACTGGCGGTAGGAGACCAGGCATTCCAGGCGAAGTGCATCGATAAAATCCGCGAGTTCCGCAGGGCGGGCAAGACGCTACTTTGCGTTTCGCACGCTGCGGGTATGGTGCAGCAATTGTGCGACCGGGCGATCTGGCTAGATCACGGGGAGCTGATTATGAGCGGCTCAGTTTTTGAGGTGACCGAGGCGTATGCCGGACGCGCTGCGGCGCCACGGTAACGGTCCCTGCCATCTCGCTAAGGCCGTTTGCCCTGATCGCTCTTAGCTGACTTGAATCATCGCCCGTTCCGCAGTGATGGAATCGATGAGGCAGGACAGCTGTCGGTGGTCGCCACTGTTAATCGGGCGAAAAATCTTATCGCATTCAATCGTCAAACGATTCAACCTGCCGCGCGCCTCAGAAGGGCACTTAAACGTCAGGTGAAACGGTCCAGGCTCCATTAGCTTTGCTTTCTCCAGTAGTGTCCCGTTCACACGAAGCGACAGAGTCAACCCCCCGGGAATTGGAGCAAGATGCCGTCCCGAAACGACGATCTGTTCGCAATCGATCCCTGCTTTCAAATCGGCCTGGTATTCTCTAGAGATCCAGCCGTCGTCCCATCTTCCCGTGAATCTGCCCCCCATGCCCGCGCGAACCCACCATTCTGCGGCGTATCGCCGCAATTGCCTCGCGTTTAGCAAGGACCCCAAAATGAGCGCAAGGACTTGCTTGGCAGCGGAGGGACGGCTTATGTCGAAGATCTGGTCCTTGCGGTCGATTAGGTAAGCCGCGTAGCCGTACACCCAGTCGTACGGAACGAATCCGTAGTGCGTCTTGACGACGCGAATGATCTCCTGGTACACCTGCCGTCGACGACTGACTGTCTTGTTATCGCGGTACATGCGGGAAGTCGCCAAGTAGCCCTCTATTTTCATCAGCGGGCGAAGGTTGGCGATGCGAATCCAAAGATCGTAATCGAGCGCGATCTGGAGGTCCTGGTTCATCCAGCCGGCACTCTCAAACGCAGTGCGCCACATAAACGCGGCAGGTTGGCAGATAAAGCAGTTCCGATTTAAGAAGTCGTAATCGTACGGTCTTGTCGGATATGGCCCAATCATCGAGCCATCTTCCGCGACGTGATATGCATCTCCGTAGACGATGCCGACGCTCCTGTGGGCAAGCAATTGTTTAACTGCCGTGCTGACCGCCCCCGGCAGGTAAGTGTCGTCGGCATTTAGAAATGCGAAAATCTCACCGGTGGACAGGGCGAACCCTTTGTTGATGGCGTGCGCCTGGCCGCGATCCGGTTCCGATCGATACTGAATTCGCCCTTGGTACTTCCGCAATATATCCAATGTACCGTCCGTGGATCCGCCATCCATGACGATATATTCGATCCTTGGATAGTCTTGCGAAAGGACACTTTGGATCGTCTCCTCCAGGAAGCGGCCCATATTGTATGTCGGAGTCACGATGCTCACGAGCGGCCTATCGAAGACCTCGATACGTTGAGATCGATGCCTCTCGACCATGGTGTCAAATGTCCGCAGAGTCAACGCAACCGCGTCGCCCCAGCAATACTCCGAGGCTCTTCGTCTACCCTTGGCGATCAAGTCCGCCTTTAGATCGAGTTCGGTAATGGCCCTGCGAATGCCGGACGCGACACTTGCGGCGTCGTTTTCGTTCACCAGGATTGCAGCGTCGCGCGCGACTTCGGGGCAACTTGTCCCTCGGGCGGTCACGACCGGAGTTCCAGTGTGGAAGGCCTCCAAAATTGGGATGCCAAAGCCTTCGAACAGGGAGACGAACACTAAGCACGCCGAGTGACGGTAAATTTCGGCGACAATCGGTCTCGGCTGATAGCCCAGGAACCTGACATTTCGGGTCAATTTGAGTTTCGCAACTTCGGCCTGCACTCGATCCATACCAGTCGACGGTGCGCCAGTCAGGACCAGAGTCAAATCCGGATACCCGCTCTCTACGAGCAGTCTCAGCGCGCGCAAAAGAGTCGAATGGTTCTTGTGCCGCCAGAAATTAGCGGGGAAGTAGATGTACGGTTCCGGAATCCCAAGGTCGCGAAAGGCCTGCTGCGCTTCTATGGTCGGGGGACAGCGGAATTCGGGATCCACATCCAGCCCAACGACGACGACCTTTGCGGGATCGACTCGGAATTTGTCCACAATAGTCGACTTGGAGTGTTCCGAAATAGTGAAAACGGTGTCTGCGTAAAATACGGAGGACTGAAAGGTCCGTCTCCGCCATTCCAGAGTGCTTTTGTCGAAAAATTCGGGGAAGTATTCGTGCTGTAGGTCCGGTATGGTAATCGCCGAGGGAACGTAGACGTGCAACGGATCCAGAGCAAGAAGAGGGCAGAAGAACAAATCGTAAGCGCCCTGGTCCAACTCGCGATGGATAATCGCTTCGGAAGTCTCGTGTGTAACTCCGATGAGATTCGCGCCCGGAGTGAATTCGCGGACGTGCTCGATCTGAGAATGGAGAGCGAACACAGTCCAGCCGTCGCGGGCGATGCGCAGATCTTGACCGATGCCGCTTACGATATGGCGAACGTAGTTCTCCATGCCGCCAATCTTACCTTTCTCGTACAGGCGGAGATTGATGGCGACACGCATTTCTTACGCCTTATGGAGTCGTCGAGTTAGATATTCTAGCAAACTTTCGCACTTTAGGGCAAGGATTTGAGTAGACAGAACTTCTTGCTTTGCAATAGCTTCCGTAAGTGTGTGCTGGATTTCACTAATTTGGGCGAGCCGCTCTTCCGCCAAGCGCTCGAGTTCGGCGACACTGGCGTCCCGCGCGGCGATCGCGGATGCCAATTCGTTGAGGTCGCGCTCCTGCGCGTCCGCTTCGCCGCGTAGCGCCTCCATATGCTCGTGCACTGTATTGAGCTTGGAGAGGCGTGCTTCCGCCATCTGTTCCAAGTCGACGATGCGAGCATCCCGCGCGGCGATTACGGCCGCCAATTCATGCAGACCACGCTCCCGCGCGTCCGCTTCGGCGCGTAACGCTTCCATATGCTCGTGCACGGTGTTGAGCTTGGAGAGACGCTCTTCCGCCATCTGTTCCAGGCCGGCGATGCGAGCATCCCGCGCGGCGATTACGGATGTCAATTCATGCAGACCGCGCTCCCGTGCGTCCGCTTCGCCGCGTAACGCCTCCATATGCTCGTGCACGGTATTGAGACTGGCGAGGCGCTCTTCCGCCATGCGTTCGAGCTCCATGATGCGGGCTTCGCCAAGACCATTCCCGTGGTACGGCGCCGCGCCAGACCCGTGATAGGACTCTCCTTCGGAGGGGCTTCCTGCGCTCTCCAGCAATGCCATGTTGCGGGCAACACTTTCGTGCATTCTGAAGGGCAGCTTCGAAATAACCAGAGAACCCAAACTCGATCCTTGGCACTCGCAGCGGGGGAACGGGATGTCAGGAATGGGCGCCTTCGCTAAGAAAAGCGACGCCACCGTATAGCGAACGTGCTCATTGATAAACAACGCACCGGGGGTGGGATCTTCGACAAAGGGATTCCCTACCAACTGGAGTCCTCCTCTTACATATCGGCGCGTTGCTTCCGCGGCGCTGCCCGGCGGATCGTGCGGAGGCGGCAGGTATTCGTTGGCTCCTGGCGCCGGAGGACCATAATCGAAAGTCAATCCGATCAGACCGCCGCGCCTCAACACGCGAGCCATTTCTTCCAAGGCGGACTCCTGGTCTTTCGCGGTCAGATGTTCCAGAACCGAGCAGGAGAGCACTACGTCGAACGATTCATCGTCAAAATCCGACAAATCCCGCATATCGCCGACGCGGCTCTCGAAGGACGGAAGGCCTAGGACTTCGGCGCATCCTTGCGCAGACCGCACAAAATCCGGGTTGATATCGATACTGGTCACGCTGCAGCCCGCAAGTGCCGCCAGAATCGTGAGATGGGTGGCAGGGCCGCCCAGGTCAAGAATCTTTGCTCGCCCCTTCCCCAAGCCGAGAGCCTTGAACAACCACATGTATTCCCAGAGCCGAAATGGCCTTAGGGCCAGGCTTGGCACTAACTCGGGAGCACCCGTCGAGCTGAGCGGTAATGCCGCGGCATTCGCCAGTAGGTCGAGCAGGAGAAGGTCTCGTACATCCTTGTCGTCGCCGAAATCGGAAAGGTACGCAGCTAGCCTTGCCCGGTTCAAAACCACATTGATTCCGTCTATTGTCGAAGGCAGCGTCTGATCGCCCTCAGACACCCATGCCAGGTCGGCGGCCCAGGCCGGAATTCCATGCAGCATGATTTCTAGTATTGCATGGGCCATCCGAAGGCTGGTCGGGGTGCGATGCTCAACTCCCTTCACGGATCGGCCTTGTCCGTTATGCGGCCGACCACCTCTCTGGCGGCAGCGAGCCGCGGGGTTAACCGCAGGTGACTTTGAAGGGCTACGCGTGCTATCTTATGCACTTAGACAATTACGCTAGGAATATCAAGGGAACTCTTCTGGAGTGGACTTACGGCTTGTGTCCGATCATCTCTCCTTAATGCGCTTTTGTATCGCTCCTCCGTTAACCGCCCGCGCATGCCCTCGCGAGAAGCCACGGTTGAGAGGGTGCGCTTGGCGGCTCAGGAGATACTAGGGGTTCTTATGGGTGCTTCGTACGTTTCTATACGTAGTCCCCGCTCACAACGCGCCGTCGCAAGGGGCCTGCTTATCGCATGATCGGCATCATCCACACGTTGGGAGGGTGCGGCGGTACCCTCTTGAGTCGATGTTTGGGCGTCTTGCCAGGCGTGGCCTTGCTAAGCGAAATCAATCCCGCCTCCGTCGGGTTGTTCCCGGCATTCGATCCGTTGTACCAGGACTGCGCGTGGCTCCATCTCCTCGATGCCGCCGAAGCGGCGGAATTCTCGAAAAAGGATCTATGCGACATTGAGAATTTTCGCCAACTGGTGAGCGTTTTTTACCAGCGCGCCACCGCTACCGCTCGACGTTTGGTTCTTCGTGACTACAGCTATGTGGACTTTGTAGGCGTACCGTACACTGCCACTCCCCCCAGGCGGCTGCTTCTCCGCACCGCATTGCCGCACGCGGTTCCGACCTCATCAATCGCTTTTGTCCGGCATCCGATCGATCAATGGGTCAGTTTATGTAAGCACAAACAGGTGCGCGACGTTCTGGCTCCTTCTGCTTTCTGTGATGCTTATGCTGCATTCCTGCAGGAATTCGGCACCCAGCGAGTGTATAAATACGAGACTTTCGTGCAGAATCCGCACGGAGAACTGCGGGCGATCTGCGACGATCTGGAGCTCCCGTTCGATCCTTCATTTATCCACCGGTTTCACGAATTCGACTGCGTAACCGGTGACTTTACGCGCCTTGGCGAGACGATATCGGCTCCGCAGAGAAAGGTCTTACCTCCAGACCTGGCGGCCGAGTTTCACTCGAGCGCGAGCTTTCGATATGTCTTGGCGGCAGCCGGGTATCCCGAGTCCAATCCTGATGCGGACCGTCTGTCGTAAAATTCCGCCCCATACCTCAGGCGCCTTGGCGCGCAGGGGAATAGAGGCACGAAACGCGAGTTGCGCCCGCAAGAGATGGGCTGTTAGAATCCTTGAATCTGAGGAGTCGATGCGGCTGCAAGGGAGGCCGTTGATAAATCGAACGATGGCCGGCGGATTTCGATAGAGAGCCAATTTGCGGCGGGTTCCCGTAACGGATTGCTTCTGAATCCCGCAAGGACTACGCGCTCGAGCGTGGCAGATTCTTAGCGGCCTGCAAGGGTGGGCGTGAAACATCGGGCGGGCGTCGCCGCGCGGTTCGTCCAGTTTGTGGTTAAGGGCGCCCACTGGTGCCTTCCGCCCGTAGATGGCTTGACGCCCAGAAGGGTGCACACGTAAGCCCAATGAAATCGCCCCTAGTAACCGTGGTCACCCCTTCATACAACCAGGGGCGATTCATCCGCGCGACCATCGAGAGCGTCCTTTCGCAGGACTACCCGAACCTGGAGTACATTATCATGGACGGCGGATCCACCGATGAGACCGCCGCCGTTGTGAACGACTATGCAAGCCGTCTGACCTGGATATCGGAGAAAGACCGCGGCCAGTCGCACGCCATCAACAAAGGCTTCCGTATGGCCAAGGGCGAGATCGTCTCCTGGTTGAATTCGGACGACTACATTCTCCCCGGGGCCGTCCGCCACGCGGTAACGGCGCTCGAGAAAAATCCCCTTGCAGGCGCGGTCTATGGCGAAGGTTATCTTATCGGCGAAGACGGCAATATCACCAGCCGTTTTCCCGCTACCGTTCCGTTCAACCTTTGGAAGCTGATCTATCTTTCCGACTATATCCTTCAGCAAACCTCATATTTCCGAAAGAGCGTCCTCGATGAGGTTGGTTATGTAGACGAGAACCTGCACTGGGGCATGGACTGGGATCTTTATGTGCGGATTGGCAAAAGGTACCCGATCGAGTACATTCCGGAATACATGGGCTGCCTGCGAGAGTATGCCGCGGCGAAGAGTTTTTCGGGTGGCGGGCGGCGCTTCCGTGAACTGGCTGCCATTATGAGACGACACGGCGGTGTGCGTTATCCACCGGGCTATGTAACTTACGGCCTCGACACATACGGCAGGATCTGGACCGACTGGATCGAGCGGTTGACCCCGTCGTTTCTGGAGCGGCCCTCCAAAGTCTTTCGCCACTATTTCTTCTGTGGAACGCGATATATCATTGACAAGACCCTGCGTGAGGCACAAGGCTGTTATACCGATGGTTGGGCGGCGACGAAGGTGCATTACATGCTTCCTGCGGGAGGGAAAACTCTGCGTATCCAGGGCTCGCTTCCGAATTTGGGCCCCTCCCTCCAGGGCCAGCGGCTCGACATTCTCTGCCAAGGGAAACAGCTTGCCAGTTTCAATGTCCCCTTCGGTGAATTTACGTTCTCGGTCCCGGCGGAGTCTGCGGCCGGTATGGAACCTTTTAGCATTGTCCTGCGCGCTTCGAAAAGCATCGTACCCAGCCGGACCGGCATCTCACCCGACCCGCGGCGGCTCGCATATATGCTGAAATCGATCGCCTGGGAGTGATTTGGACTAGCCAGAGGTGAAGGATGATATGAGTAATTTCCGTCTGCCTGACTCGGTCCTCAAGCAAAAGTGGTTCCACCGGATAGAACTCGCCCCCGGCGTCTTCACCCCGGGAGTGGATGACACGCCACACAAGGCCGCGTTGATCCAATTCCCTGCCGACCTCACAGGGAAGAGCGTTCTCGATATCGGAGCGTACGATGGCTATTTCAGCTTCGAAGCCGAGCGGCGCGGCGCGGCATTCGTACTGGCCTACGATCACTTGCCGCCGGATGAGAGCGGATTCAATATCGCACGCGATGTCCTAAAATCCAAAGTGGAACATCGAGTGGGGTCGGTATATGACCTGGACCCGGCCATCGTCGGAGAGTTCGATATCGTCCTCTTTCTCGGCGTGATTTACCACCTCCGGAGTCCGCTGCTGGCGCTCCAGCGCATCTATGGTGTGTGCAAAAGCGTGATGTATCTCGAATCGCAGATCAGCACGGATATGGCGGGAATGTCTGCACGGTTTTACCCCTCCAATGAATTGAACAACGATCCTACAAATTGGTGGGCGCCAACGCGGCCCTGTTTGGAGGGCTGGCTAAAGAGCCACGGTTTCGAGCCGGAATTCCTGGCGGAGTGGTATTCGAGAGCGGCATATCGCTGCACAAAGTTGCCGGGCGGCTTGCCGTGGTATGTTACGGACTACTGACTGAAGGGCTGAGGCGTTCATGTTGACCGTAGCTTTCATATTGATTACCGTGGCGCTGTTATTCGGCGCCGGCGCTGTCCCGAGCCGCGCGCTCTTTCCGGACGATGGAAGGTACTTGCGAACCGCCGCTAGCCCGGTATTGGGTTTTGGCCTGCTGGTGATAGCTGTGCAAACGCTCTATCTGCTCGGGATGACCGTGAAGCAGATGGCGCCGTTTCTGGTCGGGGCAATCGTCGGTCTGGCCGCCGCAGATCGTTGGTGGAGCGGGCGCCAGCAATCCGTCGCGGCAGCGACGAAGGGCCGCGTCCGGACTGCAATCCTGGGAACCGGTGCGCTGGCCGTCCTGTTATGTGGCTGGCCGGGGATTTATTCCGGATACCGCACATACATGGCCTATGCAAATCCGGATGCCAACAACTACCAGTTCGTTGCCGATAGGTTTCTGAACCATCCGCGGTCGGAGAAGATCGTATTGGACGGTTTTCATCCGGCGAATTATTTCGTTAGTCAGGATTTTGAGAGCCACGGGCGTACCGGTGTTGATGCCTATCTCGCTTGGGTCAGCGCCGTATTCGGAACGAACACGAAGCAGGGATACTGGATCGCGGTCTGCTCTATGGTCTTCCTGATTCCGCTGTCGGTGTACATGTTCGTCGTGTTGGGATTGGATGCGGACCGTCGCGTTGCCCTACTCGCAGCCGGCCTTACGGCAACTAGCTCTCTGCTAGCCCTGCAGGCCTTTCAGGAACTCTTAGGCAATCTGGGAGGCGCTGCGGTTCTGCCGGCCGCCCTCGGCTGCATCCTAGCGTGTCTACGCAAAGTGTGCATCAAGACAGCTATCGCCGCCGGGGTGCTTTGCGGCGCACTGCTCTCGGTGTATCCCGAGATGTACGGATTGCTTGGGCCCGCAGTGGTGGGCGCCATCTTTCTATTGGCTTGGCGGCTCGGTATCGGGCCGGTCCTCCGTAATGCAGCCGTTTCAGGCATCGTTGTCGTGGCGGCCATACTGGCGATCAACCCGGTGTTTGGCTACTACGGAGTTCTGATGCTCCTACGGCAGGCAGGCGCTTTCTCGGGTGGTGACTCGTATGCTTTTGCATTTACGAAATCGATACTCCCGGTTGCTTTCGGTCTCCTTCCATTTCCGGCGGATACCGCGGCTGGCGGCCTGTTGTTTCAGGCATATCGAATTTCGTCCTACGGGGTCGGCGCGCTTTGTGTGGTATCGCTGGGGCTGTTCGCATTCAACCGATCCAAGGATAACGCACGGCCGCCCCTCTTGGGAGCGCTCGCTGCCATGTTTATGCTAGCCGCTTACATGGCGTTTCGGTTGCATTATAGCTACGGATTCTTTAAGTCCATCATGTATGGCGAGTTCCTGGTCATCACGGCGTTGATATCGTCGAGCTTCGCTTTGTGGACGGGCGACCGACGTTCATGGGGGCCGATAGCCAAGTGGGCTAGCGCGGCCACCCTGCTTGCGATCGCGGGCTGTAACTTACTTTCCGGCGTATGGTATGGCGCCGTCAGCCTGTCCAGCCAGCAGCATGGCATTGTGAATGCAGTTGGGCTATCGGCAGATACCTCTTTCGACGAACTCGAGGAACTGCGCCACGTGGTCACCCCGACAGACGCGGTGATGGTTGACAGTCACGACGGCGTAGTTGAGATGTGGGCGGCTTATGGGCTTCGCGATTTGAGAATCTCACTGATGGAGCCGCTCCTCTTTTTTGAGCCGTGGACCCGGGGTGGCGCGGTCGATTTTACGCACGACTACTCCGACCGGTACGTCTTGACCGAATCGCCATCCCACGGCGATATTATCGATCGGCACACCCGAGAGGCTGCGGTATGGAAGAGTTCCCGTTTTGAGCTTTACCCTTTTCGCAACTATGTGGCACTTGGCTCAAACTGGTATCAACTGAATAACGGAGCTTATCCGTGGCGCTGGCTCAACACCGATGGGGAAATCCTGCTCATTCGTCCGTCCGAGCGGCGATACCGGATCGCATTTCAGTGTTCACCCGGTCCGGGCGTTAAAGGGGCCGCGCGCCACGTGGAGGTACTGGTCAACGGCACGGGAGTTTACGATCAGGTCACGGACGGAACAAGTATTGTCGCCACGCCTTTTTTCTCAGTGGACCGGACGGTCAACAGGATTACCCTTCGTATAGCCGAAAAGCCGTCACTCATTCCTACCGATACGCGGCTTCTGAATATCGCTGTAGCAAAGGTTCGGGTTACCGGGGAACAGGCTGTGCAGCAGGCGATCGACGACGGAAACCCGACCGAAATCACTGTCCAAAGTCTGCCGAAAAGCCTGGACTCAATGAGCGGTATCTATTCCGACACGTGGGTCGGCCCGAAAGCCGAACTCTGGCTCGGATGCCGCGGCGACCCCACAAAGCTTGAAATCAAGGGCGAGATTCCTGTTTGGGCGCCGTTTTCGGTACCACTCCATATCGGCGTCAGTGTGAATGGGCTGGCTGTCGGTGAGGTCACGGTGGCGGCCAAGGGAAAGTTCAGCGGGATTCTTCCAGTGCCTCCTCAATTCCGGAAGCAGACAAGGCTGAAGGTGTCACTCTTGAGCAGTCATTCATTCACCGGACAGGAAATCTCCAAGAACGGGGATACACGACCGCTCTCTTTCTTTTTTCGCGGCATTCGCATCAAATCGGGCGACACAGCAGCGAAACCGTGACGGAGCTATCGACGGTTGGCAGAGTGCGACAGTTCCCGCTATCGCCCCAGTGTTAGCTTACGGCTACAAGCACGCAATGCTTGCGCCCGATTTGCCTGGGCGCGACAAAAATGCGGCAGGGCGACTCGTCATGTATAATGCCCTTTGCGACGCGAAACACCCGAATACCCCGGCCGCGGCGGTCCTGAAATTGATCCAATTCCCTGTAAACTGTGCGGATCAACTACCGTGCCGCTTGGAGTCAAAAAGGGGCAGCTGACCAGCCGGGACTTTCACCTTTGTCGTTGCCTGAGTTGTCAGTTCGCCTTCGTCTCAGATCCCTGGACCGATTACGAGAGCATTTATTCGGAAGACTACTATCGCGGCCTCGGCGCGGATCCATACATCGCCTACGTCTACGAATCGCAGCACCCGTCGACGACCATCCGCAACTACGAGTGGGAGGGTATTTTGGCCAATATCCAGGCTCTGACCGACGTCGGATCGGACACAAGATGGCTGGACTTCGGATGCGGACAGGGCGGTCTGCTGAAGTACTGTGAGAGCCGAGTCAAGGCTCAGTACCGCGGCTTCGAAGAGGGCTGGTTGGGTCCGGAAGCGTCCCGGTTGGAGTTTCCTATTATCCGGCATTCCGAACTTCTCGCTCAACAAGATCCTTTCGACATCATTACGGCAATCGAGGTCTTCGAGCACATCGAGAGCCCCATGCAGATTTTCGGACTCCTCAGACGTCTACTGAGGCCGGGCGGGATATTGTTTTATACAACCGGGAATGCGGCGCCGCACTGGAATCGCTTTCTCAACTGGGAGTACGTCTATCCCGAGATTCATGTCAGCTACTTTTCTCCTGCGGCGATGGACCGGGGTCTTACGCAGTCCGGGTTTCGGA
>Ga0182016_10000802_pt1 | contig 38861 bp, 27 predicted proteins | sample 712S2MmetaG_FD_120491 | JGI IMG/M metagenome (GOLD analysis project Ga0182016, IMG submission 120491) | Permafrost microbial communities from Stordalen Mire, Sweden - 712S2M metaG | ecosystem: Environmental > Terrestrial > Soil > Wetlands > Permafrost | place: Sweden: Stordalen | collected...
AGTGTTTTTTAAAATGAGCACTATTTAATAGAACCATTCGCGTTGTTACTTTTTCACTGACACCTTCTTGATTTTTTTTAACATAAGTAAACGGTTTGAAATATATGTTAGATAATAAGAAATATGTCTTGTGTGTATCAATATGTCTCACTGATAATGTATTTGTGACTGTCGAACAAGTTAAACCACTGGCTTGTGCATGACCACCACCTCCAAAACATGATGCAACTTCACTGACGTCAGCAGCTGATTCAAGAGATCTCAACGAAAAATTCGTCGTGTTATTATAATCGTTGACTGAATATATCGCAGAAAAATCGACATTTTCATACTCATCGAATACTTTGTGGCCCAATTCGGACTTCAACACACTCGCATTAAGGTATGATACAAAATAATATTTATCTCTCAATTGAATAAATTTTGGAGAAGCATATTTTATGGCATTCAAAATCGTCGCATTATTTTGTCTTACCATACCAGTGCCTTGCACAAAAACTTCCGAATTCAAAAAATTATCATCCATTAATTTACCATAATCTTCAAAAGTAAATGGCAACGTAAACATGAATGCCGTGAATTCAAGTGTTTTAGGTTGTTTTTTTAACCAAATGTCATTATCTTCGACGTATATAATCATTTTCGGTATCGGACCCGTTCTGTTGAAATATCTCCACGTTAAATAAGCGCCACTGTGATCCATCCTGAATAGTTTATATTTATCTGGAATATCTTTCAAATCATTTTGTGCTGTTTTATGATGATCAATGATTGCAAACTTATTGGCAGTTTCTATGACTTTCAATAACTCATTTTTTTTGTATGAAAAATCACACATTAAAACATTTTTACCTTTAATTTCATCATACGGTGGCATTTTACCATATGATGCAGGAAAATAAGTAATATTTTTGTTAGGAAAATTTCTTTTAAAATAATGGTTAACACAGTATGCCGAAGAAAAACCATCAGAACACGGACTGTGATATATAACATATTCGACCTCATAGGGTTGAAGATCTAAATGATCAAATGTAAGACCATCATCTGGTGTTTCCATTAATTGGTCCGGTTGTTTTTGTTGTTTTTGTTGTTCATAATATTTGTTCTCTATATATTTATCCATTGTTATTTACTATTATTCTTTGTGTTCTATAAATAAATATGTTTAATACATTAAGTATTATTTTATCAACTTTTTAAATTACCTAAATTATTGAAATTACTCAAATATCATTTATCTTTATCTCAGTGAAATCGAAATCAGCATATGATTGTAAAACTTCAATTGATTCATCAGTTAATTTTCTCGACAAAATAATATCGGTCACATCATCTAAACATTTAATTTTAAAACAAAAACTCATCGCATTAGATTCCTTTCCATCTCGTCTAAGAGTTTTTTTCATATAAATACCGTGACGTAACCAAATCGGTATATCATCACTATTTATATCATATTTTGTTTTCAGTAAGTCTGCTCTTTGTATAGTACTTAACGATTTAATTGTTTTATCTGATTCTCTTGCCATGATATAACCAGAAATACAATTTCTGTAACAATCAGAACGAGATCTCCAGAACAGATAATTACATACTTCATAATCTTCTGGAACAGTGAACAAACGAGCATCGAACATAATTTTTGGATCTGATAGTAGTTGTCGCACTCTTTCATATAAAAGATTATCTGTTGGAACAAGTGTTTTCAAATTATGACAAAATCTAATTGTTGCATAACTTGGAATTTCTGAAATAATTTTATCAATTCGTCCACCGAAAATATGTTCAAACTTGGTTGCATCTACAGTATTTTTATCACATACTTTATTAAAAATTAGAGATATTTCATCAGAATGAACATAAATAGTTTGACAATTAAATTTATCAATAAGGTCTCTCGCAGTCAAAGCCATTGCTTTAACAAAATATTTATCGAATGGTACCTCTTTATTTTTTGGGAATTTATTACTAACGGCCTTGAAGTTGCTACCATCGATGCGAACAACATATGTATCAAATTTAGATACAATCCGTTTGTTGATATTTTCGTATCCTTTCATTCTTTCTTCCAATGTAATCCTCACAATTTCTCGTCCGAATTTATCTAAGTTGTTCGATTTATTCGATTCATTTGATTTATCTTCAGAATCAGAATCATCAGAATCATCAGAATCATCTGAATCATCTGAATCAATCGAATTATTGTTATCGTTCAAGGATAATTTGTTCCGTAAACTATTTGAAGAACCAGAATCACTTGAATTATCAGAATTATCAGAATTATCAGAATTATCAGAATTATCAGAATTATCAGAATTATCAGAATTATCAGAATTATCAGAATTATCGGAATTATCGGAATTATCAGAATCATTAGATTTGTTAGATTTGTTAGATTTGTTAGATTTGTTTAATCTGATGATAGTAGCACAATCACCAATCATTTGTTGTAATCTGGGTGCTTTATCCAATTCACTTGGACTCATATTGATACACATATTTACAAAACTAATGATTGAAACTATTGCGAAAGCTACTGAACAATTAATAATAACTCCTGTGATAACGGCTAATAAAATGAGTGCTGTCTTAGTACTAAGACCGATAAAATACACACAAAATTCCATGTAAAGTGCAATCAAAAATGTAGTAATCATTTAAGTTTATTTTATTTGTTTATTTAATCTACTTGTTTGGTTTAAATATTTATTATAATTTAAAGTAATGATATAATAAGTAACATATATGTTTTTCAATTTTTATTTTGTTTATATCGCGATAAATTTGAAATAATATTAATATTGAAATATAATATATTAATTAAATAAACAATTATATACATTTATTATTAATCTTAAGAAAAGTGATGGAAAAATTGGAGCACATATATGATATCAACGAGTTAGTTGATAAATTTTATGATAAAATAAATGAAATGACAGCAGAAAATAATAAATCGAGAGGTGTGAAGCGAGCTGATATTATGTCGAAAGATAGAAAAACATTTATTAATAATTTTAATGATGTATGTATAAGTATTGATCGTAAACCTGAAACTGTATCAGCGTATATTGCAAAAGAACTTAAAATGAATACATCCATTACAGCAAATGGTATGCTAATTATTCATGGAACATACAAAAAGAAAATTGTAGATGATTTGGTGATTAAATATATTACTGATTTTGTTCAATGTCCTCTATGTAAAGCATGTACATCAACAATTAATAAGGTTGATCGAATTAATTTCCTTGAATGTAAAAAATGTCATGCAAAAACAGCAGTTGATGTTTATTTTTAGTAGTTTTTTTATTTATAAAATATTGTAATAAATTAAATTTATAATTTTTCAATTTCTGTTTTGATTGCATTATATGTAGAGATGTAATCATTTTTGTGTTTAACAGCAGTATTGACCCAATTTTCGCATACTGATAATACTTTTTGTTTTTTCAGACTAAAATGTGCTCGGATGACATCACTGAATTGTGGATATGCTTCAGGATTTCTTATAAGTCCCAATATGGCATGTTTCATTGTATACAATCTAATATCTTGATCATAATCGAATGATTTTTTCATTCCTTCTTCGTTGTTATATCGTTCATGACCTGGTTCATTGAAGTATGGATTTTCTACTAGAATTTGTGATTGGATTGATACGTAGATTTGCAACAAGGTCGATGTAATTGGGTTCCAATCTTCTCCACTTCTCCATGTCCCAAGGATCGACAGACATACTTTTCCATTGTCATAAAGATTAGGATTAAATCTAACACCACCGTGATTGAGATACCAAACATTGGGTGGTTTAGTTGGGAAGTTAGTATTGATGAAAGTATCGAATATAAATATACCACATTCATAAGGTGTCTTTTCTGGTCCTGTAATCAAGGTACGTATAGCTGTAATATAGTCCTTATCAGGTCTGGCAATAATTATTGCTGAAGAATCAATTGGCAATGAACCGAGTGAAATCAATTCATCACGCAATCTTTTGTATACACTTGATGGATATTTGTGATCCTTGGATGTATTGAAATCGGTTTGATACTGATAATTAGTACCAATTAATTTATAGTCTGCATCTTTATCCCGAAGTTCACACATTTTTTTGACATATGTTTCGCCTTCTGATAACTGTTTTTTTTCTTCTATTTGTTTCTTTTCTTCATTCTTTTCTTGAACAAGTCTATATGCTTCATAACATGGTTCGATCATTGAGTACAAATTCATAATAGTTCCGACGATGGGATCTTCAGATTTATCATATTTAATTGCTGTTTTGCACATGTTATTTAATTCTGTCATTATATCAAACAAAGAAACTGATGTTGTATTAGTATCTTTATCAAAAAGATGAATAGCATTTTCATTAGCCAAGTTTCCAATTAACATGAATATCATATCAAATAATGGTTTATGTTTACTAATTTCTAATAAAGTTGTACCTCTAAGTTGTGATCTTATGTAACTGATAAGTATGGAGTTTTGAATTGCATTATATATAACAGAACTATTATTGTTATTATCATTCACATCTTGAACTTCTGTAATAATTTTGTTTAATACATTTTTAACACGATTATCACGTTCTTCCACAGATTTCATATATGCCTTAGCATCCCATGTTCCTGCTTCTCCTGTTCCATAACCTGTTCCCGAGGACCAAACAATGCCTTGTTTAGGTTTTTGTACTGATCCATAAGGATCGTGTTTTGTGTTTGCTTTTTTTACTTCTTCTTTTGATTTTATTTTGAACGACTCGTATTTTTCGTCGTCGATATCTGGTTGATCACCGGTATCAACAAGCGAAGCCAAATCCAACAAAAATGTTTCTATTTTAAGGAATGCTCCACCACTATGTTTATTGGTATCATTCAACTCAATATCGACACATATTTTTGCATGTTTATTAAGAAGTTGATATAATTTGGTGATTACATATGACATGGAACGGGAAGGAGTCCAATAATCTAATTGAATCATTTTTGTATTCGAAATGCGATGCATAAGTGAATTCATTAATCTTGGTCTCATGACTTTAACAGTCGGGGGATAATTTGGATAGAGAGAATCATGAATATGAACATCAATTTCTATATAATTGTATCCATATTTTGACTCTAGCATTTTGAGTGCGGCTTTGAGTTGAGCATCTTCAAAATCAGTATATCTGATTCTCCAATGGAAGATATTTTTATCAACAAGGTCAATGTTGTATTTATTTTTTGTTCCTCCAGTTCTTGATCCTTCCCATAATTCCATAAATTCTGTTGCAACGATTTTACCAACAACTGCCTGGTGAAACATACTTTTTTCCTTGGTGGAGTTATTGTTTGTACCAGTTGTTATCTGACTTTTTGATAATGAAATGTATGAATCTATTTCTTTACCTTTTTTATATTTCTCCATATCAAAACCGAAATCAGTATTTGCTTCAACATATCCATTTAATTTAGTTATTTTAATTTCTTTTATTTCTTGATCTTTGGTTTTATCAATTTGTTTGTATAAAACAGTCAACAACTTTGATGGTGTTGGTGATTTATTAATACAATACATATTAACATCATCGATCCACGGCAATCTTGTGTTTCTTGTGTCAACATATTCGACAATGTATGGATCATTTTTAACGCTCGGATATAATATTTTAAAACTTTTCAGAGAAGAATTCATGTTAAATTGAAGAACGATATAGTTGCCAGTATTCTCCTTTACTTGGACAATGTTTTTTTCACGATTCCACTTCTCTACCTCATCAACAAACGAGATAGTTACATTTGTTGTATTATTGTATTCTGCGTCCATTTTGAGAATTAACTAAAATATATTGATACAATAACTAATATCATTGTACAGAACTATTATTTATCAATTTTTTTAATATAAAAATATCAAATTTTCTCAGGGTAAAATATATTGTTTGATAAATAATTAATTAAATATAGAATTAATTATTTTTCGCATTTTTTTCCGTATTTTTATTGTATAAAAAGTGAATGAGGGTAATTTTTAAAATTATTTTTTAAGTATAGAATTATTAAAAAATTAATTAAATTATTTGATTTAAATTAATTAAATAATTAATTTAATTAATTTAATTAAATTAATTATCTAAACTATTATTATAATAATTTAATTAAATGGAAGGTGAACAAGACAATGTTAACACTGGCGTCAATGTAGACTACAACGAACGTATGGTCGGAGGTAAAAGAAGATCCAAGAAAGGATCATCTAAGAAAGGTTCCAAGAAAGGATCCAGAAAGGGTAAAGTTGGCCGTCCCCGTAAATCTATGAGTGGAGGTGCTGTCGCCGCTGCTCAAGTCGGAGGTAAAAGAAGATCCAAGAAAGGATCATCCAAGAAAGGTTCCAAGAAAGGTTCCAGAAAAGGATCCAGAAAGGTCGGTCGTCCCCGCAAATCTATGAGTGGAGGTGCCGTCGCCGCTGCTCAAGTCGGAGGTAAAAGAAGATCCAAAAAAGGATCCAAAAAAGGTTCCAAAAAAGGATCCAAAAAATAAATGATTAAAATTATTTAGTATTATAAATTGGTAATAAATAAATAATTTTATTAATTTTATTGGTTAAAATCAACTAATTAGTAAATTAGTTAATTATAAAAATTTATATAAATAAAATTATTCTAGTTTTTTCATCAATTTTTTATCATTATTAACAGGTATATCTAATGGTTCCTGTTTAACTCCAGGATTTTGATTACTGATCAAATATGATTTTACATTATTATATCCATTTGAAAGTATTGTTGATAAATTTGACAGGCCTTGATTTTGTACCACAGTTGTTGTAAAATTAGACCAGTAAGTTCTCTTTGCATTTTCATTGTTAGTATCATTGTTAACATTATTGTTACCATTGATCATATTTGTATATCCGGTTTTAATTTTAATTCCTTCAACGAATCCGTTTTGTTGCACTTTTTGAACTATATCAGTAGTATGCAATATCACATAATTCATTGGTGTAATAACGTATGTTAATGCGATAATGTTATAGTCTAAGCAAAAAGTTCCAAGAATTTTATTATTTATAAATACAATATCAACAAATAGTGATTGGAAAACATTATCAATATTTGTTACTCTATTTTCTTGTTGATTTAATTCATTGACTTTATTACTTTTTATTTGATTAAGAATTTCTTCTAAAGATGATTTCCTGTCCTCCATGAATTTAATAAAATTTCTACTATACAATACATACAAAATTACACGCACAAATCTAATAATTGTACCAAAAAAGAACCCACCAAAATATTTAATTATTCCATCGAAAACAATCAGACTACAAAATGATACCCATCCTGATACTAATGATAGATTGGATTTATAATTATTTATATTTTCTGATTTCGAAGTATCGTTGCTTGGTTGTAATTCATTATTATAATATTCAATTGCGCTGAGATATGCAAGTCCTGCAAAATACAACATTGTAAGAATCGAAAAATCAACTATTCCAAAAAAAATACAAGCAAAAAATCCGTATCCCATTATATGGTTTACATATTTTTTATTTTTTTGTACTTTATAAAATGTAGAAAATTGACTAAATAATGATTCGGCTGTTGAAATTGCTGTAATTGTTTGTTCTGTAAAATTTGTTTCCTCTGAATTATTTGTATTATCCGTCATGTTTTAATAAATGGACTTTGTGACTTATACTGATGATGTAATTATTGTATGACACTTATATTTTATTCATTGTAAAATTCAATTTTTAATTTATTCTTCAGATTTTGTAAATTAACATAAATAAATCAAACTAATTTTCGGCTTCTTTAATAACCTTTTTTTTAGTTGCTTTTACAATGATTTTTTTTGGTTCCTTTGTTTTTGTTGTTTTTGTTGTTTTTGTTGTTTTTGTTTTAGATGTTTTGGACATTTTATCGTTTAAATCGTCCAAAGATAATTCATCTTCGTTTGTATTTTCTAAATGTTGCACCATTGGATCACCAGGAATAATTTCAGAAATAATTTCAGGAATAATTTCAGGAATAATTTCAGGAATAATGGGTGCTCTAGCAGTTGTACACAAAATATCAGCGTGAACCAATCCAGTAGCTTTAATTCTTTCTAAATAAGTATAGCGTTGTGATCTGTCTTTTATCATAATTAATGTTTCTAAATTAGGTTTTAAATTCCATTCTTTTTCTAAATAATCAATAAATTCGTATTGATTATTTGCCACTGCATTATCGTATATCATACTATCGGCATAATTTTCTGTTTTAACTAATTCGATAGCTTGTTCAGATGTCATAGTTATAGTCGTGTTCAATTTAATTCTTAAATCGTAGTGAACACTAGAATTTAATTTTATTTTATCGATATATACTAACGGAAACTTTTCTGTTTTGTGACATATTTTATATAATTCGATATCATAATTAATCCCATATTCGTCGATATTATTTATCGCAATGTTTTTACTTAAAGCGACTTCAATCGTACCCAAATCAATCAAAAGACCATTCGCAAGTAATAAATCGAATATTTCTCGGTTATCATATAATAATGCTCCAACACAATCTCTATCCGGTAATGCTTTCATATCAAATAATTTTTTCAATATATTTTTGTGTGATGATCCACAGGCATTTACTAAACATTTTTGACTAAATATATTTATTTTTGTAAAAATTGCATCGAATAATTTTTCATCCCCTTTCTTGCATGCAGTTTCGAGATCGTTTAATGTTGGGGCATATTCATTTGTATTAACTAAATAATCAACTATTGAACTATATATTTCGAGATATTTATTTGTATTTCCGCTATTATAAGAATATTGATATATAGTCAATGATGCGACATATACACCTGATACATTTTTGCTATTTTGCCGACTCAATAATTCGTATAATTTAGTATGTATCGGTAATTTATATTTAATAGCCATTTCTATTAAAAATTTAACATTTTGCATGACGATGGGTGAAGTACTATTATATTCGTCATCGAAATATGACAAAGAAATTTTATTATTCGCGAATAACTTTTCGATATGTATGGAAATTACGGGATAATTAAGTTGTGTGAAATAACATTGCGTAAAATACATTCTTCTTATCAATTTTTTTACTAAATCTTCTGTCATTTCAATACCATTCTCTAACATTAAGAGAATAAAATCATCTAATTGATAAGTATTTTGTTCATATCCTTTACTGTAAATATTGTAATCTTTTTGTGTATCTTTTCCTGAAATATTTCTCTTAAGTACCTCATCAATATGGATCATTTTTGGTACAATTTTAAATTTATCCAAAAAGTTTTTCATATTTGCTAAATTAAACACCGATGCCTTACAAATAGTTAATAAATCTTTATCGGTTGCGGTATTTTCTTTCAGTAATAAATTGATACCCTTGGAATAACCTTTTGTAATAAGATCATTTTGTTGTTTTGTCGTCAATTTATAACCAAGAAGAATGAGATTATCGACCCAACTAAAAACTGTATCTTTTTTTATAGATTTGATTGCAAGTGTGACATTTTTTTCTGATAATAAATGTCTTTCAGTTATAATATCCAAGATTTTTTCACCGTAATTGCCACCAATAAGTGATCGTGATGCTCCTACACATAATTTTGTAAATAATTTTGTTAATTGATCATCTGTTAACAGTCTATTTTCTTTCTTTAGTTTATCAAATACATTTTCGATATCGAGCTTTATTTTTTCCGAATAGCCATAATAGTGTCCATTTAATATATCATCGACAGTTTCAGCACGTACTTCTCCATAGCGTCCTCTATACATTTTAGTTATTAATATTTACATCAATTTAATTTATAAGAATATTAATTTTAGGAATAACAAAATCAATTTTTTATTAAATAAATTAAATAAATAAAGTTATTTGTTTGTGGTAAATACAACATTCACAAAATCCTCAAAGTCCATGAAATTTAAATACTTATCTTTTTGACACCCTGAAACTTCGCTCAATTCATCATTAATCAATACCATCATCTTATTTTCCTTATCAAACAAATCTTTTTTATTAAAATAAGACATTAAATTTTGCTTTAACTGATTGTATGTCATTTTGACCGGTGTTGTCGCCTTTGGTCCATCTTTTCCAAGAATTAATTTGCATAATTTAGCACCGAGAGTGATTGTTTGCCGGGGTTTTATTTCTTCTGTCGATGGTGTCAATTTTACCAACGGATATTTTTCTTTCACTTCAGGAATTTCTACCTTATTTTCTGATTTTATTTCTGTTTTATTTTCTATTTCAGAAGTTGTATTTTCAGATTTTTTCTTCCTTGATACAACAATAATTTTACCTTTTTTTGCTTTGTTTTCAACAGGTTTTTTTTGTTTAATTTCTTCAATGGAATCATCATCTTCTATATTTTTAAGAATACTATCAGCGATTTTGTCTACAACTAATTTATTATCTGGAATCACATAATCATTTTCATAATCTACCAACTCATCCTCTTTATTATCATTAGAATTATCATCTTTTATTTCTTCATCCTCATCACTATCATTATCTTCGTCTTTATCATTTTCATCGTCTTGATCATCTTGATCATCTTGATCATCTTGATTATTTTGATCATTTTTATCATTTTGATCATCAGTATCTTCATCAGAGGCGGAATCATTTTTTTTATTTTTAGTTTCTTTCGAACCATTAGATGTTTTATATTCTGCCATTAAATATTGCAGACTTCTATTGCCAATTGTATTAGCCAATGTATCAATTGCTTCGATAGTTACGGGAGCACCTTTTGAAACTAAAAATTTAAGTGTTTGTATATTACTTTTAAATTTACATGAAGCGACTAAACAAGCTGCAGTGGGTTTGATTCCATCGTTGACCAATTTCTTTATGTTTGATAAATTACCTGATTGTTTACAAGCGATTTCTAACATTTTTGGAGTTTGCATGACATTTTTGACGGAATAGGGATGAAAGTTTTTCTCGGCACACATTTCAAAGTATTTCTCATCAAGAGTTATATTAAAACTTTCGAAGTTATTTATTTTAACTTGTGCTTGTGTGGCCAGTAATACATCTTCATAATCTGGAATATATCCGTAAGCTGTTAAAAGATCGATCACCTTACCAGGTTCCGGTTTAGATCCACCATCATTATCATAATAACGTCCGACTACTCGTCCCTTCCAATCATAATATTTTAAATTTTTAAGACCATCAATAACATTTTTAAAACATTGTTTAGTCGGAAACATTTTTAATTCTAGGAAAAATTTAATTATGTCTTCACTACAAACCAAACACGCCTCTTCCAAATGTTCCTGTTGTGGGGCGACACCCATTGTAATAATTGTTTTCACCATTGCAAGACTTTTTTTCTTTATAGCACTTACGAGTGTCTCATTTGTTGGGACAACATTTCGTGATAAAATATTTGCTACGATTGTTTCTAAACCGTTTTCAATAGCTCTATTTAAGTGACCAACTGTAACATTTATTTTATTATATTTACTTAATGATTCACAAACATGTACTTTCTTACTTTCCAATGCTTCGATAAATATGTTGGGATCAATATCATATTCGTAATGAATAATTTTATTGAATGCATCCTGATTATCTGATGCAATTAAATATTGCATGGATAAATATGACGGTGCTCTAAATGCAATTAGTAATGATAACGAATTGATATAATTTTCCGTTTGTTTTATACATTTTCCTTCACCATAATAATAATATCCTCCTCCCGATTTTTGTAGATAATCAATGTAGTCATCAAGAATTGAATTATCGAGTTGTCTATTCGCATCAATTACTGCAATTATTTTATTATTTATCGCCTTGCACTGTGTGTGCGAATTACCACATTTTTGTGATAACATTTTTTTAATATCATCATTAACTTTTTTATCTTCATTATTTTGATTATATTCATTATTTTTATTATTTTCGTAATTATATGATTGACTCATTATACGTGATAGCAATTTAAACATATTATTTGCCTCACTTAATGATATTATTTATTTGAATAATAATATATCAATTTTTTTTATAATTTTTACTGTTATGTATTTGATAAATTAATTATTTGTAAATTTACTGCTTCTCAGAGTTGGGAATAATAATACATCACGAATATTATCTCTATCACTTAACAACATTGCAAAACGGTCTATACCCATACCAAAACCTCCAGTTGGAGGTAATCCGTATTCTAGTGCTTTAATAAATGTGTGATCGATATCTTGTGCTTCATCATCTCCTTGTTTTTTTGATTCCATTTGACTCTCGAATGTTTTTCGTTGAATTATTGGATCATTTAATTCAGTATATGCATTACAATATTCTACTCCCAACACAAACAATTCAAAACGTTCCGTGAGTTGTGGATTATCTCTATGTAATTTAGCGAGAGGTGACATTATAGATGGATGATTAATTAAAAATGTTGGGTTGTGACATTGTGATTCAACAAATCTTCCGGCAAGTTTATCTATAAGTCTCGCTGTTGTTCTCGGATTACTGCATTCGACACCAAATTTGTTGCACATTTCCGCAAGAAATAATCTTGTTTCCTCACTACTAATATCGGTAGGAATCTTTTGTCCGATACCGTTTTCTATTTCTTGCATAATATCAAGTCGTTTGAACGGTGGTGTGAAATCAATCTCTTTATTTTGGTACATAAATTTAAGAGAACCCTTTATTGATTCCACAATTTGACACATCATTGCCTCACATAGCGTAAATAGATCATTATAATCCAAGCCCATAATGTAAAATTCAAGACTTGTAAACTCTGGATTGTGAGACAAGTCACATGATTCATTTCTGAATTGAGATCCTATTTCATAAACTCTTTCAAAGCCTCCGACGATTAACTGCTTAAGAAATAGCTCCGGAGCAATTCTCATAAACATATTCATTTTAAGATCATTATGGTAAGTAGTAAATGGTTTTGCATTTGCTCCTCCTGCTTGTCCCGAAAGAATAGGTGTCTGTACTTCAATAAAATCCAAGCCATCGAGGAAATTTCTGATTTGCTTGATTACTTTTGTTTTTACTATAAATGGATTTCTTGATGTCGGATTAACAATCAAATCAAGAAAACGGTTATTTGCTCGCAATTCAGGATCTGTTATTCCAAAATATGATGACGGTAATTCGTGTAGGCAGGGCAGGGAGCACAGCGAATTAATTGTGTTACATATAAACTCTTTTCACCCGTTTTTGATCTCCCTGGATGTCCTTTGCCACCAACTATATCTCCTCGTTTAATTTCTTTTAAAATATATAAAAATTCTTCAGAGGATTTATAAAACATAAGATTAATCAAAAACTGAACTTCAACACCATTGCTCATAACTGTCATGAAAATAAGTTTTTTACCAGCTGTGCGTAATAACATAACACGACCCATAATCGCTTCTTCAATATCGACAAGGAATGAATTATTTGGTATCGTTTCATTCATCTTATTAAATTCAATGTGTGTAATTGGTTTGGTTACATCTTCTGTGTTAGTGCTATTAACATTTTTTGCGAAATATGTTTGTTCGATAAATTCTTTTATTGATTTAGTGGTACTGAATAAATGAGGATATGGATTTACATTGTTTTTCTTCAAACCCATTATCTCTTTTAAACGTGTATTGTAATAATCACCATTGGTATTGTTTGCACCATTCTCAATATTTTCACTAGTATTTTTAGAATAATTTGTATTACTCGACATAATTATACAACAATAATCATAAACAAATATTTATTTACATATCAATAAACAAAAAAATCAAATTTATTTATTGATAAACAAGTTTGTGAGTTATTTGGGTTCTACATTTATCACAGACTGACAATTTTGCTGCACATGATACACACGTTTTGTGTCCACATGGAGTAAATATTACTTTATTTTTATTTGCACAACAAATTGAACATGCTTCGGGATCACGCATAGTGCATAATATATCTTTATGTTTGAGATAAGAATCATCTATTTTTATTGCAGAATTGTAATATGTGTAATGTATGCGTGTCTTAAATCTATTATCAACTGTTCCGAATTCATCGTCTTTTTTGAAGTCATCAAATTGTTTGTTATCCGTCATGTATCTATATGATGCAAGTTGTATATCCATTGCAAAACATAAACAGTTCATTCCCAATAGTTCGTTAGTTAACAATATATATTCTTTTGTAATATATTTACTGTCAATAAGTAATTTAACACTTTCTGGTTCGTACATTATCGCTAATATGAATGCATTCAATGGTCTATTTTTGTTATCGATATTTACTTCGTTTAGTGCATCTACCATATATACATCACTGTATAATAATTCACGAACTGATTCAATATTGTATCTACAAGCAATTTGTATATAATTTGCCATATAATTTTCTACTCCATTATCATCTTCGATTTTAATTAAATCATAACAATTATGGAGATCAACGTTACCAGTTTTGAGTAATGGTTTGATTGATTTTGGTTGCCATCTACAAGCCAATGCGAAACATTTTGTGAAATCATATTTTACCAATTCAGGATTAGTCAATAATAATTGTAAATTATCTGGGTTATGCATTGTTGCTTGCTCAAATATATTTGTATTGATATTTTTTGATATATCGATCTTATTCAATAGTTGTTTTAAAAATTCCACATCAATTATTCCGATTGATGATGACAATAGTGATTCACCATCTTTATTTGTTTCCAATAGCATTGTTTCATCTAATAAATTGTATTTTTCGTGTAATTCTTTAATTTCCTTATTGAATATATTGTATCCCTTGCTTTTAACAATCATCATCAATACATTGTTTCCCGAACTATCACATTGTATCAATAGAGCTTTTAGTAATACTATATTACGTTCCTTGTAGATTTCAATAATTTTTGTAATATCATTGAAATATTCGTGGTTTATTAAAATATGCATAAACGATTTACCTAATTTATTGGTAGCTAATAATAGTTTATCAATGGATTCTAAGGTATCTGATTTTTGTTCCGTGAGTAAATATGTTATTAGATCTGGATATAACGCAAATTTATGCAATATTGATCCGTCATTATTATTATTAAATTCTATTTCAGTCAAAGTTTTTATTTCAATCAACGAAATAATTCGTTTTATATATTGGGGATTATTCAATTCCCTGACGAGTTTGTAATTATCCATTTTGACTGTAATTTTATTAACAAATCCGTTGTCAAACAAATATTTCATTCCACTATTTGATTTCGTCATATTGATGATTGCTATTTTATCAAGATGTTCCATTATTTCTATATTGAAATATTTTGATCCACACAAGATACGTACTTTTTCTGATTTTATTTTAATACAATTAGAGATATATGTTATCATTTTGTCATTTGAAAATATGTATTGTAAATCGTCATCAGTGATCACATTATTAGGATTAGTTATAATGTATTCTAGTAGAATAGTATCATCTTTATTTTCTTTAGTGATAGACACATTATTTGACGATGTTATTTTATTAATAATCAATAGTAACATATCCTTAGTTATTACTCTCTGTTTAATTAATCCAATTACCATATTTGGTGCAAATTTATGGAAGTGTTCCAATAATGTCGTTCCTTTGCTATCGACAGAATATAAAGACTTTTCTGTTACCAAATCATAATGTTCGAATATTATTTTAGAATTAAAATATAACAGTGTTTGTGTTTTATCTTTTTGTAATAACATTTTTTCTACATCCATTTTGAATGTATCTTTTAACACATCCAATAATCCACTATTATTTTTGATTATAAAAATTACTAATTCTGGTTCAAACATATCTTCAGATAATACATTGTATTTTACTAAATGTTCGAATACATCGCGACAAACACTATAATCTCTTGCTATTAATGTCATGATGGGTGTTACATTTTCATTATCCGTTATGACGTTGATGCTACCTAATAAATTTTCTTTATATAATTCATCAACCATGATATTGATATCACTAGATGAATATTTTTCCATCAATATATGCAATCCAGATTTATTTTTATTAGAGTCATTACCAGTAAATAATATGTCGAATCCGCATTTTCTCAACAATTTTATAACATCATCAATATTAACATTTAAGTCAAGTATTTTTTGGATAATTTGTCTACTTTGGTCATATATGATAGAGTTACCTTGACTATTATTTTTTTCGTACGCTTCCATATATTTCATTAACAATGTTACATTTGGATATTTATACATTATATCAAGAGCTGATTCCTTATCCGAAGATTTTTGAGTTAGCATTTCGCAACTGAAATATTTATTGTTAGCAATTTCATTTACAATATTATAATTGCGAGTTTTATATGCAACAAGAAGACAATTTTGTCCACGATTATTTTTGTATTGTAATATTTCTTTATCGACAAATTCTGAATTTATTAAATGTAAAATGACATTATTGTCATATTTCCATAATAATGTCATCATAATAATGTTAGCATATTGATCAAATCTCAAATCATAAATCTTTTTATTTAAGTGTTTGTGTGTTAATAACATTGTGCCTAATTCTTTGTCTGCGAAATGATTTGCTAAAATTGAGTGTTCAATCAAATCATTATAAACGTCGGCTGTGAACCCTGAAAGATTAAATAAGTAAGAAGCTATCAATTTGGAATCTTTTTTAATTAGCATGTTTGAATTATTTAAAATATTGATCAAATAAGATGATTGCTTCCCATTTTTATTTTTTCTGAAAAACATACTATGATCAAAATCTTTCCTTTCTTCCAATAACACATTGAGTTTATCAATAGTTTTAACATTGTATAATATCGATGACGTATCATCTTGATATTCGTCAAAACTGTTCAATAAATATGTAGAAACATTTTCATTTTTTATAATCAATCTAAATTGTTCTGTTGTTAATTCATAAGGTTTTGGTAAAAATATTAGAACAACACCATCAGTTACATAAAAATTCATGAGTTCTTTTGTAAACATATTTTTTTCTAGAACATAATCAAGGAAAAATGAATTGGTTGATATGAGTCTTGATAAAAGATTATGTTCATTAATTAATTGATCATTTTTAATAATGTTTGTTTTTAATAGATTTTCAATTGCTCCGGGTTTATCCTCATTCAATAGGGTTTCGATTAGTTTCACGACGTCTGTTAATAATTTTTTTTCTATTATTTTTGGAAGATAATTTGGTGATCTATTAATACATGCCGTAATGAAAGATGGACATGATGAGGCAACTGTATCATCAAATTGATTGCAATCAATAATTGAGTCAATCAAATCATTTGTAATTTCAGCATCTTCGCCAACAGAAAGACAGTCAACAAGTTTTTCTAATATTGTTTTACCACTATGGCTTCTTGTGAAATGATTTTTCTTAATGAATTTTGATTTTATTAGGAGTATAAATGATCCCTGCGAAGTGTCAAACATTTTATGTAGATACTCGATGTGTTTTTCAACCAAGTCATTAACAATACTTGTCATTTTTTCATCTGTATCACTTTCTGAAATTATTTTTTGAGCGACATTGCTCGACGTAAATATGATGTCGAATAAGTTTCTTTGTGGAATACTACCCTCAATGGGTTTAATTAATAAATCTGCATTAAAGAATGTAGCGTTAAAAAGCGGTTTTATCATATTAATAGTGAGTCTATTGTATAATTTACGTGTCATGAAAGTGTTTTCATCGATATAATCGTTTTCTAATAGTAATTGGTGCATATTACCAATATTATTCATATAATCATACATAGTTTGGTTTGCGAGATTTCTAACTGTACCCACACTCTTTGGTAACAAACTTGATTTCAATAACAATTCAATCGCTTTTTGTGATCCGTGAATGCAAGCAATAATTAATATAATATTTGCATTTATATCTGGTTTCATTAGATACTCAGCGGTAATCACATTTTTTGATAGTAAATATTCGAGAACGTATGGACTCGAATACATTGAGCTAAAGTGTAAAACATTCATTTTAGTTGTGGAATTTGTATATTGTAGTATTTCCTCAACAGATACAATATTTTCATCAAACAGTTGCATTAATCCTCCTGTGTAAGCCAATATATCGAATGGTGTGATCGATACAGTCAATGTTCCAATTTTTTTTTCCATCATTCCTTTTTTTAAATAATCTTTCGAATAATACTTAATTAATTCAATCAACGACTGAATGTTACTGCATGCACTAATGAAACAATTACAGCCATTTACATCCTCCATTAGAAGAATTTCTTTTTTTATATTTTTTGATAAAAATTGGATTAAATGAGGCGCTGTGTATATACTCAACATTAAAGCAATCCATGCAAATTTATCATTAATATCAACATTCCACAACAAATTATTACCCACTGTATGAGTAATAATTTCAGATGTTATGTAATAATATTCATTAATAAAACTTTGTGCCTCTGCAGAAATTAATTCATCTGGTGGTATACTCGAACATATTTTTGTTGGTATATCGAATAGAGTTGCAAAATTGGAATCAAATCCATCACCATCTTCCATAACATCATTCAATGATGCTGTATCACTATTCAATAGCCATCTTTCCACTGTGTTTTCATAATTTTGCGTATTAGATAATGTCGTAGCCAAAGTGTCATATAACACATTGTTATATAAAGGTTGTGGTTGTGGATTAGGTGCAGCCATAAAATGATTTATTTAATATATTTTTGTGAATAGGGTTAAACTATATCAAATTATTATATATAAATACCCATATTATTGTTATTATGCTAATTGATTTTCAATTATTTTTAATTTACATCAAATCATTTAAATAAACTTCAAATTAAAAATTGAAGTTTATTGTATTTAGATTACATTATTGTACAATAAATTAAGATAAATAATACCTTACAATAATGGAATCGCCTACACTGTCATATGATTTGGCTACATTAATCGACTTTATTTCTACAAAAATTATTGAAGCTTTTCAAAAGTCAAAAATCAATACTGATGAATGGAGTCCACTAATTACAAAAAGTACTTTTCCAGATGTCGATTATGCAGTCACAAATATTGGTCAATTATTTAAAAAAAATGATAAGCATACAGTTATCAGAATACTTCCAGTTGTTGCCGCATTTATGGGAGAAACTGATGAAACTAAATATTATGCAACATATGCAGTAAATTTATTTCTTAATATTAAATTAACACGATTATTTTTACATAATCAACTAAAGTATTTATTATCTTCAAATAGTATTGTTAAACAAACAACTGAACCATTAAATATTCTAATTGATTATTCATCACCAAATGTTGCAAAAGATCTACATGTCGGACATTTGCGATCAACAATTATCGGCGACGCTATCGCAAATATTTTTGAATCACAAGGACATAATGTTCATCGTATTAATCATATAGGAGATTTCGGACTACCGATTGGTATGATTATTGAATACATTATATCAAATGGATTGGAAAGTAGAATTAATGAATTAAAATTACAAAAAATATATACTGATGCAAAAAAATTATTTGAATCAAATGAAACATTTCATACAAATTCATATAATAATACTGTAATTCTTCAAAATACAACGGAATCAGACAATGATAACGATGTCTATCGCATATGGAAAAAAATATGTGCTTTATCCAGGAGTCAATATGAAGTGATTTATAACAAACTAAATGTTGAGATCCAAGAAGTTGGAGAAAGTTTTTATAAAGATATGATTCCAAATGTTATTAACGAATTGGATGCCATGGGACTAGTTGAAATCGATGAGGGTAGAAAAATTGTAAATACAGAATATGGGTCACTTACTATTATAAAATCTGATGGCGGTTTTACTTACGATACAACTGATCTTGCTGCTATACGATATAGATTGGTTGATCTAAATATGGACCAAATTTATTATGTTGTTGATTCGGGACAATCTGCCCATTTTCAACAGTTATTTTCAGTGGCACGCAAAATGGGTTGGACAAATAGTCAAAACTCAAACTCACAGAAACATATCGAACATATTAATTTTGGTGTTGTATGTGGTGCAGAAGGTAAGAGAATTAGGGCACGTGCTGGTGATACACCCAGATTAATTGATCTGTTAGATGATTCATATGATGAAGCATTAAAAGTTATGATGGAAAAAAATCCATCTCTTGTAGCTGATACAAAATTAATAGAAAATTTGGCATTTTCATCAATTAAATATGCGGATCTTGCTGTAAATAGAAAAAGTGATTATACATTTTCTTTTGAAAGAATGTTAAGTTTCAAAGGAAATACATTGTCGTATGTGATGTACACACGCGTAAGAACAGGAGCCATTCTCAAAAAATTAGCTTTGGTTAATATGAGTCAAGATGAATTAATAAAATATATCAATGGTTCTTCGAATATCGATGAACTAGAAAAAACTGATTATGATTTAATATCTATGATGATGGGATTCAATGATGTAGTCAATAAAGCATCTATGGGTTATCCACATAATATTTGTTCATTTTTACAAAATTTATGTGATACAATCAATGCTACATATACATCGAACAGATGTTTTAAGTTTGATTCGGATAATAAAATAATTAGTTCTAATTTGTCTCGTTTAGCTTTATATTTGTGCATTAAAAAAATTCTCGATAAAGGATTTGAACTACTCGGTATTCAACCAATTGATGAATTATAAATTAAATTTTCTTTATTTATTTTTATAATTTTTATCTATAGATTCTACCGGTATAGCGACCTCCAGTAGACCAAAAAATATAATCATCACACAAAACAGCCTTTTTATAAAGATCTTTTGTTTCTTTGTCAAGATAGGGTTCAAATTTAGAATATGATTTATTAAGCGTTTTCATCATTAAACCTATCTTTTCTTTTATGCACCAGTGTTTCAAATTCTCACTAAAAACATTTTTTTTATCATATATCCAATCAAAATGATGTTCAATCATTACATCTGCCACGTAATAGTTTAAAAATAAACTATCATCTGATGGTCTGACATTATTTGTTGTACAAAAATTCCAATCATGATGAGGTTTATATATGATGTCAATTTTATTGATTTGTTTGAATTCATCGAATGTGCAATCTAAAATTTCACATAGTTCATCGTACTCGTGTATATTAACAATATATTTCAAAATATATTTCCCGAATGATGCCAAATCAATATAATTTTCTTGATGAACCTTATATAATTTCATAGATTTAATAGTCTCTTTGATTGATTCCTTTTTGACCTCAGACAATGCCTTTAATCCAAGGAATAGTAAAAAATAATTCCATTCATCGATTTTATATAAATGCGAGAAAAAAATATGCTGGAGTGAATGAATGTTTGTTGATTTGTAATATTTTTTATACAACCACATACATAAATTCACAATAAATGGTGGATTATTTTTATTTTTGACTGTTTGTATAATCAAATTATTAATAGTGGGACAGATTATAACATTGTAAATCCAAATAAAAAAATCCATGATTGACACAAATAAAGTTTTGTTTCAATTATAATGGAATAAAAATATATGTATTCCGGATAATAATGTGATGCATAATATAACTATTTTATCAATTTTTTGATGTTTATAAATTAAAAAATATACTTAGATCCCATCAACCCAAGTATTGAATGTATCTTTTTTGTCTCTGGCATTTGTACGTTTGCGTTCGTTGATAATTTTGTTTCCACGTGCTTTTCCACCAAATTGTTTTTTGAGTTTTTTGTCTTCGATTTTTTCGTCATTTGCATCATCGATTCTGTTAGGATTTTCAGGAATATCGCTAGATTCATCATCATTACCGTCTTCAGGATCACTATCGGAACCAGATTTAGATTCAGATTCATTTTCGTTTTCTGATCCAGATTCGCTCGCATCGAGTGCATCAGAAAGTTCCTTGTTGAGTCCTTTCTTTTTGGGTTCTGAATCAAGTTCTTTCTTTTTTGTTTCCGGTACGAGAATTTTAACTTCTTTTTTCTTTTTATCCTTATCGATTTCATCCTGTTTCTTCAGCTTATTCATTTCCTCAAAAAGTTCATCATCACTATTGTTCTCGACATCATCATCGAATGTGATAGCAGAACCACCTTCATCATCTTTTCCAAAATCAATTTCACCCATTACACGAAGTTGTTTACTTTCGTCTGGTTTGTATTTGTGAACAATGATATATTCACCCAGATCAAATTGACACATAACAATATCGCCAATATTAATCCAATACTTCTTACGCATTTTTCCACGCATGATCGCCCTCTCTGATTTTCCGTTGATTGTGACCTCAAAAGATGTACCTAGCTTTTTATTAACCAAACCATAATAACAGTTTGGATTATCTGCAATGACAGGCAACGTTTCATCGGCTTGTGTACGTTGTCCCTTTTTACCACTCTTGTACTTATTACCACCACGTGTGTTAGGCATTATTATACTGTTTTTTATATAAGTTTGTTATGTCCTTATGTGTTTATCGCCTATAAATAGTGTATGAGACTTATACGAAATAATAAAGAAACGTCAGTCACTTGAATATTCAATTTTTATACTATAAAATAATTCTGAAAAATATACTAGATACATAAAATGTATACTTATTCAATTATTTCTGCATCCAAAATAAAATGATTGGGATATTTTTTACAACACAAGTTTAGTTTTAATCCATTGAAATAAGTATCATTTAACAAAAATTGTTCAAAAGTCATATATTCGTGTGTATTGAGAGAAATTTGAAAGGTATTTTTTAAATTTTTAATTGTTTCAAACATTTTTTCAGTTATTTCTTTCCTTTTTTTAGAATTTAAATATACATTATACATGTAACTAGTTGTTTTCATGTTAATGGTTTTGTATAATTCTGATTTTCCGAAAAATAAATTATCAAAAAATCCGATATTCTCAGGAAACATTTCCCATGATACAGATATATATCGAGTTTTTATAGACATCCATTGTTTATTTTTCGTTTGTATCGTATAAGGATATATGGTTGTATAATCATCGGTAAAATTAATAATAAAGCCTTTCAATCTCGGATCATTTTGTATTATTTCCATATATTTATTATTTGTTAATGTGTTAACTACTTGATCTTCTGTAATATTTTTGTTACCAAATGAATTAATAATCGGATAGCACATTGATTCCAAAACTAGATTACCATTTAGACGATTATTACAACGCTTTATAAAAGGCCATTCTGTCTCACATTCACCTAATAAAAATATTAATGAAGCACTAGTTTGATATTCTTCATATTTAAAGCCCGATTTCCCAAATAATTTATCAATATTAAATTTTTTACATTCATCATTTGTAAATTCTGTTAGTTTCTCTACAATTGTGTCTGCGACTAATGAAGCTATATTTTTACGTAATTCTTTTGCTTTTGTCATTAAATCGGGAACAAATTCTTTTGTATTTGTACTCGAATATTTTTCTATCATAGTGTTTACATTTCCTGTTAACGGATTATTTTTGATAATAAGTTGTGTTTCATTTGAACAATTATAGGATGGAGGACTTGTCATCTCTGTATAAGACATATTTATATTGAAAGTTTTATATCAGAAATGAATATATACATATTCACAAAATAAATAAATCAATTTTTTATTAAAAAAAATGTTTTTAATTAATAAATTTAAAATTTTGTATGATATAGCTTTTTCACTTATCAATAGACATGGATCCTTTTTCTGCTTTTTCTTTCTTTTTTTTTTCTTTTTTTTCTTTTTTCTCTTTGGCTTCATCACTCTCTTTTTTTAGATCATCATCTGTTTTTACTGTACCATCTGGATTAACAAACCGTTCAAATTTAATAAAAATATCTTTATGATGTTTAACATTATAACTTACAGAATCTTTTGCTTTTTGTTGTCTTTCTGAAGGACTTTGTTTAATATGTGATAATCCAGATGTAGTATCATCAGCCATAATAGATCCAAATGCTCCTAACATTGTTCGCATATTCCAAATGGCACTCCATGATTCACTATGATAACCTGAATTAGTTAAACATATTTTTTTATTAATTTCAAATCTTCCACTTGGTGTAAACATCATGTAATCAGGTGCTTTGATTGGATACTCCGGATTGTGTAAAAGTTTACCGATATAATAACCTCCTTTGTAATCTGTATCATCGGGACCTTTGACTAAAAAATACCATACTAAATTATCTTTTTCGTCGGGATATGTATCAATGAGTTCTAATGGATCTTTTTGTAACATTTTTAATTCATTGGCTAATCTCTTTTGTGTTATTTGGCTAACTGCTGTCATTTATATAATGGTATCTGAATACTTGATTTGTCTATATTATTATATAATATGTTTTTTTATCTGAATAATATAAATTCAATTTTTTTATATATTAAAATATAGGAAAAATAAAAAGTTATATGTATATGTATGTATATGTATGTGTGTATATACACATATAAATAATCTATGGTTAATATATTAGAATGGAAAATATTGAGTCCGAACCTCATAGAAAAAATAGTAAGATTTTTTCAATTGAGTCTTCTCCCCAAAAAATATATGAAAATAATTTAGGGGATGAACCAAAAATTTTTGTGGGAAATGTCCCATTCCAATGTTCGAGTGAAGATTTCAGAGAATGTTTTAAAGATGTCAAGGGATTTATTAATGCTGAAATTGTTAATAGACACAATTCAGAATTTTCTAGAGGTTTCGGTTTTGTAACTTTGAAAACAGTCGAGGATGCACAAGAACTCCTCAAGATTAATGATATGATTTTCAAAGATAGAGTATTGAGATTTACAGAATATAATTTTTATGATAAACAAAAAAATAATAATTTTACTTATAAACAAAAATCGACAAAAAATTATTTGTTTATAAAGGGAATTCCCAAAGATATTAATAGAATAAAATTAATTGAATTATTTAGTAGATTCGGCGAAGTAGGCGCCTGTTTTATTACAACAAATATTAAAACAGGTGAACCAAAGGGTAATGCAATTATTGAAATGAAAGATTCATCTGTGTATGAAAATTTGCTAGACAAAAAAATAGTCACAATTGATGCCAATCAATATGAAATAATACCATGGAAAAGTAAAACTAAACCTAATATAACACAATCTCATACATCGTATGCATCCATTGTTTCACAGCCAATACATTCAACACATTCTTCACAAGTAATAAATAAATTAAGAACCAAATCATACAATCAAAAACTCCAACGATATAATAAAATAGATTCGCAAGAAATATATAGAATGGCATTCACGCACGGTGTTAACGTGGGTAGACTAGAGGGTTTACGTATAGCAAAAACAAAATTACCCAATGACTTATCAAATAACTTGTCAAATAACTTGTCAAATAACTTGTCAAATAATTTGTCAAATAATTTGTCAAATAATTTGTCTGATAACTTGTCTGATAACTTGTCTGATAATTTGTCTAGTAAATTTTCTGACAAAAATACTTTTAATATATTCAATAATATAAATTATAATAACAACAATAGTGCTAATATGGAAATATAATATATTTGCCATCAATTGTAATTAAAAAAATTGATGAAATATCATTAAATAAGGTTGATACTTAAAATATATATAATTGAGTTTACTATAATAAAATTAAAATTAAAATTAAAATGGTCGCAATAAAGAGGTGTAAACACAATGTTGTTGACAAACGTACTGGCAGAAAACGTATATGTAAATTAAATGCTAATAACAATGATATTCATTGTTATATCCACAAAATTAGTAAAAATAATAGCAATAATAACAATGATAACAATGATATTGTTAACGATATCATTGAAGAAGGTAAATGCTGTTTTTGTAAAAATGATTGTAATCCATTGTCACAATCATGTGGAAGATGTGCAAGATCGTTGAGTTGGTATGGATTTTTACCAAATTACGGACTTGATTCTTTTCTGACATTGTACATACAAATTTTGTCTGAAAATGATAAATGATAATTTATTTATTTTTGTAAAACATTTATGTCACTTTTAATGTTTATAAAATTAGCTTAATATTTTAAATATTTAAAAAATATATTTATAATTCAATTATATAATTGTCAGTAACCAACATGACCGATACAACCGATATAAATAATATAATTGATAGACGTATACAGAACGATCTGAATGATTTCAATGGCAAATATAATAAAGAAATGCTAAATAAAATGGAAAATATCATGATGACAAATAATAAATTTACTGTTTCAATGATCAAAATTGTTATAAAAGATGGTATTATAACTGCACATAATACAGAAGGAGATAATCGGAAAAATCTCATTGTGCGTCTTTTAGTGGAAACAGTCAAATACATGTCATCAAAAAATAAAAAAATGCCTAATACTACATTATATATATATGTCAGTGATGTCTATGCATTTGAATATCAGGACATACCATTTTTTGTTCTTGCTAAACCTAGAAACAGGACTGGAATTTTATTTCCCGATAACACATTTCTTTGTCATCCTCTCATTTCTGAATGTGATAAATGGGATTTTATTAAAAAAACGGTTAAACAAAAATGTGAAAAAACAATTAAAATAAATGAAATATATTTCAAAGGAGCTAATACAGGAAGTACAAAACATAATTTACGGTATTTATTATCTATTGAGTCAAAGAAGTCAAATAAAAAAATACCCCTAAATGTAATTATCGGAGAGAAACGATTGCCCATGTATGCATTCTGTAAATATAAATATTTATTAAATCTTCCAGGTCATCAACCATGGAGTTATAGATTTAAATATTTATTTTTAATGAAATCTTTAGTTATTGATGTCGCTGTTAGACAACATTATAGTGAGGAATCGTATAATGAAAAATGGATTAATTTCTTTGATGATGTATTTATAAAAGGTATTGATTTTGTTGAACTAACATACGATTGGTATGAAAATAAAGATAATACCAACGAATACAATTTATTATTAAAAAATATAGAAGAAACATATGAATATTATGAAAAAAATAATGATGCATACAACGAGATGGTTGAAAATGGAACTAATAAGGCAAATATAATTACAAATGATTTAGTTTATGAAACGGTATACAAACTTGTTAGCAAATATGCTGATCGGTTTAATTAATTATAATTGTACAATTAATCTATGCTAAATATATAAAATGAGTGAATCAGTCGATTCAGTTAATATAATTAATGATCGTATTTCTAAGGATCTGGATGATTTTGAAAATAAATATAATAATAAATCATTAAATAAAATGGAACAAATTATGATGACAGATGGAAAATATAAACTTTTTATACTCAAAATTATTATAAAAAATGGAAAAATTTATTCACATAATACACAGGAAAAGGAAACAGATCGGAAAAAAATAATACTCGATCTTTTAACACAAACCTCTAACTATTTAAATAAAAAAAATAAACATCTCCCGGACACTACATTATATATATTTACAGGAGATACATATACGTATAAATATCAAGATATGCCATTTTTTGTTCTTGCAAAACCAAAAAATAGAAAAGGCATATTATTTCCTGATAATACATTTTTGTGCCATCCTCTCATATCTGAATGTGATAATTGGGATTATATTAAAGAAATCGTTCAACAAAAATGTGAAAAAACATCTAAAATAAATGAAATATATTTCAGAGGAGCAAATACAGGCCTTAATACACATAATTTACGGTATCTATTATCTGTTGAATCAACTAAGTCAAATAAAGAAATACCATTACATGTCATCGTAGGACAGGGACATATTCCTATGTATGAATTCTGTAAATATAAATATTTATTAAATCTTCCGGGTCATCAACCTTGGAGTTTTAGATTTAAATATTTATTTTTAATGAGATCGTTAATTATTGATATTGCTATCAAGCAACATTATAAGGATGCTAGCGAAGAATCACAAAATGAAAAATGGATTAATTTTTTTGATGATATATTTATAAAAGATATTGATTTTGTTGAACTACCGTACGATTGGTATGAAGGGAAGGATAATAATAAAAACTACAATAAATTATTGGAAGATATTGAAAAAACATATAATTATTATGAAGATCATAATGATAAATATAATGCAATGGTCGATAATGCAACAAATAAAGTTAATATTATCACAAATAATTTTATTTATGAATCCGTATCTAAACTTATAGACGAGTATGCTGAACGATTTACTGATTAATTATATTTATTAGATAAATTATTATCTAACAAATCTCATAATTTTTTGGGTTAAATACTAAATTTATTGTTTATATTTTATTTAATTGCATTGCATCATTTTTTGGGAGTTTTTCTTGGAACTCTTTTTGGTTTTTCTAGATAATTTTTTGGATGATTTTTTAGAACCTTTCTTAGATCTTTTTTTTCCTCCCCATTGGTCCATTTCATCCCATATATCAGTTCTACTTAAACTAGCCTTTTTTGAACCTTTTCTAGAACCTTTTTTGGAACTTTTGCGTGGACGACCAACTCTTCTTTTTGAGGATTTTTTAGATCCTTTTGATCCTTTTTTAGATGATCTCTTTTTACCGCCATAGAGTGGTATTTCAACATCATCTGCACTTAATCTCTTTACACTTACTTTTTTAGAACCTTTTTTAGAACCTTTTTTGGAACGACCGAGTCCTCCAGTTGAACGGTTCATATATTCTGGAGTTGATTGAATCCAATGTTTATCAGCTTCAAAAATTGCATGTTCGGTGGGATCGTCATTTTTTGTTAAAACTGAAAGAGCATTAATTTTTCTGTACAATGAAAGTGGTTTAATTCCACCATTCAATGCTCTTTTTAATGCGTTGTGACGTTGAGCAACTGATAATTCTTTGACATTTTCATAACCATATGGTTTCAAGTCACCTTTGTTCAAAACGAATAATTGTTTACCATGTGGTCTACCGGTACGACTTTTAATACACACTGGTTCAACCCATGTTGCACTAACTTCGGCTGCACCGACTTTTGTGCCACTGGTTTTTTTGTAGGAACCTCTTTTATATCCTTTTTTGTAATATCCCTCGCGCAATATATATGGTGGTTCACATGTAGGAGTACCGAATTTATCACGAGCCATTTCATGCATTTTCTTCTTTTTTGCCATGATCTTTTTGTCTTTGACTGATCTTTTAAGACCTGATTGGGATGTAGCATTGATACAAGCAGCTTTTACGCTTACTTTCTTTCCTGATTTACTTTTACGAGTATAACTTTTTCTTCTAATTTGGTTTTTACCACACGAATCACTCATATTAATATTATTAATACAAATATAATACAAAATAATTATTGATCTATATTTAATTAATTAATTTTTGTAGATTAACCGCATGTGCTCACACTAAATAATAAAATTGATTTTATTTTTATTTATTTATCTTTATTGAAGTGAACATGAATTAAAATACATAATCTATCCAATGCAACGAAAATCTTTATTAGCAAGATTGTTAATAGCAATAACATCACTAATCTCGGCGTCGATTTATTTATGGAGTGCAATAGCTTACAAACATGAAGAATTTTATAAACATGTTTCACCACTTAGTGTATGTATGATTCTGTTTTATTTTAATGTTTTCATGGTTAATATTAAAATAGAGAATAATATAAAATTAAGTAAATTTATCAATATATTATTCGTATTTTGCATAGTTGGTTTTGTAGTTTTTAGTAATATCTATAATTTTTTCGTTGACAGTAGTCATCCGATAGAGACATCTATTATAAGATATTTTATGTTCGGTATTTTAGAATTTTTATATGGTGGTGTTCTGATTTGTTTGATAGCAATGGATTATGAAAGTAGACTCATGGACAACGAAGATAAATTAATAAGATTGTTTTGCTTACAATTTGCATATATAATAACGACGCTTTCTCAAGTTATTCCATTATATATGCAAAAACAAATTCCTCTTACAAATGATTTCGTCTACTTATTTTGGTTGCTTTACATTCTTGATGAAAATACTAATATTAAAAAAAAATCTATCTCACATAATTTTCCAGAAGTGACAGAATATGAAAATATTAAAGATTATGAAGCTGAAGGAAAAAAGAAATTTTTTAATAAAATGTTCGCTGTTATTTTTGTAGTTGCAACTGTCATAAGCGTTTATTTGTTTTCAGTTGTAAATTATAATGATGAAAATAACCGTGTGATATATATATTGAGAGATGTAATGTCATTTATATCAAGTTTCTGTTTTTATGGATGGTCATTATTATCATTTCATAAGGCATCGCATATTGTAATTGAGAATGAATATCGGTATGGAGCTCTCTAAAATAAATAAATAAAAATAAAGTCATATTCCATCATCGCTATCATCGCTATCATCGCTATCATCGCTATCATCGCTATCATCGCTATTATAACTGTTAGTGTCAGTTTTAATATCAAAACCAAGAAGATCAATAATTTTAGGATTAATTATTTGAATAATTAATTTATTTTTATGTTTCATCATAATGACACATTTTATTCTTACTTCTTGAAATATATTCATGGAAATAGAATGTTTTTCTGTATCTATCGTTAATTTATTATTATCAAAATTACATTTAAGCAAATGATCTAGTCCTCTTGGAACAATCCTTACATCTAAATAATTATTAATTCCATAATCTTCTGTAAATATTTTGATAGATTTCATTTCTGCATTCATGAATACAATTCGACCCTGTATTTCTATTATTTCACCATATTTTTCTACAATTTTAAATAATTTATTAGTAATTTCATTCGTATGTTCACATTTATTGTACCGTTTATGTATTAAATTAATATTTTCAATTAATTTATTATCAATGCTTGTATCATTATTTATTGATATATCAGTCAACATTCTATGAATAATAATGTCAACATACCGTCTAATTGGTGATGTGAAGTGTGTATATAATTTTTTACCCAGTGAGACATGTTCTGATTTGTCACTTTTGTCACTAATACCAATACAGTATTCTGCTCGCTCCATTAATAATGTATTTGCACGACTAATTATATTCAAATCAGTATTAGAATCAGAATTATTAATATAATCATAGTTGTATAATGTTTTTCTATGACCCTTATGTGATCGTAATATTACACCATTCGGATTACTATGCGCAATAGTTTCTGCTGCAATAACATTTGCCATAATCATATATATTTCAACCATTTTGTGTGTATCATATGTATCCAAACTGAAGTTTGGTAGATATGTTGGTCCAATTCTTTTACCGAAATCATATAAATCGATCAAACTTTTATTTTTGTTTGTTTTTATCATTTCTTCAGCACCTTCGTACGAAAGATTTTTTTTAATAATTATGTATGTTTTTATAAACTCCGTTTTCACTATTTCGTTTGTTGAACTATCAAAATTAATTAACAAACTGAAAGATCTTTTTTTAATTTGTTCTAATAATGAACACGTTTCAGTTAATCTATTTGGCAACATATTCATCTGAAGTGGATGCAAATAAACAGTTTCACCTCTTTTTCGTATTTCCTTATCAAGTTCAGAATTCTCAGGTACAAACGAACTGACATCACTGATATGTATACCGATCTCAATTATATTATTTTTATTATTTATTGGATATCTTATATGTAATGCATCATCAATATCTTTGCATCCGATTGGATCTATTGAATAAATATTGTGTAAATCATTTGTCATATCGATACGATTTACATTTTGATTGTTATGTAAATATTCATCAATTTTGAAACATTTATCGTTTTTCCATTCGATGGTACACAATATTTTTAAATATTGTGTTTCTGCATTTTGGTCTCCTAAATTACCAATATATTGTTCAATACAACCAATGGGAATTGGATCTGTTGTTTTTGTGAATTCGCCACAGAATTTGATTACTACATAAATATCGGTCGCTTGAAAATCTTTTTTTGTTTTAACATAGAAAGTTTTATAAGTATTTTCTCCAAAATGGCATGGATAATGTGAAGTGAATCTTTTTATTGTACCATTTTTTGTTAAACCGAACGATGTTTTTGAACTAATATGCAAAATGCCACATATTAGATTGTTCATATATTTTTGATGCTGATCTGTATTTTCTTATAAGTAACAAATATAATCATAAAGAAAAATATTATTCAATTTTTAATTTATTTGATTTATTGATTTGAATAGTTGTTTCCCCATTTCTACATATTCTTTGTCGGTTTCATTAATAGTTAATCCGTTGAACCATTTACGGAATATATCAACAACTAATTTAATAAATTGTGATTCCTTCATATTAGATAACTCATTCGATGGAATTGTTGTTAATATTTGATATATATCATTTATTTCGGATTCATACTCATCCTCAGGACAACCATAAGCAAATAATCCCATGGGATCTATTTTATTTACAATATTTGCTACGACATTTTTTGTTATTTTTTTTTCTATTTTTTTACCCATAAATGTATTTATAAGTTCAGTATAAATTAATTATTTTACATTAAAAATTTGACTCAAATATTGTAACTTCAATTTTTTTGATTCCGTTAATTATGTTAATATGAGTCTTTTTTTATGATATTTGGTGGTATCATTGTAAATATGTTTTTATAATTATGGAATTCATTCAGTGAAATCTTTCCTATTTTGTACAATGTTTCAACATGTTTTTGATACATTTTTATTAAATAATCCATTTTCTGTTTAGTTATAACATTGTCATACAGTTCAGTAACCAATTCACTTATATCTATATCGTGACAAACCAACAAAAGAAGATTTCCAATAAAATATCTTTTGAATGCTTTGGATGATCTTTTTTCTTCCTTGATTAAGTTCACTGATTCCGATGAAATGAAAAGTGGTTCAAGCAGTGTAATAAAAATACGATCAAACAATAATTTCATTATCTTTTCGTCACTGCTATCATTCGAAATATTTAATTTTTCAATAATACTATCAATCGTTTGGAGACCTAACTCATCAGTAAACTGTTCACAAAAAATAAACCAGTTTTTATAATTATCTGTGCCTATCAAAGATTTCATATTATCATAATTCATTTGGGTCCATTCCTTCCCTCGTTCCGCAACAGGTCTGTATCTTTTGTCAAATTCTTTCCATTCCTCTGATTCTTTGTCTTCAGTTTTAAGTAAACTTATTAATCCCGATGAATTACCTGCACAAAAATATTGGAATGATCCATAGAATAGATCATATAGATAATTTTTATCTGTGATATAATTATCTGGTTTGGTAAATTTTTCGAATAATTTGTATGGTTTATCAAAATCTAATTTCAAGTTTTGTTTAAATTCTTCAAAATCCTTAATATAATTTGGAATTATCATTTCATTCAATGTTACTGTTATAGATTCTCCTAGTAAACGCCAAATGACATAAATTTTTTTATGTAATTCTGAGGTATTTCCAGTGAAGACTAAATCCGGTAGCAAAAAATGTCCTAGATCATGCAACAAAAAAATGAGTTCATATACGAGATCCTTTTCTTTTGCAGTGAGTGGAAGTCCAGCATTAAATGGTAAATTCCAATACAATCTTTGAACTTTATTTTCTGCGAAGCGAATAAAAACACCATAGTTTGTAATTATTTTTATAAATTTAGCAAAAACATTATGATCAAGTAAGTGTTTTAAAACCGGATTAGATCCAATAATATCAAATTGATTTAGTTCGAAATTTGCGACACTATCTTCGCTGTTTTTTTGTGGAAAATAATGAAGATTCTTTTTAGTTTTATAGAAGATACCATTTAATATAAAATCTTCTAAATTTTTATATTGTACTTCACCTGATGCTTTTTTTCTAATAATCACATTCATATCATAGCAAGGATTAGATAGAAAAGATACATTGTATTTATAATCATACCATTTCATAATATCATGTAGTTCATTGTATAATGTTTTATTTTTTTCAGAAATAAGCAGATCATAAAATAAATCTTCCATTTAAGTTTAATAAATAGACAAATTTTTAATATAAATTATAAATTATTTTTTAATCAATTTTTCAATAATTGGTTTACAACTATTGAAAAGATCATCAAAAGAACTGTCATTGTTAATAACATGATCGAATTGAAATTCTTCTAATGCATGTTCTTCTGGTTCAGTTTCTTTATTTGGTGGTTTAACAGATTTACGATTAATTCTAATAGTTATTACATCGTCTGATCCAAATTGTTTAATTATTTCATCATAGTCATGTTTGTATCTAAAATCAGTTATTACAAAAATTGGATCTACATACTCATATATCAAGTAATTTCGCATTTTATTACAAGCAATTCTTGAGAAGAACGTGGGATCTTCTTTTTGTTTAACATCAGCAATATTTCTACAAACATCTCTAATTGATTTACCTCCTAATTCATCACGTTTTTTGTCTTTTTCAAAATGATCATCCGCTAATTTTCTATCGAAATTATATGTATCTGCACCAATATCTTTAATTGTATCTGCAATAGAAATTCGAATGATATTGTAGTCTAAATTATCTTTTAGAACTTTAAAAGTTGCATCTTTACCAGAACCCCTGAATCCTGATAAAAATACTATTTTTTTTTTCATGAAAAGATATGCGAATTTATCTTTTCCTAATAATTTTTGTCCACTTATCATAATATATTTTTTATTATGTTGTGTTTCTGTTGACATGATAATGTGATAATGTTTCTCAATAGAAATTTATTGTGCTTGTTTAATATAAAAATATTATAAAATGTAGACATTTCAATTTTATATTTTTCAATAAATATTTTTTATCACGCAAGGACTTTGATTGTCATTTATTGTAATCATTTTATGAATTATACTACGGATCATATTACGGATAATAAAACGATTGCCTTAACCTGATAACATTAGAGTCTAATTTCCTTAGATGGATATACGTTTATTTTTAAATTTAGATACTTAAGGATCCAATAAAGATATAGATTGAATTAATAAGACTCAGCAATTCGCAAGAATTTACATATATTCGGAGCCATTGTAATCATACAATATAGATATAAAATAAATTTAATGACCAACATCATCATATGTATACATCAAAAATACAGCCTCTCTTTTAATCATATCCATCATTTCTTCGTCTTTAATATTAATTTCTTGCAATGATGGAACATATAAATCATTAAATAAGAACCATTTGTTATCACTACCGAATATAACAGAATAATAATGACCAGATTTAGATGTCTCACCGGTATGACATATGATAGAGTGAATTCTCCATTTCAATCCACTTTCATCAAGTATATGATGTAATTTGATTCTCTTTTGAATATCAATCTTTGTTTCAATACGTTTATTGAATTCATTATTGAAACGATTCAATGATATACCAATTGCAAGCGGTACATTCATTATTTTATAAATATTCAAACCCTTTACATTACTTATCATTTTTTGTCCTGTTTCTGTGATTATTTCTCTTTGAATATCGACAGTATTATTATTCATCCATTCATTTAATAACTCTTTAACACTTATTTCGTCAACAGTTCCAGGAACAGGTAAATTAATGAATGATAAAAATTCTTCTTTTCCAATATCATCATTTTTTTGTATTCCCTCAGTTAATGTTTGTCTTTGTATCTCGATTTGCGGTAATTTTGTTATGTCGGCTAAAAATGCAAAAAATTCATTAACATCTTGTTGTTCCATCAATTCTTCATGGTTCAACCATCCACACACATTAGCAAAAGTTCTTATTTCATTCATTATTTCGGACATAACACTAACACCACTACGTACTCTATCCACAAATTTTGTTTTAATTATTTCTTGTAAATAGATATGTATCGGATCAACCGTTTCACTAAGTAACATACTATCTAAATAAGAAGCTTTATAAAATAGTGCCATCAATAAAGATGATATATAACATGTGTTGAATCCATTTTCTACAACAAAAATGGATTTATTGTTTTTAACATCACTTATAATTCGATCCAGATGATCTTGATCTGATTGTTTTATTTGTTCTGTTTGTTCTATTTGTTCTATTTGTTCTGTTTGTTCTATTTGTTCTGTTTGGATTTTTTTGTCGAATTTATCATCATTGTTGTTCATTTGATCAGATTTTCCTGAGTTATAATCAGGCAATACGTAAAAATTATCCATTAGTTACTATTTGTTAACAATAATGAATATTATTTTTTCGTATAAATGAACCTATATATATTTGTTTCAATTTTTATTTTATGAAATTTTTATAAATAAAATTAGTTTGATTTGAGAAATTCATTCAAATAATCTGGATCAGGCATCTCTTCAATTTGTATACCATAATGTTGTTGTAAATTTCTGTGTGCCCGTATATCTCTTCTTGTGATAAAATTTATTGATACACCTTTTTTACCAAATCTACCACTACGACCAATACGATGAATATATGCTTCCAAATCTGTTGGCAAATCGTAATTAATTACATAACCTACTTGTTGGATATCGATACCTCTCGCCAATAAATCGGTGCTGATCAAAACACGATATTCACCACTTCTGAACTTTTTCATTATATCTGTTCTTTCAACTGCAGTTAGACTACCATGAATGGCGATTGCCGAATGTCCACAATCTATTAAATTATCTCGTAATCTGACAGCTGCTTCCTTATAATTAACATAAATAATACACTGACCAATTGATAATTTATTATATAAATCGTTTAATGATTCTAATTTATATTTTTCGTCACCAACATCAATATAATATTGTGTGATTTCTTTTAATGATAATTTTTCTTTTTCAATCAATAAATTTACCGGATTGTTCATAAATTTGCTTGTTATATTCAACGAATCCTCTTTTAAGGTTGCGGAAAATGCACATATTTGAGTGTCGGAATTTAATTTTTTTACAATATTTCTAGTTTGCATTATGAATTCCCTTTGTAGTAATTCATCGGCTTCATCCAATACTAATATTTTTATATTTGATGCATGGAATGTTCTTCTTTCCATTAAATCATTCATTCTACCAGGTGTTCCTATCACAATATGTGCATCTCTAGCTTGTTTTATATTATCTTCAACATTAATACCTCCTACGCATAAGGCTGTTTTGGTTTTCGTATATTTACTTAAATCTATAATAACCGATTCTATCTGTTGACTTAGTTCGCGTGTTGGTGTCATAATTATAGCTTGTGGATATGGTTTTGTTTCATCTATTAACTGTAATGTTGCAATAGTAAATGCTCCTGTTTTTCCTGTTCCAGAATGAGATTGTGCTATGATATCCTTTCCGGATAAAATAATAGGTATAGTACATTGTTGTATTCTTGACGGTTTTTCAAAACCATAACTGTATACACCACGTAATAAATTTACCTTTAAATTCATTTGTTCGAAATCAGTGCACTTCAATTTATCTATATCTTCTTGATTGTTTGGATTATTCACATTATTCACATTATTCACATTATTCAAATTATTCAGATTATTTTGATTATTTTGATTTTCTGGATTATGTTTGAGACCTCCTTCTGGTCGAGAAGGTCCAATTTTTTTGTCTTCATATTTAATAATATCATCAGAGATATCATTCCATCCGACTCTATCCTGTCTGTCCGATTTGTTCGGATTATCAAGATTATTTTGCTTGTAATTCTTATTATGATTCATTATATTAATATATTAATATAGACATTATTAATCAAGTTTTAAACCATATACTATATTTTTCAATTTTATTGAATTAATTCATCTATTTTTTTAAGTTTTCGTATATAATTATTATATCTTTTCAATACATTATCGATATATCTATTTATGACTGTTATTGTCTTGCAGTAGTATGTTATTATTTCTGGGACTTTTTTTGTGTTAAATTCAGCAACAGTAATTATATCTACTTTCATGGTTTTTAGCATGTTTAAGCCTAGTCGTTCTCTTAATAATATCAGACGCTCAAAAATATCAGAGATAATATTTGTTTCATAGTGTTTCTCGATAATTTCATTGCTATACTTCGATCTAATTTCTATAATTTCAACATCCTTTTTTTCATTTCTATTTAATTTTAAAAATGCTTTAATGTATGATTGTAAATTTAATAATTCTGTATAAAATTTAACACTTACTATATTATCATCAAATTCATCAACAACTGTTCCATCTAGATTTTCTATGAATTCTTTTATACATTTTTCATCTTCTTTTAATTGATATATTGATTTTAATATCTTTGATGCAGTTTCATATTTGTAATCGTCAAGTAGCTCGACAATTTGAATATCATACTGAATCATCGATGGATCAATACATGTTTTACATAATGATAGTATTAATTCTATGAATTGAGGTTCTGTAATTCCATTTTCAACCAATTTAGATACAATATAATACAATAATTTTTCTAGTTCTTTTTGAATTAAATTATCAGTTTCTATAATTAAGCACGCATCTGATAACTCAATGTCAGTTATACATTTTACTATTTTATCTAAAATTTTATCGCTTGTTAAATTTTCCAATTCAGTTATTATTGGATTTATATAATCATCGTTTTCACAAATTTCCATTTCTGTATCATTCTCTGTGTCATTTGTACTACACATATCATCATATTCATCGATATTTTTATTAAAAATTCTATCAAACATGCTGTTTATATCTTCTGTATCTTCTGTATCGATATCATCAGAATCATCTAATTCATCTAAATCATTCAAATCATTCAAATCATTAAAAATATTCATATTATTAATATTATTCATATCATCTACATTGTCTACATTGTCTACATTGTCTACATTGTCTACATTGTCTACATTGTCTACATTGTCTACATTGTCTACATTGTCTACATTGTCTACATTGGC